>Ga0265314_10004544_pt1 | contig 12816 bp, 16 predicted proteins | sample 4126metaG_FD_203106 | JGI IMG/M metagenome (GOLD analysis project Ga0265314, IMG submission 203106) | Rhizosphere microbial communities from Carex aquatilis grown in University of Washington, Seatle, WA, United States - 4-1-26 metaG | ecosystem: Host-associated > Plants > Roots > Rhizosphere >... | reverse complement strand
CCGGTGCTCGAGCGGCGAGGATCGGGGCTTCTATGAGCATGTTTTTCGCCATTTTGGCCCGCGACATGCGGCTGTCGGTACGGGTCGGCGGCGGCGCGCTGATGGGCGCGCTGTTTTTCCTCATTGTTGTCAGTATGATGCCCTTCGCCATCGGGCCGGACCTCAATCTGCTCGGCCGCATCGGCCCGGCCGTCCTCTGGCTAGGCGCCCTGCTCGCCACCCTTCTCGCCCTCGATCGCCTATTTGCCGTAGATCATGACGATGGCTCCCTCGATCTGCTGATGATGGGCCGCTTGCCGCTCGAACTGGCGGTGGCGGCGAAGGCCATCGCACATTGGCTGACAACCGGATTGCCGCTCGTGATCATCGCGCCTGTGCTCGGACTGATGCTCAATGTCGATATGCGTGAAATGGGCTGGGTAGCGCTGACGCTGCTCGCCGGCACGCCAGCGCTGACTTTCATCGGGCTTATTGGCGCTGCGCTATCGGTCACGCTGCGGCGCGGCGGCTTGCTGCTGGCCGTGCTGGTATTGCCGCTGACAATCCCGGTGTTGATCTTCGGCGTTGCCGCCGCCAACGCAGCCATAACCGGGCCTCAACCTTTCGGCCCCCCTTTCACCGTGCTTTGTGCGCTATCCTTGGCCAGCCTTGTGCTGGGGCCGTTCGCCGCAGCCGCGGCACTACGACATGGGTTAGAATAGCTTATGGCTGTCATCGACCTCGCCAATCCGACGCGCTTTCTGACGCTGGTGAACCGCGTGCTGCCGTGGCTCGCCGCGGCGACGGCTATCGCATTCGCCGTAGGCTTCGCCATGGCGATGAACGCGCCAGACGACTATCAACAGGGCGCTACCGTCAAGATCATGTTTCTGCACGTGCCGTCAGCCTGGCTCGGCATGATGGGCTGGGGCGTGATGACCATCGCCGCGCTGGGCACGCTGGTGTGGCGTCACCCCCTGTCCGACGTCGCCGGCAAAGCGGCCGCGCCGATCGGCGCCGCTTTCACTTTCATCTGCCTGATTACCGGCTCGCTGTGGGGCCGTCCGACCTGGGGCACCTATTGGGTGTGGGATGCGCGGCTGACCTCAGTGCTGATCCTGTTCCTGCTCTATCTCGGCATGCTGGCGCTGTACTGGACCGCGGAGGATCCGGGTCGCGGTTCACGCGCCGCGGCCGTGCTGGCGCTGGTCGGCGCCGTCAATATTCCGATCATCAAGTTCTCGGTCGAATGGTGGAATACCTTGCACCAGCCGGCGTCGATCATCCGCACCGGCGGCTCAGCCATCGACCCATCGATTCTGTGGCCGCTTCTTGTCATGGCCTTGGCCTTCACGCTGCTGTTCTTCACGCTGCACCTTGCCGCCATGCGCAATGAAATCCTGCGCCGCCGCGTGCGAACGATGCAGATGATGCAGGCGCAAGAGTTGGCGGGGGCAGAGATATGAATCTGGGTCCGCATGCCGATTTCATCGTCGCCGCATATGCGGTGACAGTGTTCGTGGTCGCGCTGCTGATTGCCTGGGTCGTGCTCGACTACGCGGCGCAGAGGCGCGTGCTCGGCGATCTCGAGGAGCGCGGCGTGACGCGGCGCTCCCGCCGCAAAGGTGATGCATGAGCGAAGCCACCGAAACCCCGCGCAAGATGCAGCGCAACATCCTGGTGCTGCTGCCGCTCGCGGCCTTTCTCGCGCTGGCCGCCTTGTTTTTCGTGCGACTTGGCGCCGGCGATCCGTCACAGCTGCCGTCGGCGCTGATCGGACGCGAGGCGCCCAAGACCGACCTGCCGCCGCTCGCCGGCATCGAGCGTGATGGCAAAGCCGTACCGGGACTGAACAACGCGACCTTCAACGGCGCCGTGACGCTAGTGAATGTCTGGGCGTCATGGTGCATCCCGTGCCGCGACGAAGTGCCCTTGCTCGAGCAATTGTCCAAGGACAAGCGTATCCAGCTCGTCGGAATCAACTACAAGGACGCGCCCGACAACGCGCGGCGCTTTCTCAATCGTTACGGCAATCCTTTCGCCGCGTCAGGCACCGACGAAACCGGCCGCAATTCGATCGACTGGGGCGTCTATGGCGTGCCGGAGAATTTCTTGATCGGCCGCGACGGCCGCATCGCCTACAAGCTGGTCGGGCCGATCACGGCGGAGAATCTCGCCAAAGTGCTCGGTCCGGAAATCGACAAGGCGCTGGCGCGCTAACTTTTCTTCGCGTCCGGGTGATATTTCACCAGCAGCGGATATTGCAGCGCGCCGAACAGCATGGTGAGCGGCACCACGCCGAACAATTTGAAGCTGACCCAGAAGTCGGTGGTCTGCGTGCGCCAGACGATCTCGTTGAGCACTGCCAGCGAGAGAAAAAAGATCGCCCAGCGCCAGGTCAGCTTGCGCCATCCTTCCGGCGTCAGGTGAAACATTTGATCGAACATGATCGACAGAAACGGCTTGTCGAACAGAATGCCTGCGATCAGCGTGCCGCCAAACAACACGTAGATGATGGTCGGCTTCAACTTGATGAACAGGTCGTCGTGCAGGATCAGCGTCAGACCGCCGAAGACCAGCACTATCACGGCGGTCACCACCGGCATCATCGCGATGTGGCGCGTCATCGCGTAGGACACGGCAAGCGCGATCAGCACGGCGACCATAAAGGCACCGGTCGCCGCGTAGATGCCGAATTTCGAATTGGCGAAGAAGAACAGAAGCAGCGGCCCGATATCGAGCGCCAGCTTGAGCATAGGGTTGAGTTGCTTTTTGTCCGCGGCCATGGGCCGTGTCTAGCGCGCGAGCGGCGATTTGTCATGCCGCCGCCGCAAGATTGCCTGCCTTCGAAAACCGGTGTTAAGATTGGGCCAACGGTCAAAAACGGGGCGAACGACATGCGCCGGGCGATGGCTCTTGCATTTGTATTGTTGCTAGGATCGGAGCTGACCGCCTTCGCGCAAAGCAACTTCAAGGTCACGTTGCTCGGCACCGCTTCGCCATCGCCGCGACCGACACGCTTCGGCCCCAGCACGCTGGTGGAAGCCGGCGGGCAGGTTCTGCTGTTCGATGCCGGCCGCGGCGTCCCAATACGGATGGGCCAGATCAAAGTGCCGATCGGCAAGATCGACGCATTGTTTCTGACCCATTTTCATTCAGATCACGTTTCCGGAATTCCCGACGTCTGGCTGACGGGCTGGCTCGGACCGGTATTCGGACGCCGGCAGGCGCCGTTTCATGTCATCGGCCCGACCGGCGCCAAGAACCTGATGGCCAATCTGGAAAGGGCCTATAGCGCCGACGTCGCTATCCGCATCGCCGACGAGAAACTGCCGCCGCAAGGCGCAGCCATTGCGGTCGACGAGTTCGCCAAAGACGGTGTGATCTACGAGAAGGACGGCGTGAAAGTGACCGCCTTCGAAGTCGACCATGGCGACGCCATCAAGCCCGCCTATGGCTATCGCATCGACTACAAAGGCCATTCCGCCGTGATTTCAGGCGATACACGCTACAACGCGAACGTCATCAAATACGCGACTGGCGTTGATCTTCTGGTGCACGAAGTGGCGCTGGCGCGGCCGGAATTGATGTCCAATTTGTTCGCACAGGCGATCATCGCGCACCATACCAGCCCGCATGATTGCGGCCGGGTCTTTGCCCAGGCCAAGCCGAAGCTCGCCGCCTACACGCATCTGGTTTTTCTCAGCAACGAGAAAGTGCCGGAGGCAAGCCTCGACGATCTGGTGAAGCAGACGCGCGAGACTTATGACGGCCCGCTCGAAGTCGGCGAAGATCTGACGTCATTCGAGATCGGCGAAACCGTGACAGTGACGCACTGGAAGCAGTAGTCAGTCCAGACCGACGATTGCGCGGGCGAAATCGCGCGCGGTGAAGGGCGCCAAATCCTCGACGCCCTCGCCGACGCCGACGAAATGCACAGGCAGTTTGAAGCGGTCGGCGATGGCGACGAGTATGCCGCCGCGCGCGGTGCCGTCGAGCTTGGTCATGACCAGGCCGGTAACGCCCGCTGACTTGCCGAAAATCTCGACCTGGCTGAGCGCGTTCTGGCCGACGGTGGCATCGAGCACCAGCAGCACGGCCTGCGGCGCATCCGGCTCGACCTTGCGGATGACGCGCAGCATCTTTTCCAACTCGCCCATCAACTCGGTGCGGTTCTGCAAACGGCCGGCGGTATCGACCAGCACGACATCGACGCTTTCAGCCTTCGCGGCCGTGATGGCTTCGAAGGCGAGGCTGGCGGCGTCGGCGCCGGGCGCAGTCGCCCGCACGCTGGCGCCGGTGCGGCTCGCCCAGATTTTCAATTGATCGATGGCGGCGGCGCGGAAGGTGTCGCCGGCGACCAGCATGACGGATTTGCCCTCGGCGCGGAATTTCGCCGCGAGCTTGCCGATCGTGGTGGTCTTGCCGGAGCCGTTGACGCCGCACACCAGGATGATGAAAGGCCGCGCCGTGATCTCGAGCGGCATGGCGACGAGGCTCAGGACCTTTTCGATCTCGCCGGCCAGCACTGCCTTGACCTCGTCCGGCGCGATGCCCTTCTCGTAGCGGCCATCGCTCAGCGCCTTGATGACGCGCGCGGCAAAATCCGGACCTAAGTCGGCGCGGATCAATTCGCTTTCGAGGTCCTCGATCGCCGCGGCGTCGAGCTTGCGTTTGGTGACAAGGTCGGTAATCGCGCCGCCGAGGGAGGCCGAGGTGCGCTTGAGGCCGCCGCTGAGGCGTTTCCACCAGCTTTGCTGTGTGCTGTCGTTCATGCTGCGCCCGTGATAGCGGTTTCGTCATGACACCGGAAGAGATGCTTTCCCGCCTGCTGTACCGCGACGGCATGATGCTGGTGGTCGACAAACCGGCCGGCCTGTCGGTGCATCGCGGGCCGAAGGGGGGCGCCAGCCTGGAGGACTATTTCGACGCATTGCGCTTCGGCCTGCCGCGCGACCCTGCGCTGGCGCACCGGCTCGATAAGGACACCTCCGGCTGCCTGGTGCTCGGCCGCCACCGCAAGGCGCTAGCGCTGCTCGGAAAGTTGTTCAAGAGCGGCAACATAGGCAAGATTTATTGGGCGGTGGTCGAAGGCGGCCCCGCCGCGGACGAAGGCCGCATCGACATTCCGCTGGGTAAGCTCGACGAGGACCGCGGCTGGTGGATGAAGCCCGATCCGAACGGCAAGCCGTCGTCGACGACGTGGAAGGTGATGGGCCGCACCGATGGCCACGCCTGGCTGGCGCTGGAGCCCCTAACCGGCCGGACCCATCAGTTGCGCGTGCATTGCGCCGAGATGGGCTTTCCGATTCTGGGTGACCCGATTTACGGCAGCGCACCGCGCCAGGGAGGCATCCCGTTGCATCTGCATTCGCGCCAGATCGTGGTGCCGATTTCCAAAAACAAACCCGCGGTCGTCGTCGACGCGCCGGCGCCGCCGCATATGCGCGAGATGCTGCGTAAGTGTGGATGGACGCAAGCCGCCGAACCCGCCATTTCCTCGACCTGAAGTCGCTTTTCCAGCCTGAGTATTTCGATTGCGCCGACGCGTTGATCCCCTACGATGCCGCTTTACAAAGCCGTCACGAATAACATTTGCAGATTGGCCAATACGGTGGCCGCGCATCTGCAACAGGGCAGGAAACAACTCATGAAAACGTTCCGCTATGCTTGTTCCGCGGCACTTTTGCTTGCCGCGACCGTTATTGCACAGGCCGAGGAGTTGAGGGTGCTGAGCGTCGGATCGGCGGAAATCGCGATCAAAACGCTCATCCCGGAATTCAACAAAGACGGCACGCGCCCGGTCAAGTTCCAGTGGGGGCCACCCAACAAGGTGTGGGACCGGATCAAGGCCGGCGAAACTTTCGACGTCTTCATTCTATCGGAGCCGGCGATGCAGGAATTGCAAGCCTTGTCCGGCATCAAGGATGAAAGCCGCGTCGGGCTGGCGCGAACGGGCCTCGGAGTCGTAGTCCCAGCTTCCATGCCGAGCCCCGACATCTCGACTACCGAAAACTTCAAGAAAAGCGTTCTGTCGGCAAAAGCGATCCTGTATCGTGACCCCAGCCTGCCCAACATGAGCGGAGAAATGGTCGAGCGGGTCCTCAGGAAAATCGACGTGCTCGATCAGGTGAAACCGAGAATGACCGTGTCGCCGCGTCCCGAGGCGGAAGTGCTCGTGGCCGCGGGAAAGTCCGACTTCAGCTTTGTAAACATCAGCGAGGTCCCGACGAGCCCGGCGATCCACTATGCCGGGCCACTGCCGAAGGATCTGCAAATTTATACAAATCTGGAAACGGCGCTCGCGGCGAAAGGCTCGCAGTCGCAAGCCGCCAAGGATTTCATCGCGCTGATCTCTGGCGATAAAGCAAAGTCTGCTTGGGAGAAGGCGGGTTTTGAAATGGCCTATACCTACCAAAAGGCCCGCACCAACTAAGTGTGGCGGAGCGACTGCGCGGCCTCACAGCCGCGCGCGCGCTTTCCGATCGGCCGATTTATTAATCTCTGATCGCGATGCAGCGTTCACGGGTCCGATTCGTTCTCATGAACGAATCGCAGCCGTTTCGCGAACTCACAGCCAGATTGTGCGCATCCGAAAATCGAGCGGCTGCTTCTCACGGCTGATCGTCGTGCCGACACGGCGTTGGGTCTTCGGATCGTCGCAGTAACGCGGTAAAGCGCCCGGCACGGCGGCCAGCAGCGCGCGCAGCGCGCGTCCGTTTTCTTCTTTGATTGTCATTTGATTGCCCTCTGGGCAGACAACAGCCCGCAAGGCAATTCGTTCAAATTTAGACGTTTCATCCGCTTTAGGCTTTCCGCTTCGTTAAGAAAGCCGGATTGAGCGCCGCTCAATAAAGCATCGCCTTGATGCGCTCCGCTGCCTCGCGATCGTAAGCCTCGCCGCCGAGCGCGCCTTGACTCAATTCCGCGACGATGGTGCCGGTCGAGGGCAGGCTCTTGCGGTCGATCTGGGTCGTCGCGTCCCACAGTTTGGAGCGTACCACCGCTTTCGAGCAATGGAAGAAGCAGCTGTCGATGTGGACGATCAGTACGCTGCGCGGCAGTTTGCCGTTGACCGCGAAGCTTTGCATCAGCTCGGGATCGATCGAGATTGCGGCGCGGCCGTTGACGCGGAAGGTTTCGCCGACGCCGGGAATGAGAAACAGCAGGGCGATGCGCGGGTCCTGCAAAATATTGCGGAAGCCGTCGATGCGGTTGTTGCCGGGCCGGTCCGGGATCGCCAGCGTCTTGTCGTCGAGGATGCGCACGAAGCCCGGCGCGTCGCCCTTAGGCGAACAGTCGAACCCTTCGGGGCCGCCGGTCGCAATGGCAACAAACGGCGAAGCCTCGATCAGCTTGCGATAGCTGACATTGAGGCGGTCGATTTCCTTGGCGATCGACGCGGGATTTTTCGGGCCGTACAAAGCCTCGAGCTGCTCGAAGGTCGTGATCAGATGATCGGTCGCGCTCATCGTCTTCTCCTTATGCAGCGAGAAGCTGCCGGCCATCGTGACCTGCCATTGTCAGATCGACGAATGTACCGGGTGCCATCGCCGCGGCAAGCCGCACCGCGGTGAACTGCTCGGTGCGGCCGATGCCGCCCCGCTCGGTCAACACCAGACGTCGCGCGCCGATTTGCCCTTCGAGATGCCGCGCCAGCGCCGCCTCGCCCTTGGCGCGCAGGCGCTGCGCGCGCTCCTTGATAAGCGTGCGATCGAGCTGCGGCATGCGCGCCGCCGGCGTGCCGGGCCTCGCCGAAAAAGGAAAGACGTGAAGCTGGGTCAGGCCGCATTCGTCGACCAGGTCGAGCGAGCGCGCAAACATCGCCTCAGTCTCGGTCGGAAAGCCGGCGATGATATCGGCGCCGAAAACGACGTCGGGCCGCAGGCGGCGCATGTCATTGCAGAACGCGACAGCGTCGCCGCGCGAATGCCGCCGTTTCATACGCTTGAGAATGAGATCGTCGCCCGCCTGCAACGACAAATGCAAATGCGGCATGAGCCGCGGCTCGTTGGCTAAGGCGTCGCGCAGATCGCGATCGACTTCCACCGAATCCAGCGACGACAGCCGCAGCCGCGCCAGTTCAGGCACGTCGCGCAGAATGCGTTTCACCAGCGCGCCCAGGCGGGACGTCTCCGGCAGATCGGCGCCATAGCTGGTGATATCGACGCCCGTCAGTACGATTTCGTGATAGCCGTTGCCGACGAGCCGCCGCACCTGCGCCACCGCATCGTCCATCGGCAGCGAGCGCGAATTGCCGCGGCCGAATGGAATGATACAGAACGTGCAGCGATGGTCGCAGCCGTTCTGCACCTGCACGAAAGCACGGGTGTGGCCTTCGATGTGATCGACCGCGCTGATGCGCTGCCGTGTCGCCGCCATGATGTCGCCGACCGCAATCCGCTCGTCGGAAACCCAAGCGCGAGCATCGAGCTTTTCCTCGTTGCCAAGCACGCGGTCGACTTCGGCCATGTCGGCAAACTGTTCGGGCGCGGTCTGCGCCGCGCAGCCGGTGACCACGATTTTGGTATCGGGTCTTTCCCGCTTGATGCGGCGAATGCTCTGGCGCGCCTGACGCACCGCTTCGGATGTCACGTTGCAGGTGTTGACGATCACCGCGTTGTCGATGCCGGCAGCGCCCGCCTCGCGCCGAATCACTTCGGATTCCGCGATATTAAGCCGGCAGCCGAAGGTGACGACGTCGAGGCTCACGGCGCGCCTGCCTCCGCAAACAACTTTGCATCGAACGTGCCGTTGAATTCGAAGGCCACCGGCCCGGTCATCAGAACATGATCGTCGCGCTCGCGCCACTCGATGGTGAGCTCGCCGCCGGGCAGCGTCATTTTCACCTTGCGGTTGGTTCGCTTGAGCCGCGCCGCGGCGACCGCAGCCGCGCAAGCCGCCGAGCCGCAGGCCTTGGTGAGACCGGCGCCGCGCTCCCACGTGCGCATGGTGATCGCATCACGTGAGACGATATGCGCCAATGTAATGTTCGCACGCTCGGGAAACATCGGATGATTCTCAAGCAGAGGTCCGAAGCGCCCGAGGTCGTAGGCGTTGACGTCGTCGACCCAGAATATGGCGTGCGGATTGCCCATGTTCACTACCGCCGGCGAATGCAGGATGGGTGCGTCGATCGGCCCGATCTGCAACTCGATGGCGCGGGTGTCCCGGAATTCTTCCGACAACGGAATCTCGTTCCAGGCGAATTTCGGCTTGCCCATGTCGACGGTGAACAGACCGTCGTCGCCCTTCCAGCAGTTCAGCACGCCGGCATTGGTCTCGAAGGTCAGCTTGCTCTTGCCGGTCTCGTCCGACACCAGCGCGGCGACGCAGCGCATGCCGTTACCGCAGGCGCCGGCCTCGGAACCGTCGTTGTTGTAGATGCGCACGAAGGCCTCGGTGCCCGGCGAGCGCGGCGGATAGAGCGCCATCAACTGATCGTAGGGCGCGCCGGCAGGCGCCGCCGCGGCACGCGCCTCGTCTGGCGTGATTTTGGCCGCGCCTTGCCGCAGATCGACAACGACGATTTCGTTGCCGATACCGTTCATCTTCACAAACGCGTGGTTGGCGAGTGCGCCCACGAAAATCGCCTTTAATTGCCGGAAGCAGGGCGCCTGCCCGGCTTTCGCCGGGTTTATATGGCGAATAAACAGCGCTCGGCCAAGTGTTCGTGATATGGGGCCGTGATAAAAGGGCAGATACGGGCGAATCGCCGGACCGCCGCAAACGACGGAGAGTACCGATGTCCTGCATACGCCTTGTGGCTGCTCTCGCGCTGGCTCTGGCCGGCGGCCCGGCCTTGGCCTCGACGTTCGCGCAAAACGCGCCGCCCTCAGCGCGGCCGGTGCAGGCCACGCCGGCCGTGCCCAATCTTTCCGCGCCATCGCCCTTGCAGCCGGGAGACGCTTTCGGCGAGCAGGTGACGCTGCCGGACCGCACCGTCATCTACATGAAGGGCCACACCAACTGGGACGTGGCCTTCGACACCCTGATCGATGCTTTCAAGTCACTCAACGAGTATTTCGCCAAGCAGGGGCTCAAAGCCAACGGGCCGGCGATGACGATCTACACGCAGACCGACGACACCGGCTTCTCGTTCGAGGCCGCCTTGCCGGTGGCGCAGACGCCCTCCAACCCGCCCAAAGGCGACATCGCCGTCGGTCAGGCGCCGGCCGGCAAGGCGCTCAAATTCGTGCATCGCGGCGCCTATGACGCGATGGATTCGACCTACGAGGCGATCACCAATTATCTCGACGAAAAGGGTCTCGAAGCCAAAGACCTTTTCATCGAGGAATATGCTTCCGATCCGGTGACAACCGCGCAGGACAAACTGGTGGTCAACGTCTTCGTGCCGGTGAAATAGATGAAATTGACGCGCCTCTTCATCGTTGCATTCTTCGGGGCCGCGGCGCTTGGCGCCCCGGCGCGGGCCGCCGAGCGGCTTTTGACCGTCACCGGCGAGGCCATGGTCTCGGTCGCGCCGGACGCCGCCGTAATCCGCATCGGCGTCTCCAGCAGCGCCAAGACCGCGCGCGAGGCCAGCGACGCCAATGCCCAGCAGATGACGAGCGTGCTCGCCGCCATCAAGGGCACCGGCATTGCCGACCGCGACGTGCAGACTTCGCGGCTGTCGCTGCAGCCGCAATACGACCCGAACCGGGCCGGCGCGGCCCGCCTGCTCGGTTTTCAAGTGACCAACCAGCTCACCATCAAGATCCGGGACATCGACAAGCTGCCCGGCATTCTCGACCGCGCCATTGGCGCTGGCGCCAACGAGATGTCGGGGCTGGAATTCGTCGTGTCCGAGCAATCGAAGCTGCTGGACCAGGCGCGTGACGAGGCCATGGCCGACGCCAAGCGCAAGGCGGAGCGCTATGCCAAGGCAGCCGGGGTCAAGGTCGGGCCGGTGATGTCAATTGCCGAGGAAGGCTCGTCGCCACCGCCGCGCGTCTTGCAGGCGATGCGGGCCGGCGCAGCGCCGGTCGCGCCCGGCGAGCAGATTTTACGGGCGGCGGTGAGCGTGACATATGAGATAAGTAATTGATTTATTTTGCCTTTAGTTGCCTTGACTTGAGCGGTCTACGACCCTAGGTTCCGCCCACTTCTCGAATAGAAACTTAAGAAGACCAACTCGCCGCCCGGCCCTTTGAGACCGGAGGCCCCCGCCCGACAGCGCAATGCGCCCTCGGGCGTAAACGTGTTTTACATAGGCCTCCCGAAGGGACGGCCCTTCTTGGACTAAAGAGCGCATGTTCGACTCACTGTCGGAAAAACTGGGCGGCATTCTCGACCGCCTCACCCGTCGCGGCGCGCTCACCGAAGCCGACGTTGATGCGGCGTTGCGCGAGGTTCGCCGCGCGCTGCTCGAGGCCGACGTCGCGCTCGACGTCGCCTCGGCCTTCATCGACAACGTGCGCAAGCAGGCGGTCGGCGTCCACGTCATGAAGTCGGTGACGCCCGGCCAGATGGTCGTGAAGATCGTGCACGACCAGTTGGTCGCGACGCTGGGCGACAGCCAGGGAATCGATCTTCATGCCGCGCCGCCGGTCGCCATCATGATGGTCGGCCTGCAAGGGTCCGGCAAAACCACCACCACCGCCAAGATCGCCAAGCGCCTCAACGAGCGGCAGAAGAAAAAAGTGCTGATGGCCTCGCTCGACGTGCGCCGGCCGGCGGCGATGGAGCAACTCGCGGTGCTAGGCCGCGAGACCCAAATCGACACGCTGCCGGTCGTCGAAGGCCAGCAGCCGCAGCAGATCGCGCTTCGCGCCCTCCAGGCAGCGCGTCTCGGCGGCTACGACGTCGTCCTGCTCGACACCGCCGGCCGCACCACGCTCGACGACGACATGATGAACGAGGCGACGGAGGTTCGCCGCGCGGTCAATCCGCATGAAGTGCTGCTGGTCGCCGATGCGTTGACCGGTCAGGACGCGGTCAATCTGGCGCGCGCCTTCGACGAACGCGTCGGCCTGACCGGCATCGTGCTGACCCGCGTCGACGGCGACGGCCGCGGCGGCGCCGCGTTGTCAATGCGCGCGGTCACCAACAAGCCGATCAAATTGCTCGGCACCGGCGAAAAGATGGACGCGCTCGAGGAGTTCGACGCCGCGCGCATCGCCGGCCGCATTCTCGGCATGGGCGACATCGTCGCGCTGGTCGAGAAGGCCGCCGCCAATATCGACGCCGAGAAAGCCGCGCGCACCGCCGAGAAGATGCGCAAGGGCCAGTTCGATTTGTCGGACATGCGCGAGCAGTTGACGCAGATGCAGGCCATGGGCGGCATGAGCGGGCTGATGGGTATGTTGCCGGGCGTCGCCAAGATGAAGACGCAAATCGCCAATGCCGGCATCGACGACAAGGTGCTCAAGCGTCAGGTCGCGATCATCGACTCGATGACGCCGCAGGAACGCCGCAACCCCGACATCCTCAAGAACAGTCGCAAGAAGCGCATCGCCGCCGGCTCCGGCTCCACCCCGGAAGCGATCAACAAATTGCTGAAAATGCATCGCGGCATGGCCGACATGATGAAGGCCATGGGTTCTGGCAAGCGCTCGCCGCTCGCGGGCTTGGGCCAGATGATGGGCTTCGGTGGCGGCGCTGCGCCTTCGCCGGAGCAGATGGCCGAACTCGCCAAGAAAATGCCGGGTGGAATGCCCGGCGGCGGCAACCTCCCTGGAGGATTGCCGCCGACAATGCCGAAACTACCACCGAATTTATCGGGCCTGCCCGGCAATCTGCCTGGACTGGGCACGCCCGGGAAATTTCCTGGACTGCCGGGTCTGCCTGGCGCCGGGAAGAAGAAATGACCCCCTCACACATCGTTAGAAAAGGAAA
>Ga0265314_10004542_pt1 | contig 12819 bp, 11 predicted proteins | sample 4126metaG_FD_203106 | JGI IMG/M metagenome (GOLD analysis project Ga0265314, IMG submission 203106) | Rhizosphere microbial communities from Carex aquatilis grown in University of Washington, Seatle, WA, United States - 4-1-26 metaG | ecosystem: Host-associated > Plants > Roots > Rhizosphere >... | reverse complement strand
CACCCCAGCGAATACAAATCATTCGCCGGGGACCCCGGTCAGGAGACCGGCGGTACAGGGTTTGGCGAAATGTTAGAAATGCCAACCTAACGGTCAATAACCGGCACTTTGGGTGTTAGTTTTAGCGAGGGCTGGTACCTGAAGGTGAAAGTCAGTTCAAGCCCTTTGCGGGCATCCCACTCCTGCTTGGTCATTTTGTAAGCCGACACCACAGTTCCTTCAACTGTCTGCCCTGGCTGGATGACGGTATCGAGCGGTGACAGCGCCGGCCCATGCGGAATTTGAGAGTCGGGGTAGGCCACAAAAAAACGCTCGTAGTCGCCCTTGTTGGCGGCGAAATTTGACGTGATGTTGCCGTCTTGCCCGGTGAAATCAGTAAGCACGTTGATGAGGAACAACGGAACCTTGCTCTGGTTGTGCAGCCGGACCTGTGAGAAGACGAACATCTGGTCGAAACTCTCTTTTGCCATCGGTGCGCCGTTGGCGTCAAACCCTGAAGTGTCAGTGTGGATGGGGTGAGCCCAGATACTGACAATCTCGCCTGTCGCCATGGGCGGCTTTTCGCCTGTGTAGACATAGACAAAGGCGGCAATTGAAAGCGCGATGGTTGAGATGATGGCGGCTTTTCCCAGGTTGCTGGTGCCCTTGGTGTATTCCTCGCCTTTCGCGGCGTCGTCCAGTTCGGTCGAATCCTGCTGCAATAAACTCATGGCGTCTGCCCCTTCTCAAATCGTCCTTTAACCGTCTCTGCGCCGAACCACGATCCGACTTATCTTACCGCCAACCGCATATCGCAAGCCACGAGCAACAGCCGTCGGCTGTAGATTTCTGTGAACATCCGCTGATAAACCGCACTCAAAATACCGTTCTCCAATCAATCCCGACGCCGAGAGGTGATAATGTTGGACGGATTCGCAGGCAATGAATTGCTGCAGCGAAACAATTCGATCATTGTTTTCCGGGAGAAGAGCTCATGGTGAAGTGGACGCGAAGAGGATTTGTGGGATCGCTTTGGGGAGCGGCAGCGGCGACAGCGTTTGCCGGCCAAGCCGGGAGCACTGCGGCGGGAACTGCTGAAAAGCGCGCGGGCACCGCTCCGATCAAGATCACCGACCTGAAATGCGCCATTATCGGCCGCAATCCCACGGTTCGAATTGTCACCGATCAGGGAATCTCCGGCTATGGTCAGGCGGAGTCGGCCAAGCCGTATCTGAAGCCGATGGTACTGTTTTACAAGCGATATCTCATCGGTCAAGACCCCACGAACGTTGAGAGCATCATGATGAGGATTCGCCGAATGGGGGCTTTTAAACCCTGGGGCGCGGCGGTGAGTGCGATTGAAATTGCGCTGTGGGACATTGCCGGACAGGCCGCCGGGGTGCCGGTCTATAAGCTGCTGGGGGGCAAAGTCCGCGACCACGTCCGTCCCTACGGAAACTCAGAAAATAACGCAGGCAGCACCATGCCCCGCACCGTGCAGGATTACGCAGATCTCGCCGCCAAAATGAAAGAGTCCAAAGAGGGCTATACGCTGATCAAGATGCCGATCGGTTTCCATAATGACGGCATGATGACTGCGGTTCCCAATAGCTGGTACGGCGAGCAATGGAAAGGTCCGGGGGCGCCGTATATGGATCGCGGGCCGATGACCGAACGCGGCATCGACAACTGCATTGCCTGCGCTGAAGCCGCGAGAAAAGGGCTCGGCGACGATGTTGGGCTGGCGTTCGACTGCGGACCGGGCTGGGTGGTGAAGGACGCAATCCGGTTTGCGCGGGCGGTGGAACCGCTGAAGCTTGCATGGCTCGAAGACACGCTTACCGGCGACTACACACCGTACCCTAACGCCCAGTTATTCAAAGAGCTCACGGATAGCACCTCCACGCCGATTCATACCGGCGAAGAAATCTACCTGCGCGAGAACTTCAAAGACCTGATCGAAACCCAGGCGGTAAACGTGCTGGGGCCGGACCCGGAGGATGTGGGGGGCATTGCCGAACTGAAGTGGATCGCCGAATACGCCAATCTCCACGGCATCCTGATGGCTCCGCACGGAATTTTCGACGGGCTCTTCGGAGTGGCGGCGCAAGTGCATATGGGCGCGACTCTGCCGCAGAACTATATCGCTTTCGAATACGCAAAGGGCGAGCCGGAGTGGTGGTATGACATCGTGGATGGATTGCCCGATCCGGTTGTGAAGAACGGCCTGATCGAGGTGTGGGATAAACCGGGTCTTGGCGTCACGTTCAACGTGAAGGCAGCCAAGGCTCACCTGACGGAAGAGGACCGGGACTTCTTCGACTAAGCTGCGAGTTGCGGTACGGTCGCCGATGGAGAAGGCTACGGCCTCGCCCTCAAGCCAGCCAGAAATTTCTCCGCATCGCGGGTATTCAGCACATCTTCTGCTGTAAGCCACGCCCGCCGCAACTGCTTGACGCCGTAATCCATTTTTCCCAGGTTGCGTGCGTCGTGCGAGTCAGACGAGATCACTATCTTGCATCCCATTTCTTTTGCGAGGCGCAGGTCGCGATCATTGAGGTCGAGCCGTTCGGGTGCGGCATTGTGTTCCATGGCGACGCCCAGCGCGGCTGCGCGTTTGAGCACTGCGGCGATGTCGATCGCAAACGGTTCACGGCGCAATAACAGCCTGCCGGTGGGATGACCGAGAATGCGCACGTATGGATTCTCGACTGCCATCAGCACCCGCTGGGTCATTTCTTCGCGGCTTTGCTCAAAGCGTGTATGGACGCTGGCTATCACTATTTCCATTTGCGCCAGAACTTCGTCGGCGAGGTCAAGCGCTCCGTCGGCCAAGATGTCGACCTCGATACCTGTAAAGACGCGGATGCGGCCTTCAAGCTCCTTGTCTACTTCGCGAATCCGGGAGATGTGCTCGAGGGCTCGCTTTTCATCGAGGCCATTGGTCATGGCCAGGTTTTTGCTGTGGTCGGTGATGGCTATGTATTCATATCCGGCAGCAATCGCGGCTTCGGCCATCTCGCGAATCGAGTTTCTTCCATCGCTGGCGGTGGTGTGCATGTGCACGTCGCCGCGAATATCGGATTTCTCCACCACCTTGGGCAGCTCGTGCCTTGCCGCAATCTCGACCTCGCCCAGGTTTTCGCGCATCTCCGCGGGCATCCAGTCCATGCCGAGCTTTGCGTAGATTTCTTCCTCTGTGGCCGCGGCTACTGAAGTGCCGTCGTCGAGCCGCGCCAGCGCCCACTCGCTGAGCGTGTAACCCATTTTGAGAGCACGCTGCCGCAGGGTGACGTTGTGCCCCTTCGATCCCGTGAAGTATTGCAGCGCAGCGCCGTAGTTGGCCGTAGGCAGCAGCCGGACATCGACCTGCAAACCCTGCTCGAGGTTGAAGCTCACCTTGTTTTCGCCTTTGGCGATCATGCTCGCGATGCCGGGATAGGAGGCTACGTACTCGACGGCAGCGGAGGTCTTCTCAGGCGAACAGGCGGGCCCTGTGACCAGCAGGTCGAGGTCGCCGGCGGTTTCACGTCCGCGCCGCAGGGAGCCGGCTGGAGTGACGCGATCGAAACCGGGAAACTTCATCAGGTAGGTCGCGATATTCTGCGCCTCTTGGTTGGCTACGTCGATGCGGAAGCGGCCTGCCGAACGGCGGTAGTCCTCAATGCCCTTGCGCAGCTTCTCAAGCTGCTTTACGCCCATACGCGGCAGTTCAGCCAGTTTCCCTGCTTCAATGGCTTCGGCAAGCTGGTCGATGGAACCGATCTGCGCCGCATCCCAGAAAAGGGCGATTGTCTTGGGGCCCATGCCGGGCAGCTTCAAGAGCTCAAGAATCCCGACGCCGTATTTCGCGAGAAGCTCATCGCGCTGGGCAAGGCTGCCGGATTCGACAATGCGCTGGATGTGCGCGGCCATACTTTTGCCGATGCCGGGAATCTCAAGCAGGCGCGCGGTTTCTTTTGCGGCATCGACCAGGTCGACGGTGGTCTGCTCAGCGGCCTCGGCGGCGCGACGGTAGCTGCGAATCCTGAAGCTGTCTGCGCCGTCGATCTCCATCAGGTCCGCGGTCTCGTTCAGAAGGCGGGCGATGACCCGGTTGTCTATGAGGCTGGCGGTGCGCTCGGGCGTGATTGGTTCGGGTGCGACTGGTTCACCCATGGGAGAAGCCTCCAGCCGCAGTATGGATCATTGGCTACGGAGGACGCCAGTGTTGGGTTGTTATCCAGGGTCCCTCTGCCGCGGCGGACGAGGACCCTTGTACCCGGCACCTTCTCTACGCCCCGGGGTGTACCCCCCCTCCCCCCTTACAAATGAAGCTAAGTGGTTTGTTTTCAGTCACCTGTACTTTTGATCACTGGCTGCAACCCATTGAAAACAAAGGAGATGCTGACTAAAATCAACATAAATAAGGAGTTACAGGCGGTGTGTCCCCGGGTTTTTAGCACGCGATCCGATCAATTGGATTTCGCTGTTTTGAATGTAGCGCAGAACGCGGAAATTAACTGCAATTCCGGCTGGGCGTAATTCGAATTTATTTTATTGTGATCAGGGACTGGCTTTTGGGCACAGGTCAGCATGTCACCGCCGGGCAGCGGCCTTACGCAAAACCACCAAAGGTCAGCGCAGCCTAGGCTGCGCTATGGGCAGCATTGTCCTTAAAGCGAACGACGCCGTCCGCCTGGGGACCCTTCTGGCCCTCTACGATATCGAACTCGACTTCGTCGCCTTCCTTCAGCGTCTTGTATCCGTCCAGTTGAATTGCAGAGTAGTGAACGAATACATCTGGCCCGTCCTCGCGTCCGATGAATCCGTAGCCCTTGGCGTTGTTAAACCACTTCACTTTACCTTTGTACTGAGCCACAAATTCCTGCCTTCCTAATGCGAATTTATCGGGGATTCTTGCCGACCGATGGGGGAACCGAGGGGGAGTTTCGCACCGATATTTGCTAAGACGCCAAAATTTGGTGAATGGTTGATTACGCAAGAAAAAACAAATTCCACAAAGTGATACGGGTCGGAGCAAAATGATTGTCTTCAGACACATGCGTGGTAACGAACTTTAGTTTAGGGCGAACTACCCCGCCGGCCCCGCATTGAACCTGGCGAGACCTATCTTTTGATTGTCTGTGGATTTACTTTTTGCCTTTCTTCCGCTTGAGCCGGTCATAGAGCAACACGCCGGACAGGGTTTTGCCGTCGTGTATCGCTCCCTTCTCAATCATTTCAAGCACTTCAGAGAGCTTGACCAACCGGAGCTCAATTCTCTCGTCTTCGTCGGGCGCGGTGTCGCCGGGCGCGAGCCCCTCGGCCACGAAGACCTTGAACGCCTCGCCGAGGAAACCCGGGCTGGCGTAGTACTCCACCAGCGGCTTCCATTTTTTGGCGCGGTAGCCGGTTTCTTCAGCCAGTTCGCGTTTGGCGGCCTCAAGCGGATCTTCGCCCGCCTCGATTTTGCCCGCCGGTAATTCCCAGAGGAACTGGTTGGCCGCGTGACGGTACTGCCGTTCCATCACCACCCACGGATTTTTCTTGTTCTTCGAGTTGTCGAGGGCCAGAATGACCACGCTGCCGTTGTGGCGGATGACGTCGCGCTCGGTCTCAAAGCCATCCGGCTCGATGATTTTGTCGTGCAGCACACGGAAGAGTGGCCCGGTGAAAACTACCTCGGAGCTTAGGACGGTGGCCCGCTCCGCAACAACCGGGGTTGCGGACTTTTTGGCTTTCGCCAAGCTCTTCTTCGCCTTCTTCTGTGGCTTGGCTTTTGCAGCCGCCACCTTTTCTTTCTTCGCCATCATTACCCTCGCAATATTGCTGAACGCAGAATGAGTATACGAAATTCGAGGGCGTCGCACTTTGGATTTGCTTTGCAGGCATCGTCCCTACGGGACTGAGGATTTGATTGGCGTGCCACCCAGCGTTAAAACGCTGGGCTAAATTGCGCTGCGCCTACGGCGCGGGTTGCTGGGCTGGCCTGCGGGACGGGATGGCCGTGCATCTTCAGAGTACGCCAGGTTATTTCTTCGGCGCGGGTTTTCGTGGCGGGTGTACGGGGTGGTTCGCCGCGGTTCTTCGGAGCACGCTCGGTTATTTCCAGGGTGCGGATTTTCGTGGCGGTGTTCAGCGCGATTTTTCGGGACGAGTCCGTTTGTATCTACGGCGCGGGTTTTTGTGAACTTCGGCACACACTTCTGCATCGGCGTGGCCCGGCATGGCATCCTAAACAGAGCGCTAAAGCGATCCAGTAGTCGAATCATCTTCCCCGAGGGCAGGCCAGCAAGCAAGTGAGCAACGCAGACTGTTTTCCCGTTACCGTGACGCCTGGCATCAGCCGGCTCTATGCGGATTTTTGCGCTTCGGCCGCCACTGAGTTTATTCCGTCTGACGAAGGCTGGTTCGAACATAGGCCGCCAACGCCCGCGCATTGGCGGGAGCTGGTTTCGCTGCTGGCTGCGCAAAACGATTCGCCAGCGGCCGCGCCCGCGATTGAGGCTTTGCGCAATGGCGCCGGCACGGTGCTGACCGGGCAGCAGGTAACGCTGTTCGGAGGAACGCTGTTTACGCCATTCAAAGCTGCTACCGCGCTGGCACGGGCGCGCACGGCTACGGCTGCTGGGCATCCTCACGCTGCTATCTTCTGGCTGGCTACTGAGGACCACGACTTTGCCGAGATTAATCACGTCACGTTTCCGGCGCGGCGTTCGCTTGAAAAGCTGGTTTACTCTTCGGCTCCGTCGACGCCCGTGCCGGTGGGTAATGTGGTTATCGATGACTCGATTACCCCGCTTATCGATCGCGCGTGGGAGCTGATTGGCTTTTCAGACGCGATGGAAGCCCTGGCCGCTGCATACAAGCCGGGCCGCACCTTCGCGCAGGCCTTTGCCGATTTCTACTCGAAGATTTTCGCTGCGCAGGGGCTGCTGGTGGTTGACGCTGCGGGCCGCGAGTTCCATCGGCTGGGATCGCCGGTGTTGCGCGCCGGTATTGAACTGGCCGACGAACTGCACGCCGCGCTGATTGATCGCAACAAGGCTCTTGAGGCCGCCGGCTATCACGCGCAGGTCGCGGTTGGGCCGCAATCGAGCCTGCTGTTTCTGATTGACGAGCAGACCGGCGCTCGTGTGGCCCTGAAGCGGGTTGCGCCCAACGCTAAGGAACCCCAAGGCCTGTGGCAGGCTGGTCGCAATTCTTTTTCGACTGACGAGCTGGTGGGAATCCTGAACGCTGTGCCAGAGCGTATTTCGCCTTCGGCGCTTTTGCGGCCGCTGTTTCAAGACTTTATTTTCGGCAGCTCGGCGCAGGTGGGCGGGCCGGCGGAGATTGCTTACCTTGCTCAGTCGGCTGTGCTGTTTGACCGAATCAAGATCGGTTGGGGGGGCCGGCAGACGCCGCCGCTGGCGCGCTTCTCAGGCACGTTGATTGAGCCTGCGGTGGGCGAACTGCTGCGCCGCCACGAGCTGAGCGTTGATCGGCTCTTGCACGAAGACGCTGCTTCTTTGGCCAAGCGGCTGGCGGCGCGGGCCATGCCTATTGAGACCAAGAAGAAGCTGGCATCGGCAGGCAATGCGCTTGATGCCGAGCTGACTACGCTGCTGGAATGGATGGGAGCGCAGGATGAAGGGCTGGGCCGCTCTGCCGGCACTGCCGCCAGCAAGATGCGATACCAGATGAACCGCCTTCGCAATCTGGCCGCGAACTTTGAGCTGCAGCGCGAGGCATCGCTCACCCGTCACGCCGAAACCATTATCCAGGCCATTGCACCCGAGGGATCAATGCAGGAGCGAGTGCACGGCGCGGCGTTTTATTTTGGCCGGTATGGGCTGGAGTTGGCCGAGACGCTGGTCACGCAAGCGGAGAATCCATGTCCAGGGCATCGGGTGGTTTGGCTGTAGGACGACAGGAACAGTTAACTGCAGGCGAAGCCCGATTCGCGATTATGTCAGTAATCATCGAGTCACACAGCTGGTAAACGACCCCTGAAAAATCTCAAGAAATCTGTTGTCAGCGGCTTTCAGTCGGCCTATATGTGGCGTATGAATACTTCCAGCGACTTTCAGAAACTTCGCAAACACGCCATAGTTTCGGGCGCCTTTGCGGCCACGCTGTCGGCTGTTTCCGCGTCAATGCTCAATAGCGGCGATCGGCTTGCCGGTTTCGTGATCATTGCCGTGCAGGCCGTCTTAATTGTGCTTACGGTCCGCTACCTCTTCTTGATGAAGAGCGCCGGCAAGGCTAGCCCCGCGGCAGAAAGCTAGCGGCGGCAGACTACTGAATGCCACGCACTGCGGGGGTTTGACTGCCGCCCGTGTGGGTTTGACACGGTCCAATGCTGGGAGCAGGGATAAGAGAACAGAGATCAGAGAAAAGAGAAAAACCAACCTGCGCTGCCAGCCTGAACTAGGCACTTACTAAATGCACCGTTTCAATGCCCTCTGACCACAAGTCCGCTTCTCTCGTTATAATCCTCCCGAACTCTCCTCCGGGTGATCCCAATGAAAAACGTTGCCCTGCTTTTGTTCACCGTATTCGTGGCCGCTTCTGCCGCCGCCCAGACTACATCATGCGCTGTGCCCGGCACCAACAACGATTTTCTCGGCATTCAGACCGTACGCCTGTGGCCCGGGCCAGCGCCGCAGGCCACTGGAACGACCTGCTTCGACATTCCCGCGCTCACTGTTTTTGTTCCGCGGCAGGGCACCGCGAATGGTTCGGCCATCGTCATATTTCCTGGCGGGGCGTACGCCGGGCTGGCCGCCGATCTCGAGGGGCGCGAAGTGGCCGACTGGTTTACGGTTCGCGGTTTTACGGCCTTCATTGTGAGTTACCGGCTCACTTCGCACGGATACGTCATGCCGGTTCCGCTGCTTGATGCGCGGAGGGCGATCCAGACTGTACGCGCCCGCGCCGCGGACTATCACATATTGCCCGACCGCATAGTGATCATTGGATTCTCGGCCGGCGGTCACCTGGCTGCGCTCGCTTCTACCGAGCCTGTACCCGGCGACCCTGAGGCTGATGATGCGATCTCGCGCGTGTCAAGCCGGCCTAATTACGTGGTGCTTGGGTATCCATGGCTGGGTGCGATCCAGGCCGACACCTCGCACCTGAATTATTGCAAGATGTTCAAACTAATGGATCAATGTGCCCAGCTCACGCAGGACTATTCGCCCGAACTGCACGTGACGAAAGACACGCCACCGACCTTCATTTACCACACATTCGACGACGACACCGTTCCGGTGGAGCAGTCGTTGAGGTACTACGATGCGCTTGTGAAGGCAGGCGTGCAGTCTGAGCTGCATGTGTTTGCGCATGGCGAGCACGGTTCGGGCCTGGGAAAGGGCGACCTGTCGCTCGATCAGTGGCCGGTGCTGCTGGATAACTGGCTGCGGGCGCGGGGATTGCTGACGCCGGAGGCGGTGAAGCAGTAAAGACAGCTTTTAGCTCTCAGCTTTTGGGCAAGTCAATATCTGCCGGCTCAACAGACTCAATCTTTCATGAGCAGAATGTCGCACCGCGCGCGGTAAAAACTGAAGGCTGAAAGCTGATGGCTGGGCCCGAAAGTGCCCCAAAAAGTAAGAAGCGGGCGTCCGGCTCGGGAGTGGAAGGTCTTCCTTGAGCCGGCTGCCCGCTGGACCCTGGACCGGGTCTAGGTGGTAAGTACAGTTTAGGCCCGTTTTGGGCAAAAGCAAGCTCTATTTAGGTAAATTTTCCCGATTCGTGACAGCAGTCACAGGTCGCGGTACAAACGCCCTTGCCCGCGTTGACCTAGGGGGTTGGCGCCTGATACAAAAAGATGTTCACCCTTATGTTTTTCTTCATTTGAAAGCCGGAGCTAACCCCCAAAAAACAATGCACGACATATTCATACAAGTCGGGAGTCTTCTGGTCGGATCCATACCCACGGCTGTGCTGTTTATCGTGCTGGTTGTGGCCTATCAGATTCTGGTGCAGGGGCCGCTGACGGAAACCTTGAAAAAGCGCCACGCGCTTACCGAGGGAGCCATTGAAGAGGCCCGCAAAGCGATCGAGCTGGCCGAGGCTCGCACCGCCGATTACGCCGAGAAGCTGCGGCTGGCCCGCGCCGATGTCTACAAGATCCGGGAGCAGCGCATCCGCCAGTGGAATGCTGAGCGTGAAGCAGCCCTGGAGACGGCTCGCAAAGCAGCCTCAGGCCGCGTGGGCGAAGCCCGCTGTGCGATTGACGCCGAGGCCGCGGCTGCCCGCACAACCATCGAGGCTTCAGTGTCCGATCTCGCTAATCAGGCCGTTCGCGCCATTCTGCCTGCAACCGCCGGAGGGTCCAGGTGAGAAATTTCACTCGGCTACTCCGTAGTTGTTCTTCTCTTTTGCCATTGTTTGTTTTGGCCGCGCTGGTGATGGTCTCAGTTCCGCATCGGTTGCAAGCGCAGGATTCGACGCCTGCGGCTGGATCCGCGACCGAATCGGCACAGGCTTCCGCTACGGGCGGTGAGCAAAAAGAGTCCGCCGTCAGCGAAGAGCAAAAAGAGCTCGAATCGTTTACTCACGCGCCGATCGTGGGCAAGATCGGGCACATTTTCGGTCTTGATGTAAATACGTCGGCGAATGTTTTCATTTGGATCAACTTTGCCATCATCTTTTTCGCCCTCGTGATTCCGCTGGGCAAGTTGATGCCCAAAATAATTCGGGGCCGCAAGGAAACTCTTAGCCAGAATTTGCGCACCGCGCGCGAAGCTACTGAAGACGCCAAGTCGCGCTTGAGCGCGGTTGAGGCCAAGCTGGCCGGCCTCGGCGAAGAGATTGCCAAATTTCGCGCCCAGGTTGAGCAGGACATTGTCGAAGACGAGAAGCGCATCAAGGCATCGCTCGCAGAAGAAAGCGCGCGCGTGGTGGCCGCGGCCGAGCAGGAAATTGCCGCTGCCGCTGCGCAGGCTCGCCGCGGGTTGCGCACATTTGCCGCCGATCTGGCCATTGCCCACGCTGAAAAGCAACTGGTTCTCACGCCTGAGACCGATCGCGCCCTGATCGGCGAGTTTATCAGCCAGGTTTCAACAAACAACGCCGGCAAGGGAGGAAAGAACTAGATGCCCGCCTTTGCGCCCCGCTATGCCACGGCGTTTCTGCAAGTGGTGACCGCAGCGAAACTTGACACGGCTGCCATCGACCTCCGGTTCAACGATTTTCTATCCACATGGGAAGGCAGCGTTGAGCTTCGCACATTCTTTGAAAATCCGGCGATTCCCTCGGTGCAGAAAGTTGCAATTCTCGACAAGTTGAATGCGAAGCTGCAGCTCCAGAAAGAGCTGCGCAACCTGATCGCGGTACTGATCGACAACGACCGCATCGGGCACGTGACCGAAGTTGCGGCCACGTATCGGCAGTTGCTGCAGGAGCAACTGGGCATTAAGTCTGTAGAGATTTTGACCGCGCGCGAGTTGAGCGCCCAGGAGCGTGAAGAACTGGTGGCCGAAGTAGCGAAACTGGCCGGCGCGAAGGTCGATGCGAGTTTCAAGCTTGACCCGAAAATGATTGGCGGCGCGGTAGTGCGCATTGGTTCAACGGTGTACGACGGCAGCGTCCGCGGACGGCTGGAACGGCTGAAAGAGACATTAGTCAGCGGCTAGCTTCTAGCTACTAGCTTGTTCCGCCAAACGAAAGTTTTGTGATGCAGCAATTGGATTGAGCTAGCAGCTAGAAGCTAGCGAAGTCGACTGACAAGGAATTCAAGAATGGCGCAAATCAAGGCAGACGAAATTACAGAGCTCTTGCGGGAGCAGATTGCAAACTACGACTCGAAGGTGCAGGTCGACGAGGTCGGCACCATTACCTCGCTCGGTGACGGCATCGCGCGGCTGCACGGCCTCGACAAGGTGATGGCCGGCGAGTTGCTCAGCTTCCCGCACGGCATTGCGGGCCTTGCGCTCTCGCTTGAAGAGGATTCAGTCGGCGCCGTCATCCTGGGCGATTACACCGAGCTCAGCGAAGGCAACGAGGTGAAGCGCACGGGCAAGATTCTTTCCGTCCCGGTTGGACCGGCCATGATTGGCCGCGTCGTGAACGCGCTCGGCATTCCCATTGACGATAAGGGCCCTGTAGCGACCACGGACACGCTGCCCGTTGAGCGCCTGGCGCCTGGCATTATCGACCGTCAGGGTGTGCGCGAGCCGATGGCCACCGGCCTTAAGGCGATTGACGCTATGATTCCGATTGGCCGCGGACAACGCGAGTTGATTATCGGCGACCGCCAGACCGGCAAGACTGCCGTTCTGCTTGACACCATCATCAACAACGCCAAGAACGACCTGATTTGCATTTACTGCGCCATCGGCCAGAAGCGTTCTTCGATCGCGCAGGTTGTGCAGACGCTGACTGAAGCCGGCGCCATGGGCCACACCATTATTGTGGCCGCCTCAGCTTCGGAACCGGCACCCATGCTTTATCTTGCGCCTTACGCGGCGACCGCCATGGGCGAGTACTTCCGCGACAGCGGCAAACACGCGCTGGTGATGTACGACGATCTTTCAAAGCACGCCATGGCGTACCGCGAAATTTCGCTGCTGCTGCGCCGCCCACCGGGCCGCGAAGCGTATCCCGGCGATGTTTTCTATCTCCACTCGCGCCTGCTTGAGCGCTCGTCAAAGATGAGTAAAGAACGGGGCGGCGGCTCGTTGACGGCTCTGCCGGTGATTGAGACACAGGCCGGCGACGTCTCGGCCTACATTCCCACCAACGTGATTTCGATTACCGACGGTCAGATCTTTCTTGAGACCGACTTGTTCAACTCGGGTGTTCGCCCTGCCGTGAACGTGGGCCTCTCGGTTTCGCGCGTCGGTTTCTCGGCGGCTATCAAGGCTGTGAAGC
>Ga0265314_10004541_pt1 | contig 12819 bp, 9 predicted proteins | sample 4126metaG_FD_203106 | JGI IMG/M metagenome (GOLD analysis project Ga0265314, IMG submission 203106) | Rhizosphere microbial communities from Carex aquatilis grown in University of Washington, Seatle, WA, United States - 4-1-26 metaG | ecosystem: Host-associated > Plants > Roots > Rhizosphere >... | reverse complement strand
CGGTACGCGTTCTGATGCGGCTGCCGTTCTTTTATGGCTGGATCATCGTCGCGGTGACGTTCGTCACGATGGCGATCGGCGTCAATGCGCGCACGTCGTTTTCGCTGTTCTTTCCGCCGATCATCGACGAGTTTGGATGGGAGCAGGGCGTCACCGCAGGCGCGTTTTCGTTCGGCTTTCTGGTTTCCGGCGCCGTCAGTCCGCTGATCGGCCGCACCATGGACCGGTTCGGGCCGCGCACGGTGATGGAACTGGGCGTCGCGCTGATGGCGGCAGGCATGCTGCTGGCGCCGCTGACGACGCAGCCTTGGCATCTCTATCTGACCATCGGCGTGATGGTCGGCGCCGGCAGCGTCTGCCTGGGCTATTCCGGCCAGTCGCTGTTTCTGCCGAACTGGTTCAACCGCCGCCGCGGGCTGGCGATCGGGTTGGCGTTCGCCGGCGTCGGGATCGGTTCCGTTACGCTGCTGCCGTGGGTGCAGCACATGATCGAACAAACCGGCTGGCGCACCGCCTGCACGGCGATGGGCATCATGATTTTGGTCGTGCTGGCGCCGATCAACCTTCTGCTGAGGAAACGTCCGCAGGACATCGGGCTCGAACCCGATGGCGATGCCGCGCCCTCGGCCTCGGCCAAGCCGGTCTCCTATGTGGTCGACGCGGTCTGGGCAGGCACCGACTGGACCTGGGGCAGGGCGGTTCGCACCGCGCGTTTCTGGTGGATCGCGCTCGGCTATTTCTGCGGGCTGTATATCTGGTACGCGGTGCAGGTGCACCAGACCAAGTACCTGCTCGACATCGGCTTCAGTCCCAACGTCGCGGTGTGGGCGCTTGGAGCGGTCAGCCTGCTCGGCATTCCCGGCCAGATCGCGCTCGGCCATCTCTCCGACCGCATCGGCCGCGAATGGATCTGGGCGGTGAGTTGCGGAGGCTTCGCGATCTGCTTCGCGGCGCTGGTCGCGCTGAAATATTTTCCGGTGCTGCCGCTGGTCTATCTGATGGTGCTGACCCAGGGTGCGCTCGGCTACGGCCTGACCTCGATCATGGGCGCGGTCGTGCTCGAGATCTTTCAGGGCAAATATTACGGCAGCATCTTCGGCACCATCATGATCGCTGCGCTGGCCGGCGGCGCGGCGGGGCCGTGGGTCACCGGCGTGCTGCATGATTTCTTCGGCGATTACACTTTGGCTTTCGTGATCGGAATCGGCGTCAGCGCACTGTCGGCGCTCTCGATCTGGCGGGCAGGGCCCGGCAAGATCCGCGCGGTCGCGGGCCAGTTGCACAAGGTGCAGCGCGTTGGTGGTTAGAAGTTTTTCTTTTTGACGCGTTTTCTTCACGCGAACCGGTGCCCACTTCGCTCGAAAATGCTCTAGTTCGACGAAATTCCCATCGCCCGCCGCAGATCGCCGATCGCGCGCAAGAAACTGTCGGGCGGGGTGGTTTCCGGGTCGATCAGCCGATGCAGGCGAAAGCCGTCCTCCAGTGCCAGCACGACGGCCCCGGTCCATGCCGCATTGAGCGGACCGTTGCGTCCGCTGCCCTTGGCCGTGCTCTCGACGATATCGACGATCAGCTTGCGCCGCGCGCGCAATCGCTTGGCGAGTTCGGGCCGACGCTTTTCCGCGCGCGCCACGAACAGGATCATCTCCATGTGCAGAAGCGGCGAGCGGCCGAGCGGATCCTGCTGGCTACGATCCATCGTCTTCAGCGCTTCGATGAAGTCGGCGATGTTGCTGTGCCGCGAGAGCAGATCGAGATTGCGCCGGATCGACTGCTCGACGTGGTCTTCCATCATCGCGATGATGAGTTCGTCCTTGCTGTCGAAATTCGAATAGAACGCGCCGCGGCTAAAACCTGCCGCGGCCGTAATCGCCTCGATGCTGGCGCCGCCGATGCCCTGTTCCTCGAACACCCGCGCCGCCGCCTCGAACAGCTTTTCGCGGGTGTCGTCCCGGGTCGGTCTGGTTCGGACTCTTGACATCGACGCAGTTTAGGGCAGAATGCAACTCGATACAAGAGTGTATCGAGTTGCAGGTGTCCAAATCCGGCGCCAGTCCGTCCGAGGGACGGACCAATGCACGCGATGCGCGGATGCTTCGATACGGCAAACCCGTTGAGGTCACCATGAACGAGCATGTCCAGGCCGCCACGAGCGAGCCGCTTTTCAACCCGCTGTCGCCAGATTTCATTCGCGACCCCTATCCGCATTACGCGCGGCTGCGCACCACCGACCCCATGCACGTCAACGCGCATGGCGCGTTCGTCGCGAGCCGGCACGCCGAAGCAAGTCTCGTGATGCGCGACAAGCGCTTCGGCAAGGACTATGTCGATCGGACCATCCGGCGCTACGGGCCCAAGATCATGGAAGAGCCGGTGTTCCGCAGCATGCAGCACTGGATGCTGCAGCAGGATCCGCCCGACCACACCCGGCTGCGCGGCCTCGTGGTGAAGGCTTTCACGGCGCGCCGGGTCGAGGACATGCGCCCGCGCATTGAACAGATCGTCGACCAGACCATCGACGCCGTGATCGCCCAGGGCCGCATGGACCTGATTGAGGATTTTGCGTTCCGGCTGCCGGTGACCATCATCTGCGACATGCTCGGCATCCCCGAGGACCATCGCGAGGTGTTCTACAAAAGCTCCCGCGACGGCGGACGCCTGCTCGACCCGGTGCCGCTGACGCCGGCCGAGATCGAGAAGGGCAACGCCGGAAACATGATGGCCCAGATGTATTTCCAGCAGCTGTTCGAGTTGCGCCGCAAGACCCCGGGCGACGATCTGATCACGCAGCTTCTGCAGGCCGAGGAAGACGGCAGCAAGCTCACCAACGAGGAATTGACCGCCAACATTATCCTGCTGTTCGGCGCCGGCCACGAAACCACCGTCAACCTGATCGGCAACGGCCTGTTGGCGCTGCACCGCAATCCCGACCAGCTCGCGCTGCTCAAGTCCAACCCGGCCCTGATCACCAACGCGATCGAGGAATTTTTGCGATACGACTCCTCGGTGCAGATGACCGGCCGGGTGGCGCTGGAGGACATCGAGGATCTCGGCGGCAAGAAAATTCCGAAAGGCGACAGCGTGCTGTGCCTGCTCGGTTCGGCCAATCGCGATCCGGCGGTGTATCCCGACCGCCCGGACCGGCTCGACATCACCCGTCCCAATGTGCGGCCGCTGTCGTTTGGCGGCGGCATCCATTTCTGCCTCGGCGCCCAGTTGGCGCGGATCGAGGCGGAAGTCGCCATCTCCACGTTGCTGCGCCGGCTGCCGGAGCTGAAGCTGGACGACGCCGAAAACCCGCAATGGCGGCCGACCTTCGTGCTGCGCGGCCTGAAGCAATTGCCCGCCAGCTGGTGACGGCGTCGAACAGTCACGCCTCATTGCTGTGACTTCGCCACACTTCCCTCTATATATAGCGCTGTTTCGGCGTTGATTTTGGCGCGGCGGGCGGGATGGTCCCCGCCCGTGAGGCGCGAGAATCGATTCGACGACCTTGGCGGGTGGATCGCGCCAGGCCGGGCAGGGCAGCCGCCGGAACGTGTGCGAGGGAGACGCCGTGCAGACGACACTGCTCGGGTTGGCGATAGCCTTGATCGTTGCGCTGGTAGCCGCGTTGGTCGGGCCGTATTTCGTCGACTGGAATCAGTTCCGGCCGCAATTCGAGGCCGAGGCGACCCGGATTGTGGGCGCGCCGGTGCATGTCGGCGGCAAACTCGATGCGCGGCTATTGCCGACGCCGTCGCTGCAGCTGCATTCGGTGGTGGTCGGCGGCGCCAACGATCTCGGCAAGGTGCGTGCCGACAAGCTCGACGTCGAGTTCAGCCTGGGTTCGCTGATGCGTGGCGAATGGCGCGCCACCGAGCTTTCGATCAACGGCGTGGCGCTCGACCTCGGCCTCGATCGGCAGGGGCGGATCGACTGGCCGACCTCGAGCGGCAACTTCAGCCTGGGTTCGCTGGCGATCGACCGCCTCAACCTGACTGGCCGCGTCGCGCTGCATGATGCCGCCAGCCGCGGCACGCTGGAATTGACCGACATCGCCTTCAGCGGCGACGTCCGCGCGCTGGCCGGCTCGATCCGCGGCGACGGCAGCTACACGCTGTCGGGCACGCGCTACCCGTTCCGGGTGTCGTCCGGCGACAGCACCGATGGCAGCGGCACCCGCATTCACCTCAACATCGATCCAAGCCTGGGTGATACAAGCGCGCGCGGCTTCGCGGCCGATCTGGAGGGTGTGCTGAGCTTCCAGGCGCGCGCGCCGCGCTTCGAAGGCGCGCTGACGCTCGCTTCGCAGGTCAATCCTAAACCCACCGATTCAAAGGCGACGGTTGCGACCCCGTGGCGGATCTTCGCCAAGGTCAAGGCGGACCCCGCCGGCGCCGGGCTCGAACAACTCGAGGCGAGCTACGGGGCCGAGGATCGCGCGCTGAAATTTGCCGGCCTCGCCGAGGTCAATTTCGGCGCGCAGCCGCTGCTTCACGCGGTGCTTTCGGCACGGCAACTCGATGCCGACAAGTTCGTCGCTGGCGCAAACGACAAGGATGCCGAGCCGGCACGGCTGTTGCCCGGCCTGCGCGCGCTGGTCGCTTCCATGCCGCAGCCGCCGATCCCGGCGAAAGTCGAGTTCAGTTCCGAACAGATCATGCTCGGCGGCCGGCCCTTGCAGAACATCACCGCCATCCTGCATGGCGATGCCGATTCATGGAGCATCGACCGGCTGGATTTTCGCGCGCCCGGAGCGACCCAGGTGGCGCTGAGCGGCGCGGGTTCGCAAGCCGCCAGCCCAGGCAGCCTCAAGGCAGCGCTTGATATCGATTCATCGGATCCCGATGCGCTGATGGGGTGGCTGCAAGGCCGCGGCGAGATCGCATTCCGCGCACAGAAACCGCTGCATTTGCACGGCGATGTCAGCGTCGCCGCCGACCGCTTTGCGCTCGACGCGATGAAGGCGGAGATCGACGGCGGCGCCGTTACGGGACGCATCGCGCTCGTCGAAAAGACCGCCGGCGGCGGTTCGCATTTCGATGGGGAATTGAAAGCCGACCGGCTCGACCTCGATGCCGTGACGGCCCTTGCGCGCGCGCTTGCGGGCCCGCAAGCCGAATGGCCCGACGAGGCGCAGCTGTCGCTGGATATCGGACATGCCGTGTCGGCCGGCCAGCAACTCGGGCCGCTGCTCGCGAAACTGGGTTACGATCCCAAGACGATCTCGGTCGATCGCTTGAAGATCGGTGAGGCCAGCAACGTCACGCTTGAAGGCGGCGGCAGCTTCGATCGGGTCGCTTCGACCGGAAAGCTGACACTGGATTCGACCGCGGCTTCGCTGGCCCGGTTGACCGGATTTGTCGCGCCATTCGCGCCGTCGTTCGCCACGCGGCTCAATGCCATGGGCAGCGCACCGGGAGCAGCCCACGTCAAGCTTGCACTCGATCTCGGCAACAAGGGACAGAGCGATCACTTAACCGCCGTGCTCGATCTCGACGCGCCGCAGCTCAAGGGCAATGCCGTGATCACGGCGACAGCGCCCGCCAATGCCGTTCGCAGCATCGATCTCGCAGCACTCGGCCGCAGCGAGATCGGCGTTGAAGCAAAGTTTTCGGCGGAGCAGGGCCGCGCGCTGGTGGCGCTGCTCGGGCTGGATCGCGTGGTCGCGGCAGGCCAAGGCGCGGTTCGGTTCGAGGGCTCGGCGAGCGGCGCCTGGCGCGCGCCGCTGCGCCTGAAGGCCAAGATCATGGGAGCGGGGCTGGATGCCGAGGCGGACGGTTCCGCCGAGCCGTGGTCGCAGGATGCCAAGGCCAATTTCAATCTCAGGGTCCGCAGCGCCGATCTCGGGCCACTGCTCGATCTCAAGCCGACCGATCAACTGGCGCAGAATATCGCGCTGTCGTCGCGCGTCTCGCTTTCGGGCAGCAGGCTGAACTTCGACGATCTCGACAGCACCATTGCCGGCACGCGGCTGCGCGGTCGCGTGGCATTGGTGCTGGGTGATGAAAAATCCATCGACGGCGAGGTCGGGCTGGATCAGCTCTCGCTGGCGCCGCTATTTGCGTTGGCGATCGGCGCTGCCGGACATGAAGCCGCCGAGCCGCTCGGTTCCGGATTACTGAAAGGCTGGCACGGCAAGATCGCGTTTCAGGCACTGCGCGGCACGCTGCCGGGCGGCGGCGAGATGCGTCCCGTCAGTGGCACCATCAAGAGCGACGGCCAGGCGCTGACCTTCGACGCCATCAAAGGCAAGATCGGAGGTGGCGACGCCACCGCCACCATCGATGCCAGGCCGGGCGCCAACGGCATTGCGCTGAATGCGCAGATTCAACTCAACGGCGTCGACGGTTCGGTCCTGCATTACCGCAGCCTCGCGATGCCGAGCGGCCGCGCGTCGCTGCAGATGACGCTGGCAGCCCAAGGCCGTAGCACGTCGGCGCTATCGGGCGCATTGTCGGGCAGCGGCACCGTGACATTGGAATCCTCTGCAATAACGGGGCTCGATCCACGCGCGTTCGAGGTCGCGATCAACGCCAGCGATGCCGGCCAGGCGACGGGGGAGGCGAAGCTGCGGCAACTCGTCGATCCCGTGTTGGCGGCGGGGGCACTACTGGTCGCGTCGGCGCAAATTCCTTTCACCATCCGCGACGGCAGGCTTCGCGTCGCGGCGACCACGCTTGACGCTGGCGTTGCCCATGCCATCGTGTCGGGCGGCTATGACATTCCCGCCGATCAGGCCGACATCCGCGCCGTCATCGCCTTGGCGGAGGACGCACCGGGCAGCGGCCATCCGGAAATCCAGATTTTTGCCGCGGGTTCACCCGACAGGCTCGAGCGCACCGTCGATGTTTCGGCGCTCTCGTCCTGGCTGGCGGTGCGCGCGATCGATCGTGAGACCAAGCGGCTGGATTCGATCGAGCGCGGCGAGGTCCCGCAAGCGTTGCCGGCATCGATTCCGCCGGTAGCGCCCGCGCCGCCTTCGGCCGGTGTACCGGCCGTGGTGCCGCAGCTTAAGCCCAAAGTGAGCGCGCCGCGTCCGCCGCTATCGGCCAATCCCGCGCCGCCGGTCGTCAGCCAGCAGGTTGCGCCGCTGCCGCCTGCGATCGAGATTCGCCCCGCGCCCGGTGCGGCGCACCCGGCACCGCCGAGGCCAAGGCCGCCTTTGGTACTGACGCCGCCCGCGCAGACGGCTCCGCAGTAAGCGGCCAAAGGCGCGAACCAACTCCGCCGCGGCGCGTTAATCCGCCATCGCCAATTGCGGCGATGGAGCGCCATTTGAACCGACCATCGAACGGATTGGCCCGCCGCGGCGACGCCTCAAAGCGCATTTGGCCGCTGCTCGCGCTGAATTTCTTCATGGCCGACATGCAGTCCGGCATCGGTCCGTTCCTCGGCGTCTTTCTTCTCGCGCACGGCTGGCAGAGCGGGCTGATCGGCACCGTGATGACCGTCGGCGGCGTGGCGGGGATGCTGATCACGACGCCGGCCGGCGCGCTGATTGACGCGACCCGGCACAAGAAGCTTTACGTCATCATTCCCGGCATCTGCACCGTGATCGCCTCCGGCATCGTTCTGCTGTCGCAAAGTTTCTGGCTGGTGACGCTGTCGCAGATCGCGACCGCGGTTTCAGGCGGCGCGATCGTCCCGGCGGTGACCGGCATCACGCTCGGCATTTTTCGTCAGGCCGGGTTCAACCGTCAGAACGGGCATAACCAGGTGTTCAACCATGCCGGCAATCTGGTCGGCGCCGGGCTGTCGGGCCTCGTCGGCTGGGCGTTCGGGTTGACCTGGGTATTGTGGCTGGCTGCCGGCTTCGGCGTGATGTCGATCGTCTCGGTGCTGCTGATCCCGAGCGCGGCGATCGACGATGACGAGGCGCGCGGTCTGACCCGCAAGAAAAAAGAGGACAAGGCCGACATCAGCGGGTTTTCCGTTTTGCTCAAAAACAAGACGCTCTTGATCCTGGCGGCCGCGCTGGCCTGTTTTCATCTCGGCAATGGCGCGATGCTGCCGCTGTATGGGCTTGCCGTGGTCTCGACCAAACAGGTCGACCCCTCGCAATTCGTCGCGACCACCATTGTCGTGGCGCAAGGCGTGATGATGCTGGCCGCGCTGATCGCGACCCGCTTCGGCGAAAAACACGGCTACTGGCTGCTGTTGCTGATGGCCTTCATCGCGCTGCCGGTCCGCGGCGTGATCGCCGCCTTTGTCATCGATCGCTGGGGCGTGTATCCCGTTCAGATCCTGGACGGTGTCGGGGCCGGACTGCAGAGCGTGGTTGTTCCGGCGCTGGTAGCGCGTATTCTCCACGGCAGCGGGCGGGTCAATGTCGGGCAGGGCGCTGTCATGACGGTGCAGGGTCTGGGAGCGGCGCTCAGCCCGCTGATCGGCGGCTGGCTCGCGCAGGAAATCGGTTACGGGGCGACCTTCATGATTCTCGGCAGTTTTGCGTTGGGCTCGATTGCGCTGTGGCTCGGCTTTGCTTCCACTTTGAGGCCGGCCTGCGCGCGGCGAGACGCTTCACCACACCATCAGCCGGCAACGATGTTGGCAGCCGCGGAGTGACCTCAACGGCCGACGCAGCGACCTGGGCCATTGCCGCGCTGGCCACCTTCGGCGTGATCGCGCGGCCATGGCACCTGCCGGAGTTCATCTGGGCCGCCGCCGGGGCGGCGTTATTGGTGGCGCTGAACCTGTTGCCCTGGCCGGAAGCGCTGGCCGCCGCCGGCAAGGGCACTGACGTCTATTTCTTTCTGGCCGGGATGATGCTGCTGGCCGAAGTAGCGCGGAAGGAGGGACTGTTCGACTGGCTCGCGGCGCAGGCGGTGCGATCTTCCAAGGGCTCGGCGAAGCGGCTGTTCCTGATCGTTTATGTCGTGGGCGTCGTCGTGACCGTGCTGCTGTCCAACGATGCCACCGCGGTGGTGCTGACGCCGGCGGTCTATGCGGCGACCCGCGCCGCGAAGGTCGAGCCGCTGCCTTACCTGTTCGCCTGCGCGTTCATCGCCAATGCCGCAAGCTTCGTGCTGCCGATCTCCAATCCCGCCAACCTCGTGGTGTTCGGCAAGACGATGCCGCCGCTGGCGGACTGGCTGCGCGCCTTCGCAGCTCCCTCGCTGGCGGCGATCCTGGCGACCTATCTGGCGCTGCGGCTCACCCAACGCCGCGCGCTGGAGGGCGACGTCGCCGCGATCGGGGCGATTGCGCCATTGACCCGTGGCGGCAAGCTCACCGCGGTCGGCATCCTGACCACGGCCATCGTGCTGGTGACGGCATCCGCGCTGGACCGCGATCTCGGCTTGCCGACCTTCATCGCCGGCGCAGGGGTCACGGTGCTGGTGCTGGCGATCGGGCGGCAATCGCCATGGCCGGTGTTGTCGGATATTTCCTGGTCGGTGCTGCCGCTGGTGGCCGGCCTGTTCATCCTGGTCGAAGGCCTGAACCGAACCGGCGTGCTGCCGGCGCTGGCGCGCATGCTCAAACAGGCCTCGATCGCGGCGCCGCAATTGACAGCCTGGATCGCAGGCGTCGTGGTCGCGGTCGCATCGAACCTGCTGAACAACCTTCCGATGGGCTTGATCGCCGCGACCACCGGCCAGGCCGCGCAGGCTTCCCGGCATGTGCTGGGTGCGATTCTGATCGGTGTCGATCTCGGCCCGAACCTGTCGGTGACCGGTTCGCTGGCAACGATTCTCTGGCTGATCGTGTTGCGGCGCGAAGGCGAGCATGTCGGCGCCTGGCAGTTCCTCAAGCTCGGCCTGATCGTGATGCCGCCGGCATTGCTGTTGTCGCTGGCAGCGCTTGCCATCGCCGCGCCTTGACGCGCCAATATTTATGGACATCAAGATTCGGCAACGACATCAAAATTAGGAAAGGCGGGAACCGCTTCTGCCAAGATGAACGCCGGGAATTTGCCCGGGCGCTCGTGTCCTAGAGCGTTTTCGAGCGAAGTGGATGCCGGTTCGCGTGAAGAAAACGCGTCAAAACAAGAATCTAGGGCATCTTCGGTTCTGATTCTATCAGGACCGAAGATGCCCTAGCCTTGCGGTTTCGATTCCGCTGCGGGCGCCATCGCACGCGTACGGAAATAATCCAGCACGAAAAGCCTGATCGCGGAGGATAAATTTCCCTGCTGGCGATTGTTGTCGATCTCGCCGACCAGTTCCGACAGCGTCATGTCGCGAAGGCCGGAAATCTCCTTCATGCCGTTCCAGAAGGCTTCTTCGAGGCTGACGCTGGTTTTGTGGCCCGCGACCACGATCGAACGCTTAACGACGGGTGATTTCATGATGCGTCCTCACCGTCGATGCGATGCTGTTCCAAATGCTTGTCGGCTCGGGTTTCTCGCAATTCATCCAGCGTGCGTTCGGGCTTGGTTCGGCCGAATCGCGCCCGGTTGGCATCGGCCTGTTTGGCCGCCTGATCGCGCACGCTGCGCTTCTTGAATCGTTTCAGGTTGACAATATCCCCCATGCCTTCCCCCTGATCACGTAAAGGAAGCACACGCGACATATATGCCGTCGCGTCGGGTGTAAAAATGATCGATCTTCATCCGAGAAAAGTCCCCGTGATCATCTACGATATCACTAAAGAATAAGTTTCGCTGCGCGAAATCTAAATTATCTGTGCTGTACCATGCTCATTCACCGCGGCAATAGCCGATGAGCATCAGTCTTTGGCAGGTTATGAATTATAATTATTATCGATGCCCGTAATTTTGCGGGGTCATCGCGTCGCGGTTCATCCCGGCCGCGTCATTTTCAAGGGCTGCACCAGCCGATCGAACTCGGCCGCAGAAACAAACCCGAACCGCAAGGCCTCTTCCTTCAACGTGGTTCCGCGGGCGTGAGCCGATTTCGCCACCTTCGCCGCGTTATCGTAGCCAATCCTGGGCGCCAGCGCGGTCACCAGCATCAACGAGCGTTCCATGAGTTCCCGAATCCGCTTTTCATCGGCGCGGATTCCGTCGACGCAATGCTCGGTAAATGAACGCGAGACGTCTGCAAGCAATTGAATGGAATGCATCATACAATATGCCAGAAGTGGCTTATACACATTTAGTTCGAAATGACCTTGGCTGCCTCCCGCGGTTATCGCGGTGTGATTGCCGAAAACCTGACAGCACACCATGGTCATCGCCTCGCACTGTGTCGGGTTGACCTTGCCCGGCATGATCGACGAGCCCGGCTCGTTCTCGGGCAGGATCAGTTCGCCGAGGCCGGAGCGCGGACCCGATCCGAGCAGGCGAACGTCGTTGGCGATCTTGAACAGGCCGGTCGCAACCGAATTGATCGCGCCGTGCGCGAACACGTAGGCGTCGTTGGAAGCCAGCGCCTCGAATTTGTTGATGGCGCTGGTGAACGGCAGCCTGGTCATCCTGGCGACGTGCTTGGCGAACGCGCGGGCGAATTTCGGTTTCGAATTGAGGCCGGTGCCGACCGCGGTGCCGCCTTGCGCCAGCGGATACAAATCCTTCACCGCGATGCGCAGCCGCGCGATGCCGCTTGCGACCTGAGCGGCATAACCGGAGAATTCCTGGCCCAGCGTCAGCGGCGTGGCGTCCTGGGTGTGGGTACGGCCGATCTTGACGATGCGCGCGAACGCCTTTTCCTTTTTGCGCAGTGCCTTGTGCAACTCGCCGAGCGCGGGAACGAGGTCGGCTGTGATGCGCGTGGCGGCGGCGATATGCATCGCGGTCGGAAACGAGTCGTTGGAAGACTGGCTCATGTTGACGTGATCGTTGGGATGAACAGGCTGCTTGGCGCCACGCTGGCCGCCGAGCAGTTCATTGGCGCGGTTGGCGATCACCTCGTTGAGGTTCATGTTGGTCTGCGTGCCGGATCCGGTCTGCCACACCACCAGCGGGAAATGATCGTCGAGCTTGCCGTCGATCACTTCGCGCGCGGCGCGGATGATGGCGCCGGCGCGGCGGCGATCGAGCAGGCCGAGTTCGCGATTGGTCTCGGCGGAGGCGAGCTTGACCATCGCCAGCGCGTGGATGATCGGCATCGGCATTCGGTCATGACCGATGCGGAAATTGCGCCTGGAACGTTCGGTCTGCGCCCCCCAATAGCGATCGGCGGCGACGTCGATCGGCCCAAAACTGTCGGTCTCGGAGCGGGTGGAGGGCGATGAAGCCGCGGAGCGTGCCGCTGGTTTAGCCAGGAGCCGTTTTGCCAAGATCTGTTTAGCCATGAGTGGTATCCGTTTCGCCGTGAAGTGACGGAACGGATACCCTACAGCGGCGCGAAAGTTGCGGTTGCTTATTTCTTTCGGAAGCGGTCCAGCCGAACCACCTCGGCGCCTTCGCTGGGCCTGGCCGGCTCGGCCGGACTTTCGGCTGCGGATTCCGGGACCGTCAACGCTGTCGGAGAGGGCGCGGGCACGGCGGGCAGGTTGTTGGCCGCCGGGCTCTCCGCCGCGGCATCGTTGGCCTCGAACTGCAGGCCGAACTGTACCGACGGATCGAAGAAGCTCTTGATCGAATTGAAGGGCACCACCAGCCGTTCCGGGATACCGCCAAAGGACAGGCCGACCTCGAAACGATCCTCCAGAACGGTCAGGTCCCAGAACTGATGCTGCAGGATAATGGTCATTTCTTCCGGATATTGCGCCAAAAGCCGCGGCGAAAGCTTCACGCCCTCGGCGGTCGACAGGAAGGTGATGAAGAAATGATGTTCTCCGGGCAAGCCATGTTCGGCGGCGTCCGTCAGGACGCGGCGCAGCACGCCGCGCAACGCGTCGCGCGCCAGCACGTCGTATCGGATGTGATCGGTCGCCATTGCCTGTCCTGTCGCGTTTGAAGCCGCCGGTGGGTCGGCGGCCGTGCCTCTG
>Ga0265314_10004538_pt1 | contig 12825 bp, 15 predicted proteins | sample 4126metaG_FD_203106 | JGI IMG/M metagenome (GOLD analysis project Ga0265314, IMG submission 203106) | Rhizosphere microbial communities from Carex aquatilis grown in University of Washington, Seatle, WA, United States - 4-1-26 metaG | ecosystem: Host-associated > Plants > Roots > Rhizosphere >... | reverse complement strand
CCACCAACTGGGGGACTAATTCGAATAAGGAGGCATCGTGGCTGTAGGCTTGCCGGGTCTCGTCGGTCTGATCTATATCGCCTTCAAAGCCACTCTGTCTAAGCAGGCTAACAAAATCATCCATTACACTCAAGCTTACTGGCTAAGGGGCGTTAAGCGCAAGTAAGGCTTAGGCTGATTTGGCGCCAGTGTACTGGTCGCGGATCTGGAACAGGAAGTAAAGCACTATGGCACTGACAATAACCTGCATGACTAGCGAACCGGCTCCGCCGTAGTTGTTAAAGGCCGAAAATACGCCGTAGACCAGGTTAAGAATGGCGCCGTAGAATAGAAAGTTCCAGCCGGATTTGACGCGCTTTTTCAGGCCGGGGTAGGCCATCAGCAAAATCACTCCTTCAACAACCACGACTATCAGGCTGAGCCAATAGAAAACGTTAAGATGTACCGCCAAATTGGTGGCGCCGGTGTACTGCGCGAATGAATTGACCAAATTAGCCACCTGGTTAACTTGGTGGCCCCAGTGCCACAGTTCGTAGGCTGCAAACAGCTGCAAAACACCGAAAACTAACGCCACAACCGGCCATACGCCGATGATTGATTTCTTAGCACTCTGGCTGAGTTTGGGGGCACCTTTATAGACACCCGCCAACCAGGCCTCGAGTTTATTTAATATATCCATTCCAGGAACCCTCCTTAAGATTATGCTTTTCAGCATAGTCTAAGAATCTGCTTGAGGCAATAGCCAGAGAATCACATGTTAATATTAATAGGCTATGAGGCAGTACTTGGATTTGTTACAAGATATTAAAGATAATGGCGTCAAAAAAGCCAATCGTACTGGTACAGATCAGATTACAGTTTTTGGCCGCCAGCTACGCTTTGATTTGAGCCAAGGCTTTCCAGCCGTGACCACCAAAAAACTATTTATGCGCGGGATTATTCACGAGTTGATTTGGTTTTTGCAAGGCGCAACCAACATCAAATATTTAGTAGATAATGACGTGCACATTTGGGACGAGTGGCCATATCGACATTATCTTATGGAAAATGGCGGGAAAGTACCGGAAAGCAGCAGCGATGAATGGAAAAGCGGTATTAAGGAGTTCACCGAGAAAATCAGAACCGACGCCAAGTTCGCAGAAAAGTGGGGGGAGCTGGGCCCGGTCTACGGCTATCAGTGGCGCAATTGGCCGACACCCGACGATAAGCACATTGACCAAATCAAAAAAGTTATAGACACAATCAAGAACAACCCCGACTCGCGGCGCATGATAGTCTCGGCTTGGAACGTTGCCGACATAGACGAGATGGCCAAAGCCGGTATTCCACCATGCCATCTGTTATTCCAGTTTTATGTGGCCGATGGCAAACTCAGCTGCCAGATGTACCAGCGTAGCGCCGATTCCTTCCTGGGGGTGCCGTTTAACATCGCCTCGTACTCGCTGCTGACAATGATGGTTGCCCAAGTTACCGGCCTGAAACCTGGCGACTTTGTCCATACTTTCGGTGACACGCACCTATACATAAACCACCTGGAGCAGGTAGATTTGCAGTTGTCACGTAAGCCAAAACCATTGCCAAAAATGAAAATTAATCCGAAGGTCAAAGATATCTCCGACTTCAAGTTTGAAGACTTTGAACTAACTGGCTATGACCCCGACGCCGCCATTTGGGCGCCGATAGCGGTCTAGAAGAGGGCAGATGATTATATCAGCAATAGTGGCAACCGCTAATAACGGTGTGATTGGCAAAGAAGGCGGCTTGCCCTGGTACCTGCCGGCTGATTTAGCGCACTTTAGGCAGACAACCGCGGGGCACCCGGTAATTATGGGGCGCAAAACTCACGAATCCATCGGCAGAGCTTTGCCTGGACGGCAAAATATAATTATCACTCACAACAAGAATTATCAGGCCCAAGGCTGTGAGATAGCCCCATCCCTTGATGAAGCTTTGCGGTTAGTTAGCGGCACGGATGAGGTATTTATTATCGGCGGCCAAACAATATATACACTAGCTATGCCCAAAACCGACAAAATTTACCTGACAAAGGTGGATGCGGATATCCCCGGCGATAAATACTTCCTGTATGAACCGGCCCAATGGCAGGAAACATCGGTCGAGAAACACCCGGCAGACGACAAGAACCAATATCCATACGAATTCGTGCTGTTAGAACGCAAACAGTAGTCACTCTCGTGCGATAATGTAGGGGTGAATAAAGAGTTTGCCAGAGCTTACAAACAGCTTAACCCCAAGCAAAAACAGGCCGTAGACCAAATTGACGGCCCGGTTTTGGTGATTGCCGGACCGGGCACCGGCAAAACCCAACTACTGAGCACCCGCGTGGGCTATATCCTGAACCAGACTGACGCTTTGCCGCAAAATATTTTGTGCCTATCGTTCACCGAGTCTGGCGTGGATGCTATGCGCGAACGCCTAAGCAGTTTTTTAGGCCAGGCCGCCTATGATGTCGCCCTCAGCACTTACCACGCTTTCGGCAGTGACTTACTGCGGCGCTACCCGGAATACGCTGGCAGTTACGACTTTGAACCGGTAGACGAGCTAGGGGCCGACAGCTTAGTGCGGGAGATTCTGGCGGCGGCAAGCTACGCCAACCCCTTAAAATCGTCCGGTACCTACGCCTCCGATCTAAGAACCTTTATGGGTGAGTGTAAGCGAGCGCTGTTGACGCCCAAAGATGTCCAGGCTATTGCCAGAGATAACCAAGCGTTCATTACAAAAGCCTCCGAGGTTATATCTACGACCTTGAGTAGTTTCATCCGAATCGATAAGAATAGCTTGGCTTTATTTGAACGCTTGCGCGCCAAGTTGGAAGTCTTGCCAACCAAGGCCAACCGCAAGGTCGCCGGCTTAAAGCAGACCTGCTTGGAAGAACTATCTGAGGCGCTTGAGCGGGCATCGGAGTCGGGCAAGACTTCAGCGATTACTGCTTGGAAGAATGATTGGCTGGCCAAAGACGGCAGCGGGCAGTTTATCCTGGCGGGCGAGGGAACTAACCAAAAAATAGCCGCAGCCGGCGAGATATACAGCCTGTACCAGGAGCTGCTGGCCAAGCGCAAACTTTACGATTATGACGATATGATCCTACGGGCAATTAGTGCGCTCCAGACTCACCCGGATTTAAAATTCAGCCTGGCGGAACAGTACCAATACATCCTGTTAGATGAGTTCCAAGACACCAACCCGGCACAGCTAAAGATAGTTGAACTACTAACTGATAACCCCGTCAACGAGGGCCGCCCGAATATTATGGCAGTTGGCGATGACGACCAGGCGATTTACGCTTTCCAGGGGGCCAACCACGCCAATATGTATAGTTTTGCCCGTATGTACCGAGACGTTCGGGTAATTTCGTTACGCCAGAATTACCGTTCACACCATGAGATTTTGGATGTTGCCTATATCCTTAGCAGCCAAATAAAAGAGCGTCTGCATGAGCAGTTCAGGGGCATTAGCAAAATCCTCAAAGCCGCTTCGGCCAGCCTGCCGGAACGCGCGACGGTTGCTCATTATGAATTTATTAGTGATGCCGCCCAATACGCCTGGGTCGCTAACCAAGCTAAAGAGCTGGTCGCTAAGGGCCGAATTGCGCCGGAGGAAATTGCCATTCTGACCCCCAAGCACCGTTATCTTATCCCTGTCTTGCCGTTCCTAGCCGAGAAAGGTTTGGCTGTACGCTACGAAAAACGCGAGAATGTGCTGGATAAGCCGGTGGTACATGTTTTGGAGCAGATGAGCCGGCTAGTGCTGGCACTGGCCGTCCGCGACCAACCCACAGCAGATGCGCTCTGGCCGGAAGTTTTGAGCTACGATTTCTGGGGTCTATCTACCGCGCAAATCTGGGACGTCAGCTGGGAAGCCGATAAATCCCGAGTTAGCTGGACCGAAACTTTGCTAAAAGACAGCAAAACTAAAAATATCGTTGAGTTTTTTCTGCGGCTTAAAGACCTGCTGCCGCTTACTACCCTAGAGCAGCAGCTTGATCTTTTGGTGGGCGTTTCTGAGGCTGACGTTAAAGACTACAAGCTACCGCAGCGCAGCCCATTTTTTGAATATTATTTTGGCAGCAAGCAGAAGGACACCGTTTATCTGGAACTGCTCAGCGATTTGAGCGTACTGCGAGGCCGGCTCCGAGCTTGGCGCCGCGAAGAAGTAAAACCCTTTAACCTGGCCGATTTTATCAGTTTTATCGACTCGCATCGAGCGGCCGAGCTTAACATCCTGAATTCCAGCCCCCACTATGAAGCCAGATCAGCAATTAATGTCATGACCGCCTATCAAGCCAAGGGGCGGGAATTTAAGGTGGTGTTTGTTCTGGCGGCGCAGGACGAGGTCTGGGGAGGCGCTAGCCGAAACGCCAGCAGTAACATTAGCCTGCCGCCCAACCTGCGCTTTATTCGCTACCGCGGAGCTTCCGACGACGAGCGCCTGAGACTGCTCTATGTGGCTATCACGCGGGCAAAGACCCATCTCTATTTAACCAGCTATGCCGCGACGCTGGACGGTCGAAGAACAAGCCCGCTCAGGTATTTAGCCGGCCAAGAGGCACTAAGGGCCATCGCCCCCCAGCCCTTCAAACAGCCTTTATTGGCCTCTGATTTGCAAAATTATTGGCATCTGCGCCACATTCCGCCCCTCAAACCCAAGCTAGAAGATTTACTGCAACCCACCCTCGGCAGTTATCAGTTGAGTCCGACCCATTTGAATCAATTCACTGATGTGATTAACGGTGGTCCCGAGCGGTTTTTCTTAAACACTATCTTGCGCTTTCCGAAGGCCCAGTCACCCAGTGCCCAATATGGCACCGTTATACACGAATCTCTCAAATGGCTTCACGATGTAAGCGCCCGTAACGCAAAGTCCCCAACCGCAAAACAAGTTCTGGCTTTCTTCGAGGAGCGCTTAAGACTCCAGCGATTGGCCAATCTAGATTACGAGCTATTCCTAGAGCGCGGCCAAGAGGCTCTGAAAGCTTATATCGACCAGGCATCAACCAATATAAACGCCTCTGACATCCTGGAGCATAACTTCAGAAACGAGGGAGCGTTCGCCGGTGAGGCCCGCCTTACCGGTAAGATTGACAAGCTTGTCATCGATAAAAAAGCCAAGCTAATTACGGTAGTAGATTTCAAGACCGGGCGAAGTTACGACAAATGGCAAAACGCAGTCGTTAAACTGCATAAATACCGCCAGCAGTTGCTTATGTACAAGCTGTTGATAGAAGGCTCGCACACTTTTGCCGGCTACAGGGTAGAAAAGGGAGTCTTACAATTCGTAGAACCTGACGGCAGGGGCGAGATAGTTGAGCTGGAGCTGCAATTCGATAACGATGAGCTAGAGAAGATCAAACAACTTACCCAAGCGGTTTGGCGCCGGATTCAAAATCTAGATTTTCCAGACACCGACACCTACCCGCCAACTATAGCTGGCATCAAAGCCTTTGAGCAGGACCTGATCAAATAAAAACGCCCGGTTTAGCCCGGGCGTTTTGCTACGAAGTATTTTTATTTATTTTTTCCTAGAAGAGCCTTTGGCAGTTTCAAACAGCATCGTGTATAGGTTGTAACCTACCAAACCGCCGACCAGAGGGCCGACAACGTAGACTACGCTGGAGCTGCGAGCAGCTAGAGCGACAGCTGGGTTCACAAAACCAAGCGACGCCGTGGCAGCTATCATAATAGCTGCAAATACCGCTGTCCCCAGAGCTACGGCCCGGGTAGTAGTCTCAACACCGCGTGAAACAACCGCCGCGACGGCAAAAACCCAGATGGCTGCGCCTACGGCCTCGGCAATAAACAGCCGAGTATCAAAAGTGACAGTCTTTGCTGGCAATGTATGGTTAGTGAAGTACTGGTAAAGCTGCCAAGCGGCCAAGCCGCCTAGAGCCTGGGCCACGATGTAGCCTACGGCTTTGACTGTTCCGATGCGGCGTGCGGTCCACATACCGAACGTGACCGCTGGGTTAACGTGCGCCCCAGATACCGGACCGAACAACATCACAATTGCCGCCAAAGTTACAGCGGCGCTGGTGGCGATAAAGTACGATACCGCCGTAGTATTAGCCATTACCAAGATCAGCATGGCCAAAATACCGGTTCCGATAAACTCGGCACCCAGCTTCGCGCTTACCGCCCTATTTAGTTTGTAATTGAACATATCTACCTTAGACCTCCCTTTGGTTAATCATGATGCTTACTATAATGCCATTTTTGCAAAATGCCAAACAATGGGCGGTTTGCTATACTAATTACTGATGGAAGACCAAGCAACAGTAACCATATATAGCGCCTCCTGGTGCGCTTTTTGCCATATGGCCAAGCAGTACCTGGACGGCCTCAAAGTGCCTTATAAGGACATTGACGTAGACCATGACCAAGAGGCCGCCCAGGCAATCATGCAAAAGACCGGCCAGACCGGCGTCCCGGTAATAGAAATCGGCGAAGAGACAATCTTAGGCTTTGACCGCCCCAAGATAGACTTAGCCCTGCGCCATCACAAATTGATTTAAGCATTAGCTATTTAGTGTTATAAGCATTATTAAAAACACTACATATAGTGTATAGTATGGCTATGTTCGAAAGGGAGCCACAAATTTTATTTATCGGCGATGACGCGGGATCGTTACCTGCAGAGGACTCCCCTGAAATAGAGCCAGAATTTAACATTAGTGAAGCTCAACTGATAAGAATTACCGAATTGGTAACTGGGCCTGACCGAGATGCCAGCAGATCATTTGACCGGGTAGGAGCTATGTCTTTAGCCAACTATGCTTTTGAACTGGCCGACCCTTCGTTGCGAGACGACACGGGCAGGCTTAGACTCTCGTGGGCCCAAGTGCGTCATACAGTATACGAGGACTATGGGGATTTTACGCGGAACGAAATAAAGAAAGAGCTACAAGCTTTCAGACGGGCTGCCGGAACGGATATACCGAAGCCCATAAAGGCTTTATGGGCGATCCATGGCTACGACAAGCTTGATCCTTTTTTTAAAAAACCGCATCGTAAAAGGCTTACGGAGCTTATAGTTTGGAGAGCCTGTTTTGATAGAATTACAACTCAGGCTGCAGAGGCGGAACAAATAAATGGCGTTTGAGGATTATAAGACCAAAGAATCGGTAGTAGTGGTCTATACCGGAGAAGGCAAGGGCAAGACCAGCGCCAGCGTCGGTCTGTTGGCGCGAGCATTGGGCAGCGGCTGGCGGGCAGCTTATGTTCAATTCATTAAAACCTGGAACGTCGGCGAACACGATTTTATCCGTAAAATAGAGCCGGTTTTTGGCAAAAAACTGCTGTTTTACAAGGGCGGTAAGGGCTTTTATGACGCCGGTGACTTATCGGCCAAAGGCGTCACCGCCAAAGAGCACAAACGGGCCGCCCGCGACACCTACGATATAGCGCTCAAGGCTGCCCAAAGCGGCAAATTTGATATTGTCATCTGCGACGAAATCAACAACGCCGTACACCACAAGCTAATCACCAAAGCCGACTTAAAAAAACTCATCAAAACCAGGGCGCCAAAGACCAACCTATGCCTGACGGGTAGGGACTTTCCAGAGGAGTTTTTGCCCCTGGCAGATATCGCCACCAACATGGCCAAACTCCGCCACCACTTTGACGATAAATTCCTGGCCAACAAAGGTGTAGATTTTTAGCACTTTTCCACAGCTTTTTAAGCATAAGCGTTTGCCTTAATTTCGGGCTTGGGTATATATTCAAATTGTATTTAAGTTTGCGGCATGACTGTCACCCCGTGAAGGCCGCAGCAAGGAGGAACGATGAATTTAGAAGAGTTTTAAATCCGCCACCGGGCGGGTTTTTTGTTCGCCAATTTTAATGTACTAAAGGAGAAATATCATGAGCCAAACAACTAAAATCATCCGCACACTGCCCTGGGGCGAAGAAATCTACACCGAGATCCCACTGCACAAAAAATCAGCCAATAAATTCTATGCCCGCCACGGCAAGACCGCCGACGGCCGCGAATACATTGAGTTTTCCAAGTTTGGGCCTAAGCCCAACACCGACGGCGAGAACTACATGCAAAAGCTCCGGCTCTACGCGCCGCAGCAGTGGGCACAGATTAAGCACTATGTAGAAGGTGAGCTGGCCGACTCTATCGGCTGGGATGTTAAAACCGCCCAGAAGGACTTTGAGGAGTCGCTAGTCAAAGAGGAAACAAAAACTAAAGAGAAAGTGGACGCCTAATTTTTAGGCTATAATTAGCGGCCATGAGGAGTATCCACTACTGGCGCCGGCACAAAATCAAGCTACTGGTTTCCTTGATTGTGCTTTTCTTTGTAGTGGCTACCCAATCCGGCTGGCTCAACAGCGGTATCAAAACCGCCGAACAGAGCCAGCCGGGGCTGTACAGTATCAACCACTATGTAGACGGCGATACCGTTGCCGTAAACATGAACGGCAATGTTGAGACCGTCCGCTTTATAGGCGTGGATACCCCTGAGACCCATCGGCCAAACACACCTGTGCAGTGTTATGGCGAGCTGGCGGCGGCCAACACCAAAGCCCAAATCAGCAAATTTGGCAAAGTTCGCTTGCAAGCCGATCCATTGGATACTAACCGCGACGTTTATGGCCGACTGCTGCGCTACGTTTATTTGCCCGATGGGACGCTGCTGGACGAACAGCTAATTCAAAACGGCTACGGCTTTGCTTATCTAGGCTTCCCGTTCACTAAATCCGACCAATTCGCCACCGACCAAGCGAACGCCCAGCAAGCCAAGACTGGCTTGTGGAGTACCTGCCACCCCAGCGTCAACCAATACGGCGGCTACACCTCCAACCCCGCAGGCTAGGCTATAATAAGCAAGTGCATCTTTTCTCTAAATTAAGCCCCAGGGGGAGGACGGCGTTGAAGTCGTTTGTTTTCGCGATGGCTTTTTTTGGATATGTCCACTTTACGAGCTCGCTAATTGGAGCCTTGCACCGCCGTAGACTCTCAGACCTCAATCCTTATCACCTAATAAATATTGACCGCTTTTTGGGTGGAGCCGGTAAAAATGGCTTTGCCTTTGCGTTCGGCTGGCTGTTTTTCTTTGGAATCGCGGCCGGCTTCTACTTACTACTTAGTCGCGACCGTTAGTTCATGGTTGATAAGTCGTACTTTTATCATCATCCTGGGATACGAAATCAGCCTGGACGGCATTTGACGAGCCAATATAGACGCCTTGAGGTCTCGCAAAAGATTAACTTTCGCGCCCGCTCGGTGGGCATGCCAAGCCAAATCCATATCTTCATGTACATCTGTGCGCTTGCAGGTCGCAGCACGGACTGATAGCCATAACTTGCGAGTAATGAACATGTTGGACCCCACAAGAGTGCTGTGGCCCAAGATCAGTCGGCTCGGCCAAAAATATGTCAGGAGGTGCAGCGCCCGCCAGACAGGAGCCCAGCCTCGATTCCTAAAAGTGGACCCTGCCGAAGCGGCATAGAGCTCCGGCTGTCCAGCCTTAACATAAGCCGCCTTAACTTTCTCCACCCAATCAGCGGCCAGGATAGTATCCCCATCTATGCGGCCGATTAGAGTAGAGCTAGCGGCGTTAAAGCCCCGATTACGCGCAAAGACCACTCCTCGTTTCGGCTCGCGCAGCAGCCTAACAAATTTGTAGCGTTTAGCTAGCCCGGCCGTTTGATCGGTGGAATTGTTATCCACTACTATCACTTCGTCTGGTTTTTGGGTTTGAGCAGCGATAGAGTCAAGGCAAGCTTTAAGATAGCTTTGCTCGTTGTAAACTGGTATAACTATAGAAAGCGTTAGAATATTTTTCATAAGTAGATATTGGGCACCTATATAGATTTTACCTCATGTCAGCAAAGCAGCAACTAACACCTGCCAGTAGGCGTAGCCGTACGGGTATGGATGCTTGGAGAACAAAGTTGGCTGGATATATCTGGCCGGTTTCGGTTTGGCGGCGGATTCTGCACGTTTTAGCGGCAGCGTTAATCCTGTTTACGGCCGGCATGTATGGAATTGCCGAGTGGTACATCCACAAGCATGCCGATGAGCCCTTAACGCTGGGTGCCAGCTTTATCCCGGACTATGCCCAAAGCTTTGGATTAGATCCGCAGGCCACCCTAAATGCTATGCTGGGCGATTTGGGGCTCAAGCAGGTGCGTCTGGTCAGCTACTGGGAAGACATTGAGCCGACAGCCGGCACTTATGATTTTAGCCAACTAGACTGGGAATTCGCTTTAGCCAATAAATACGGCGCCAAGGTCAGCTTGGCTATCGGCCTGCGCCAACCGCGCTGGCCGGAGTGCCATCAACCGAGTTGGGTCAGTGGCGAGCCTAAAAGCCAGTGGCAGCCACAGCTAAACAGCTTTATGAAAGCGGTGATTAACAGATACAAAAACAACCCGGCGCTGAGTGATTACGAGCTGGAGAACGAGTTCTTCATGTCGGTCTTTGGCACCTGCACCAACTTTGACCGTAGCCGGTTGGTGAACGAGTTTGAAATGGTCAAACAGCTGGATCCAAAGCACAAAGTCATAGTTAGCCGCAGTGATAACTGGATAGGTATACCAATCGGCAAGCCAACGCCTGATGAGTTTGCCATATCAATCTATAAGCGGGTCTGGGATTCTAATTTTACACACCGCTACTTTGAGTACCCACTGCCGCCCTGGTTTTACGCGGTTTTGGCCGGCAGCGAAGAGTTATTGTCGGGCAAAGACATGATAGTTCATGAACTTCAGGCCGAGCCCTGGCCGCCAGAGGGCCAAGACATAATCGCCACACCGGTTGCCGAACAGTTCAAGTCCATGGATGCCAAGCGCCTGCAAGCCCGGATCAAATATGGGGAAGATACCGGCATGCGCACTATTGATTTATGGGGCGCCGAGTGGTGGTATTGGCTCAAAGTCAAACAAAACGACCCTAGCGTCTGGAATGTAGTAAAGCAGGCGGTTCAGCAAGCCGATGCTAATAACCAGAAGCTTGTCAAAAATAAGCCGATTTAACGTACAATAAAGGGGTTATGAGAAAAAAATCTCAGCCCGCAGGCAATATTAAAAACCGTCGAGCCCGCCACGATTACGAGCTGGGTGATTCTTTAGTTGTCGGCCTGCAATTAACCGGCGCTGAGACCAAAGCCCTACGCATGGGGCACGGCCAGCTGCGCGGCGCCTACGTGACTACCAAGGATAACGAGCTGTGGCTGGTCAACTCCCAGATAAGTAGCAGTAGCGGCATACCTATAGACGTTGACCAGCAGACCCGCAGCCGCAAGCTTTTGGCCAAGCGTAAAGAAATAGATGAGTTGATTGCCGAGAAGCACAACGGCCGGACCATCGTGCCGACCGAGTTGATAACCCGCGGGCGATATATAAAGCTGCGCATCGCCATGGGCAAGGGCAAAAAAAACTATGACAAACGCGAGGCCCTTAAGCGCCGCCAGCAGCAACGCGACATCGGCCGGGAGCTAGCCAAATGAAAATCTACTCCTGGAATGTTAACGGTATCAGGGCGGTAATCAATAAGGGCGAGTTTCAAAAATTTATCGCTAAACACAACCCAGACGTTTTATGCCTGCAAGAGACTAAAGCCAAGCAGGGGCAGGCAGAGATTGACCTGCCGCAGTACCAGGAATTTTGGTGCTCTGCCGAGCGCCCCGGTTACTCCGGCACGGCTATCTTTACCAAGTTAAAGCCCATACAGGTTATGAACGGGCTGCCGGAGGACATTATCAGTAAATATAAAGTTCACGGTGACGTTTACGGCGACCCCAACAAAGAAGGGCGGGTGATTACCGCCGAGTTTGATAAGTTCTACTTAGTAGGTGTTTATACAATCAACATTAAGGATGATCTTAGCCGGCTGCCAATCCGCCAAGCCTGGGACCAGGCATTTTTGGCCTATTGCCAGGCACTAGAGAAAAAGAAACCGGTAATATTCTGTGGCGACCTAAATGTTGCCCATACTGAGGATGATCTGGCCAGGCCCAAAGAAAACGTCGGCAAACGCGGCTTTACTAACGAAGAACGGGCCGGCTTTGAAGAACTGGTAAAGCACGGCTTTTTGGATAGTTTTAGGCTGTTCAAAAAGGGGAATGGTTACTACACCTGGTGGACCCACTGGGCCAACGCCCGCGCCCGCAATGTGGGCTGGCGGATAGATTATATGCTGGTTTCGGCCGGCTTGGAGCCTAAAATCAAAGCCGCCGAAATCCATCCGGATGTTATGGGCTCCGACCACTGCCCGGTGAGCATTGATCTAGATATATGAAAACCGTAGCCATTTTGCATGGCTGGGCAGGTGGCCCGAAACGAGGTAAACAGTTTACCCGAAATCTCGAAGCAGCGGGATTCAGAGTCGTGAAAAAAGCGGAGCAAGCCGATTTTGTCATTGCTCATTCCACTGGCTGTTATTTTCTACCGAAAAACATAAAGGCAGAGTTGGTTGTCTGTATTAACCCACCTTACTGGCCAGGTGAACCGATCGTGGAACGATGGATACGGATGGATAAAAATGAGGCCAAGTTTTTAATAAAACGCTTTGGGCCTGGCACTTTTTTAAGAAACAAGTTCTGGGAAATTTATTATGTTTTTGCTAAACCTAGATATACCTGGTCGGTTCTAAAAAACCAGAGCCATCTAGAATTCCTTGATCAATTATCTGATAAACAAATGATTTTGGTCCGCAATAAAGAGGATGAGTTTTGCTCACCACAGATCAAAAAAGTCATAAACGAATACAATAATTTTAAATACATCGAAATACCAGGCTATCACAGCGACTACTACATAGACCCCAAGCCCTATATAGATTTGCTCAAACAAGAACTAT
>Ga0265314_10004537_pt1 | contig 12831 bp, 15 predicted proteins | sample 4126metaG_FD_203106 | JGI IMG/M metagenome (GOLD analysis project Ga0265314, IMG submission 203106) | Rhizosphere microbial communities from Carex aquatilis grown in University of Washington, Seatle, WA, United States - 4-1-26 metaG | ecosystem: Host-associated > Plants > Roots > Rhizosphere >... | reverse complement strand
TCGATCGGATCATGACTCCCCCCCAGATTAAATGGCCGCAGCGCTAAGCCGGCCGCGCGTTCGCGCTCATCCCCGCATCGATAACGATTTTCGCGCCGTTAATATATTTCGCGCGGTCCGATGCCAGAAACGTAACCGTATCGGCAACCTCGTCCATCGTGGCCCAGCGCCCCGATAAAATCCCCATCCGCTTGCAGAACGCCGCCAGAAAATCCGCCTTGCTCACGCCCGCCGCCTTCGACGCATTCTCCGCCCAAGCCTCGCGCGCTTCCGTCCCCACCAATCCCGGGACGATCGCATTCACAGTAATCTGATCCCCCGCCAAATCCAGCGCCAGATAAGTGGTCGCCTGATTCATGCCTGCATTATTAATCCCGTGCGTCAGCGCCGGCGACCAAATCAAGTTCGCCGCCACGCCGCTGTTATTAATGATGCGTCCCGTCCCATCCTTCGGCATCAGCGGAAGAAACGCCTGCGTCACACGTAGCATTCCCACGGTTTTGAGGTTGATGTCCTCCAGCCACTCGGTATCCGCCCAAGTGATCTGCCGGTCCATGCGCCGAATCGGCCCGCCTGCATTATTGATAATGATGTGCACGGTTCCAAATTCGCTCTTTGCCGCCGCCGCAGCAGCTTTCACGGAATCGGAGCTGGTGATATCCGTCACCACCGCCAAAACCTTCACCCCATATTCTTTGCGAATTTCTTCCGCCGCTTTGTCGAGCACTTCTTTGCCGCGCGACAGCAGCACCAGGTTCACTCCCTCTGCGGCCAACCCCCGCGCGATCGCCTTACCAATACCCTTGCTGCCGCCGGTAATCGCGGCCACACGCCCTTTGAGTCCAAGTTCCATAACGGACTAGTATACTCCGCCCCGTCCATATATCATGAGTGGCATGCATCTTTTCCGTAAAGCGGGCGGCGTCGTTCTAGCCCCGCACCCCGTCTATCACAATCACAGCCAGGGTTACCAAGTGGCCTCGCTGGTCGATCACACATCGGGTTCGGTACACACCGGACTGAGCCTGAACCATCTCTCTGAGAATGGCAGCGTAGCCCCGCACCTCCATTCCTATGAAGAAGGCTTTTACATATTAGAAGGCCAAGCCGAACTGGCCATCGACGATCGCACCCACCATCTAGGAGCCGGTGATTTCGGAGCTTTCAAAGTCGGCACCGTTCACGCCTGGCGCAACTTCGGCGCAGCCCCCCTGCGCTGGCTAGGCATGGCCGCCCCCCAACCCAAACCCGTCGGAAAAGAGCGCGACACCTTCTTCCCCAAAAACGCCTCGATGCCCACCGGCGTCCAACCCGCAGCCGGCTTGCTAGGCCACTTCGACGTCTCCCAAATTCCCAACACCCCCGAAGCCCGCGCCGCCCTCCCCGGAGCCAATAACGTCTTCCTCCAGTGGATGATCGACGAAAAGTTCGGCGCTCGCCACCACCGCATGCTGTTCCTCGAATACTTGCCCGGCGCGAGCATCGCCCTCCACGATCACACCTTCGAAGAGGCCTACTTCATCCTCAGCGGCGAAGTCGAAGCCATCCTCGACGGCCAGCGTTACTTGGCCGGCCCCGGCGACGTCCTCTGGACCAGCGTCGGCTGCGTTCACTCTTTCTCGAATATCGGCCGCGAACCCGTGCGCTGGCTAGAAACCTTCTCTCCCCAGCCCCCCGCTGAAAACGTCTTCCGCTTCGCCGCCGAATGGGAACAGCGCGCCCGCGATCTCGAAGCCTGATCCCCTATAAATCCCGAGTTCGAGGCCGATACGCTCTTTGTGTACCCATGCTGAGCCTCGCCCTTTTTACCCCCGACCCCGACACCGCTTACGTCATCGCTCAACTGGCCGCGGAATCCAACCAGTTCAATCTGGTCATCACCGAAACCCCGATCCCTCCCGCCGCCGACCTGATCCCGCCTCTCAAACGCTACGACCCGGAAGTAATTCTGCTCGACCTCAGCAATTGGAACGACCGCGATCGCACCGCCGGCGATATCAACGACGTAGTCGCTCTCGCCCAGCACATCCAAGCCTCTGACCTCCGCGGCATTGTCATCGGCTTCCGCAAGCTCTGGACCCGCTTGGAGCAGTCCGAGTTCGAAGCCGCCGGTATCGTCGATTTGCTGCCCGTGCCCTTCACTTCCCTCGATCTCGAAAAGACCGCCTACGAAGCGCTCCATCGCGACCAGCCCGTGACCAATCCCAACATCCTAGCGTTCCTCCCCGCCAAAGCCGGCGGAGGTTGTTCCGTAGTCACCCTCAACACCGCCGCCGCCCTAGCCAACCAGCTTCATCAAAAGGTTCTCTTGCTCGAAGCCGATCGCCGCTCCGGCGCCCTAGCCATCATGCTCAATCTGGAGCCTCACCGCGGCCTGCCGCAAGCGCTCAAAGGCGCGGCCGCCATGACATCCGTCGAGTGGCAGGAACAATACATCGACGCTTTCGCCATGCACATCCTCCTAGCCGAGCCCAACCACCGCGGCCCCAATCCCGTCTGGGCCGACTATTACCAGCTCCTCCGCTTCGTCCAAAAGCAATACGATTTCGTCTTCGTCGATCTCCCCGAGCTCGTCAACGAAGCCTCCGCCGAAGTCGTCCGCTGCGCCCGCGGCGTCTTCGTAGTCGCCACTCCCGAAATTCCCTCGCTCCACATGGCCCGCCAACGCTGCGCCGAACTCGAGGTCTACGACGTCCCCCGCGACCGCGTTCACATTCTCCTCAACCGCCGCGAACGCGGCAGCCTCCCGCTAGCAGATATCGAAGAGGTGCTAGGCCGCGAAGTCTTCGCGACGCTTCCCAACGACTACAACCACGTCCGCGACGCCATAGTAGAATCCCGCCTGGTCGATCCCGCCAGCCCCTTCGGTGAAAGCTGCCTAGCCCTAGCCAGAAAAGTAAGCGGCCTCCCCCGATCCTCGCGCCTGGACCTCACCTTCGGCATCATGAACAAGCTCCGCAAAATCGCCAGCTAGCAAGCGGTAGAATCATCTAAGATGATTCGTGCCCTGCTTGCACTGACTGTATTCTCCACACTCATACCAGCCGCCCCTTGCGGCGCCGCGAAACCCGACGCCCGCGACGCCCTGGCCCTCGCCCCCGCAACCCACAAACTCCTCCTGGAGAACGACCGCGTCCGTGTCCTCGACGTCACCCTTCCCGCCGGAGTCAATGAATCCCACTATTCCCACCCCTGGCCCGCACTGATCATCGAAGACACCCCCCGTCCCGGCGCCGCTCCCGAAGTGCGGAATTTCAAAACCACCTGGCAACCCGCAGCCATCAAAGGCCCCGCCCACTATCTCCGCATCGAAGACAAACAAGCCAACTGCCAGCCCTCCAAAGACTTGCAACTCCCCCTCACCGACGGCGTAGTCATCCACGACCCCAGCATTAAAGTCCCCTTCGAAAACGCCTACGTGCGCGTGCTCGAGATCGAAGTCAAACCCGGCGAATCCGAACCGCCGCACACCCACACCTGGCCCTCGGTCGTCTACTACTACCGCCTCCCGCCCTCGACCCGCGGCACCGCCGACGGCGCCCCTCCCTCCATCCGCCCCGAGTTAAAACAAATCCAAGTGACCTTCGACGCGTCCCCACAACCCATCCACACCCTGCTCAATCGCGGGACGTATTTATACCAAGCCCACCGTATCGAAATGAAGCCGGTGATCCCATGAAACCCGCTCTAAACTCTCTTGGCATAATACTGCTAGTCTTCGGCGGCATCTGGATACTGCAAGGCTTCAGCATCCTCCCCGGCAGCTTTATGTACGGACAAATCCGCTGGTCGATCTACGGCGCCATCACCGCTATCATCGGCATCGCCTTATTGATCGCCGCCAAACGCCGCGTAAAATGAAGTTGCCATGCGTTACCTGGTACGCGCCCGCATCAAACCCGGCACAGAGCGCAGCCTCTTAGAAGCCATCGCAAACCAAACCCTAGGCCGAGGCTCTGTCGCCGGAGGCGAGTACCTGCGCAACATGCGCGACGCCCGCCTCTGCGAAGACCAAACCGTGCGCTGGGTAGAAGTCTGCTACTGCCCCACGCCGCTCCAAGAAGAACGCCCCTATTGGGAGCGCTACTTCGACCTCACCCGCATCCAAGACGCCCACGACCGCCGCGAATGCCGCGACCACAACGGTTCCGAGTCTTGGGCCTGCGAAAATTGCGATTGCACCGAACGCCTGGAACAAAAGTTAGTAACGCTAGGCGAACCGTTCCTGGAAAAACTCCGCCGCGACGCCAAGCCCTAAGCTTTGGGGCGGGGAAATTCCTCGACGTGCGCCTCGCCTTTGCGTCCGAAGTAAATCACCTTCTTGCCGATCAGAAACACCCAATACCCGATCACCCCCGACGCCGTCGCCAGCGTCACGAACTCCGGATAACGCACCGCATCCGTCTGCGCGCCGCGAATTGCCGCCACGATTCCTGGCAAAGAAAACTCCCCCGCTACCGCCGATAAAGGAACCACCATCTCCTCGACGTGCGTATCGCCGTCGAGCGCGTAGAACGTCATCTCCCCCTTAGCAAAGTCGACGAAATAAGACTCGACCCCGCTTTCTAGAAGTCGCCGCACCACTTCCGGGAAGATCAACCTCCCCGCCTGCGATTCCGCCATCGCCTCGTGTATGACGCCAGTGTTCATTGAGCCTGCCCCGGCGCCCCCGGCGGACGAATCTCATTGAGCAATTCCTGAAATTCCGGATTATGAATGCTGCGTGAAGAAGCGCTCAGCCCCGCCAACACCCGCCGCGCAATCCGCCGGTCGGTCGAATCCTGCGAGCTCCTCGATTGCTCCAGCAACTGCGTCACCCGTGTCTTCAGCTTCGGAAACCCCGCGGAGTTATTCATCCGGTCGCGAAGCTGATACACCTCCGCCGTAGTCCGCAGCTCCAGCTCTTCCTCCGCACGCTCCGCCTTCAGCGCGTCCTTCACGTCCGCCTGCCGCTCCAGCACCGCCGCCCGTTCCGTGAATTTGCTGACATCTTTCATCCCCTGGAAATCCACCGCGATCGACCGCAACTCCCGCATCTTATCGACGCTCCGCGCCTGCCCCTCCGCCCGCGCCACCCGCTTCGCAAAGATCTCATCGATCTCTTTCGCATCGCGATCCCGCAACCCGGCTTTCATCGCCTGGATCTCCATCCACTCCACGCCGTCCATCGCCAATTCCACCGGCAGCCAAGTATGTCCCCCATCGAATACTTCCACCCGATGTGGACTCTTCAGATTGCGATCCAGCTCATGCATCTCCTGATGATTGAAATCATCCGTCCCCGCGCTGCCGAAAATCGGAAACGGTACCTCGTCCCGCGGATCGTCCGGAAACGCTGCGCTCGATGCGAACACCCCCGCGATGCTCTTTGAATCCATAGCCAGCTTCATCGCCACGCGCGCCCCGCCCGACATCCCCGCCGTATAAATTCGTTTAGTGTCCACCGGAAACCGCTGCTCGACATCCGCCGTCATCGCCTTCGCCGCGTTCAAGCTCACTTCCCACGGTCCGTTGCGCGAATTGTTCGACCCCGCAATTATGTACCCGTATTTTTCCGCCGCAGCCTGGTAGCGCTCCACCGCCCGACGTCCGCGCCCCCCTGCGTCGAACGCGAAAATCACGCTCCACTTGCGAAGCGGCGTAAAATGCGACGGCAGATACAACGAATAACGCTGCGCCCCATCCGCCTTGCACTGGACATCGTCGATAATCTGCCCCAGCGGCAAACTCTGCGACGCCGCCATGCGCCCCACAATCGCAATCAGCACCGACCATCTCATCATGCTGATTATTACAACACGCCTTTGTTAGAATAGGCGCACTCCCATCCTATGGCGATCAAAACTGAATTCGTAAACCTCTCCGTCAGCGACGGCACCACCATGCGCGCCTACGTAGCCCATCCCGAAGGCGCACCGCGCGCCGGCATCATGGTCTTCCAGGAAATCTTCGGCGTCAACGCCCACATCCGCGACGTCACCGAGCGTTTCGCCCGCGAAGGCTACCTCGCAGTTGCCCCCGAACTCTTCCACCGCACCGGCCCCGGCTTCGAAAGCGGCTATTCCGACATGAACCCCGGCCGCACCCACGCCCAAGCCACCACCGACGACGGCCTCACCGCCGACGTCAAAGCCACTTTCGATTGGATCAAACAAGCCGCCGGCGCGCAGTTCCCCGTAGCCTCCATCGGATATTGCATGGGAGGCCGCGTAGCCTGCCTCTCTTCCATGGTCGCGCCGCTAGCCTGCGCCATCTCCTACTACGGAGGCGGCATCGCCCCGCACCCGTTCTACAAAGTGAACCTGACCGGCCGCTTCGCCGAAATCCAAGCCCCCATCCTCTACTGCTGGGGCGGACTCGACGGTTTCATCAAACCCGAAAGCGTCCATCAAGTCACCGAAGCCATGCGCGCCGCCAACAAACCCTTCGCCAGCGTAGAATTCTCCGACGCCGACCACGGCTTCGTCTGCAATGAGCGCGCGAGCTACAACGCCAACGCCGCCAGCGAATCTTGGGCCTTGACACTCGCCTATCTGGCGAATTACGCAAAGCTATAATAGTCGAGCACCTATGTCCATCACTTCAGAAATTGTAAATCTCAAAGTCGACGACGGCACCACCATGCGCGCCCACGTGGCTCGCCCCGCCGGAACCCCGCGCGCCGGCTTAATCGTCTTCCAGGAAATCTTCGGCATCAACCCGCACATCCGGGACATCGCCGATCGCTTCGCCGCCGAAGGCTACCTCTCTATCGCGCCCGAACTGTTTCACCGCTCCGGCCCCGGTTTCGAAAGCGGCTACACCGACATGGCGCAAGGCATCGGCCACATGCAGCAGCTCACGGACGCTGGCCTCGCCGCCGACATCCGCGCCGCCTTCGATTGGCTTCAGGCCGCGAGCCCCGCGAAGAAAATCCCCACCGCCGCCACTGGCTATTGCATGGGAGGCCGCGCCTCCACCCTAGCCGCCATGACCGTCCCCCTCGCTTGCGGAATCTCCTATTACGGCGGCGGCATCGCCCCGAGCCCCTTTAACCCCGGCCTGCTCGGCCGCTTGAATGAAGTCCAAGCCCCCATGCTGTTCTTCTGGGGCGGACTCGACGGCTTCATCAAACCCGAGCACGTGAAGATGGTCACCGACGGCATGCGCGCCGCCAACAAGCCCTTCGCGAGTCTGGAATTTTCCGACGCCGACCACGGCTTCTTCTGCGATGCCCGCGCCAGCTACAACGCCAAGGCCGCCAGCGAAGCCTGGGCGATCACGCTAGCCTACTTGAAGAATTACGCCGGTTAAGAAGCACCGGATCGCGCCTCATTAAAATCTCACAGAGAACTGGGGTTTACCGGGATGGCCGGCTTCTTGGCCAGTTCCTTCACCAAACCGAAAACCTTGATCTGATGCTGTTCTTCCGCCGTTACCACGCTGCGTACCGAATGCCATGGGATCATGATTTCCAGCCCCGCATCGCCCGGCGGCGAAATCCAAATGCCCGCACCGTGATTGACGTCGACGAGTTTCCCGGCCAACGCAAACCCGCCCGAGTTCTCGCACGCCTCGACAATCTTCTCCCAGTCCTTCTCCTGCCCCGGCACAGCACCCGATTCCTGTAGGATGTGCAGCATCCCCTCTGACTCCAGGAACTCAGCGGCAACCCATACCAAAACATGGCGGCGCGTTTCTGTTGTAGACATATCGTTTAAGGCAACGCGCAAGTGAAGTTCGCTGCGTCATCCGTGCTGCCGCTGCCCATGTATTTCGCTTCCTGCGGATAAGCGCATAAGGGACGCGTCCTGTCTACCTTGCCGTTCGTCACATGCGCCGCCTGAATCTGCTCCGGAGCCTTCTTCTGCTCCGACCACTGCTCCAGCGCCGTTAACATGTCGAACTGCGAAGTCCCCGGCCCGCCCGTGCAATGCTGCATCCCCGGCACCATGAACAGCCGATAAAACTCCCGCGTATCGCGCAGCCCGCCGCTACGAGTCCCGCTTGACGAAGCTCCGCCCGCGCTGCCCGCATCGCTGATCGCATCGCCGTTGAGCGCCGCCACCACACTCTCGTAATAGTTAATGCTGTTGGTAGGCGGAATGTCCGGATCGGACCACCCGTGATACTGAATCAGCTTGCCCCCATTCGCCCGAAACGGCCGCAGATCGGGATCAGTAGCATTGAACATCGCTCCGACCTTCTCCTCGGTGACCTCCATATCGTTATCGAAGCCCTTCACCGTCGTGTAGCGGAAACTGTGATAATCCCACTCCGGATTTTCGAAAACCATGTAGCGGAAAAACGCGTTCGTCAGCGCCGCATGCCGCCCCTTGCCCGGACCCGTACCGCTCAAATAACGCACCCATCCGCCCGGATCAGCCTCGCCCCCCGGCATTAACCCTGGATAAATCTGCTGCCCGTCAGCGTCCTTCAACCCCGTCCAGATCTTGCGGATCGCCGCGACTTGCGCAGCCGTCAAGCAGTCCGCAGCATCGCCGTTCTTGCATTGCAAACTCGCCGGATCGAAATGGCAGCGCCGCGGATCGCTGAGCACCCCATCCTTCACGCCATCGAGCGCATCGCAAGCAGCGTTCACCGCGTTTCCGATCAGCGGCACTTTCGCCGCCGGAATATAGCCGTCCCCGTCCATCGCCAGCGCGTCAAACAAATGTCCGCCGATGTAATGCCGCGTGAAATTATTCGCCGGATCGCCCGCAATAACGCCGTCAAAATCCTTGGGATAACGCTGCACTTCCGTCAACGCCTGCTTGCCGCCGAAAGAACACCCATTGAAATAGGAGTGCGTCGGCCCCACGCCATAGAACGCCTGCACGATCCCTTTATCCGCCTGCGCCATCAAATGAATGCCGCGATAAGCGTAATTGATCAGACGATCCAGATGCCCCAGCGCCCAAGTCCCATCGTCGTTAGAACTCGTGTGCCCCGTGTCCGTGCTGCCAACCGCGTACCCGCGATTCAGCGGATCCACCATAGCAGGAAAGGGGATTGACCCCGCCATGCCGCCATTGCCCACCGCAATATACTTGCGATTCCACTGCGCCGGCAGCCACAATTCGAACTTCAACTCCGGCTTCACCAATCCCACCACGCGGCAAAAAGCCGGAACTTTGGCCGCCGCACCGGACGGCAATTGAAAATCCCCAGCCCCCACCCCCGTAGCCGATTCCACTACCACGTCGGGCAGCGCCAGCTTCACCAGGTTCTCGCAAGGCTGCTGCGCAGCCAGTGGAAGTGCGATCAGAAACAATAGTTTTTTCATGGAATGGCACACACAAAATTCGCCGCGTCGTCCGTGCTGCCGCTGCCCTTGTACTTCGCTTCCTGCGGATAAGCGCACAACGGACGCGTACGGTCAATCAACCCGTTGGTAGCGTGACCAGCGAGAATCAGCTCCGGAGCCTTGTTCTGCTCCACCCATTGTTCCAGCGCGCCCAGCGCATCGAAGCGCGGAGTGCCCGGCCCGCCCGTGCAATGCTGCATCCCCGGCACCATGAACAGGCGGTAAAACTCTTTGGTGTCGCGCAGCCCATAAGTATTGTTACGCCCCGCGCGCCGCACCACACTCTCGTAATAATTAATGCTGTTGCCCGGAGGAATGTCCGGATCCGACCATCCGTGATACTGAATCAGCTTCCCGCCATTCGCCCGGAACGCGCGCAAATCCGGATCGACAGCGTTGAAGATCCGACCCACCTTGTCGTCCACGTATTCCACATCGCTCTCAAAACCCGGCGCCGGCGGATCGTAACGAAAGCTCCGAAAATCCCACTGCGGATTTTCGTAAACGACATTCTTCATGAACGGAAGCCCCAGCCCGCTATGCGCCCCTCGCCCTGGAGCGTTTCCGGTGACCCATTGCAGCCAGCCCCCAGGCCCAGCTTCTCCGCCCGGTTCCAGCCCCGGATAAAGCTGCTGACCTTCAGCATCGCGCGGCCCCGTCCAGATCTTGCGCACCGCCGCCACTTGCGCGCCCGTCAAACAATTCGGCTGATCCCCGCTCTTGCATTGCAAAAGACCCGGATCGAAATGGCACCGCCGCGGATCGTTTAACACTCCGTCCTTCACGCCATCGAGTACATCGCAAGCCGCGTTGACCACATCGCCCAGCAATTGAACTTTGTGCGGAGGCAGCCACCCATCCCCGTCCACCGCCTGCGCAATCCAAATATGTCCGCCCGAATAATGCCGCGTCCACCAATTCGCCGGATCGCCCGCCACCACGCCGTCGAAATCGGTAGGATAGCGCTGCACTTCCGTAAGCGCCTGCTTCCCGCCATACGAGCACCCCTCGAAATAGGAGTGCGCCGGCGACACGCTGTAATAGGCTTTGATAATCGCCTTACTCGCGATCGCCATCTCGTGCACGCCGCGCTGCCCAAAGTTGATCACCCGATCCATGTGCCCCAGCGCCCACACGCCATCGTTGGTGTTGGTCGTCACATGTCCCGTATCCGTGCTGCTCACCGCATACCCGCGCTCGACCGGATTGAACATCGCGCTATAAACAATGTTACCCGCGAGGCCCCCGTTGCCGACTCCAATGTACTTGCGATTCCACTTCTCCGGCAGCCAAACCTCGAAACCCAACTCTGGCAACACCGTCGCCACAACCCTGCACAGCCCCGGAACCGAGCGCGCAGTCACTCCCGGAGGCGCATACATCCCCGCCGGCACCGGCGTAGCCGAACGAATCGCAATCCCCGGCAGCGAAAGATGGTTCAGATCCTCGCAGCGCTGCGTCTGTGCCAGGGCAGGGAAGGCGCCCAGGGTCAATACAACGCAGACAAGGCGGCTCAACATGCGGTTGGATTTTCGCATGGCGGCGGCGGGTCTGTCAATGTGGCACAAACGCCCCCAGGTTGCCGCCCGATTCGCGCTGACGTAAACTACCGATGATATGAAGAACAAACTTCCCTTGGCGATTCTGCTGTGCATCACCCCCGCGTTTGCCCATCACTCCTTCGCCGCCTTCGACATGGCGAAAGAGATCACCATCAGCGGCACCGTCAAGGAGTTTCAATGGCTCAACCCGCACTCCTGGATTCAGATGAATGTAAAAGATGCGTCCGGAAATACCGTCGAGTGGAGCATCGAAACCGGCTCGCCATCCAGCCTGGCCCGCCAGGGTTGGAAACCTCGCATCCTGAAACCCGGCGATCAGATCACCGTCATCACGCACCCGCTGCGCGATGGCCGAAACGGCGGCTCCCTCGTTTCAGTGAAGCTAGCGGACGGCACGCGCATCGGCGGCTCTCCCACCAACGATCCTCCTCCACCGCAGAACTAGGCCAACATCATGAACAAAATCTCCATCGCCCTTCTCGCTATCGCGCCTTTTCTCCTGCACGGCCCCGCCGCCGCGCAGACCACCATGAACACGCCCGCTCGTCTGGAACAGTTCTCCAAACTGCCTGACTGGAGCGGCGTCTGGCGCCTGAAAGGCTCGCCCGCCTTGCTCGATGTCGAAAACGCCCCCTCCTTCGTCCCCGGCACCCGCGATCATCCGCCCTACAATGCCGAGTGGGAAGCCAAGTACAAAGAAAATCTGATCCGCGCCGAGCACCAAGGTGATGCCAACTATCCCAATCCATTAGTCGATACCCACACTCTCTACTGCGCCGCCGGAATGCCGCACCTCACCGTCACGCCCTTCGACTACGAATTCATCATCACGCCCGCCAAAACCTGGATGATCATCGACAAGGAAACCCGCCACATCTATACCGATGGCCGCAAATTCCCGCCCGAAGATGAAATGTGGCCCACGCTCCGCGGCTCCTCCATCGGCCACTGGGAAGGCCAGACGCTAGTAGTCGAAACCATCTTCGTCAAGTCCGGAATCTGGGGCGACTTCACCCCCGTCACCTTCAGCGAAAATGCGCGCTTCGACGAGCGTTACCGCCAGATCGACGCCAACACCATCGAAAATCAAGTAACTATCACCGATCCCGTCGCCCTCACCAAACCCTTCGTCTACACCAAGCACTACACCAAGATGAAACCCGGATCGTGGGTAGCCGACCCCGAGACCTGCGGCGGCCCCGATGACCGCAACCCAATAGTGAACGGCCGCGTCACCGTGGTTCTGCCAGCGGCGAAATGAAGACGCTCACAGCGCTGGCCCTTTTCGCCGTCGTGGCTCACGCCCAACAGCCACCCGAGCACCCCTCGATCACCTTCGAAGGCCAAACCTATACACCGCGCTCCATCGTCGAACGCAACATGCGCGCTGAAGCGGATCAGACCGGCCAATTTCCCCCGCACAAAATCATCGCCAACATCTATTACGTCGGAACCAAAACCCTAAGCTCGTTCCTGATCGTGACCCCGCAAGGAAACATTCTCCTCGACAGCACCTATGAGCGCAACGTCCGCACCATCGAGAAATCCGTAGCGCAATTAGGCTTCAAGTTTGCCGACACCAAGATCCTCCTGGGCAACCACGCCCACGGCGACCATCAGGAAGGCGACGCACTAGTGAAAGAACTAACCGGCGCCCAAGTGATAGCCATGGCCGAAGACGTCCCCGCGCTAGAAGCCATCCAACCCGGCGGCAAAAAACATCCCATCGATAAGGTCTTGCACGATGGCGAGTCAGTGACGCTAGGCGGCACCACTTTGGTAGCGCATCTCACCGCCGGTCACACCCGCGGCTGCACCACCTGGACCACCACCGCGCAGGAAGCCGGCAAGACCTACAACGTAGTCTTCGGATGCAGCCTCCGCGCCCCCACACCCATAACCCCCGCCATCGCCGCCGAGTTCGAGCGCTCCTTCAAAGTAGTGCGCGCCTTACCCTGCGACATCCAACTAGGCGATCACCCC
>Ga0265314_10004534_pt1 | contig 12837 bp, 25 predicted proteins | sample 4126metaG_FD_203106 | JGI IMG/M metagenome (GOLD analysis project Ga0265314, IMG submission 203106) | Rhizosphere microbial communities from Carex aquatilis grown in University of Washington, Seatle, WA, United States - 4-1-26 metaG | ecosystem: Host-associated > Plants > Roots > Rhizosphere >... | reverse complement strand
CGACGGCACCCAGGCTTTCCAGGATGCGCGTAACCTTCTTGGAGGGATCGCACACCACGATGGCGTCGTTCAAACCACAAAGGTACGAGGGAATGTTCACCTTCTTGCCATTGACCAGGAAGTGACCGTGGCGAACGAGCTGCCTGGCTTCGGCGTGGTCGGAGGCAAAACCCAACCGATAGACCACGTTGTCCAAACGGCGCTCAAGAAGCTGGAGCAGGTTCTCACCGGCTACGCCTTTCATCCGCGTTGCCTTCTGGTAGTAGCCTCGGAACTGCCTTTCGGCGAGTCCATACATGCGCTTCAGCTTCTGCTTCTCGCGCAGCTGCGAGCCGTAGTTGGAGAGCTTCCTGCGCCTCGCCTGCCCGTGCTGGCCGGGGGCATACGCACGGCGTTCGTAGCCGCACTTGTCGGTATAGCAACGGTCGCCCTTCAAGAAAAGCTTGGTGTCTTCTCGGCGACACAAGCGGCAAACCGGACCGGAATACTTCGCCATCGGTATTTTACCTTCCTCGTTCTTTCACTGTCCTAGAAGCCCAACCAAGTCTACTCAGACCCTGCGCCGCTTGGGCGGCCTGCAACCGTTGTGCGGAATGGGGGTCAGATCCCTGATCACATTGATCTTGAAACCGGCGGACGCCAGCGCACGCAGAGCTGACTCGCGGCCAGATCCTGGCCCGCGAATGAACACGTTGATCGACTTCATGCCATGTTCCATCGCCTTGTGGGCCGCATCGTCGGCGGCGAGCTGAGCCGCGAACGGGGTCGACTTGCGCGAACCTTTGAAGCCCTTGACACCGGACGAAGACCAGGACACCACGTTTCCGGATACGTCGGTGATGGTGACGATCGTGTTGTTGAAGGACGCGGTGATGTACGCAATGCCACTCTGGACGCTCTTGCGCGCCTTCTTGGCCTTGACCTTTGGCTTCGCTGCTGCTTCGTTCTCTGTCGCCATGTCTTGTCCGTTCTGTTGCTAAAAGTTCCGCTAGCTCGACCGGACGCCTAGGCGCCGGTCCCTTCGGTCTTGCGCTTGATCATCTGACCCTTGCGCGGGCCTTTGCGCGTACGTGCATTGGTCTTCGTACGCTGTCCGCGCACCGGCAGATTCTTGCGATGACGAAGACCGCGATAGCAACCGAGATCCATCAGCCGCTTGATGTTCATCGAGATTTCGCGCTGCAGGTCGCCTTCGACCTTGAGCCCCAGCTGCTCGATAACCTCGCGGATGCGACGGGATTCGGCGTCGTCGAGAGCGTCGCTGCGCTTGTCGAGTGAGATACCGGCGGCCTTGAGCACCTCGCGGGCTTTCGTGCGGCCGATGCCGTTAATGTAGGTCAGCGCAAATTCCATGCGCTTGTTTCGTGGGAGATCGACGCCTGCTACGCGTGCCATCGGCTTGGGATTCCTTTCCTAGACTTCTACCCGCTTAGCCCTGCCGCTGCTTGTGGCGGGCATTCTCGCAAATAACCCGGACGACTCCACGTCGGCGGATCACCTTGCACTTGTCGCAGATCTTTTTGACTGACGCTCTGACCTTCATAGGACACTCTTCCGTTTCACGCCCGCGAGAGAACCATCGGGCCATTTTCGGTGATCGCCACCGAGTGCTCAAAATGGGCGGAGAGGCTACCATCTTTCGTGACAGCAGTCCACCCGTCGTCCTCGATGACGACGTCTGGGCCGCCTTCGTTTACCATGGGTTCAATGGCCAGCACCATACCCGCACTAAGACGGGGACCGCGGCCCGCGGGCCCGTAGTTCAGCACCTGCGGCGGCTCGTGCATGCGGCGACCGATCCCGTGACCCGCGAACTGCTCGACCACGGAATAGCCTCGTTTTTCGACATGGGCCTGCACGGCCCAGCCGATATCGCCGAGCCGACGGCCGGGCACGCATTCTTCGATAGCCTTTTCCAGACTGATCCTAGTCGCCTCGACCAGTGCGCGCGCCTTTTCGGAAATGGTTCCAATGGGCAATGTGCGCGCCGAATCTCCGCACCAGCCGTCCTTGTAGGCGCCGAAGTCGACGGAAAGAATGTCGCCATCCTTGAGCACCACATCCTTGCGCGGTATCCCGTGCACGATCACGCTGTTCACGGATGTGCACAAGACCGCGGGATAACCACGGTACCCAAGGAAGGCCGATTCCGCCGATAGCTCCTTAAGACGGCGGCGAGCCACGAGTTCAAGATCCCAGGTGCTGACGCCAATCGCAGCGGCCGCTTCGATTGCGTCCAACACGTCCGAGACAATGAGGTTCGCCTCGCGTAGCTTGGCGATCTGGGCGGCGGTCTTGAGCTCGATGCCTTTCAAGCGCACCTCGCGACCGCGCACAGGACGGAGAGACGTCCTGCAACGCAGCTTCTGCCGGCGTGAAGTCGTAGGCGGTTCGCCATGAAAATGGGGCTTCTCGATTTGCAAACCTAGCCACCGACCGGGGCAGTCACGCGCCCACCACGTCCGCGAATGCGCGGACCTTTGGGACCCGTGAAGCCTTCATAGTTCCTTGTGATGAGGTGCGATTCGATCTGTTGAACGGTGTCTAGGGCGACACCAACCACGATCATCAAGCCCGTGCCGCCGAAACGGAAAGGCACGCCAAGGTTGTCGGATAGCAGGTTGGGAAGGACACAGATGACCGACACGTAGAGCGCGCCACCTGCGGTGATTCGGGTGAGAACTTTGTCGATATAGGAAGCGGTCGCCTTCCCCGGCCGGATGCCGGGAATGAACCCGCCGTACTTGCGCATATTGTCGGCAACGTCCACCGGATTGAAGGTGACCGCTGTGTAGAAGTAGCAGAAGAAAACAATTAGTCCGATATATAGGACGTTGTAGCGCCAATCGCCCGGGTGAAGCGCATCCGAGAGAGAGCGCGCCATCGAGTTGTTGAGGAACGAGGCGATCTGTTGCGGGAACATCAGAATGGACGACGCAAAGATAGGAGGAATGACGCCCGCGGTGTTCACCTTGAGCGGCAAGTGCGTCGACTGGCCACCGAACATCTTGCGGCCGACCACACGCTTCGCGTACTGCACCGGAATTCGGCGCTGGCCACGCTCGAAGAAAATGATAGCGGCGATCACGACGACCACGATAAGGCCCATGATGGCCAAGGAAAACGCTGTGACATTGCCGTCGCGCGCACGCTCGGCCAGGCGAACCAGTGCGCTCGGGATGTCCGTCACGATACCCGCGAAGATGATGAGCGAAATCCCGTTTCCGATGCCACGCTCGGTGATCTGCTCGCCCAGCCACATGATGAACGCTGTTCCAGTGGTCAGAGAGATCATGGTGAGCAGGTAGAAATTCCATCCTGGATCGGGAACGACCTCGCCCAGGTGGCCGTAGGCCGAATTGTTAGAAATCAGCCAGCGCGCGATGAAGTACGATTGTATGAGCGACAGGACGACGCAGCCATAGCGCGTGTACTGGTTAATCCTCCGCCTGCCAGCTTCGCCCTCTTTCTGGATCTGCTCCAGCTTGGGTATGACGACAGTCAGCAGTTGAATAATAATGGACGAACTGATGTAGGGCATGATGCCCAAAGCGAAGATCGACATCTTCTCGAGCGCGCCGCCGGAGAACATGTTGAAGAGTCCCAGGAAGCTTCCCGAGGACTGGCTTACGATCTTGCCCATCACCGCGGCATTCACGCCGGGGGTCGTCACGAACACACCGACCCGGTAGATCGCCAGCAGCGCAAGCGTATACAGCAGGCGCCGCCGGAGCTCCGGAATCTTGGTCATGTTTTGGAAGCCAGAGGCCATCTAGTTCCTCCTGGATTACCGATACAAATGCTTAGCCATTGGCCGTCTCGGCGCGACCGCCCTTTTTCTCGATCTTCTCTTTTGCGCTGGCCGAAAACGCATCGGCCTTCACCACGAACTTCTTGGTCAACTCGCCGCCGCCGAGCACCTTGATGCACTTGCATCGACGAGGCACGAGTCCCACGCCTTTGAGCTCGTCGATGGTTACGGTACCGGCCTCGAAGCGAGCATCGATATCCGAAAGGTTCACCGCGAAGATTTCCTTGCGGAAGATGTTCTTGAAGCCCTTCTTCGGGAGACGCCGCTGCATTGGCATCTGTCCACCTTCGAAACCGAAGCGCGCCCCGTGGTGGCCAGTTCGGGCCTTCTGGCCCTTGACACCCTTTCCGGATTGTTCGCCGGTTCCCGAACCTGGACCGCGCCCCACCCGCTTGCGGTTTCTCGTCGCCCCGCGCGGACCCTTCAAATCTTGTAACGTCGTGCCCATATCTTCGTACCTTTCGGAAATCTTGCGCGTTTCCTACTCCGCCGCCTCGACCTTCACAAGGTGTGAAATCGATCGGATCATTCCACGCACCGCGGGATTGTCAGGCAGTACAACCGTGCGCCCCAGCTTGCCCAAGCCCAGCTTCGCGGCCGTCAGCTTGTGCGGCTCCGGACGGTTGATACCGCTGCGAACCAGTGTGACTTTCAACTTCGTTGCCATGGATTACCCCGCTGCCAGGATGTCTTCAAGACGCTTGCCACGAAGTGCAGCAACGGACTCGCCGCTGGAGAGGCGCTTGAGCGCGTCGATCGTGGCGTGGATGACATTGTGCGGATTGGAAGTGCCAATGCACTTGGTGAGGATGTCCTGCACACCCGCAACCTCAAGGACCGGGCGTACCGCACCGCCGGCAATGACGCCGGTTCCGGCACTCGCTGGACGAAGAACGACAGTTCCTGCGCCGAAGGTTCCCTTCACCTCGTGTGGGATGGTCGTGCCAACCAGGGGAATCTTGAACAGGCTCTTCTTGGCCTGCTCGGTGCCCTTGCGGATCGCCTCGGGAACTTCGTTGGCCTTGCCCAGGCCGGCCCCCACGTAGCCGTGTTGATCGCCAACCACGACCAGTGCCGAAAATGAGAACCTCCGGCCACCCTTCACAACCTTCGCGACGCGGTTGATGAACACGACGCTGTCGACCAGCTCGCCGACCTCTTCGTAGTTAATCGCCATTCTTGCTCCTAGACCTCAGTGTCTTTGTAACTACACACCCTAGAACTTCAACCCAGCTTCACGTGCACCCGCGGCAACGGAAGAAACCCGCCCGTGGTACCTATAACCAGCCCTGTCGAACACGACCTGCGAGATGCCCTTTTCCAGACACTTCTTCGCGACCAAGGCCCCTACCTGCTTGGCTCGATCCCGCTTCTTGCCCTTGGGCGCATCCCCCGAAGATTCCTTCTTGGGGATGAGATCGGATGCGGCAAACAAGGTCTTCTTGCTGAGATCGTCGATGATCTGAGCATAGATGTGGCGGGCGCTGCGATAGACAACCAAGCGGGGACGCTCGGCCGTACCCGAAAGACGTTTGCGTATCGAACGATGCCTTCGATTGCGCGAGTCGAATTTGCTCTGCGTGGCCATGACTTTTCTTCTTCCCGTTTCTTCCGGATTACCCTAGCGACTATCCACCAGAACCACCGCCTGTTGCGGCGGCTTTTCCGACCTTCTTCTTGATAACCTCTTCGACGTACTTCACGCCCTTGCCTTTGTACGGCTCGGGCGGACGTAGTTCGCGAATCTTCGCGGACACCTGCCCAAGCTCGTCCTTGTCGGACGACACCAACGTCAGCCGATTCTTTTCGACCTTCGCGGTGATCGACTTGGGCAACTTGAACACGATAGGATGCGAATAGCCCAGGGCAAAAGTGATGGAGTCGCCAGACACTTCGGCGCGATAACCGACGCCGTTGATCTCCAGTTCGCGCTTCCAGCCTTCGGTGACACCCTTGACCATGTTGGCAAGGTGGGCGCGAACCAGCCCGTGTCTTGCCCGGTTCGGACCCGAGTCGTCGGCGCGCCCCACTACGGCCTTGTCGCCTTCAACTTTGATGGAGACCCCAGTCGGCATGGGCTTGGCAAGCTCGCCTTTCGGTCCCTTGACCGAAAACTGGCCTGGCTTCTGTGCAAGCGATACGCCCTTTGGAAGCGAGACAGGTTTGCGTCCGATGCGTGACATTTACCAGACCTCGCAGAGGAGTTCGCCGCCGATGCCGGCCTTGCGGGCGGCACGGTCGGTCATCAGACCACGAGAGGTTGAGAGAATGGCGACGCCAAGTCCAGATCGAACTTTGGCGATCCGGTCGCTACCGACATACACGCGCTGCCCGGGGCGGGAGCGTCGGCGCAGGCCTGTGATGGCATTGGCACCCGGTTCGGCCCAGCGCAAGCGAACGATGATTTCGCTGTGACCGTCGAAGCCAGGCCGCACGTCGTAGCCTTGAATATAGCCTTCATCCTTCATGACCTCGGCCAGTCGGACCTTGAGGGTCGAGGACGGGCAAGTCACATCGGCCCGGCGGGCCAGGATGGCATTGCGAATACGTGTCAGGAAATCAGCAATTGGATCAGTCATGGCAATTACCAACTCGACTTGATGACGCCGGGAATGTCACCGCGGAGGGAAAACAATCGGAAACAAATGCGGCATAGCTCGAACTTGCGGTAGTAACCGCGAGACCGTCCGCACTGCTTGCAGCGGCTATGCCGACGCACTTTGAACTTTGGGTTTTTGGGAATAAGGTCGACCGTCTTCGCCATGGTTCGCTAGCTCCTAAACGGCATTCCAAGGTGGCGCAGTAGTGCGCGACCCTGTTCGTCGGTGCGCGCGGTGGTGGTGATGGTGATGTTCATGCCTTTGGGCTTCTCCAGCTTGTCGACCCCCGTCTCCGGGAAGATGTTGCCTTCTCGAACGCCCATGGTGAAGTTGCCGCGGCCATCGAACCCCTTGGGCGAAACGCCCTTGAAGTCGCGCACGCGTGGCAGCGCGAAGGTGATGAGCCGATCCAGAAACTCGTACATGCTGTCCCGGCGAAGCGTCACCATGGCGCCGACCTTCTGGCCAGCCTTCAGCTTGAAAGCCGCGATGGCCTTGGCGGACTTGGTGACCACCGGTCTCTGTCCAGTAATCGCCGCCAGATCCTCGACCCCAGCGTCCAGGATCTTGGGGTTCGTGATGGCTTCCCCAAGTCCCATATTCACGGTGATCTTGGTCATCTTTGGCGCCTGCATCACGTTCTTGAGACCAAGCTCAGCTTGCAGCTTCGCACGCACCTCGGATTCGTAGACTTTGCGCAGTCGAGCGGGCTCTGCTCGCTTGACCTTCTCCGACGCAAGTTCGGTCTTCGCGCCGCCTTTGCCAGAGTCCTTGCCCTTGCCACCTTTGCCGGCCGCACGCGCGGCCTTCTTGCTAGCGGCTTCCGCCGCCTGCTCCGGCGTTTGTGCCGGCTTCGCAGCCTTCTGGGGCTTCTCTGCTGCCTTTTCGGCTTTCTCGTCTTCTTCAGCCATCGTCAGTGTTCCTTCTACCCGCAAACGCTATGCCGATTCGAACAGACTTCCGCACTTCACACAGGTTCGCCGCTTCTTCTGGCCGTCCCGAATTTCCGCCTTGGCCCGCCTGCCCTTGGCGCATTTTCCGCACCAAAGAGCCACATTGGACATGGCGATGGTTCCTTCCTTCTCCAGAATACCGCCGCGCGGATTCGCTTGGGTCGGCTTGGTGTGGCGCTTAACCATATTCACGCGCTCGATCACCACGCGCTCTTTGTCGGTCACCACGCGCAGGATCCGACCGCGCTTGCCCTTTTCTTTTCCGGCGATCACGACAACCGTGTCGCCCTTGCGAACGTGCATTACAGGACCTCCGGCGCAAGCGAGATGATCTTCATGAATCGTTTGGCGCGCAATTCGCGCGCGACTGGGCCAAAGATACGTGTCCCAATGGGCTCGTTGTCTTTGTCCACGAGTACGGCCGAGTTGGAATCGAACCGGATGTACGAGCCATCCTGGCGCGAAACTTCCTTCTTCGTCCGCACAATCACGGCGCGAGCGACCTCGCCCTTCTTGACCTTGGAGTTGGCGATTGCTTCCTTGATGGACACGATGATTACATCGCCCAAAGAGGCATACTTTCGCTTTGTGCCGCCGAGTACACGGATGCACATGATTTTCTTGGCACCCGAATTGTCGGCTACATCGAGGGTTGTCGTCGTCTGGACCATATTAAACCTGCCGTCTTTTGAGAAAGAACCCTGGACTAGGCTTCCTGCGGCCGCTCAAGGAGGCGTTCCACGCGCCACCGCTTCTCGCGCGAGAGCGGGCGCGACTCGACGATCTCCACGCGATCGCCTACGCGATATTCATTCTTTTCGTCGTGGGCTTTGTACTTTGCCCGACGGGTCATGTACTTGCCGTACTTTGCGTGCGCCAGCCGGCGCTCGACCACGACCACGCGGGTCTTGTCCATCTTGTCGCCGATGACGACACCCACAAGCTTGCGCTTCGAACCCTGAGCCCGACCGGCTTCTGCGGTGGCCGAGGTGCCAGCGGACGTTTCGTTTTCCTTCGCCATGGCCTATTTCTCCTTGGCAGCTGCCACCGTCGCCTGGCGCGACTTCTCGGCGAGCACGGTACAAATGCGGGCAATGTCGCGACGGGTGTTGCGAATCGCCATGGTGTTTTCGATCTGATTGGTGTTGTGCTTGAGGCGTTGCTGGAAGAGATCCTCGCGGAGTTTTGCCAGCGTCCGCTCGATTTCCGCGGCGTCGTTGCCGCGCAAATCCTTTGCCTGAATCTTGCTTTTCATAGCACCTGCTCCCGGCCAATCACGCGCGTCTGGACCGCCAGCTTGTGTCTTGCCAAGTGGAAGGCCTGCTTCGCGAGCTCGACCGAAACACCTTCGAGTTCATAGAGCACACGGCCCGGACGAACCACGGCCACCCACTCTTCGGGCGTTCCTTTGCCCTTGCCCATGCGGGTTTCGGCGGGCTTCTTCGAGATGGGCTTGTCCGGAAAAATGCGCACGTACAGTTTCCCGCCGCGTTTCACGTGACGCGAGATGGCCGTTCGGGCCGCCTCGATCTGCCGTGCCGTCACGAAGCCGCAGGACAAGGCCTGCAGACCGAATTCACCGAAAGACACCGAGGTTCCACCCTTGGAAACCCCACGCATCTTGCCCTTCTGCTGTTTGCGCCACTTGACTCTATCTGGTGCTAACATGACTTCCTCTCGTCGCTTTAGCCGCTATCGACTAGGCCAGACGACCTGCCCGTTGGGGCAGAACCTCGCCCTTGAAGATCCAGCACTTCACCCCGATTGCGCCGTAGGTGGTGTGCGCCTCGGTGGTTCCATATTCGATGTCGGCGCGTAGCGTATGCAGGGGCACGCGGCCCTCGTGGTACCACTCGTAGCGCGCCATTTCGGCCCCGCCCAAGCGGCCCGAGCAGGCCAAACGGATCCCTTTGGCTCCGAACTTCATGGCCGTCTGAACCGCCTTCTTCATCGCCCGCCGGAAAGCGACGCGGCGCTCAAGCTGCGTCGCCACGTTCTCCGCAACCAATTGCGCGTTGGTCTCGGCCTTGCGCACCTCTTGGATGTTGAGGAAGACCTCGCTGCTGGTGAGCGCCTGAACTTCCTTCTTCAGGGTTTCGACGCCAGCGCCGCGCTTGCCGATCACGATGCCCGGACGAGCTGTGTAGATGTTGATCTTGACCTTGTTGGCCGCGCGCTCGACCTCGACTGAAGCCACGCCCGCATGTCCGAGCTTCTCTTTGACGAACTTCTTCAGCCGCAAATCTTCGTGCAGCCACTTGGCGAAGGCCTTCTCGGAATACCATTGTGACGACCAGCCGCGGACGACGCCGAGACGAAAGCCTATTGGATTGGTTTTCTGACCCATCTGATTCTCCTAGGGGACGTCAACAACAATGGTCACATTGGAGGTCCGCCGATTGATGCGATTGGCACGCCCCATGGAACGCGCGAGCCATCGCTTCTCGACCGGCCCGGGATCCACGGTGATTTTGGTGACCTTCAGAGCATCCGCATCGGCATTCTCGTTGGCCGTGGCGTTAGCAACCGCGGATCCGAGCACCTTGCTCAGCATCTTGGCCGCCTTGCGCTGCTGAAGATTCAAGATGGCCATGGCGTCGGCCACCTGCTGCCCGCGAATCATGTCCGCGACCATGCGCACCTTGCGCGGCGATTGCCGAAACTTTCTCAACACTGCGTGTGCCATGTGCGTCTCCGTTTCCTACTTCTTCTCTGCCGCCGCTGCGGGCGCGGCGGAGGCTGCGGCAGGGGCTGCGCCGCCACCCGATGGAGCACCGGCCGCGGCCTTGCGGTCACCCGAGTGAGTCATGAAGATTCGGGTCGGCGAGAACTCGCCAAGCTTGTGACCGACCATGTTTTCCGTGACGAAAACAGGCAAGAATTTTCGACCGTTGTGCACGGCAAAAGTAAGACCAACCATCTCGGGCAGAATCGTCGAGCGGCGCGACCAAGTCTTGATAACCTTCTTGGTCTTCTGCTTCTGCATGTCCACCACCTTGGTCATCAGGTGGCGGTCGACGAACGCGCCCTTCTTTATTGATCGGGCCATGACTAAGCCTTCTTTCCTCGGCGCTTGATGATCATGCGATCGGTCCTCTTGTTCTCACGCGTCTTGAGTCCCTTGGCCAATTGCCCCCAGGGCGAGCAGGGATGGCGACCGCCTGACGATCGGCCTTCACCGCCGCCCATCGGGTGATCGACCGGGTTCATGGTGACGCCACGGTTGTGCGGACGCCAACCCGCCCAGCGGGTTCGGCCCGCCTTGCCGACCTGAACGCTGCTGTGCTCGATGTTGCCCAGCTGCCCAATGGTGGCGCGACAATCCAAGTGAACCTTGCGAACTTCGCCAGAGGGCAAGCGCACCTGGCCCCAATCGCCTTCCTTCGCCATCAACTGAGCGCCGTCGCCCGCCGAGCGCACCAATTGCGCCTTTCCGGCCACATGAAGGCTGACGTTGTGAACGGTAGTGCCGAGGGGAATGTAGCGCAGGGGCAAGCTGTTCCCCGGCTTGATGTCGGCCTCGCGCGAGGAAACCACCGTGTCGCCCACCTTCAATCCGACCGGCCACAGAATGTAGCGCTTCTCTCCGTCGGCGTAATTGAGCAGGACGATGCGCGCACTGCGATTCGGATCATATTCGATGCTGGCGACCTTGGCGGGCACGCCAATCTTGTCGCGGCGAAAGTCGATGGTACGAAATCGCTGCTTGTGTCCACCACCCCGGAAGCGCGAGGTGATCCGACCGAAATGATTCCGTCCTCCTTGGGACGAACTGCTCTCGGTCAGCGACTTGAGCGGGCTATTGCCCTGGGTCAGTTCGGAGAAGTCCGGCGCGATCCTGCCGCGAACACCTGGCGTAGTTGGGTTTAGCGTACGAAGGCCCATGTCCTAGACTCCCTCGAAGAATTCGATCTTCTGACCTGGCGCCAAGGTGACCAAGGCGCGTTTCCAGTTCGAGCGGCGGCCAAGGTAGCGTCCGACGCGCTTCTGCTTGCCTCGAACGATGGCCGTGCGAACCTTGAGCACGTTCACATTCCACAGCTTCTCGACCGCGTACTTGATTTCGATCTTGTTCGCATCGCGAGCCACTTCGAGAAGCAGCTGAGGCGCCACGCTTTCCGGGTCAACCATGTCCTCTTCCGACATGCCACCGGTGTCTTTGAGAAAGGTCCCCTTCTCGGTGAGAAGCGGCCGCACAATAATGTTTTCAGGAGAACGCATGGCTATTCCTCTCTACGCACCGGAAGGTTCGGTCCCGATGATGCGCGCCTCGACCGCCTTGATTGCATCCTTGGCGATCACGAGTCCCCCATGATTGAGGATGTCGTAGACGTTGAGCCCCTCAGGCGGCAGGCAAGCATGCGATGTCAGGTTGCGAATCGACTTGGCCAGATTGAGATTGCCCTTGGCATCCACGACCAAGGCCGAGGCAAAGCCGAGGGCCTTCAAGACGCCGGCCATGCGCTTCGACTTGGGCGCCTCGATGGTGAGCTTGTCGACAACGATCAGCTTCTTCTCCTGCGCGCGAAGCGACAGAGCTGAGGCGAGCGCCGCTTTCTTGATCTTCTTGGGCAGGGTGTATTCGTAGCTGCGTGGATGCGGCCCGAACACCTTGCCACCGCCCACGAAATTGGGCGAACGTGTGGATCCTTGCCGGGCGTTGCCCGTGCCCTTCTGACGATAGGGCTTCCTGCCGCCACCACGTACGAACATGCGAGTCTTTGTCGAGTGCGTGCCCGCGCGCTTGGCGGCTTGCTGGGCCTTCACGGCCTCCCAGAGCAATGGCTCCTTCACCTTGGTGGCGAAAACTTCGTCGGCGATATCCATCTGGCCGACCTTCTGTCCATCAATATTTACGACGTCGATCTGCATGGCTGACCTCAGGTCTTGATTTCGACGTCAACGCCCGCCGAAAGGTCGAGCTTCATGAGCGCGTCCAGCGTCTGTTGCGTCGGATCCAGAATGTCAAGCAACCGCTTGTGCGTCCGGATCTCGAACTGCTCCCGCGACTTCTTGTCGACGTGGGGCGAGCGAAGAACGCAGTATTTGTTGATTTTCGTCGGCAACGGAATTGGACCCGCGACTTTCGCGCCGGTCCGTTTGGCGGTGTCGACGATCTCACCCGCTGATTGATCCAGCAGGCGGTGATCGTAGGCTTTCAGCCGTATCCTGATTTTGGGTGTCACTTGGTGCCCCCTTTTACTTTGCTCGCTTTGACTCCGCCAGTGATTCCTACGCAATAATCTTGGTCACGACGCCAGCGCCGACCGTCTTGCCACCTTCGCGGATGGCGAAGCGCAAACCGTCTTCGCAGGCAATCGGGGTGATGAGCGTGATGTCCATGGTCACGTTGTCACCAGGCATCACCATCTCCATACCCTCTGGCAACTTCACGTCCCCGGTTACGTCCGTGGTACGGAAGTAGAACTGCGGGCGGTATCCCTTGAAGAACGGCGTGTGGCGTCCGCCCTCT
>Ga0265314_10004533_pt1 | contig 12838 bp, 12 predicted proteins | sample 4126metaG_FD_203106 | JGI IMG/M metagenome (GOLD analysis project Ga0265314, IMG submission 203106) | Rhizosphere microbial communities from Carex aquatilis grown in University of Washington, Seatle, WA, United States - 4-1-26 metaG | ecosystem: Host-associated > Plants > Roots > Rhizosphere >... | reverse complement strand
CGCCGCGTCGTTGCCGACGTAGGAGACGACGAACACGTAGAGCACCATCACGGCTCCGGCATAGACGATCACCTGCGCCGCGGCAACGAACTCGGCGCGCAGCAGCAGGAACAGCGCGGCCAGCGAGATCAGGTGGCCGACCAGCGCGAGCACGCTGTAGAGCGGGTTCTGCAGCGCGATCACGCCGATCGCCCCGGTGATCGCGCCGAGCCCGGCGATGAAGAAGATGACGGTCGACATCAGCTCATTCGCCCTCGGTCCGCAGCGGCGTCGCCTCGAGCGGCTCGGCGAGCAGCATCTCCTTGGTGAAGATCAGGTCGGAGCGGTTGTAGTCCGACATCTCGAAGTCGTGCCCCATCGTGATCGCGTCGAACGGGCAGGCGACCTCGCAGTAGCCGCAGAAGATGCAGCGGCTGATGTTGATCTCATACACCGCGGCGTAGCGCTCGCCGGCTGACACGCGGTGCTCCGGCGTGTTCTCGGCCGCCACGACCCGGATGCAGTCAGACGGGCAGGCCGCGGCGCACAGCGAGCAGCCGACGCACTTCTCAAGCCCCGCGCCGTCGGGGGTGTCCTCGAAGCGGTGCAGTTTGTGGCGGCCGCGAAAGCGCGGGTACACCGGCACCTTCTGCTCGGGGTACTGGATCGTGTGGACGCCCTCGACGACGCGGGCGAAGGTCGTCTTGAGGCCGCGCAGCGTTTCGCCGAAGGCGCGGTAGGTGCCACCGGCGGCGCCCGGCTCGGGCGCGCGCTGCACGACGATCTGGTCCTCGCCCGGCGTCCAGCTCATTTGTGCACCGCCACGACGATGATCGCGGTCACGAGCGTGTTGGCGGTCGCCAGCGGAAGCAGGATCTTCCAGCCGAAGCTCATCAGTTGGTCGTAGCGCAGGCGCGGCAGCGTCGCGCGGATCCAGATGAAGAAGGTGATGAAGACCATCATCTTCGCGAGCACGATGATCGGGTCGACCCAGGTCGGCGGGTGGAGTCCGAACGGCAGCAGCCAACCACCCAGGAACAGCGTCACAGCGATCCCGGAGACGACCATCATGTTGAGGTACTCGGCGAACAGGAAGGCGACCATGCGGGTTCCGCCGTACTCGGTGAAGTAACCGGCGACGAGCTCGGCGTCGGCTTCGACGAGATCGAACGGCGAACGGTTGGTCTCGGCGAAGCTCGCGATCGTGAACACGAGGAAGCCGACGAACTGGGGGATGAAGTACCACATCCCGCCCTGCCCGTGGACGATCGCCGTCAGCGACAGGCTGCCGGCCGTGATGATCACGCCGATCAGCGCGAGGCCCTGCGAGACCTCGTAGGAGATCAGCTGCGCGGCGGCCCTCATCGCGCCCAGGAACGAGTACTTCGAGCCCGACGCCCAGCCGCCGAGCATCAGCCCGTAGAAGGCGATCGCGCCGAACGCGAACACGTACAGCGGCCCGATCGACGGATCGACGCCGTAGAGCCCGACGCGCGTGCCGAAGATGTTCGTCACGTCGCCGAACGGCACGAGCGCGAAGGCGGCGACGGCGGTGAGGATCGAGATCACCGGCGCAGCCAGGTAGAGCGGGCCGACGGAGGTGACCGGCCGCGAGTCCTCCTTGGTCGCGAACTTGATGATCTCGGCGAGCGGCTGAAGCAGCCCGAATGGGCCCACGCGGTTGGGCCCATAGCGGCCCTGGAAGCGCCCGAGCAGCTTGCGCTCGTAGACGATGATCAGGGGCAGGATCCCCAGCGCGACGCTGAAGATCAGCAGCGACTTGATGATCTGGATCCACCACGGCTCGTAATAGCCGGCAAACGCGAGGACGCTCATCGGCGGTCCCCGTGCGCGTGGCGCGCGCCCGGCTCGCGGCGGCCGGCGTGGGCGTGGGCGCTCACGCGAACGCCTCCTCGGCGTGCGCGTCCGGCTGGTCGTCGGTCTCGAGCGCCGGCTCCGGTGGGGGCGGCGGGTCGGGGACCGGGCGGATCTCGACGGTCGAGCCGGTCAGGCTCTCGGCGCTGTCGCTCACCAGGCCGCGTTGCAGGAACGCGCTGCCGGCGGGGACGCCGTCGCGCAGCGCGACGCGCGCCACGATCTCAGCCCCGCTGTCGTCGACGACGAGCATCTCGCTGCCGTCGGTCAGCTTCAGGCGCTTCGCGTCGGCGGGTGAGATCTCGATCTGCTGGCGCGGATGAAGGAACGCCAGTGCCGGCGAGGCGGCGACCTCGGGGGCCGCCCAGATCGAGCGGTAGGAGCCCGCGGCGAGCCGCACCCCGCGCGCCTTGGCCGGCGCCCGCGGCTTGCCGGCGGCCGGCACGGACTCGCCGGGCTCGAGCGCGGCGGCCTGCTCACGCTCGGGCCAGCGCACCCCCGTGCCGCCGAGTTCCTCGAGCGTCAGGCCGCCGTAGACGCCGACCGATTCGAACAGCGCCGCGCTGGCGGCAGCGCCGCTGGTGACCGCACCGGCCGCGGCGCCGCCGCCGAGCCGCGTGCCCAGCTCGGCGAGGATCGACCACTCGGCGCGCACCGCCCCCTGGCGGGCGATCGCCGGGCGCAGTCGCTGCACACGACCGTCCGGGTGGGTGACGGTGCCCTCCTTCTCGGCCGCCGCCTCGGCGGGGAAGACGACCGTCGCGTGCTCGCGGATCGCGTCGCTGAGGAAGGCGGTGTGCGCGATCACGGTGGTCGCGTGCTCGAGCGCGTCTTCCCAGCCGCTGCGGTCGGGAAGGTCGCGCAGCGGGTCGACCGACAGCAGGTAGAGCGCGACGAGCTCGCCGGCGCGCAGCGCCGCGGCGATCCCCGGGGTGTCGAGGCCGCCGTCCAGCGGCGCGTCGGAGAGGCCGGGACCGGCGTTTGGAAGCACGCCGGATTCGCGCAGGCCGCGCCCGTTGGCGGCCTGCGGGGTCCCGATCAGCCCGGCGCCGGGGTGTGTCGCCAAGCCCAGCGCTTCGGCGAGCTCGAGCAGCCCGCGAGCGCCGCCGTCGAGCAGCCGCTCGCCGTAGAGGATCACGACCTCCTCGCCGGCCTCACGCAGCGTCGCGGCGAGCGCCGCCAGCTCCTCGACGCCGGTTCCGGCGGCTGCCGCCGCGCCAGAGCTGTCCTCGCCCCGCAGCTCGGCGGCAAGCGCGGCGGCGAGCTCCGCGCCGCGGCCGGGCGCGAAGCGCAGGCTGTGGCCGCTGCGGTCGAGCGCGCTCGGGCGGTCGGTCGCGACCGCGAGGCGAAGGCGATGACGCCGCACGCCCTTGCGGATCCGCAGCTCGAGGATCGGCGCGTCGTCGATCGGCTCGCAGTCCAGCACGAGCACGGCGTGCGCGAACTCCAGGTCGGAGACGGTCGCCGCCAGCGCCGGCGCGCTCAGCGCGCGCCACTCGCCGATCGGCACGGCGCCCCCGGGCCGCGAATCCAGGTGCGGTGAGCCGAGTCCGTCGCGCAGCAGCCGGCCGAGCAGGAGTCCCTCCTCGTTGGTCGCGCCGCCGCCGGCGAGTGCGCCGGTGCGCGCCCCGGCCCGACGCAGCGCGCCGGCGGCCTCGCTCAGCGCGCGCTCCCAGCTGACCTCGCGCAGCTCGCCGCCGTCGCGGATCATCGGCGCCGTCACGCGCTCGTCGACGTGGACGGCCTGGTAGGCGAACCGGCCCTTGTCGCAGAGCCAGCCGTCGTCGACCTCGTCGTTCTGGCGGGCCAGCACGCGCAGGACACGCTCGTCGCGAACCGTCAGCGTGACGTTGCACTGCGCGGGGCAGAGCGTGCAGAGGGTGCCGGCGCCCTCGATCTCCCACGGGCGGGCGCGAAAGCGGTAGGCGCGCGAGGTCAGCGCGCCAACCGGGCACAGCTCGATGATGTTGCCGCTGAAGGGAGCGACGTAGGGGTGCCCGTCGAAGGTACCGACGAACGACTGCGCGCCGCGTTCGAGCAGGATCAGCTGGTAGTCCTCGGAGATCTCCTGCGCGAAGCGAACGCAGCGGTAGCAGAGGATGCAGCGCTCGCGGTCGATCGCGATCAGCGGCGAGAGCTCGAGCGGCTTGCGGAAGTGGCGCTTGGGTTCGATGAAGCGCGACTGGCCGCCGCCCCATCCAAACGTGATGTCCTGCAACGGGCACTCGCCGCCCTTGTCGCAGACCGGGCAGTCGAGCGGATGGTTGATCAGCAGGAACTCCACGACCGCCTGCTGCGCGACGCGCGCACGCTCGGAGGCGGTGTGAACGACCATGCCGTCCTTGACCGCCGTCGAACAGGCGGTCTGCAGCTTCGGGATGCCCTCGATCTCGACCAGGCACATGCGGCAGGCGCCGACCGGCGCGCCGAGTTTGGGCTCGTAACAGAAGACCGGGATCTCGACGTCGGCGAGCTTCGCCGCGTCGGCGAGCATCGAGTTCTCCGGCGCCTGGATCTCCCGTCCGTCGATCGAGAGGGTGATCATGTTGACGGCGGTGCGCGGCATCAGAGCGCCCCCGCCCCGGCTGCCGATCCGGCCAGCTGCCGCGAGTGCATGTGCGCCTCGAACTCGTCGCGGAACTTCACGATCATCGAGCCGATCGGCATCGCCATCGCGTCACCGAGCACGCACAGGCAGTTGCCGATGATGTGCTCCTGCACCGAGGCCATGATGTCGAGATCCATCGGGGTCGCCTCGCCGGCGTCGATCCGCTCGAGCATCCGCACCGTCCAGTTGGTCCCCTCGCGGCAGGGCGTGCACTTGCCGCAGGACTCGTGGCGGTAGAACTGGGCGAGCTTGAGCGCGACGTCGAGCACCGGCGTGGAGTCGTCGACGACGATGATCGCGCCGGAGCCGAGCATCGTGCCCGCCTTCGCGAGCGAGTCGAAGTCGTAGGGGATGTCGAGATCGGCGGCGGTCAGCACCGGCGAGCTCGACCCGCCCGGGAACCAGAGCTTGACGGAGCGTCCCGGCGGTGGGCCGCCGGCGAGTCCGAAGATGATCTCGCGCGAGGGCGTGCCCAGCTCGATCTCGTAGTTGCCGGGGCGCTGCACGTGGCCGGACACCGAGACGACCTTCGTGCCGGTGGAGCCGCTGACGCCGAGTTTCGCGTACTCGGCTCCGCCCATCGCGATGATGTGCGGCATCGTCGAAAGCGTCTCGACGTTGTTGATCAGCGTCGGCCCCTGGTAGAGGCCCTGGATGGCGGGGAACGGCGGCTTCAGTCGCGGGTTGCCGCGCTTGCCCTCCAGCGAGTCCAGCAGTCCCGTCTCCTCGCCGCAGATGTAGGCGCCGGCGCCGCGATGCAGAACCACCGAGCAGGAGAACTCGCCGCCGAGGATGCGCTCGCCGATGTAGCCGGCCGCGGTGGCCTGCGCCAGCGCGGCGTCCAGGACGCGCGCCTGCGTCTCGTACTCGCCGCGGATGTAGATGAAGGCGCGGCTCACTCCGGCGGCGTGCGCCGCGATCATGATGCCCTCGATCAGCATGTGCGGGTTCTTCTGCATCAGCTCGCGGTCCTTGAACGTTCCCGGCTCGGACTCGTCGGCGTTGCAGACCAGGTAGCGGTCCATGTCGCCCTTCGGCAGGAACGCCGCCTTGCGCCCGGCCGGGAAACCGGCTCCGCCACGCCCGCGCAACCCGGACGCGTCGAGCTCGGCAACGACGGCGTCGGGTTCCATCGCGAGCGCCTTGCGCAACGCCTGATAGCCGCCGCGGCGCTCGTAGACCTCGAGCGTGGCGAGCCCCGGCTCGTCGATGTCCTTCAGCAGGATCGTCGGGCTCATCAGCTGTTGGCGTTCGGGTCGGCGCTGCGCAGCCGGGCGAGCGCGAGGTCGGGGATCGGGTCGCGTCCCGCCACCAGATCGTCGACGAGGCGTCCGGCGTCGGCCGGCTCCAGCGGGCCGTAGTAGACCTGGTCGACCGACACCATCGGCGCGATGTCGCAGGCGCCGAGGCACTCGAAGTGGCGGACGTTGATCTGCGGGTCACCGCCGGCGGCCTCCTCGATCGCGGCATACAGGGCGTCCGCGCCGCGCAGCGAGCAGGAGATGTTGGTGCACACATAGACCGAGTGGCGGCCAACCGGCTCCAGCTCGAACATGTCGTAGAAGGTGGCGACCGAGCTGAGGTAGGCGGGTGTCACTCCCATCACGCAGGCAACCTGCTCGATCGCCTCGGGTGAGCACCAGCCATGCACGCGCTGAGCGGCTGCGAGCGCCGGCAGCGTGGCCGAGTGGGGGTCGGGGTAGAGCGCCATCGCCGCCTCGATCTCGGCGCGCAGAGCGGCCGGCACCGCGACCGTCGCCGGGTCGGGAACCCCCGCCGGGTCCTTGTCGAGGTCCGCCGCCTGATCCCATCCCGGCACGCGGGAGCCGTGCGCGAAGCGTGTGACGTTCGAGGTCATCCGAAAGCCCCCCACGCACGTCTGGCCTCCGTCATCGGTCGATCCCGCCGAGGATCGGGTCGAGCATCGCGAGCGTCGCGATCAGGTCGGCGATGTAGGCGCCGCGGACCATCGGCGCCGTGGCCTGCAGGTTCACGAAGCTCGGGTCGCGCATGTGGACGCGGGCCGGCTTGGAGGAGCCGTCGGAGCGCACGAAGCAGCCGAGCTCGCCGCGGGGGCTCTCGATCGCGTAGTAGATCTCGCCCGGCGGCACGCGGAAGCCCTCGGTGACGAGCTTGAAGTGGTGGATCAGCGCCTCCATCGAGGTTGCCAGCTCGTGCCGCGGCGGCAGCGCGACCTTGCGGTCCTCGGTGATGTACGGGCCCTCCGGCAGGCCGTCGAGCGCCTGCTCGATGATCTTCACCGACTCGTAGATCTCCGCCAGGCGGACGGCGAAGCGGTCGTAGTTGTCGCCGACCGTGCCGACCGGGATCCGGAACTCGAAGTCCTCGTAGCTCGAGTAGGGCGCCGCCTTGCGCAGGTCCCACGGGTTGCCCGCGGCGCGCAGCAGCGGACCGGTCACGCCGAGCCCCAGCAGCGTCTCCTCGTCCAGCGGGCACACGCCGCGCAGCCGTTGCAGCAGGATCTCGTTGCGCTGCAGGAGGTCCGCGTACTGGTCGGCGCGACCGGGCATGATCGCGATGAACTCGCGCAGCTTGGCCTCGAAGCCGCGCGGTATGTCCTCGATCACGCCGCCGACCTGGAAGTAGCGCGTGTGCATCCGCTGCCCCGAGGAGAACTCGAACAGGTCGAGGATCGTCTCGCGCTCGCGGAAGCAGTACCAGAACATCGAGATCGCGCCGAGGTCGAGCGCGCTGGTTCCGAGCCAGACGAGGTGGGACATGATCCGGTTGAGCTCGAGGTGGATCACCCGCAGGTACTGGGCGCGCTTGGGGACCTCGCACTCCAGCAGCGTCTCGACCGCGCCGCAGAAGACCATCGCGTTGAAGTAGTAGGAGAGGTAGTCCATCCGCTCGACGACCGGGATCACCTTCCAGTACGCCTTCTGCTCGGCCGTCTTCTCGATCCCCGTGTGGACGTATCCGATGATCGGCTTCAGCTCGCGCACGATCTCGCCCTCCAGCGTGACGAGCAGCCGCAGCACGCCGTGGGTTGCCGGATGGTGGGGGCCGATGTTCAGCGTCAGCAGCTCGGTCGTCTCGCCGCCACGCTGCGCCGCGATCTGCTCCTCCAGCGGCGAGAGCGTGATCGACTCCTCTCGCGCGCGGTAGCGCGACCGCGTGCTCACCTCGTCCATCCCGGGCTGGTCGCGTCGTTGTAGGTGAACAGCACCGGCTCGCCGCCGATCGGGAAGTCGCGCCGCTGTGGATGGCCCTCGTAGTCCTCGGGCATCAGGATCCGGCGCAGATCCGGATGCCCATCGAACGTGACGCCGAACATGTCGTAGACCTCGCGCTCCTGATGGTCGGCGGTCGGCCAATCGGGCGTGACCGACTCGACGTTCGGCTCGGCCAGCGGCACGCGCAGCTTGACCGTGAGCCGGTCGACGCGCGCCATGTCGAGCAGCTCGTAATGCACGCCCAGGCGCGGCTCCTCGGGGTAGTAGTCGACGCCGTGGACGCTCATCAGCGCGCGGTAGCCGTGCTCGTCGCGCAGCTGCGCGAGCACGCCCCGCACGGCCGCCGGGGCGATCTCGACCGTGGCGCGATTGCGGAAGAAGGTCGTCTGGCGGACCGCGCCGGGGATCTGCGTCGCGAGCTGGCCGGCGATCAGCTCGAGTCCGACCTGGTCAGGCACCGGCCGGCTCCGAGCCCTGCAGGACCTCCTCGGTCCCCTGAGCGTCGTAGCGCTGGCGCCAACCCATCTCCGGGTCGTCCTGGATCATCTTGCGCAGCTTGAGAATGCCGTGCATCAGGGCCTCCGGGCGCGGCGGGCAGCCCGGGACGTGAACGTCAATCGGCATGAACTTGTCGGCCGGCACGATCGCGTAGTTGTTGAACACGCCCATCGAGGACGAGCAGGCGCCCATCGCGATCGCCCACTTCGGCTCGAGCATCTGGTCGTAGATGCGGCGCACGACCGGCGCCATCTTGATCGACACGCGCCCTGACAGGATCAGCAGGTCGGCCTGGCGCGGCGAGGCCCGGAAGGCCTCGAAGCCGAACCGCGCGATGTCGACGCGGGCCGCGACGACCGACATCATCTCGATCGCGCAGCAGGCCAGTCCGAAGGTCGCCGGGAAGATCGCGTTCGAACGCCCCCAGGCGACAGCTCGGTCGAGCGTCGTCGTCAGGATCGACTGCTCCACGTGGCGCTCGAGCTCGAGCCCCTCGAGATCCCCGCGCAACAGGTCGCGCGCGAGCAGCTGGCGGGCGCGGAAGCTGCCCGGCTCGATCGGCTCGCGCGTCAGCGCCATTCGAGCGCCCCGCGTCGCCAGACGTAGATCAGCGCGATGAACAGCAGGACGATGAAGGTGATCAGCTCGCCGAGCGCGAACGCGCCGTAGGCCCGCAGCTCGGCGGCGATCGGGAAGATGAAGATCACCTCGATGTCGAACAGGATGAAGAGCATCGCGATCAGGTAGAAGCTGATCCCGAAGCGAAAGCCCTGTTTGACCTCCGACGGCAGGCCGCATTCGTAGGGCTGCGTCTTGGCCGGGATCCGCCTGCGCGGCCCGAACGCGGTGTTCAGCACGGCGAAGGTGCCCCCTACGATGGCCCCGAGCGCAAGGAAGACGATCGCGGGCAGGTAGGTTCTGATCACAGCGCTGCGTTATATCACTACCCCCGAGCTTGTGACGGAGTGTTACTTAGTGGCAATACGCTCGATATCCGGGCACCGGGCACGCAGGTGACCACGCGCGATCTCGCGATCTGGGGTGCCTGGACGGTCGGCGCCGCCAACGGGCTGGTCGGGCTGTTCGGGGCGGTGCGCTGGTATCGCTTCGCGCCGAGCCGCGAATTCTGGTTCGGCGTCCGCGGCGGGCAGGCGCTCGCGCTCGCCTACGCGCTCGTCGTCGCGGCGGCGGCGCTCGGGCACGACCACCCGGCGAGCAGCCTCTACTACCTCTACGCGCTGCTCCCGATCGCGATCGGCTTCGTCGCCGAGCAGCTGCGGCTCGTCGCCGCCGACCAGGTGCTCTCGACGCGTGGGCTCGAGAACGCGCAGGCTGTCGCGACGCTCGAGCCGGCCGATCAGCAGGCGATCGTCACCGCGATCCTGCGGCGTGAGATGGGCGTGATGGCGCTGGCGGCGCTGGTCGTCTGCGTGCTCGCGCTGCGAGCCGCCGGCACCTACTGAGGAAAACCCGGCGTCGGCATCGGTTGCCGCCGTAAGGATCGATCGCAACGCAACAGGGCGACCGTCTTGCACCGACGCCGGGGATGGTTGCTTCGACGCCGGGGCCGCGCCTTCCTGCGTGGCTGCGCGCGTTTGCGTCCTGCGTTCGCGCTGCGCTCCCCATATGATCTGCGCCCGCATGGCTTCACGCGCACAGATCGCTAGAACCGTCGCGGCCGGCGCCGGCGCCGTCGCAGCGCTCGCGATCAGCGCCTGCGGCTCGCAGGGCATCCAGGTGGCGAAGGACTCCTCCTTCCGCAGCGGCGCCGAGCTGTTCGCGACACATTGCTCGGGCTGCCACACCCTGTCGCTGGTCGGCGCCGATGGCTCGGCCAGCTCGGTTCAGGGGCGCCTGCGCACGAACGGGCCGAACTTCGACTTCCGCAAGGAGGGCTACGCCTGCGTCCTCTACGCGATCGAGAACGGCGGCTTCTCGGGCCAGATCATGCCTCAGGACATCGTCGTCGGCGCTGACGCGAGGGCGATCGCGCGGTTCCTGTCCAGGTATGCGGGCCTGCAGGCGCCGCACACGCCGACGATCGGCTCCAGCAACTCCTGCTCGGGCTGATGCCGGACCACGCTGGGAGCCTGCGGTTCTCGACCTCCGGCTGATCCGCGAAGACACCGACGCCGTTCGCGCCGCCCTGGCTCGGCGCGGCGAGGGCGTCGCCGCCGGCATCGACGCGGTCCTCGAGCTCGACGCTCGCCGCCGCGGCGCGCTGCCGGAGCTCGAGTCGCTGCGCGCCGCCAAGAACCAGGCCTCCGAGGAGATCGCGCGGCTGAAGCGTGAGGGCGGCGACGCGGCTGCGGCGATCGCCCGCATGCGCGAGGTGGGCGACCGCGAGAAGCAGCTCGAGGCCGACCTCGCCGATATCGACGCGCGGCTGCACGCGGCGATGATCGTCCTGCCGAACCTGCCGGCGCCCGACGCCGCCGATGAGGACACCGTGATCCGCACGGCCGGCGAGCCGCGCCCCGGGCCGGCCGCCGATCACCTCGAGCTCGCCGGGGCGCTGATCGACATGGAGGCCGCCGCCCGCCTGTCGGGCTCGCGTTTCGCCTACCTGAAGGGCGATCTGGTGATGCTCGAGCTGGCGCTCGTGCGCTGGGCGCTCGAGCGGCTGCGCGCGCAGGGCTTCGAGCCGGTGATCCCGCCCGTGCTCGTGCGCGAGCAGGCTCTTTTCGGCACCGGCATGTGGCCCGACACCGAGCAGCAGATCTACAGCCTGCCGGCGGACGAGCTGTTCCTCGTCGGCACCTCCGAGGTGGCGCTCGCCTCCCTGCACGCGGGCGAGATCCTCGACGCCGCGACGCTGCCGCGCCGCTACGCCGGCTTCTCGTCGTGCTTTCGCCGCGAGGCCGGGGCGGCCGGAAAGGACACGCGCGGGATCTTCCGCGTGCACCAGTTCGACAAGGTCGAGATGTTCGTCTTCACCACCGCCCAGGAGGCCGCGGCCGAGCACGAGCGGATCCTCGCGATCGAGGAGGCGCTGCTCGCCGAGCTCGAGATCCCCTACCGCGTCGTCAACATCGCCGTCGGCGACCTCGGCGCCTCGGCGGCCAAGAAGTACGACTGCGAGGCGTGGCTGCCGGGCCAGGAGCGCTATCGCGAGCTGACGTCCGCTTCGAACACGACCGACTTCCAGGCGCGCCGGCTCGATATCCGCGTGCGAGGCGACGGCGGCGGGCGGCCGGTCACCGCCTGCACGCTCAACGGCACCGCGGTGGCCGTCGGGCGCACGATCATCGCGCTGCTGGAGAACCACCAGCGCGACGACCGCTCGGTCGCGCTGCCTGCCTGCCTGGTCGAGTTCGGCGCGCCCGCCGTGATCGCGGCGGCGTCCTAGTTTCAGGCGCGCCTTTCGGCGCGGGTCATCGACCGCGCGTTGCGGCCCCCCGCCACAGGACCGGCCGGCCGCCGCAGACGTCAGGCTTCGCCGGCGCTCGCGGCGGGAAGCACGACGGTGAACACGGCCCCGCCGCCCGGCGCGTTGGCGGCGCTGACGTGGCCGTCGTGAGCTTCGACGATCGCGGCGACGATCGCCAGACCGAGTCCGGCGCCCGCCTTGCCGCGCTCGCGCCCGGTCTCGGAGCGCCAGAACCGCTCGAAGACGCTGTCGCCGGTTCCGTCGGGGAGGCCCGGACCATGGTCGCGGACGTCGATCCGCACGGTGGCGTCCTCGCCCGAAACCGACAGCTCGATCGGCGTCGCCGCCGGCGTGTGCGTGAGCGCGTTGCGCATCAGGTTCGCGAGCACCTGGCGCAGCTGCGAGGGGTCGCCGCTGACGATGTGGTCGCCGCTCACGGTCACCGTCACCTCGCGCTCGCGCGCGGCCGCGCGAGCGTCGTCGGCGGCGTCGCGCGCAAGCGGCTCGAGGTCAACCGGATCGCGCCGGCTCTCCGGCATCTCGTCGAGGCGGGCGAGCGCGAGCAGATCCTCGACGAGGATCCCCATCCGCGTCGCCTCCTCCTCGATCCTCGCCATCGCCTTCTCGGTGTCGGCGCTGCCGGCCGTCGCGCCCATCCGGAAGAGCTCGGCGTAGCCGCGGATCGAGGTCAGCGGCGTGCGCAGCTCGTGCGAGGCGTCGGACAGGAAACGCCGCAGGCGATCCTCGCTGGCCTGGCGTTCGCCGAAGGCCTGCTCGATCTGCCCGAGCATCGCGTTCAGGGCCAGTCCGAGCCGGCCGACCTCGGTTCGCGCGTTGGCCGGGCTGACGCGGCGCGAGAGGTCGCCGGCCGCGATCGCGCCAGCGGTGTCGCCCATCCGGTCAAGCGGCCGCAGCCCGACGCGGATCAGCAGCCACGCGAAGGCGGCGAGCGCCAGCAGCACCGCGGCGATCACGACCGCCTCGACGTTGCGAAGGCGCGTCAGCGCCTGGCTGACGTCGCTGAGCGGCACCGCGATGATCAGCGTGCCCGAACCCGTCTCGCTCGACTTGGCGAGCAGGCGGTACTGAAGGCCCGAGCCGGCGACCGAGTTGACCGTGGTCAGGCGGATGTGTCCCGCGGTGCTGAGCGGAATCCTCGCGGGGAGCTTCGGGGCGGCCTGGCTTGGCGGGACCTCGTAGCGGTGCATGCGGCCGTTCGCCGCCTCGTAGATCCCGTAGGTGCCTCCGGGCAGAAGCACCCTCGTGCCGGGCCCGGGACCACCGGCGCCCGGCCCGGGGCCGGCCTGGGGG
>Ga0265314_10004531_pt1 | contig 12840 bp, 9 predicted proteins | sample 4126metaG_FD_203106 | JGI IMG/M metagenome (GOLD analysis project Ga0265314, IMG submission 203106) | Rhizosphere microbial communities from Carex aquatilis grown in University of Washington, Seatle, WA, United States - 4-1-26 metaG | ecosystem: Host-associated > Plants > Roots > Rhizosphere >... | reverse complement strand
ATCTTTGAATTCCTCGGCCACATTGTGGTGCGGCAGAACCACATCGGCGACTTTGGCACGCAGTTCGGCATGCTGATTCATTACATGCGGAGCAATGGCCTCGTGGATGGGTCACTGGCCATCGAAGACCTGGACCGCTTCTACAAGGCCGCGACGGAGCAGTTCAAGAAGGACCCGGCCTTCGCACAGATCGCGCGAAAGACGGTGGTGGAACTGCAGAACGGCGGGCCGGAGGCGGTGGCCCTGTGGAACCGCATGCGCGAGGAAACGCACCGCCATTACACGGAAATCTACAAGCAGCTGAACATCACGCTCACCGACAAGGACGAGCGCGGGGAATCTTTTTATGGCCCCCGGCTGCCGCTGATCGTGGAGCGCGTGAAGAACACGCTGGAATTCGGCGGAGAGGGGCCGGTGTCGAGTCACGCGGGGACCGCGGACTTCACCGCCGAGGAACCGATCGGGCATGAAGTGCCGGATCTGAATGATGAGTTGCCGGACACACAGGATGCCAATCACCGCGTGGAGGAAGCCACGGAGGCGGCGCCGGTGACCAAGCCGTACTGCGCGTATTCCGGCGGCGCGTTTTGCGTTTTCCTTCCGGGGTGGCTCACCAAGGACAAGCACCCGCTGCCGATGATGCTTCAGAAGAGCGACGGGGGATATCCGTATTCAGCGACGGATCTGGCGGCCCTGTATTTCCGCGTGCAGGAGCACAAGGAGAAACCGGCGGATCAGAAGCCGCTGGATCGGGACTGGCATGCCGACCGGGTCATTTACTTTACAGATGCCCGGCAGAGCGATCATTTTGCGATGCTTTTCGATGCGTTCCGGGCGGCGCAGTGGGATCACAATCCGCATCGGCCGACCGCGCCGGAAGTCCCCGCCGTTGATACGCCCGACACCGCCGGCACGGCCGCGCCCGCCATCTCCAACAGCGTTTCGCTGGAGCATGCGCCCTTTGGCGCGATGCTCGGCCAGGATGGCAAGCCCTTTAAGACCCGCAGCGGCGACACGGTGAAGCTCAGGGACCTGCTCTCGGAATCGATGGAGCGCGCCTCCAAGGTGGATGCCGCCCGCGGCGCGACACTGTCGCCGGAGCAGCGGGCCGGCGTGAATCGGGCGGTGGGCATCGGCGCGATCAAATACGCCGACCTGCGCCAGGACCGCACCACGGATTACATTTTTGATTTCGACCGCATGCTCAGCCTCGAGGGCAATACCGGCCCCTATCTGCAGATGCAATACACGCGGGTCCGGAGCATTTATCGCAAGGGCGGCATCACGGCCGAGGCGGTGCTCGCCGCGCGGCCGGAGGTCCTTCTTGAACATGCCGACGAAGCGGCCCTCGCCAAGAAGCTGCTGCAGTTCTCCAGCGTGATGGATATCGTGGCGCGCGATCTCAAGCCGCATCATCTGTGCAATTACCTCTACGAACTTTGCGGCGCGTTTGCCCGGTTCTTTGAAAGCTGCCCGGTGCTCAAGGCGCCCAGCGAAGCGCTCAAGATGAGCCGGTTGTTTTTGTGCCATTGCGTCGCGGATGTGCTGCGGGTCGGCTTACACGACCTGCTGGGTATTGAGGTTCTCGAAGAAATGTAAGACGGGCATCATGTCCAACAAGCCGCCGCCATTGCCGCTCGACAAAAAAAAGCCGGAAGAGCCTCCGGCAAATCACAACCGCTGGTGGAAGGTGCTGCTGCGCATTGGCGCCGGGGCGATTCTGGCCGCCGGGAGCACCTGGTCGGGATACGCGCTGGGGGAGGCGATTCATTTTCCATTTCTTCACCTGGTCGCCCCGGCCCTGGTCTTTGCGGCGCTGGTGTTCGTGAGCATCCGGTTTCGCCGCTTCGGCTATGTGACGGGATTTGTACTGGCACCCTTCATCATCGTGGCGGTGGTGGTCGTGTTGCTGCTGATTTACTGCGGCGTGCACGGCTGGAAGGCGTAGGCCCCTGATTCGGGCATTTCCTCCGACAAAAAAGAAAGCGGCCCGCGCTTTTGAAGGCGCGGGCCGCGAGGTGACCTTACGTTAACCCATGCGTGTTACCGCCGGGTTTATCCGAGCAGCTTCAGCACGTTCTGCGGGCTGGAGTTGGCGGTCGAGAGCACGCTGGTGGCCGCCTGCACGAGGATCTGGTTCCTGGTGAGGTTGGCGGTTTCCGTCGCGAAGTCGGTATCGCGAATGGAGCTCTCGGAGCTCGACACGTTCTCCAGGGCGACGTTGAGCGAATCGATCGTGGAGCCGAGCACGTTCTGCTGGAACGCGCCCAGACGGCCACGGAGATTCGAGACGTCCTGGATGGCCTTGTTGACGATGTTCTGGGCCAGGCCGGTGTCGCCGCTGTTGACGGCTGCCGCCTTGCCTGAACCAAGGTCCGCAAGGGAGTAGAGCGTACCGTTGGAGACGTACTTGCCGATCGAGCCGGTGTTGATGTTTCCGATGCCGATCGACGCGGTATTGGCGGTGTTGACCTGAGCGCCGAGGCTGAACGTTGCGCCGCCGCCGGTGACGCCGAAGGTCTTGCTCGCGCCATTCTTGTTGGCGGTTGAATTCAGCGTGAAGCTCGCCTGGAAGTCGGCGGTGACCACGTTGAGATTCAGGCCATCAGACTGCACCGCGGTGCCGTTGACCGTGACGGTCGCATTGCGGCCCTTGACGGTGCTCTGGGTGACGCCCTTGGTGTCCTTGGTGGAAAGGGCCGAGGTGTTGTTGGAGCTGATGGTCACGAAGGAATTGGCGCCGTAACCGGTGGAGGTGAACTTGACGCTCTTGCTGTCGCTGGAGAGCGTGGCCTGGACGCCGGTGGAATCCGTGAACTGGTTGACGGTCGCCACGATCGTCGCGCCTGAGGTGCCGCTGGTAAACGACAGCTGCACGGTGCCGACGTTGCCGGCGACGGAAACGGTGGCCGTTCCCGAGAGGCCGGTCGAGGAGCCCAGGAAGTTGAGCTGGCCGGTCTGGGCCGACGCGATGACGGCGACGGAAACTGACAGGGCGGTGGCGCCGACGTTGGCCGAGTTGATCGAGACTGAGGTGAACCCGGAGGTCGAATTCAGGCCCGAGGTGGCATAGTCAAACGTGCCGTTGAGCAGCTTCACGCCCTGGAAGGACGCGGAGTTGCTGATGCGGTTGACCGTTTGCAGGATCGAATCGACCTGCAACTGGTCGGCGTTCTTTTCATCCTGCGACAGGCCGGCGCTGTTGGCGGCGTCGCCGACGAGGCCCTGGAGGCTGACCAGCAGGTTGCTGATTTCGCCGAGGGAGCCTTCCGCGGTGCCAATGATGTTGTTGGCCTGCTGGGCGTTGTTGATCGCCGTGCTGGTGGCGGTCTGTTCGGCCTGGAGCGATTCGCTGGCGATCAAGCCTGCGGGATCGTCCTTACCGGAGTTGATCCGGTAACCTGTCGAGAGCCGCTCGAGCGAGGTCTGCAGCGAAGTGTTGTTCTTGTTGAGGTTGTTCACCGCGATAAGCGAAGAGACGTTCGTATTAATGCGTGACATTGTGGAGATCCTCCATGAAGCCGGTGGACGGATCGACACAACGTTTCTCGTGCGCGGCGTAATCCGTCGGCTGGCTTGCGATTCGAATGTTCCTCACAGGACCCATAGTCCCAGGCCCCGATCGGAATCCGGATCAGCAAGCAAGGCTTGACTCCGGCTCAAACATCCGTGAAATGCAACCCGGTTTTGTGCGATCTCGAGTCCCGGGACACTCTCGAGAGCGTTATGTGTTTTCGATTACCTCCTGGCGCGATGCGCCGCTGGGGGCTTTTCCAGGCTGCCCGGGATCTCATCCAGATCCCCTGGAGGCGAACACCTGACCTTCAATCTGCTTCGGGAAGAGCGACACGCAGGTTTAGCGCGACTGCGGAATTTTGTCGCATCGCACGTCCCTTTCGTGTCTCCACGCCCGCCGGACGCCCGGGGAGCCTCAAAACCGAGGCTCCCCGGAGCGACCAAATCCGGAAGAATGCGGGCGGCACTCTGCCGCGAAGCCGGGTCCAAGTGTGCGCCGGTATCCCCGGGCGTGACCTGACTCTTCGCGGAACCGCTCCGGGTTCCGATAACGTGCGCGGCTGACCCCGCGCGCCGCCGCCGCATCGCCATTTCTGGCGCATCAGGCGGCGGCTCGCGTGGATTCAGGCGTGCGCGCTTCTACGCGGCGCGCCTGAATCCAATTATGCGTCAGCCACCGAGCAACTTGAGGACGTTCTGCGGAGTCTGGTTCGCAGTCGACAGAACACTCGTGGCGGCCTGGACCAGGATCTGGTTCCGGGTCAGGTTCGCCGTCTCGGTTGCAAAATCCGTGTCGCGGATCGTGCTTTCCGAGCTCGAGACGTTCTCGAGCGCGACGTTCAGCGAGTTGATCGTCGAGCCGAGCACGTTCTGCTGGAACGCACCGAGGCGACCGCGGAGATTCGAGACGTCCTGAATCGCCTTGTTGACGATGTTCTGGGCCAGCGTGGTGTCGCCGTTGTTGACGGCTGCCGCCTTGCCTGAACCCAGGTCCGCGAGCGAAAAGATCGTCCCGTTCTGTACGTACTTGCCGATCGAACCGGTGTTGATGTTGCCGATGCCGATCGAGGCGAGATTCGCGGTATTCACCTGAGCGCCGAGGCTGAAGGTCGCCCCGCCACCGGTGACGCCGAAGTTCTTGGCCGCACCGTTGAAGTTGGCGGTTGAATTGAGCGTGAAGTTCGCCTGCAGGTCGGCCGTCACGACATTGACGTTCAAGCCATCGGCTGTGACGGCGGTGCCGTTGACGGAAACCGTGGCATCGCGGCCCTTGCTCGACTGGTTGATCACGGCGTTCTTATCCTCGGTGGAAAAGGCCGTGTCGTTCGTGGACTGGATGGTCACGAACTGGCTCGAACCGTAACCCGTCGAGGTGAACACGACGCTCTTGTTGTCGCTGGAGAGGGTCGCCTGCACGCCGGTGGAATCCGTGTACAGATTGACCGCGGCGACAATCTTTGAGCTCGAAGTGGCGCTGGTGAACGACAGCAGCACGGTGCCGACGTTCCCGGCGATGCTCAGATTCGCCGTACCCGAGAGGCCTGTCGACGAACCCAGGAAGCTCAATTGTGCATGCTGCGCCGAGGTGATCACCGAGACCGAAACCGCGAGCGGCGTCGCGCCGATGGTCGCCGAGTTGATCGACACCGACGTGAACGCCGAGGTCGAGTTCAGGCCGGACGTCGAATAATCGAACGTGCCGTTGAGCAGTTTCACGCCCTGGAAGGACGCGGAATTGCTGATGCGGTTGACGGTCTGGAGAATCGAATCGACCTGCAGCTGGTCGGCGTTGAGTTCATCCTGGGACTTGCCGGCCTTGTTGGCGGCGTCGCCGACGAGCCCCTGGAGGGAAACCAGCAGGTTGCTGACCTCCGAGAGCGAGCCTTCGGCGGTTCCGATGATGTTGTTGGCGAGCTGCGCGTTGTTGATCGCGGTGCTCGTGGCCTGCTGCTCGGCCTGCAGGGATTCGCTGGCGATGAGGCCGGCCGGGTCGTCCTTGCCGGAATTGATCCGGTAGCCCGTGGAGAGCCGCTCGAGCGACGTCTGCAACGACGTGTTGTTCTTGTTGAGGTTGTTCACCGCAATGAGCGATGACACATTGGTATTGATGCGGGACATGAGAATCCTCCGTGAAAAAAGTGCCGCCCGTTTGATTCCGCCCGGGGGCCAGTCCTCATCCGTAAGGCCTGGTCACAGTCAGTGGGCGGAGAGCGGCAGACAATCCGTATTCGTGGCCGCGCTTGAATTCACTCGCCGCCCGCCGCGGTACCAACGCGGGCAGCTGTCACCTCGATCGACCTCCCGGAGCGCATGCTCCTAAAAGCCGCTGTTATTCCCGACACACGGAACTTTGCCGGACCCCTTCGCCGGCCGGCGCGCCTTGGGGCATCCATTGCCCGTGCGGCCGCAAGCGGAGCGAAGTGACCGGCAGAAAACCGTGGTGTCACGCGAGCATCTTTCGGAATTGGATTGGAAAAATCTTGAGGCGGTTAATGCGCAAAATGGGCGAAAATTGCGGGATTTTGTGCGTCCGGAAATGGCGCTTGGGCCCCCACCTGAAGCAGGCGGAATTATCGGACATCCGCCGAATGAATCGCGGCGTGTGCACAAATACCCGCGCATTTGCCGCGCAAAGTCCCGCCGCGCGCATAGCCTTATCGGACGCGTTTTGCCGAAAAATCAGCGCCCCGGCTTCTCGCCGGCGCTCCCCGAATGTTTCCCCCGCCGGCCGGGCTCCTTGTTCTTCTTCCCGCGATTCGGCTGCAGTTCCTGCGCGCTCTCGCGGAATGCGAGGTCCTGCGTTCCTCCCGGTTTTTCATGGCGGCGCTGGTCGCGCTTCACCTTGTCCTGGTTGTGCCGCGAACCGAACTGGTCCTGCTGTGCCGCGGGCTTGGTGCCGGTCATCTCGTCGGTGTCCGATTTGAGCTGATCGCGCACCCGCGGATTCTTCCCCCGCGACAGGACATCGCTGCTCCGGAAATTCCCGCGCCCCGTTCCTGATTTTCCCGATACACGCGCCATGAATCACCTCCTGCTCCCACTCTATTCCCACATCATGCCGCACCCAAGCTGTAGCCGTCCGGAGAATTGTCGTTTTTATCCGCGGGGGCGATTTCTTTGATTGCAAAAACGAAAAAAGCCACCGCTTGAGGATGAGCTATCCGGTGAATGCTGTCAGCGTCTTATACGTGGGACGCGTTCAGTCCATACACCACACGGCTCAAGCGGTCGCAACGGGCATCCGGCACTTAAGCTGGGGGAGCGAGCTCAACCCCATTTTTTCGGTGAACCCGCCAACGCGACCTGCGGTGGCTACATCCTCACTATACGTTTCAGATGAAAAAAGAAAAGAAAATTCCCGCCCAAATTTGTATTGCCCGACCGCGAACTTCCATGACGGTCGCGTTGTGCATGCAGATCCTCAACATAGGAAATAATATGGAAAGTCCGGCCCGATCGGGACACGCGTTTTAGATCGTGGAGGAAGTCGCTCCTCGCGAACGTGGGGAAAGCCGATCCGATGCAAATCGCCGATCGGGGCACTGCCAAAGCAGCGCCGGCAAAAAAGCAAAGCGGCCCGCAGTGATGCGAGCCGCTTGCCTGTGGAAGGGATGGGAATTTCCCCCCGACCCCGGGAGGCTGCCATTTCCTCCCGCCTCCGTTGCTTCATTTCCCCATCCGCCCCTCAAGTTCACGACGCGGTGCCGTAGTTCACGAGTTGGAATGGGTTGCCGGCATCCGGTTTTTCGAGGACCAGGGCCCAGCAGCATTTGCCGGCGGCACCGGGCCAGAGGATCACGTGGTATTGCTTGTCGTCGTGCCAGAGCTCGCGGGGCAGCTCGGATTTTGCGATAAAATCGGGCGGCGCCCCCGCATCGGCGGCGTTAAATTCATAAAGCGTGTACCGCATGCCGTTGCCGGCCCAGCGCGTGTACGCCGCCTGGGCCGCTCCGATCTGACAGGTGCCGCCACCTTCGAGTTTTACCGAGGGGTTGGACTTAAGCACGAGGACTGGAAAGTCCATACCATGGGCGGCGAGCGCTTTGGTCACGGCATCGGCATCACTGGAACTGATTTCCAGCGGCTTGCCGGATTCATGATTCCTAATGGCGGCGTCGACGATCGCCTTGCCCACACCCGGGGAGAGTTGCTCCGCGACGGCCCCGCTGGGCGTGTCAGGCCAGTAGTAATAGGTTGCGGCGCCGACCAGCCCCAGCGACAGCAGAACCGCGGCGGCGACCCGCAGGAAACGCCCGCGCGGCGCTGCGGGCTGCGGGCGGCTCTTCGCATCCTCAGCAATCGCCAGGAGCCGCCCCAGAAGCGCTTCATTTCCGCCGGCCGGCTGGACGTCGGTGAGCGCGGCGCGCAGGCGGTCGGTCAGCGCCAATTCCAGTTCGAGCCGCACATGATCCGCCCCGCCGGCAGCCTGCGATTTTTTATGGAGCTGGACGCGCAGCGGATCATTTACCGGCAGGCATGCGATTTCCATCACACTTAAATAATGGCCGTTGGTCTGGCTCATGCCTCACCCTCACCGGACAACTCCGAAAGTTTGATGCCTGAATCTCCCGCTAATTTCTGAATGCTCCCGCCGCTATTTTTGCCCTGCGATTCAAGCGCCGCCCGCAGCACTTCCCGTGCCCGGCTCAACCGCGAAAGCACAGTGCCCAGCGGCACATGCAATTCTTCGGCTGCTTCGCGGCATTTGAATCCCTGCATGAAGACCATCAGAAATGTTTCCCGAACGTCGACTGAAAGCTCGTTGAGCGCCATCTGCAGGGACTCCCGCTCCGCGAGCGATTCAATCCCGCCGGCCTCATGACGCGCTTCAACCGCAAAATCCTCTCCCAGGGGCTCAGGCCGAATGCGATTCTTGCTGTCGCGGACAAAATGAGCATACCTGTACCTGAGAATCTGGTAACACCAGGCCCGCTCCTTTCCCGGCTCCCGCTGCTTGGCGAGCGACCGCCATGCTTCGACGAACGTTTCCTGGACCAGGTCCTCTGCCACCTGGTGATTTCCCGCCAGCCGGTAGGCAAAACGATACAACTCGGGCGCGAACGTTCGCACCCACTGCTCATACTCCAGTCGCCGTGGATCAGCCTTCAAATTCCAACCCCATCGTGCCCGGGTCGCCCCACTGGGATCCGGGTACAGGTAAATCGTTAATAAAGTGACAAATTCTGCGGAAGTTATTCAGTGCGATCCTTCCCCTCATTACCAGACACTTAACCCGCGCAGACCGGCAGCTCACGCCGCCGGTCCTCAGACCTCGGCTTCGGCGTCTTCCGCCTTTGTAGAGAGGACTTCCACCTGCGTGATGGCGGCATCAAACCGTTTCGCCAACTCCTTGATCAGCGGCTGGTTACGGATTGCCTCCAGCAATTCCGGCGGTACCCGCTGGGCGACCCCCAACCCACTTGCCCCGGCGGCGCCCGGGCCGACCACACCGATTGCCCCCGTCCCTGCCGCCTCCGACGTTTCGATGAATTCCACCTTCAGCCGCCAGGGCTTTTCCGTGACGGCGCGGATCGCCTCCTCCAGCTTTGCCCTGGCCTTGTCGTTGGTGAAATTCCGCTGGCTGGCCGGAAGTGTGAGCGTCAATTCCCCTTGCGCCTGATCCACCGCGGCAATCCTGCCGCAACCGCCGAGGACGTTTTCAAGAAGGCGGGCGTGGATCGAAAGGTACTGGCGTGCCGCTTCCCAGATCGCCGGGAGATTGGACAGGTCGCGAACGATTTCCACAGGTTCCGGCGCGGCCGGCTTGTGGACGCCGTTGACGGGCGTCGGGCGAGCGCCGCCGGGGGAGCCGGGCTTCCAGCGGGTGTTGCTTTTTTCCAGTTCCTCTTTTTTGGCCAGGATGTGGGCCTTCATCGTGTCGTAGATGGACTCCTCGCCATCGGGCTCATCCGCGACCGGCGGCGCGGGGGGCGGCGGTTCCAGGGGCGGGAGGCTTTTGGCGGGGACTGAAGCGGTCAGCTCGCTGTCACTTTTTTTTTTAGCTGCGTCGCCCGCGGCTGCTCCGTCGGCGAGCAATTCCCGAACGGTGGAAAATTGTTCGGAAAGCGCCAGACGCACGAGCAGGGCATCGAAGAGCGGGCGCTGCATGGTGCTGCCGCGCATGGAGCGATGGGCGGCATCGCACAGGGCGATCATGTGGACGAGTCCCGCGGGATCGTATTTTTTGGCGAGATCGGCGTACATGGCCCGCGACTCGTTGGGCACATCGAGGATTTCGGTCTGGCCCCCGCAGGCCGCCACGATCATGAGGCTGCGGAAAAATTCGATCAGTTCCGAGAGGATCTGCTCGGCGCCCATCCCCTCCCGGAAAAGTTCGTCCGCCCGGGTGATGGCCGCCGCGGCGTCGCTGTTGGCGAGCGCGGTCACGAGCTGCGCGACCGCCGCCTCCTGCGGTTTGCCGAGGAGTTCCTCGAGGGTTTTTTCCGTGATGCGCTTCTCGCCCAGCGAGAGGACGCGATCCAGCAGGGAGAGCGCGTCGCGCATCGAACCGGCTCCGAGCCGGGCGATGCGGTGCAGGGCGTCCGGCTCGGCCGAGACGTGCTCCTTTTCCAGCACCTCTTTTAAATGCTCCACAATGCGGGCGAGCGGAATGGGCTTGAAATCGAAGCGCTGGCAGCGGCTCAGGATGGTCGCGGGGACTTTTTCGATTTCGGTGGTGGCGAATATGAATTTCACATGGGCGGGCGGCTCTTCGAGCGTTTTGAGGAGCGCGTTGAAGGCGTCCTTGGTGACCATGTGCACTTCGTCGATGATGTAAATTTTGTAGGGGGAGCGGGCCGGGCGGACGCCGGCGGCCTGGCGGAGGTCGCGGATGTTGTCGATGCCGCGGTTGCTGGCGCCGTCGATTTCAATGACATCGAGATCATCGCCGCGGGCGATGGCCATGCAAGAATTGCATTCGCCGCAGGGGTTTCCGTCTTCGCGTCGATTGGGGCAGTTGATCGCCTTGGCGAGGATGCGGGCGGCGGACGTTTTGCCCACGCCGCGGGTTCCGGTGAAGAGAAACGCATGCGCCACGCGGCCGCTCCTGACGGCATTTTTGAGCGTGCGCGAGATCGGCTCCTGCCCGACGAGTTCATCAAACGTCGCCGAACGGTACCGACGGGCCAGGACTACATAGGCTTCCGACATGGTGCGGAAGTATATCGCGCCTGTGGGCGGAATGACGAATTTCGAATGGTGAATGACGAAACAAATTCAAATGACCGGAATGACCGAATGACGAAACGAGGCAGCTGCGCCTGCTTCGTCATGCGATCATTTGAACATTCGGTATTGATTCGTCATTCGTCATTCGTGCTTCGTCATTGAGCGTCAAGCGGGTTGCAGCGCCGACTCCAGGGTTCGCGGGCGGCTGGGCTTGCGTTGGCGAACCCACTCGCCGTGCAGGATGGCGTAGGCGGCGACGTCGTGGAATGTGCCGTCCTTGTGGAAATGCTCGCGCAGGATGCCTTCGCGGGTCATGCCGAGCTTCTGCATGACGCGGCCTGAGGCGGGATTGTCGGTAAAGTGCGAGGCGATCACGCGGTGCAGGTTCATCTTGGAAAATGCGTAGGCCAGGACGGACCGGCCGGCTTCGGTGGCGAATCCGCGGCTCCAATAGGGCACGCCGATCCAGTAGCCCAGTTCCGCCCGTTCATGCTGCGCATCCTGGGATTGCCGCAGGCCCACGCATCCGACGAGATGCCCCGTATCGGTGGGGTCGTGCTCCCGGCCGGGGGTGCGGGTGCCGGCAAGCGTGATGGCAAAGACGCTGTCGCGCGGGATCGTGGTGAAGGGTTCGAGCGTTGCGATCCACTGCTCGGCGGCGCCTTCGGGATAGGGGTGCGGGATGGTGGCGGTGGTTTCCGCGATGCGCTTGTCGCCGGCGAGTTCGCGCACGCGCGGCGCATCGGCGAGGGTGAAGGGCCTGAGACACAGCCGTGGGGTGTAGAGTCGCATGGGGCACCACCAGAAAAACTCAAAACCCAAAACGCTAAACGCAAAACCCGAAGGCCCGGACGAAAGAACCCGTTTCGAGGTTTGCGTTTTGAGTTTTCAAACCCCGCGTGATGGAGTCGCAGCCGGTCGCCTGGGCTGACACGTGTACCCGGGCGCTGGCGGACTGCGAAGTTCCATCAGAGGTCTGCGAACGCCGCAGGCCTCACGCGAGTGTCTTGTGGCATGACGCCGGCCCGATCGTTGGCCGGCCGGTCGAGAGCGGGTCGCGAAAGCGAACCGGCGTCATGCGAAGCTTGTGTGCGGCACTTTTTGGGAGGCGGAACGCCCGCCAGGGAAGGCCAAAAAGAAAAGCCCCGGAAACCTTTTTTCGGGTTTCCGGGGCTTTTATTTGCCGCACGTTTTTAGTTCGTTTACGTGCCCGGGAAACCTTTCGTCGCGGTAATGCCGTCCTTAAGGATCGTGACGGTCTTGCGCGACAGCGTATGGACGCAAAGCATCGACGCCGACGAGCAAACGCCCATGCGCCAGTTGCGATTCGCGAGATTGCCGTTGCGCCATGCCATTGAAAAGGAACTCCTGGGCACCCCGCGGGCGCGCCGCTTGGCGCGCTTCTGCGGGACTCTTGGAGTATACATGGCGATGGGTGGAAGTCAAATCCACATAAAAAAGCGGAAAACCGCCGAAAAACTCCGCTGTTTTCGGACCTGCCGCCTCCCCTCTGCCAAGAGGCGTTTCCAGCAACTTGCAGCAATCTGATCCTCCCCGCTGGCCGTAAGGGATAATGGAGAGTGCCTGACGGGTGAGCATGTGAAGCTGATGGATGGACAGGTTCTGAATCGCGGGGCGGACGAGATTGCGTCGGCTGCCGGCGCGGGAGATCATGGCGCGGCGACGGGTGGAGCCCGGCGAACGGAATCTGGACGGAGAACGGTGTTGAGTGAGCGGAAGCACAATGCGGAATCGGTGAAACTCGCGGGCATCTTCGGCCAGATGGCGCGGGGGGAGCACGCGGCGCTCGCGGGATGTTATGACCTGATGGGGCCGGTGGTGTTTTCGCTGGCGGTGCGGATGCTGCGGGATCGCGGGGCGGCGGAGGATGTGACGCAGGATATTTTTGTGCAGGTCTGGAGGCAGTCGGGCAATTACGACCGGGCGCGCGGCACGCCGGAGGGCTGGATCATGATGATCGCGCGGACGCGCATTCTCGATCGCATCCGCAGCCGGCGGGCGGGCGTGGTGCTGCGGCAGGCGGGCGATCAGATGCCCGAAGCGCCGGATGCCGACGATTGGCCCGAGGATATGGCGATCTCGCGCGAGGAAGCGGCGGGGGTGCGGCGGGCGATCCTGGACTTGCCGCCGGAA
>Ga0265314_10004529_pt1 | contig 12846 bp, 9 predicted proteins | sample 4126metaG_FD_203106 | JGI IMG/M metagenome (GOLD analysis project Ga0265314, IMG submission 203106) | Rhizosphere microbial communities from Carex aquatilis grown in University of Washington, Seatle, WA, United States - 4-1-26 metaG | ecosystem: Host-associated > Plants > Roots > Rhizosphere >... | reverse complement strand
CACCGATGTCGACATACAGAGAGCAGACTGGATTTGATTCAACTTCCCAAGCGCCTTTTTGGCCTAAAGTTTCTGCCAATTCTTTCGCGGCCTTTTTGGCTTCATTCGACGCCATTTTACGGACCGCCACGGGCCATCCCCACGGAATGAAATTCGCTTTCACCACGTCTTCTGCCTGAAGCATTCCGCTGGATATAAACAAAACGGCGATGACAAATGCGCATTTCATGGCGAGTCTCCGTAGTGCCGCTCACTTCTTGAGTTCCGGCGCGAGATGGGGCGGGATTTGCGAACTATTTGAGCCTTTCGTTTTCCAGAAATTCTTCCGGCCAGCGTGTTTTCAGAACCTTGAAGAAATCACTGACTTCGGGCGGCGCGTGTTCGGCGCAGCCGAAGGTGAGCCAGCAGGGGCTGACTTTTAGAAATGCGGCGGCGGCCTGGAGGTGGTCGAGGCCGGGATAATTCGCGCGGCTGCGCTGCCAGCGCGAGATGGTGCTTTGCGTGACTTTCAGCGCGCGGGCGAGTTCGTCCTGGCTGACGTCGCGGACCTCTTGTATGAAACGCAGGCGCGAGCCGAAGGCGTCCTGGTCCCAGAGCGATTTGTCTTGTTTCTTCATTATTTTCATACTGTAGCAGAAATGAGATTCTGTAGAAGAATAATGTGGGGAATTCATCCGTTGTATATGTCGGAAGGGAAAAGCGACCGGCGGGTTGGTTCGGCGGGGAATCAGCCGTCCCTTCGGGCTTGTGAATGAATCAAGCCGCGGTTTTACCCCGAGAGGGTATCACAAGTCGGCCCGGGGTGATTTGTAGTACCCCTTCGGGGTAGAACAGCGGTGGATGCCTTCCATATCAGATTTGATTTGTTCACAGACTCTTCGGAACTTTGGGGCTCGAGATCTTCCGATCCCCAGCACTGAAGTGCTGGGCTATTTTCGGCGGTCCCTTCGGGACGAACGGAATTGCAGCTTGGGTGCGAAGGACGGCAGACAAGAATGTCTGCGCTCCTTTTTGTCAGGGGGCGGGCGGCGAACAGAGGTTCAGCTTGGGGGCGAAGGACGGCAGACAAGAATGTCTGCCCCACCTTTGTGGTCAGGAATGTCTACTCCCACAGATTGAATGGGTGTCTTACTGAGTTGAACGGCTGCTTTACTGACTTGAATGCTTTTTACTGACTTGAATGGTTGTCTCACACGGGTGTTTTCAAAAAACGGTTCTGGTGTTCAATCAGTTTATGGCGAGAAAAAAACTCGCGGGGGAGGAGTGTTTTATGATGGCGACGAAAATGGATCGGGAGAGTGCGTTGTGTTCGCGGGCGATGCGGCGGAAGAATGAGTATGCGGCGCGCGAAAAGGCGGCGGGGCGGCGGGCGACGTTGCGGGCGCGGGTCACGAATCGCGTGGCGGAGCTGGAATTGTGGCGGCGCAAGACGTCGATGACGCTGGAACTCGAGCCGTTCATGGATGACCGCGAGCGGCGCGAAGGGTTAAAGCGGCTGGTGAAATGGATCGAGGATGCTGTTTCTCACCGCGGAGACGCAGAGGCGCGGAGTAGGGCAACGGCATTGCAAATTGAAAATTGCAAATTTCAAAATGCAAATTGGAACGGCGGCGACGACGTGTGCGAAGACGACGATCGCGAGGCGCGAAAAGCGATGGGGCTGGGCGCGGAGTGGCGCATGGATGCGGAGGCGTGGGCGCGCGTGCGGGCGTGCGGGGTTTCGGTGGAGGCGTTGTGCGAGCGGCTGGGGATGTCGCGGGCGCGGCTGACGCGGCTGTGCCGGGAGTATTGCAACCTGAGCGCGCAGGAAGTGATCGACGGGTTCCGGCTGCGCGGGCTGAAGAACGTGCTGCTGGCGCGGATGCGCGAAGCGGCGCGGCAGATGTGGGGCGCGCCCGGATATTTCGCGGCGTTCAAATGCGAGGGATTCCTGGATTGCGAAGGCCGGCGCGTGGATCCGGACACGGCTCCGCATTTTGAGAGCCGCGATGTGGAGCGCTGGGAAGAGCGCAAGCGGCGGATTGGGGAACTGGCGACGCGCATCCGGCGCGGGTTTGACGGCGAGGCGTTCGCGGCGCGGATGGGTTATTTGTCGGAGGCGCGGCTGAAGCGGGCGTGTTTGAATGTGTTTGGCCGGCGCATGGAATCGATCGAGCGGATTTTTTCATCGGAGATCGTGGATTATTATCTCGCCGCGGAAGACCGTGAGATGCGGGCATTGGCGCGGCGGGAGCCTGCGATCGCGGCGACGTACCGGGCGCGCGAAGTGTATCACGGCCGGGAGGAAGCGCCGGACGAGCCGTTCCTGGACCGCTGGTCGGCGGCGGAAGTTTTCAACGCGGAGTGGCTGAGAAGGATGCGGGGGGAGTTTGGATAATCAGCGCGGCTTAGTGGTGTTTTCGTTTTTTGCGCGTCTCGGTGTCGCTCTCTCCGTGCGAAAATTCGACCGTGTACGGAATAAAGCCGGCACGTTTCAACGCGCCGTCATTTTCGGCGACTGAAACGGAAAGGATGAATTCCGCGTTCGTGCGCCCGTCGCCGGTAAAATCCAGCGTTCCGCGTGCGACGTGGTCGCGAATCTCCAATGCCTGGCGCACAACAGGCGGCCAGTGCAGGGTGCCTTCTTCGCGGCTGGTAATCCGCACACCGCTTGACGCGTTGATGACGGCCACAGGCGTCGCAATGATTTCAACCGCGGTCGGGGTATCGAAGCCGTCGAGTGGAACGGAAATGAGAATCGTCGATTTGCCGTTCGAGCTCTCCCATTCGCTCAAGGTGCTGCGATAGATGCGCCGCGCGAGAAGATTCTGAATTGCTTGCGCGGGGATGGCCCAGGATTCATCGGTCGATCCCCGAGCGCAGATGCCGATTGCATTTCCGTCGCCATCGAGCACAGCGCCGCCCGAATTTCCTGGAAATGCTGCACCCCAGATTCGAAGATACTCCAAACCTTCGTCATCGACGGCGCCGCCGATGACGCGCCGAAAACAGTTGGGCAACACATGTCCGCTGATCGATGGGAAACCAAACACATACGCTTCGTGACGCGGCGACGCATCAAATTTCAGCGACAGCGGCTTGGGCAGGTCTTTCATCTCGACTTTTAAAATGGCGAGATCGCGGGCGGAGTCGACCGAGATGATCTGGCCTTGAACTTCGTTGGTCTGCGCGGCGCCGCTGCGAAAACGGACGCTGGCGTAGACATTCGTCGTCGCGATATCGGTGTTGACGACATGCGCGTTGGTCACGACCAGCCCTGTATTGCCGCTCGATTTGACCAGGAAGCCCGAGCCGAGACGCTGGCCGCTGCCGTTTTCTGAAATGATGCGGACCGTAGCGTCCATGCCGCGCTTCAAGATCTTTTCGGGAACTTCGTCAATGGCGGCGGCGGAAAGCGAGATGAAGGCTGCAGCGAAGATGAGCGAGAATCGGTGCATGGTCTTCTCCGCATAAATGGAGAACTCAACGCCGGGCGCGCGACTTCTTGCGTTTTGCAGCCGGCTGCTTTTTCGCTTTCTTTGCTTTCGGCTTTGAAGATTTCTTCGGCGCTTTCTTCACCACCACGCTTTTGAGCGCGGCGCTGCTTTCGACTTTGTATTGCTGCAGTATTTTCAGCGGGATGCGCTTGAGGATCGCTTCGAGGTGCGCGCGGTGATCGGCGTTGGCCTGCTCGGCGGCGCGGCGGTCGGTGATGTCGCGGGCGATGCCGACCGTGCCGAGCACGCGGCCGTCTTTGTCGAGAATGGGGCTCTTGGTGGTCACGATCCAGCGCGTGGGCTGGCCTTTGAGCTCGTGTTTTTCTTCGACGGTGATGCCCTTTTTGGTGCGAACGACGCGCGCGTCGTCTTCCTGGTACTTGCGCGCGATTTCTGCTGGCGAGACGTCGAAGTCGGTCTTTCCGCGCAATTGTTCTGGCGATTTTCCGGTGGCTTTGCAGAACGCGGCGTTGCCGGTGATGTAGCGCGAGTGCGCGTCCTTGAACCAGACGATGTCGGGAATGTTGTTGATCAGCGCGTCGAGTTCGGCCTGGCGCGCGCGCAGGCTTTCGAGCGCGCTGTGCTGAACGGTGATGTCGCGATCGATGCCGAGCACGTAGATCGCATCGCCCACGCGCATCGGAACGCCGCGCCACTCGAAATAATTTTCTTTCCCATCCGGACGCAGCCACGTCGCGATGCCGGAGACCGGTTTGAGCTCGAGAATTTTGCGATCGTTCTCGGCCTCTTCTTCGGCGCTGAGCAGCGAACTTTGCAGGCGCGTGATGTCGTCCATGGCCATGAGTTGCGATTCGGTGTAGCCGGTCATTTCGCAGAAACGCTGGTTGCAGCCGAGGAGCTTTTTCGACTTCAGGTCTGCTCCGAGTTGCCGGACGTTGATGCCGTCGGGCGCGTTTTCAAACACCATGCGCGCCAGCCAGGTGCTTTTCATCAGCATGGCGCTGGAGCGCGTGTCGATGACCTGCGGGCGGAAGGTGATCAGAATATATGGAGTGCTCTCGACGGTGTAGGCGCTGGCGCGGGCGTGGAAATGGATGTCTTCGCCGCGCGCATGGCGCAGGGTGAGCTCGCGCGGGCGGTGTGCAATTTCGGAGGCGAAAGTGCAGAAATCATCGGTGTTCCGCGCGACGCAGCAGAGCGCCGGGATCGCGGTAAAAAGTTTTCCGTGCCACGCGCCCTGTGCCGCGCCGAGCTGGCGTTCGAGCGCAGGATTGGCGCAGATAATTTTCGCGTTATCGGCTTGAACCAGGAGCAGAAGATCGGAGCTGCTGTCGAAAACCCGATGGAAGTGCGCCCAGCTTGCTTCGGCACTGACCGTGCTCATTCAGTAAGTCCCCGGCGACCGGATCATTGTACCGTCGATGCGTGTCCGGTGACAAGTACACCGGAGCGGCGGGCGCGCGAATCACTTTGCCTGGATTTTCCGGATGTGCTCGATGCAGGTATCGCGGAACGTTTCGTCATCCATGAAATCTTTCGGACGCTGGTTTTTGCCAATGGCGATTTTCTGGCTGACGTCTTCGAGAAACGCGATCGCGGCTTTCGCGGCGGGCGCGTCCTTGTTTTTCTGCGCGAGATTCCAAAGCGTCACGGCGAAACGGAAATCGTCGGCGCCTTCGCGGCAGCGCGCGAGGTGGATCGTGGGGATGACTTCGTCGCGGCCCCAGTTGATCATCGCCGAATCGGGTTCGCGGCCGTCGAGATCGAAAAACTGGTAGCCGTGCAGCGCGAGCAGGTGCCATTGCATGCGGCTTTTGACGCCCTTGTGGAATTCGGCCCACTGGTATGCGCCGAAACTGAAGCGCGACGTGCCCTGGTTGTAGATGTGCAGTTCGCGGCCGAACTCTTTCGCTTTGTCGACGTCGGTCTGGTTGTGTTCGTTGAGCGCCGACCAGACGAGCGTTTTGAAAATGTTCTGGATCTCTTTTTCGAGCGGATCGTCGTTCCACTTGACCGAATACGAGCCGCCGATTTTCACCCACGGCGCGTTTTCGCGGTAGAGTTTCATCATCTCGACGAGTTTGCGCGCGTCCTCGATCACGCGCGGTTCGTCGCACATTTCGTAGAGGATCGGCAGCCAGTTTTCTTTGTCCGAATGTTCTTTCACCGCGCTCCAGACGATTTTCAGGATTTCGCCGAAGGGTTTGCCGAGCTTTTTCTCCCAGCCGTGCGCGGTTTCGCCGACGACGTAGCCGTCCTGAAGGCCTTCGACCATGCCGGGTCCGCCATAGGCGATGATCTCTTTCGTGAAGCCGGCTTCGCGCACGGCTTTCATGAACTCGTCGCACGCTGCGAAGTCCAGCTGCGGCTTGCCGTCGGCGTCGAAGCCGTTGAGTTTGATGGACGGGCCGCCGGAGATTGAGGTCATGCCATATTCTTTCTGAATCCGCAGCAGATCGCGCAATGCGGCGGCGCGTTTTTCTTTTGGAATCTCGGCGGGGACGTGCGTTCCGTAGAAGCCCATGAGGAAATCGGGTTCGTCGAGAGTGAGGTCGAGGACGTTAAAGACGAGATTCGCCGTCGCGCTCTTTGAGCCGCTCTTGATCGTCGCAGTTCCGCTGTATTTTCCAGGCTTCGCGGCATTTGGAACGTGAAGTGTCAGCCAGAATTGCCGGGGTTCGTTTTCGTGGAGTTTCAAATTCGCACCGTCGAGCTTGCGCAAACTTTCGGGTGAGATGGTATAGGCGATATCGTTGAAGTTCCGCTTTGTGAGCTGGTGGACATAGCGTACGTCCATTTCGGAACCAGCTAGGACATCGCCTGTGGCGCTCTTTAAGTCGCTGACGGCCAGAGTGACACTTTCTGGAGGCAGATCTTTCAGCGGAATAAGCAACAGCGAAGTCGTGAGCCGTTGGCCACGTGCAACGTTGCGGCCCGACGAAGCGGCCGTCAGGCCACCGGCAGCATCCTTTGAAATGTCGAATTCAATATCCATAAATCCGAGCGCACCCAAATCAGTGAGCTGTGTATGCGCGGAAATTCCTGGCAATGAAGGCTGCGATTTCGAGCCCATGAACATCGCGCGCGTTTCAAACTCTTTGCGATTGCGGTCTTCGATTTCGGCGACCCATTTTTCGGCGTCGGCTTTTTTGTCATCGGGATAGACGATCATCGCGGCGACGCGGCTGCCGTTGAAGCCGTCTTCTTTGAATTGCAGCGCGAGCGGGCCGCCGGCGACGTTCACTTCGAACGTCTTCGGCGTAAAAAGTTGCTTCACATACAGCTCCCACATGCTGTCGCCGGGTTTTGGTTCGATCTTCTCGAAGCGGTACAAATAATCGGTGTAGCCGTCCGGTCCGCGCTCTTCGCTCCAGACGGTTTTGCCGCCGGAGTCGATCCAGCGCCTGGCGAAATGGGCCTGCTCGCCGCCCCAGTAGCCGAGGTCGTCGTAGACCAGCCAGACGTGGTATTTTCCCGGCGGCAAGTCGGCGACGAATTCATCGCCGGCCATGTTCACGGCGTCCTGATAAAGGCGCGTCGGAAAGGTGTCGTCCCGCGCGGCGTTCGGGCCCCACTTGGGATGGCGCAGGCCGGCCTTCGCGCCGTCCTTGCCGTAGACGGTGTTCCACGAAATGGGCGTGAAGCCGGGGAAGACGGCCTGGCTCTGCGGACCGAAATCGAACGCGAGGATTCCGTCCGGACGCGATTCTTTTACGAAGCGCATGTTGTCGAGAAAGACCGCGGCCGGCGCGCCTTTCTTTGAGAAATCGATGTCGAAGCGCACGATCGCTTTCGGATCGATATTGGTTTTGATGTCCGCGTTGCGGCTGCCGGCTTCGCCGCGAAAAAGTCCGTTCACTGAAATCGTGACGGTGTTCGCGCCGGGCTTGAGATTGAACGCGCCGTTGTGGCGGTTCCAATACGTGCCGCCTTCCTTTGCGCGCCAGAGTTCATCGCCGATGAGAATATTTCCGGCGACGGGCTCGTCGCCTTCGACAAAAACATCGATCTCCATCACGTCGTACGCCGACCAGTCTTTCGGCACACGGTTCAAAAACATGTGCTCGGTGCTGGCGATCTTCAAGGCTTTCTGTCCGTGCGTAGCATGGTCAGAGACGATCGAGCCGCTGTTTTTGTTGAAGCTCCAGAGGCGCAAGTCCGCGTCTGTTTCAAAATCCTGCAGCAGCTTCGTGTCCTGCGCGGCTGCGGTGAGTGAAAGTACGGTGAAGAGAGCAAAAAAAATACGGCGCATGGCGGCCTCCTTATAACGAGCGCTGTCGCATGCTATTGATACCCCCGCGCGGGCAGATCGTTCAGCGCGGAAACGATTTATTCTTTTCCTGTTATCTTGTCTATACGGAAAGGGCGCTAATGAAAAAAGGCGTAGCACAGCGCGGCGAGCACGGCGGCATAGAACACCACGCCCATGCATCCAGCTGCGTTTTGATAACCGCTCAACGCGTGGCGATGCGGGCGCGGATTGGGCAGGCGTAACGACGTCGCGCGGCGCAACACGCGCGTGGGCGGGGAGGTCTTCAATGCTGCGAGCAACTGATCGAGTTCGGCACTCAATTCGACGGCGGTGCTGTAACGCGCGGCCGTATCTTTAGCCATGAGCCGCTCGACGACGGCGCAGGTTTTTTCAGAGAGTTCCGGCGCGAGCGTGCGCAGCGGAACGGGGTCGCTGGTGAGATGCGCCTGCATCGCGAGCATGGCGGTGGCTCCCCGATACGGCAACTGTCCCGTCAGCGCATGATACAGCGTGCAGCCCAGCGCGTAGAGATCGGCGCGGCCGTCGAGCAGCCGGTCGGCGCGGACCTGTTCGGGCGGCATGTAATTGGGCGTGCCGACAACTTGGCCGTAGACAGGTTCGTCGTTGAACATGTCGAGCGCGCTGCCAAAATCGCTGAGCTTCACGCAGCCGTCGTTGCCCAGAAGAATATTGGCGGGCTTGACGTCGCGATGAAGAATGCCGCGTGCGTGCGCGTGCGCGAGTCCTGATGAAATCTCGCGCGCCAGCAACAGAACCTCGCGTTCGGGCAGACGGCCGGATGCCAGGCGGTCCTGCAGCGTCTGGCCTTGAACATATTCCATGACGAGATAACGGATGCCCTGAGCAATGCCCGTGTTGTGGCAGGTGACGAGATTGGGATGGCTGAGCGACCCGGCGAGTTGCGCTTCGATCTCAAAACGCGCGCAGATTTCTTTGGCCTCGCGCTTGTCTTTGCGAAGCACTTTCAAGACGACGAGCCGTTTGAGCAGCTTCTCACGTGCAAGAAAGACGCTGCCGATCGCGCCTTCGCCAAGTTTGCTGACGATGTCGTAATCGCCGAAAGAAGGAAACGATGTTTCGGAATTCGTCTGGATGTTTTTGCGGCGGGATTGTTCGTTGAGGATCTGCGCGACCTGGATGCCGTCGAGCACGCCCATCAGGATGAGAATGTCGCCGAGGCGCGAATCGGCCCAGTCCGGACGCAGCGCGTCCTGCTTGTTGAGCGCGTCCTGGATTTCGGCGAACGTGGTGAACTGAAGTTCGCACGCGATCTCGCCGAACAACAGCGGCATCATTTTTTCACGCTTCCGGTGATGGTGTACTCAGCGGTTTTCGGCTTGCCGTCCTCGCCCATTTTCGACCATTTCAGTGTGCCGGCGATCTTGTCGCCCTGAACGACCAAATCGTATTTGTTCGTGCCGTGCTTTTCGTCTTTCAGTTCCGCGGTGATCGTGGATTTCGCGCCGTCCTTTTTCATCTGGCATTCGCCGTCGGGAAAGCCGTAACCGCTGCTGACTTTGCTCGAAAACTTTGCGCCGGTGACGGTCAGCACGTCGTCGTACTTTTCAGTGGTGTGCTTGAGCTTGTTCGAAGCGCTCGGCAGGACCGAGACGGCGAATGCGACTGGCGCGTCGGCGGCGAAAACGGCCGACGAGCACAGCATTCCGAAAAGAACCGCGACGATAATGCGCATTGAGCCTCTCCTTTATTGAGTGCAACGCAGGAGAGTAAGGCAACGGTTGTGCCAGTTGTCGCTATAGGCAAACCGACGGCGCCGCCGCGCCCAATGTACATTCAGGCGTCAGGGCGCGCGCATTTAATGACATTGGTTATTGAGCCGGCGGCTGGGCCGGCTGGCCGCGCTTCTGTTCCATGAACCACTTGTACAACTCTTCGTTGGCGTAAGTGCGAGTCCACGAATCGTGATCGGCGTCGGGATATTCGGTGTATTTCACGCGGCCGCCGATTTTCTTGAGCGCCTCGAACATATCGCGTCCGCGTTGCACGGGAACGGCCTGGTCTTTCGTTCCGTGAAAAATCCACGCGGGAACATTTTTGATGCGTTCGACGTCCTCGGGATCGCCCGCGCCGCAGATCGGCGCGATCGCGGCGAAGCGATCGGGGTATTGCGTGATGAGACTCCACGTGCCGAAGCCGCCCATGCTGAGGCCTGTCAGATAAATGCGGTCAGGATCGACGCGCGTTTTCGCGCAGACTTCGTCGAGCAGATGGATCAGGTCGGCCGCGAGCCAGTTCTCGTTGTTCGGGCACTGCGGCGAGACGACGATGAAGGGAAAATCCTTGCGCGTCTCTACGATTTTCGGCGGGCCGTGCACTTTTACTTTCTGTAGATCGCTGCCGCGTTCGCCGCTGCCGTGAAGGAAAAGAATGAGCGGCCACTTTTTCGTGGGATCCTTGTCGTAATCTTCGGGCGTGAACAGCAGGTAGTTGTGCTTGATGCTGCCGGTCTTCGCTTTCAAACCGAAAAGCCATTGGCGTCCTTTTTCGCCGGGGTTTTCGCGCTGTTTCGCTTTGCCGCCGCCGGGCTTGAGTTCCGAAAGTCCGGCCAGCAGCACTGCGCAGTCTGAATCGCGATTGATGCTCTCGGCCATGCGCGAAGCGAAGAAACTTCCGATGACGCCGGATTGCTCCTTCGCTACGGCCGGATCCACGCCGAGCTGCGAAGGCAGTTCCGCGCTCACCTGCATGTTCGCGCGGCGCCAGTTCAGTGCTTCGGGCTGCCGATAAAGTGTGTAGAAGCGTTTGAGTGTCACGCCGTTCTCAGCTTTGACGTCCACAACCGCGCCGTAGCGGCCGGGCTTCGCCGCAGACTTCACTTCGTTGTAATCGACATCGTAATAGGTCACGTTTACCGTGTAGGAACCGACGAGGTCTTCGACGAACGATGGGTGCTCGAAATCGCCGCGCGGAAATGCGGTGGTGCTGAAGACGAAGGGTTTGAAAACGAATTCAGCGCTTTGAAACGCGTCGCGCCGCAGCACGTCGATGTCGGGCAGTTTCAACGTCGCGATCCAGTCGCCTTCCAGCAAAACGGTGAGCGGCGCCCACGGATGACCCTGGCTCGGCATGGGAAGTTCAATGCTGAGGAATCCCTGGCCGGGCGCTGCGATAACGCGTTCGCGCGCGAGTTCTTTTCCGTTCTCTTTCACTTTGATCGTGCGGCCGATCAGTTCGGTTTCGGTCCAGATGTTGACGCGCGTGCGGCGAAAGCGTTCGTAAGCGCCGTAGGCCGCGGCGCGCACAGGCTTGCTTGCTCCGCCACCGAGTTTCAGGCGGTGCATTTTCAGCGTGTCGTTCTGCGCGCCGGTCGCGGGATACCACATCGATTGCACGCGCTCGTCGCCGCCGTCGTAGTCGTTGCAAATAACCTGCAGTGCTGTTTCCAGGCCTTCGCCGGGCCGGATCCCCAGGTTCTCCCATGGCAGGCACATTTCAAGCATGCAGCCGGCCGGCGTTTTTGTGCGCGCGGCATCGAAGACCAGTTTCGTTTTCTTGAGCGACTCGTCCTGGCGCTGATCGAAGAACTTGTAGCGAAGCTCGCTGAATTTCGGGTCGAGTCCCGGGCTGAGCACGAGCTGGTAGCGCTGCGCCGAACCGCGGTCGAGCGCCATCACGATCTCGATCGAATCTTTACTCGCCAGGCGGTCTTCGCTCGCGTCCTCAATATTGATGTCGTCGTTGATCTGCATCAGGATCAGCAGGCCTTTGTCGTTCCAGCCGAGGCGGAATTTGGAGTAGTAGTCGCCGACGGCCCGCAACGTCATCGAGGTTTCAGCCATCACGTCGACGCGGAAGCCCTTGTCTCCCCAATCGTCGCCGTTGCCGTCAATCGTGATTTTTTCGAGGCGTGGAATCTCGAATACCGGCGGCGTGTCGTCGGCGGAAACGCCCGCGGCGGCTGTGAGCGCGAGTGCGATCAGGATTGCGTTTGGTTTCACGGCGGGAGCCCTCTCGTCTTTCGATTCGAAATCAGTTTTCTAAGGCTTCAGACCTGCGGTTCCGATTCGGACTGTTCGGCGATGTGCTTGACCAATTCGTCCAGGTGCGCGTGCGCTTCGGCGGCATCGACGCCAAACTGCGACATTTTTGCGAGGAATTGTCCGCCCTGCTCGAAGGCCAGTTTCCGGCGTTCGTCGGCCGGCGCGGGCCAGGGGCGCACGACGCCCTTTGCGAGCGTGTAAAAGGTGCGGCCTTTATCGTGGCACCAGTGCTGCAGCATGTCGAGATAACTGCGCTTGGCGTCGCTGGTCATGACGAGCGCGAAGTTTTTTTCTTCGCCGATTGCGACGAGCGCCCAGCCGATTTTCTGGAGCAGCTTCGGGAAATCGGGCAAGTCGGCGTACGTTCCTTCGCCGAGAGTTTTCTCCGCTTCGGTCAGGAGTTTTTCATCGCAGGTGCTGTCGACGATGATTGTGTCGCTGCCGCAGACTTGCGATCCGCTATAGCCGGTGAGTTCGAGCAATTCGCCCTGGTTGTAGGCGAGCGCCCAGGTGCTGTGCGGTACGTTTTCGCGAAAGGGCTGGTAATTGTCTTTGTCGTCGTAAGGCGCGGCCGCGTGCCAGACGCCGGCTTTTGCGCCATTGATGTGGAGAAGCGCGCCGAGCAGATCGGAATCGAGAGCGGTGATCAGGTGCGGCGTTTTTGCGGCCGAAGGATCGTCTGAAGAAAATAACGCACTGATGGGGAGCTCACGAGTGGGCATGGGCAGAGACCTTGTTGGTTCGAGAAAAGGATCGCAGCACTCTAGCGGACGGGCGCGCGCGAATCAATGAAGCGGCGGTAAAATTCCTTGCGTCTTTTCGTCTTTAAGGGACAAATCTGCCTATGGCATTGCTGGACATCTGGGATTATGTGCGCGCGATGGGCGACCGCCGGCTGCGGCAGCAGGGTTACGTCGCGTCGGGCATGGGCATTCTCGAGCGTTACCGGCGCGTACCGTCATTCTGGGCGCCTCACCTGGAACGCAACCGCCAGAACATTCTCGATATCACCGCGCAACTTCAGGGCAAAGGCGGAACGCTGCTGATTCTTGGCGCGGGCAGGCTGCTCGACGTTCCGTGGGAGCAGATTTTTCCGTTGTTCGAGCGCGTTGTGCTGGTCGACGCGGATCATTGC
>Ga0265314_10004527_pt1 | contig 12847 bp, 10 predicted proteins | sample 4126metaG_FD_203106 | JGI IMG/M metagenome (GOLD analysis project Ga0265314, IMG submission 203106) | Rhizosphere microbial communities from Carex aquatilis grown in University of Washington, Seatle, WA, United States - 4-1-26 metaG | ecosystem: Host-associated > Plants > Roots > Rhizosphere >... | reverse complement strand
GCGCGCCGTAGTTCAAGGCAAGCGTCAGCGTGGTTCCGGTATTGCGCGCGGTAAACTCCGCGGCCCAATCCATTTTGTCCTGAACCTCAGGCGGCAGCTCACGGATTCGCCCGATGTAACGGATACGCACGTTGTTGTCCATCATGCGCTGGACGTTGTTCTCCAGGTAGCTCTTCAGTAGCCGCATCAGGAAGTTCACTTCAGCCCTGGGACGGCGCAGATTGTTTTCCAGCGAAAAGGCATAGAGCGTAAGCCAGGGCAGCCCGATCCGCGATGCCGTCTCGGTGACCAGTTGCACGCTTTTGGCGCCCTGCTGATGGCCCAGGAATCGCTTCAATGACCGGCCGCCCGCCCAGCGCCCGTTTCCGTCCATGATGATGGCTACATGCTGGGGCAGACACTCCGGTTTCAGCGTCGCGTATACCGCGCGCTCCTCCGGGGTCAGCTCGTGAATACGCAACGTGCCTGCAGAGTACAAAGAACCCACCTTCTAAGTCCGGCATCGGCTGCCGGTTTCAAGCACCTGGAAATACGCCCGATATAGTTTATCGTCCCCGCTTCCGGCGGCGAACGGCGAACCTTTCTCAGCGCTCTCCAAGGCCGGGGCACGCCCATCGTCGATTCAATTCGACCGTAGCACACCGCGTGGGCCATCGCAACGATGGGCCTCACAGGAACCTTCTCCTCAATTGGACCATTCGCCCATCACCCCCAGCGTTACAATCCCGTCATGTTCAAAGGCGTGCATCTGCTTCTGTTCAGCCGCAATCCGGAGAGCGATCGGGCGTTCCTTCGCGACGTGCTCGAGATGCCCGCCATCGATGCAGGCGAAGGTTGGCTCATCTTCCGCCTGCCGCCGGCTGAGCTGGGCGTTCATCCCGGAGAGCCTGGCGTGGCCCACGCTGACGAGAGCCTCGCCGCGTGTGTGGTGTACCTCATGTGCCGCGATCTGAAAGCCGAAATCGCGGCACTTGCGCAAAAGGGCGTTACCTGCGGCCCGGTCCAGGAGGCCGGGTGGGGTGTGGTCACCACCATTCCTCTTCCCAGCGGTGCGCGCCTCGGCCTGTACGAGCCCGGCCATCCGTTGGCGATCGAGAGCACGTAAGCACAACGCTGGCCACAAACCCGCTGGGCGGATCCGCAGACCCGCCCAGCGGCAGTTGTGAATCCTTAGGCCATCCGTCTCTGGCCTGTAACCGCTGACTTTTCCCTCAGGGAGCCGTAGAACATCGTCCGCTGCAATGGACTCAGTCGCGGCAGCAGGGAAGCCAGCTCGGCCAGGAAGGGGTCGGACAGGATCGCTTCCACTTCCTCTTCCCGCCGGCTCCGCGCATCCCGCACCAGGTGCGACATGTCGACTTCAAGCGCATGGGCCAGCCGCTCCAGCGATCCCAGCGTCGGAATGGCCTTGCCGTTTTCGATCTTGGAAATGTAGGTCCGCGGCACCTGCATCCGGCCGGCAAGCTGCCGCTGGCTCAAATGGCGCGCCCGGCGGATGTCCCTGACCTGGCCGGCCACCTGCATGCCCGCTTCCATTGAAGGCTGCTGATGCGAGTCGGGCACCGGGACAGGTCCCAGCGCCGGCGCTTCCTCAATGTCGAGGGGTCTGTGGCATTTGCGGCAAAGCGAATTGCGAGTCCTGAACTGAATCAGCTTGCAAAATTCGCAGTGGACAACTTCGCGAGAGTCGATGCTCACTAAAGTGGTCGCCATAGGTTGTGTGCGGAGGGCCAGAGCTTGCCTTCCGCGGTGCCGCCTGGCACCGGGATATGTGCTACTGTCGGGGGAGTGAACCATAATTGTCAAGTAGAAATTTAGGGTCCAACCTAAATTTCACCCATCATACCCTGAAAAACACGGAAAATCACGAACCAAGTTGTGCAACAGGGAGGAAAAATAAATGAGCGGTGATAACCGGTACGGGCGCGACCAGGCATTGGCCCTATTGCGGGAATGGACTGCAAGTGAAAACCTTCGCAAGCACGCCCTGGCCGTCGAAGCCTGCGTGGCGGCCTATGGAGAAGCCGAAGCGGACCGCCTGTGGTTGTCCGGAGACCAACGCGACGCCCTGCTCAATCTCTACTCCACTACCGCCCTGTTGCACGATTTCGACTACGAGCGCCACCCCACCCGCGAGGAACACCCCTTTGTGGGGGTCGCCGAGCTTGAGCGCCAGGGCTGGCCGCAGGAGCTGCGGACCGCCATCCTGGGTCATGCGGAATACTCCGGCACGCCCCGCGTCACTCATTTAGATAAGGTCCTGTTTGCCTGCGACGAGCTGGCCGGCTTTCTTACCGCCTGCGCGCTGGTCAAGCCCACCAGGGCTATTGCTGACGTTGAGGTCCCCAGCGTCAGAAAGAAGATGAAAGATAAAGCCTTTGCCCGCGGCGTCAATCGCGAAGATGTGATCCAGGGCGCCCGGGAGCTAGGAGTCGATCTGGATGCCCACATCGCCTTCTGTATTGAGGCCATGAAGAAGCGCGCCGGCGACCTGGGTCTCTAAACAAGCAGAAAAAACGAAGGGCTGCGGAAGGATCCCAGTTTGACGAGCTTTGTGTCAGGGCACAACTCAAAAGCCTATTGAAAATAAATAAGTTATTGATTTCTCAATGTTCTAGAAGTCCAAGAAATCCACGAAGTCCAGAGTCCAAGCATAAATTAGCACAGAATTCCGGTACGGACCGGCTGCGTGCGGGTCCGAAACTTCACAATTGGCGACGAAACGACCGGAATACAATTATCACGTTCCTGCTTATTGACAAGACTGCTATGGGTGTCCGTTTGCCATCACATCGGGTCCTGGTTATAGTCCTCGTGCTTGTTGCGCTCATCACGTCGAGTCTGGCGGTCGTCTTTCGAGTCAATGAACAGAAGCTTGTAGCCCAAGATCAAAAGCTCCTTGCCGAAATTCGGAACCTACAACCGCCCAAAGCGTCGCCCAACGCCGCTCAGCGGGGTCACCCTAGCGCCCTTCTGGATTCTCCGATAACCGACAAGACTGCGCTGAGCTGTTTCTGGTTCGGCGATATGGAGAGTCATTTCCGCAATCCGGTTAACTTCTTCGTCGTTCCTGAATCTGATGCAAGGTTCCACAAAGTTGAACTTACCGATTTCATTAGGGACGATCAGGCAAATATGTTTATCTCCAGAGAAGAAATGAAACGCATCTTGGATGGGCTGAAGTCTCTCGGCCTCTATTGGTCGGATTCGCGCGGCAGGAAAGAATTCGTGAGCGCGAATCACCGGCGCGGCACCGACATGCTCGACATCACTTTGCTAGGTCCTGACGCCACGGGCGAAGCCCATATCCGCATCGCGGAGATGTGCGATCTGCTAAATCGGCTTGACCCTACGATGCCGACTCCACGCATACTTTGGCAGTTCCGCACATTTCGATGGGACAACGGATGCGAAATCCGTGGCTATGAAAATTACCAAGTTCCCGCCGAGTAGGGAGGGTCTAACGGGCTATGCGGAAGTATGGGCTTCCCACGATCGCAAGTTGGAGCACAGAATTAGCACAAAAATCCCAGAGCCCATCGAATGCGTCTGATTTTGAAGCGGTTCCAGGCTGAGCTTTAAGTCAGGGCACGACTTCAGTCGTCCCGATAAACGCCTGATAATAATGGGCCGGGCTTTAGCCCCTGACTCGTTCAATGCGCGATTCACTTCCGTCTTGAGGCTATTTCCGCACCCTGTCTAGCACCTGCGGCTCTTTGCTCCAAATCGACCACTCTCACGAGTTTTTCCGGAGCCCCTCCCGCCCCCGTTCTCCCACCAAGGCGCACAAGCCCGGAATGCGGGCGGTGACGTGTGATCCCCGACACAGCAGGATGCCGGGGTTCCGGCCACACTCAATCTGAAAGGAGCTTCCCGTGAAGCTCCTTTCCCCGTTCAGGAGAGGAAAAGAAATACCCCCCTCCCCCCCCGTTTTGATATCAATGATAGCAATGCTATCAAAACGACAAAGGACGGGCGCAGGCGCAGACTGGTGCCGAGGACGGGAAATAAACACCCCCCTCCCCCCTTTTTTGATAGCAATGATATCAATGCTATCAATTAGGCCGAGATGAGGGCGATAGTCCGAAGTTCCCAGGTGAGGGAAACAGATACCCCCCCTCCCCCCCTTTTTGATATCAATGATGGCAATGCTATCAATGCTATCAGTTAGGCGAAGTAAGGGCGAAAGCCAGAGATGCCCATTTGAGGAAGATCTTCTTGGAATCAAAGCATGCCGCGGAAGAACCAGACCTGCGGACTCCATACGCCAGGGGCAAAACTTCAATCCTGTCGAATAAGCTGCGGCCTGGATACTGGCCCAATGACCCGAGCGCGATGCAGTTTTCCATACAGCAAAGCCCCATTTCAGTCCTGCCAATACGAAATCACCGAATTAAGCTACCTTTTTCACGAGTAGTGATCCCCGTCCTTGCCAGTCGTATTTATACAGGACTACTATTCCGGTTAGTTCGTCAGCGTATACCACAATCTAAACCGGCTGTACGCCAGCATGCAGTTTGCCCCGGGTTTCGGGAGTTCCACACAAAGCTGCGCTTACCGGCGCCGCAGGGAGTGTTCCAAGATGGCATGGTATGCCTACTGCATTGGTGAAAAACAAGCATTTCCAGAGTTGGCCAGGCATCGCAAACCAGTACCTTTAGAAACCGTCCTTGGCGTAAGCGGAAATCAGGTTTTCCTCTATCCCGCCAGCGACCTCGCAGTTATCGTTTCCGAACATAATCCCACTGAAAATATGAACCAGAAGGCGGGCATGGATCATGCCAGGGTCATCGCCGACTGCTTTCAGCACTCCACCGTGCTGCCCTTCCGGTTCGGGACTGTATTTAATGACGACGAATCGCTGCGCAAGTCGATTCGCTCCAACCAGCGCCAGTTTCTTTCCAACATCGATAAGCTCCGCGGCAAGACAGAGATGCACCTGAAGATCTTCGTCGACGACGCCTGCGGCAAGGAGTTCATCAAGCACCTTCCCGCCGAGGGAGTTGGCCGACAGTACCTCACCAACCTCCGCGAAAACGCCGTGCGGCAGCGAGAGCGCCAGACACGCGCAAGGGCAGTAAGCTTCCAGATGCACCGGCTCTTCATCCCTCTCGATGAAGAAGTCAGTTGCCGGCTTACTGAAAATGGCAAGATGGTGCTCGATGTTGCCCACCTCATCGATCGCAAATGCGTGGAGCGCTATCTCAACAAGTTCGCCACCACCAGCGCCGCGCTCAGGGACTGCCAGATGCAGCTTTCAGGCCCCTGGCCGCCGTATCACTTTGTCCACCGCCTTACCCGCGGCACACCGATTCCGCAAGTGCATGCTCCAGTGGCGCCGGGCGCGCCTGTCGTGCGCATCCCGGAGCCGGTACACGCCATGATGTAGAACTCGCAGACGCCGTCCAAACTATCTGGGTTGCACTGAATCACAGGCTCCGGAGTGTTTAACCGGAGCCTGTGGTGTTTCTGCGCGACTTATCCGGCTAACTTCTCAGGCACCCGGCAGTCGCGAACTCAGGTCAGTTTGACGCCCTGCGTTTCCTTGCGGCGGCTCAACACGTAAGAGCGGCGCCGATCCTTCGACGCGCGGTCGATCTGCTTCCAGAAAGCCACAAAATAGTCGACGGCCGAGATAATCGACACGCCCACGGTGAAATAAATCGCCGTGATCGCCACCCACCTCATGGGAAAGATGAGCCAGCCGAACTGCCATTGGAACCAATGGTGCGCCAGGATGGCAGAAACCACCGAGACAATCTGCAGCACGGTCTTCAGCTTGCCCAGGTCGCTGGCCTGGATGGTGAACCCCTCTGACGCGGCGATCGAGCGCAGTCCGGAGATCAGGAATTCGCGCCCGATTATCACCACGGCGATCCACACCTTCACCACCTGCGGCTCATAGGCCACCAGCGCGATGAAGGCCGCCGTGACCATGATCTTGTCGGCCAGGGGGTCCAGCAACATGCCCATTGTGGTGATCTGCCCGCGCTTGCGCGCCAGGTAGCCATCCACTCCGTCAGTTATGGAGGCCAGCACAAAGAGGATCGACGCCAGCACCTCCTGCTCGGCGCCTGCCTGCCACGGAAAGTGCGCCGACAGAATCCACAGCAGCAGCGGGATCATGACGATCCGGCTCATCGTGATGGAGTTGGGCAGATTCACTGGGCAGCGCTTCACCGGAAGCTCACGGAATCTCCGGTTTCGTTCATTATCTCACTGGAACAGCCGCGCCGCTCGCTGATTTGCCGGAGCCGGCCGTTCTTTCGGGTATGTTGTACGATGCACTTGCATGCTCATTTTCCAGGCGCCACTTACCGCTCAGGAAGTGCTGCACATCTTTCATCGCGATGAGCCGTCGCTGTTTCTCGGTGCGGCATTCAATACCGTTGCGCTGATCTGCCTTGGCTTCTGCCTGGTCCGCTGCCGGTTCAATGCACTGCTGGTGTGGCTTGCGGTCTTTGCTCATTTTTACGGCACACGGCTCTGGCTGCAAACGGATATTCTCAGCATCACCCTCGAACACAATGTGTTGTTTCATCGAATTCGCCAGGCCATCAACTACGTGGTGCCGGTGCCGGCATTCTTCTTCTTCCAGGCCGCGGGTCTTCTGCCGCGGCGCGGCAAGCTCATTACCGGCATCCTGGCGGTTTCCTTCACCAGCCTGGCCATCGTCACCTTATACAGGGGCCAGATTGATCTGGTTCACAAAATCAATAACATCGTAATCATCCTCGCGCTGTTCAGCATCTTGATCCGCGCGTACGTGCAAGGCTCGCACGATCCTGACTTCGTAGCCCTGCGTCGCGGACTGGTCTGCTTCGCCGCCGTTGCCTTCTGGGACAACCTGGGCGGCGCCGCCTGGCTGCAGTTCGACCTGGAGCCCTATGGCTTCGCCGTGCTGCTGGGTTCGCTGGGATATGTCGCGGCGCGGCGCACCATGCGGCGGGAAGAAAGTCTGAATGAGATCCAGAAGGAACTGGCGCTGGCGCGGAGCATCCAGTTATCTCTGTTGCCCGGCTCCTTTCCTGACTCGCCTGCGTTTCGCGTCGCGGCCCTTTATGTACCCATGACCGCGGTTGCCGGTGATTTTTACGACTTTGTTGCAGCGGACGGAAACTCCGCCGGACTGTTGATTGCGGATGTCTCCGGGCATGGTGTCCCCGCTGCTTTGATCGCATCCATGGTCAAGATGACGGCCATCTCCCAGCGCGGAAATGCAACCCGACCCGGACTGCTGCTCACTGGAATGAACCGGGCGCTATTCGGCAACACACAAGGTCAATACGTTACCGCGGCCTATGCGCATCTGGATGCACACAAACGGGAACTTCGCTACGCCTCTGCCGGCCATCCCGCGATGTTGCTGCTGCGCGAAAGCGAAGTAATCGAGGTGACCGAAAATGGCCTTCTGCTGGCCGCCGTGGATGGCGTCGAATACTCCGAACGCTCCATGGAAATGATGCCCGGCGATCGGATCGTCCTCTACACGGATGGCCTCGTCGAGGCGCGCAACGCAGCGGCGGAGATGTTCGGCGACAACGCATTCGCCGCAGCAATCAAGGCAACTGCTGCCATGCCGCCCAGGGAAGCCGCCGGCGAGGTCATTCGCATCGTCCAGTCATGGTCCCGCGCGCAGGAAGACGATCTCACCATCCTCGTCTGCGACTACGCGCCCGCATAGGCCAGGCCGCCATCGGAGCAACTTATCAAGGGAGCACCGGCATTGTCGGCATATCGTGCTTGTGGACCTCGTATTCGTGGTGCAGGATGAGCCCTCCAACAACCGCTGCGGCTACAAAAGCACCGGTCATGATGAGCGCGCCTTTGGCAGTGAGTCCGACGCCTCGAACTCTCCCCACATCGGCATACCGGACGTCGGTAATCTCAGGGTAATTGTGCAATTGCATGCCGAAGGACTCGTCGCCGACTCCAGTGATCCTGCCCACCAGCGTGAGGCCGTTCGTTTCATCCACGCAGACCCAGCGTCCCACTCCAAGCTTTACAACCTGGTCGTGTACCGTAATCGGCGTTTTGTTCTTCGGTCCGGCGTAACTTGCAGCCGGCAACATGAGTGCGGAGATAACAAGACATGCAATGACGCGCTGCAGACACTTGAAGCCATCCATACAAGGCGCTCCTTCTTTCATGCCTGCACAAAAGACAGGAACGGAGTGCTCCCGGTTAGGCCATATTGCAACGCAATAAAAACGGGCGAGCCCGAAGGCCCGCCCGTTCTCACAAACAAGTGAAAACTGACAACTCGCTTACGCGTAGATTCCCCTCTGCTTGATGGTGAACGCCACCCGATCGATGGCCAGCATGTACGCCGCGATGCGGTTGTTTACGTTGTGCGCCTCGGCATAGCGGATCACATCCTCGAAGCTGTCGCGAAGGATCGTCTCCAACTGCTCGTTGACAATCGCTTCCTTCCAGAAGTAGCCCTGACGATCCTGCACCCACTCAAAGTAGCTGGCGGTAACACCCCCGGCATTGGCCAGGATGTCCGGCACAATAAAGATGCGCTTGTCGGCCAGGATCTCGTCGGCTACCGCGGTGGTTGGGCCGTTGGCGCCTTCCACAACAATGCGCGCCTTCAGCTTTTCCGCATTGCGGCTGGTGATCACGTTCTCCGTCGCCGCTGGAATCAGGATGTCGCAATCGGTAATCAGCAGCTCATCGCTGGGCATCGCTTCCGCGCCACGGTAGCCCAGCAGAGTGTTATTGCGGAAGCGAAATTCCAGCAGTGCGTGAATGTCAATGCCGTTGGGGTTGTAAAGACCGCCATCCTTCTCCGCGATGCCGACGATCTTGTAACCGTGTTCCATCATCAACCGCGCCGCATTCGATCCCACGTTGCCGAATCCCTGAATAATCACCCGGCAGCCATCGACGGGGATCTTCAGATAGTTAAGGCTCTCGTTACAGACCACCATCACGCCGCGCCCGGTGGCTTCAAGGCGGCCGCGAGAGCCGCCCAGGGTGAGCGGCTTGCCCGTCACCACGCTGGTCACCGTCTGGCGCATGTGCATGGAGTAGGTATCCATGATCCACGCCATGGTCTGCTCATTGGTGTTCACATCCGGCGCCGGCACGTCCTTCTCCGGCCCGATGAACTCAATGATCTCCGACGTGTACCGGCGCGTCATCCGCTCCAGCTCGCCCTGGCTCATCTTCTTGGGGTCGCAGATCACACCACCCTTGGCGCCGCCAAAGGGGATGTTGACGACCGCGCATTTCCAGGTCATCCAACTGGCCAGCGCGCGCACTTCGTCCAGGGTAACGTCTGGCGAGTAGCGGAGACCGCCCTTGGCTGGCCCGCGCGCCTGCGAGTGCTGTACGCGGTAGCCGGTGAACATTTCAATGTGCCCATCGTCCATGGCGACGGGAAAGTGCACAATCACTTCGCGAGCGGGAGAGCTCAATACCTTCCACAGCCCTGGATCAAGATTCAGCTTGCGTGCCGCGAATTCGAACCGGGCGCTTTGCGCTTCCCACGGATTAATCTCCTGGTCCAAAGTCACGGGCGGGGTTAAAACAGCCATACGATTCTCCGACTCCTTTTTTCCTCTGCCGCGCCGCCTACCGGATGTTTCCGGCGGCATGTTGAACACACGACAGGATTTCTCCGCTTTCGGCGGAGGCACAGCACAGGTTTGCCGGCTCTTTGCCTCGGGCCGGGGTATTCCTGACCCTATTTTGCCCTGAAGAGCACAAACCCCAGTGAGTCTAGGCCTATGAAATCAGAGCAGTCAAGCTGAGATGAACCCGACTTGCCACGTTTCGTCGCGTTTCGGCCCAAGGTTGGCCCTGCTTCCCGCGGAGGGAATCCGGCTTCGTTGCTGCTAAATCCGCGTCCCCGTCTTAGTAGATGCGTCGAAAGCCGGTTTGGGAATCCTTGTTTGCTCCCCTTGCGTCGCCGCCCCTTGCCAACATCGCCTTGCGGACGAGACACTTTAGGTCAATCCTTACTTGTGGTTCGATCTTTCTCGCCTGGAGAGGCCTTCATGCGACATTCACCCTGCGCCTTCCTTCTCGCGGTCCTTGCGGCCGCCGCGTTCAGCTCGCCTGCTCAAGCTCCGGTGGCGCCAAAAGTCCCGGTGGCTGCTCCGCCCGCCCAGCCCCAGGCCGCTGCACCGGTTCCCGCCACCCCGAACCAGGCCCATCCGCTCACCGCCGACGATCTCCAGGCTTTCTTCGACGGCGTCTTTCCTCTCCAGCTCGAGCGCAGCGACGTGGCCGGGGCCACCGTACTGGTGATGAAGGATGGCAACGTTCTCTTCGAAAAAGGCTACGGTTATACCGACATCAAATCCAAAAAGCCCGTTGACCCGGCCGCCACCATCTTCCGGCTGGCCTCCATCTCCAAGCTCTTTACCTGGGTCTCCGTCATGCAGCTTGTGGAGCAGGGCAAGCTCAACCTCGACACCGACGTCAACCAGTACCTCGACTTCCAGATTCATCCCGCGTTCGGCAAACCCGTCACCCTGCGCAACCTGATGACCCACACCGGCGGCTTTGAAGAAGTCCTCGACAATATCATCGTCGTCAATCCTAAACAGCAGCCCACCCTTCGTGACGACCTCATCGCCAACCAGCCGCATCGCCTGTTTCCCCCCGGGCAGGTTCCGGCCTACTCCAATTACGGCGTCGGCCTCGGCAGTTACATTGTGCAGCGCGCCAGTGGCCAGCCCTTCGAGCAATACGTCCAGGATCACATCTTCATCCCGCTGAAGATGACCCACTCGTCCTTCTACCAGCCCATCCAGAAGCCGCTCGCGCCCTTCGTCTCCGAGGGCTATCGCGGAGACACCACCAAGCCGCCTGTCGGCTTTGAGATGCTGAACCCGGTCGGCGCCGGCGGCCTTTCATCCTCCGCATCCGACATGGGCCGTTTCGGCCAGATGCTGCTCAACGGCGGCACGCTCGACGGCGCACAGATTCTCAAGCCCGAAACCCTTGCCCAGATGTGGACGCCGCAGTTCCAGGCCAATCCCGGACTTCCTCCCATCTGCATGGGCTTCTACCAGGATTGGCGCAACAGCGTCCGCTGGATCGGCCATGAAGGCGACCTGATCGCCTTCCACTCGCTTTTCTTCGTCGAGCCAACGCAGAAGATCGTTCTCTTCGTCTCTTACAACTCCGCCGGCGGCGGCGCCCGGCCGCGTCCCGAGATCATCGATTTCTTCTCTGATCGGTACTTCCCCGGTGCGCCCGCGGTTACGTTCATCGCCAAGCCCACCGGCAACTTCCGCGACATCGCCGGCCAGTACCAGACCACCCGCCGCGCCGACTCCACCAAGCTTCGCCTCGCGGGCGTTGGCAATCAGGTCACCGCCAAAGTCGACAAGGACAATGTCCTCACCATCGACGGCTTCCACGACCTGCGCAATCATCCCGAAAAGTTCAAGCTCATCGGCACCGATCTCTGGCAGGCGCAGGACCAGCAGGACCGTGTCTTCGCCATCCGCGACGGCTTCGGCCATGTTGTCCGCCTCGCCGTCATGTTCCCCGGCGTCCAGTTTCAGCGCGTCCCCTGGTACGCCAATGACAACTGGATCCTCCCCACTCTCTCCGCCAGCCTCGGCATCTTCTGCCTCATCGTCCTCACCACGCTCATCCGGCTCGGCCGGCGCATCTTCTTCCGCAAGCGCCCGCGTCTCCAGCCGCAGCCCGGCACCATCTGGCTCACCTTTGCTCCTCAATCCGCGGCCTGGGTCTGGGTCGTTCTCATTGGCAGCATCGTCGCCTTTGCCGCAATCAAGGGCGATGACCTGCTGCCTCCTACGCCTGCCTGGTTCCCGTGGTTCGTTGCCATGAACTGGGTCACGGGCCTGGCCATTCTGTTCAGCATCTTCGCCGTGATCGGCGCCATTCGCATCTGGTTCCGCGACCTGCGCTGGATCACCAAAGTCAAATTCACCTTCACCGGCCTGGCCTGCGCCTTCCTTATCTGGGCCGCAGTCTTTTACCACCTCATCGGACCCGCTCACCGCATTTAGTTCTGAGTTCACAGCCCCAGCCAGGCGGTGATCAACTCCGGCCGCCATCAGGGCGTCGCCACACATGAGGAGGCGGCTTCCTCTCCGACGTTCTCCGCGTCGAACCCCGCCCGCCGCCATGGTAACCAAGGTCCGGCTTCAAGGAATATTCAGCAAACCTCAAAGATTGTTCTTGCGCACCGTAACAACTCTCTGCCACCATACCCTATCTTCAGACTGCTTCCCCACCGTAAACCCCAAAGAGGTCTCTATGTCTTCTCGCAAGAGTTTGGCTGTCTTGGCATTATGGCTGCTGGCGGCAACAATGGCTCTCTCCACGCCTGCGCCCACAGTGATCAACGCCTGCTACAACCGGAACAATGGCGACGTCCGCATCGTTCCATCAAGCTCCGACTGCCGCCACCCTGAAATAGCGATTTTCTGGAATGCCCAGGGCCCAGCGGGCCCGCAGGGTCCATCCGGACCCCCGGGGGCAACCGGCGCAACCGGAGCCTCTGGCCCTGCCGGACCCCAGGGCGCACCCGGCGCGACCGGCGCACCCGGCCCTGTCGGTCCCGCCGGCACGACTGGCGCAGCCGGACCCCAGGGCACACCCGGCTCGACCGGCGCAGCCGGCCCTGCCGGTCCTCCCGGAGCGACTGGCGCAACCGGTCCTATGGGCGCTCCCGGCACACCCGGACTTCCCGGACCGATTGGCGCAACCGGTCCTATGGGCGCACCCGGCACACCCGGACTTCCCGGACCGATTGGCGCAACCGGTCCTATGGGCGCACCCGGCACACCCGGACTTCCCGGACCGATTGGCGCAACCGGTCCTATGGGCGCACCCGGCACACCCGGACTTC
>Ga0265314_10004526_pt1 | contig 12853 bp, 8 predicted proteins | sample 4126metaG_FD_203106 | JGI IMG/M metagenome (GOLD analysis project Ga0265314, IMG submission 203106) | Rhizosphere microbial communities from Carex aquatilis grown in University of Washington, Seatle, WA, United States - 4-1-26 metaG | ecosystem: Host-associated > Plants > Roots > Rhizosphere >... | reverse complement strand
AGGCGCATCGCGTCGTTTATTTCTGGCACATGGTCGGCAACAAAGGCCTCACGCTGCTCTCGAACATGTTCACCAACCTCAACCTCACGGACATGGAAACGTGCTACAAAATGTTCCGCCGCGAGGTGCTCCAGAAAATCACGATCGAGGAAAATCGCTTCGGCTTCGAGCCGGAGATCACCGCCAAGGTCTCGAAGCTCGACGTCGTCATCTACGAAGTCGGCATCAGCTACTACGGCCGCACCTACGCCGAGGGGAAAAAAATCGGCTGGCGCGACGGCTTCCGCGCACTCTGGGCGATTTTGAAATACAACCTCCGGCACTGATCCCGCAACGCCCGGCCGTGCTTGCCCCCGGCACGAATCGATCCACGCGTCGCTCCGCCTGCATTATGTCCGACCCTTCGCCACGATCGACCGCCGGGCGCCCCACGAAAATCGCCGCACTGCTCGCGACGGCGGGCGCGCTGGTTTATCTCTGGCTTTCGTGGTGCGCGTTCCCGGCGTCGAACTGGAACGAACTCCGCCTCGCGCCGACCTTCGCGCTGCTGCACGGCGAAACCATTTATCCCCCCGCGAACGGCGGCCCGCTGTCCACGTGGATTTACGGACCCGTCGGTCTCCTCGTAAATTTACCCGCCACGCTCGCGAGCTCCGCCGCCGGCGCGATCCGCGTCGCCGGCGTGATCAACGCCCTCACGCTCGTCGCTCCGCTCGCCGTGATTTTTTTCGCGTCGTCGGACTTGCGAGCGCGCGGCCGCGCCACCCGCTGGCTCGCGCTTTCGCTCGCCGTGTTGCTGCTGCCCGCGACGAGCCTGCAATTTCAAGTGCCCGATCACGCCGCGATCGCGCTTGGTCTGCTCTCCTGCTTTTGCCTCGCGCATTCGGAACGGCCGAGCCGCGCCCACCTGATCGTCGCCGCCGCACTCTGCGCGCTCGCCGCCTGGAGCAAGCAAACCGCCGTCTTTCTCGCGCCGGCGCAAGCCGTCTGGCTCCTCGCGCGCGGCGAACGCTCACTGGTCGCGCGCTACGTTTTCTGGGTGCTGCTCTTCGGGCTTTCGCTGCTGATCGCGAGCGTGCTCGCTTTCGGTTTTTCCGGGCTGTGGTTGAACTTGGTCGCAATCCCCGCACGGCTGCCGTGGGGCGACATCCCCGACAAGCTCGCGCGCCGTTGGCCGCAGCTCGCCGTCCAGCTTTTGCTGCCGGCCGTGCTGCTCGTCCTGCTCCGCCGCCGCGGACTCTGGCCGGCGCGCGACAGCGAAGCCGGGCGATTCCTCGGCATCGCGCTGTGCGTCGCGGTCGTGTTCGTTCCCGTCGGCCTCGCCTCGTTTTTCAAAATCGGCGGCGACCTGAACATGCTGCACTGGTGGTTCTACCTCGTGCCGGCGATCGGCCTCGCGTGGTTTGCGCGCCCGTGCTCATCGCCACTCGCGCAGTTCTCACTCGTCGGACTGGTGCTGCTCGTCCGCGTTCCTGATTTTCGCGCGCTTCCGCTCACGCCGAATCCGGCACCGCTCGATCTCGCCGAGGAGCTGGCACGAGCGAATCACGGTGCGATCTGGTTTCCCTACAACCCGCTCGTGACGTTTTTTTCCGACGGGAAATTTTATCACGTCGAAGACGGCATCGCCACGCGCAACCTCGCCGGACTCGGTTTGCGCGAATCGGGTTTCCGCCGTCATCTGCCCGCGCAGCTCGGCGCGATCGTCTATCCGGCGAACCAGACCGACTGCTTCGCGCTGCAACTCCTCCCCGAGTTCAACCGCCGCACGATCGTCGGCGATTGGGCGGTGTATCGGCGGAAGGACGCGCCGTGACGCGCACTTAGGCTCGCCCTCGGCGCGGCGGCGGCCATGCTGCCCGCCGTATCCGCTCCGCGAACTATTCCCGGTTTTCATGCCCTCGATTGCCGTCGTCATCCCGGTTTTTAACGAAGAAGCCGTCCTGCCCGAACTCTTCGCGCGGCTCGCCGCGGTTTTCGATGCGCAACGCGAGCACGCGTGGCGCGCCGTCCTCGTGGACGACGGCAGTCGCGATCACTCGGCCGAACTGATCCGGGCGCAGGCGGCGCGCGATCCTCGCTTCGTGCTCGTCGAGCTGTCGCGCAATTTCGGCTTTCAAAGCGCGCTCTCCGCCGGCATCGCGCACGCCGCCGACGCCGACGCCGTCGTCACGATGGACGCCGACCTGCAGGATGCGCCCGAGGTGATCCCACAGCTCGTCGCCGCCTGGCGCGGCGGCGCGGAAATTGTCCGGGCCACGCGGCGCACGCGCGCCGAACGCGGGCTGCGCCGGCTCGGACTGGATTTGTTTCACGCCTGCTACGGCTGGCTGACGGATTATCCGATCGAGCCGAACTCCGGCACGTTCGGGCTGCTCGGCCGCGAGGCGGTCACGGCGTTCAACCGACTGCCCGAACGGCATCGTTTTTTTCCGGGCCTGCGCGCGTGGATCGGTTTCCCGACGGCGGACGTGTTCTACGACCGGCAGGCGCGCGCCGCGGGGAAGCCGCAGCAGACTTTTCGCCGGCTGGTCCGCTACGCGCTCGACGGGCTGTTCAGTTTTTCACACCTGCCGCTGCGGCTGCTCACGTTTTCCGGCGTGTTTATCGCGGGCATCGGCTTCGCGGTCGGCGTGTTTTTCGCGGTGCGCCGGATCCTCGGCGTCGAAACCGCCGCGACCGGTTTTACCACGCTCGTCACCCTGCTGCTTTTCATCGGCGGCGTGCAGTTGATCGGGATCGGCGTGCTCGGCGAATACCTCGGGCGCGTTTACGACGAGGTGAAACAGCGGCCGCACTACGTCCTGAAACGGCCGGCCAAACGTGAGTAGGCGCGCGCTCGGCCTCGCGGCGTTTCTCGGGCTCGCGTGCGCCCTGGGGCTCGCGGGATTCTGGCTGCTGTTCACCTCGTTCAAGACCTACGACGACGAGGGCTACGTGCTGCTGTCGCTCGTGAATTTTTCGCACGGCGGCCGGCTGTATCGCGAAATTTTCAGCCAATACGGGCCGTTCTTCTACGTGTGGAGCGACGCGCTGCACCGCGCGCTCGGCTTCGAGTTCACCAACACTGCCGGCCGGTTGCTCACGCTGGCGCACTGGCTCGGCACGGCGATGCTCTGCGCATGGATCGTCGGCGCACGCACGCGCTCGTTCGCGTGGGCGCTGCTCGCGCTGGCGGCGACGTTTGCGCACCTCTGGCAGATGACCGCCGAGCCGATGCACCCGGGCGGGCTGATCGTGTTTCTCGTGGCGCTCGCCGCGTGGGGCAGCGCGGAGTGCATCGAGCGCGAACGCAGTCGTGCGCTCGCGCTCGTCGTCGGCGTGATCGGCGCCGCGCTCGTGCTGACCAAAATCAACGTTGGCGTTTTTCTTTTCGCCGGCGCGGGCGCGTGGCTCGCGTTGAATGGAAGCGGCCGCGTTTCGCCGCGAATCGGCGCATGGCTCGCAGGAGTTGCGCTCGCGCTGCTGCCGTGGGCGCTCATGCGGCCGTTGCTGGGACAGCCGTGGGTCGTCACGTTTGCCCTCGTCGTCTCGTGCGCCGCCGTCAGCACGGTGCTCGCAGCGCTGCCGGCGCGGCGCCAGTCGTTTCCCGGCGCCGGCTGGCTCTGGCTCGCGGGTGGCGCCGCCGCGACGGTCGCGATCGTCGCCGGATTCATGCTGGTGCGCGGCACGGGCCTGAACGATTTGATCGAAGGCGTGGTGCGCGCGCCGCTGCGGCAACCGAGCGTCTTCTCGTTTCCCGTGTTGTGGCGGCCGGGCGCGCTGGCGCTCGCGGTGTTGTCGCTGGCGTGGTGCGCGGTCGCGCCCGCACGCGGCTGGCACGAGCACCCGGGTTTCGTGCGCGCGGCGATTTTTGTGCGGCTCGGCCTGCTCGCCGCCGCCGTGCTCGGCTGGTTCGCGCGGCTGCCGGTCAGCTCGATGGGGCTGGCGATGAGTTACGGCGTGCCGCTGATTTGGATTTTGGTCGTTCCGCTTGCGCGCGACGAAGCTTCGCTGCGAACGGCGCGCGTGCGCGCGTGGCTCGGCTTGCTCGCGGTCACGCAGGCGCTGCACGCCTATCCGGTCGGCGGCAGCCAAATCGGCTGGGGCACGTTCTTGCTCGCGCCACTGCTCGTGCTCGCGGGCGCGGAAGCCGTGGCTTTGCTGAAACCGCAACGCGCGACGCGCATCGTTGCGCCGCTCGCGGTCACGGTGGCGTTCGGGCTGGCCGCGGCCTTCGCGAGCGTCGGCTGGCAGCGCTGGCGGACAAGCGAGCCGCTGGGACTGCCGGGCGCGGAAATGCTGCGGCTGCCGGAGCTGCTGAGCGCGCGGTTGCGGACGTTCACGCTCAACGCGAGCGTTCACGCCGGCCGCCTGTTCAGCCTGCCGGGAGTTTTCAGCTTCAATCTCTGGAGCGGTCGGCCCGCGCCGACGATGGCGAACGTGACGCACTGGTTTTCGCTGCTCAACGCAGCGCAGCAGCGCGAGATCGCCGCGCAACTCGCTGCCGATCCGCGCGCGGTCGTCGTCGTCGAACGCGAAGTGCTGCGCTTCATGCGCGACGGCGGGCTGCCGGTCGCGGGCGCGCTGCACGATTTTCTCTACCGCGAATTCGCGCCGGTGCTGACGGCGGGCAACTACGAGTTGTGGTGCAAGCGCGGCCGCACGATTGCGCCGCTCGCGACCGCGCGCCTCTACCGCCGGCAGGAAGCCGGCGCGGAAAAATTTCAACTGGAGGTCTGTGTCCTCACACCACCAGGCGCGCGCATCGCGCGCCTCGAGTGGCTCGATTGTTCGGACGAAGAACACTCGCACTTGCGACTCGTGCTCGACGCGCACAACTGCCGGATCGAGCTCACGCCGCTTTTCCTCAATGGCGCGGCGACCGCCGCGCCCGCACCGGCGGAATTTCCCATCGCGCCGCCGCGGCTGGCGCGGCTGGCGTTTATTTCGAGCGAGCCGCTCGTGAGTTTGCCGCGGCGCGACGGCGTGCTGCGCCTGCGCGACGCCGACGGCACGCTCGTGGCCGAGGCGATCTTCGCGGACTAGCGCCGCCGCGCGACGAGCAGCAGGCTGACGCCGAAAGGAAACGGCACCCGCACGCGGCCGGTCGCGACGAAGAGCGCGCGCAGCAGCGCATTCAACCACGCCGGCGGCACCACGTCCTCGCTGCGCCGGTTGCCGCCGGCGGGCGCGCTGCGGCGCCACGCGCGCCATTTGCGCACGGTCCACACGACGGGAAAAACGAGCACGTTGGTGTAATTGACGTGAACGATTTCCCACGCCGCTGGATCGGGAAAAAGCGCACGCAGGCCGGTGCGGTCGTAGCGCCGAAAATGATGCAGCGCCACGTCCCAGTCGCTCCACAGCGCCATCGACGCGGGGACGGTCGCCACGAGCACGCCGCCCGGCCGGAGCACGCGGTGCATCTCGCGGACGGCGGCGCGGTCGTCCTCGATGTGTTCGAGCACGTCGAGCGCGGTGATCGCATCGACCGCGCCGTCGGGCAGCGGAATGCCGGTCGCCGACACGCGCAGCACTTGCCCGGGGGAAAAGCGCTTGCGCAGCAACTGCAGCGATTCATCGTGGTCGTCGAGCACGAGCACGCGGCAGTGCGCGGCCATTTCCTCGGCGAACAGCCCGGTGCCGGCGCCGCAGTCGAGCAGCGTTTTTTCCGGCGCGAGCGCCTTCGCCGCCGCCAGCCAGTGGCAGACGAGCGCGCGCTTGCCGGAGTAATACCAGTGCTCGCGCTCCATGGCCTCGAGGTTGGCGTATTCGGCGGCGTTCATCCGGAAGGGGAAGGGTTGTTTCGCCGCGGAGAATTGTCCAAGTTCAAAACGTGGTCCGTTCCGCCCGCCCGCCGTCCGAGGCTTTTTTGCTTTCGCTCGCCGTATTGCTCGCGCTGCTGCACGCGGTGCTGGGCGTCACTGCCACCGTCGGCACCACCGTCACGCACGACGAGATCGCGCACCTCGCCGCCGGCCGCGTCTACAACACGCTCGGCGATTTCCGAATGCAGCCGGAGAACGGCAACCTGCCGCAGCGCTGGGCGGCGCTGTCGATGGCGCTGCTGCAGCCGCGCCTCCCGCCGCTCGCGGGCAACGACGCGTGGCACCGCGGCGACATCTGGGTTTTCGGCCACCAGTTTTTCTACGAGCTGGGCAACGATACCGACCTGATGATTTTCGCCGGGCGCGCGATGATCAGCCTGTTCAGCGCGGGCACGGGGCTGCTGATTTTTTTCTGGTCGCGCCGGCTGTTCGGCACGCGCGGGGCGTTTCTCTCGCTCGGGCTGTTTGTGTTCTGCCCGAATTTTCTCGCGCACGGCATGCTGGCGACGTCGGACGTGACGATGGTGTTTTTCCTGCTCGCGGCGGTGAGCGCGTGGTGGCGGTGGCTCGAGGCACCGTCGTGGCCGCGCGCGCTGTTGAGCGCGGCGGTGTTTGCGCTCGCGTGCGTTGCGAAATTTTCCGCGGTGCTCCTGCTGCCGATGTTCGCCGTGCTCGCTTTGCTGCGGCTTTTCGAAACCGCGCCCGCGGGCGCGACGCGCGGCCGCTTCAGCGCGTGGGTGGCCGGGGCGGCGATCGGGCACGTCGCGTGCGCGTGGGTGACGATCTGGATGTTTTACGGATTTCGCTATTCGGCGTTCGCTCCGGCGCTGCCCGGGCCGTTGCAGGATTTTTACCGGCCGTGGGAATGGATGCTCATGGACTCGGGCCTGACCGGGAGCCTCGTCACGTTCGCGCGCCAGCTCCGCTTGCTGCCGGAGGCGTTTCTCTACGGTTTTCTCTTCGTCGTCCAATACTCGCACCAGCGCGCCGCGTTTCTCAACGGCGACTACAGCATCTACGGTTGGACGAGTTTTTTCCCGTTCGCGTTTTTGGCAAAGACGACGCTGCCCTTGCTGCTGCTGCTTGCGACGGGCCTCACCGTCTGGCTACAACGCCTCGCGGACGCCGGCGCGGCGTGGCGCGAACGGCTCCGCGCGCAACTCCGGCCGGCGGCGCCGCTGCTCGTGCTGTTCGTGATTTACTGGATCGTTTCGCTGACGAGCCACCTGAACATCGGGCATCGCCACATCCTGCCGACGTATCCGGTGCTGTTCATTTTGCTCGGCGGGTTCGGTGCGTGGCTCGATGTGAAGCGGCCGACGGCGTTGATCCTCGTCGCGGCGCTCGGCGCGTGGCACGCGGGCGAGTCGCTGTGGATTCGGCCGCACTACGTCGCTTATTTCAACGAGCTCGCCGGCGGGCCGGCGAACGGCTGGCGGCATCTCGCCGACAGTTCGCTCGACTGGGGACAGGATTTGCCCGCGCTCGGCCGGTGGCTGCGCGCGCACAACTCCGGGCCGGCGCGCGCGCCGGTTTACCTCGCGTATTTCGGCACGGGCGATCCGCTCTACGAAGGCATCACTGCGACGCGCCTGCCGAGCCTGCCCTACCTGCCACCGCGCGCGCCGTGGTATCGGCTCGGGCCGGGGATTTACTGCGTGAGCGCGACGATGCTGCAGGTGGTTTATAGCCCCGTGCGCGGCCCGTGGACGACCGAACAGGAAACGGAGTATCAGCGGTTCCACTCGGTGGAAGATGCGTTCCTCGCCTACCAGGCCGATCCCGCGCAGCGACGCGAGTTGGAGCGCAAGGCGAACGCCGCGCAGTGGCTGGCGTCGTGGGAGAAATACGACGATCTCCGCTTCGCGCGGCTCTGCCACTATCTCCGCGCGCGCCGGCCGGACGCGGTGATCGACTATACGATTTTTGTTTTCCGGCTTTCGGCCGAGGAGATCGCCGCGGCCACCGGTCCGCTCAACGACTGGAGCGTCGCGATCGAGCGCGCGCGGATTCGCGCCGGGCGTTGATCACCGGCCGGCCAGCGCGCGCAAGCCGCCGCGCGTGAAATGGGCCAAAAATGCCAGCACGCAGACGAAAAACGCCCACACCAGCGGCTGCTCGACGAGAAACATCCGGTCCGCCCAGCGCACGAGCGTCGCCAGCGGAACAACGCCGATAAAGCGGTTCAGCACCGCGCAATACGCCGCGTCGATCCACAGCACCGCGAGCAGCAACGCGCGCGTCGTGCGGGCGAACCGGCGCACCGATGCGGGCGCCGCTTCGTCACGCGGCAGCGACCAGAGCAACGGCGCGAGCCAAAGGGCGAACACCCAGCGATAGGAAAAATTCAAGGTCGTGAAAAAACAGCCGGCAAGCAGCGACGCGCCGAGGATGAAGTGCAGCCAGTCCGTGCGCTGCTCGGGTGACGGTTCCCACTCGCCAAGCGGCCGCGCCCGCCACCACCACGCAAAGGCCGCCGCACCGAGCGCGACCGAGAGCAGTTTCGGCACCCAGCCATCCCAGCCGCCGCCGTGAAAAAACGCATTTGCGCCGAAGCTCAGCAGGCTCTCGGGCTGCGGCGCGAGCGAACCGAACGCCGCAAGATCGGGCGCGAGGTCGAGCCCGACCAACGCCAGCAACGCCAGCATGACCGCGACGCGCCAGCGCAGCTCGCGCGGCGGCGCGGCGGCGAAAAGCACCAGTCCCGCCGCCGCCGGATAGTATTTCAACGCCACCGCGGTCGCGATGAAGAACGGCGCCGCGAACCGCACCACGAGCCGCGCATCGAGCAGGCACGCCACGAGCGGCGTGAGCAGCACGAAGACGACGAGGTCGTTGTTGGCGCGATTGACCGCGAGCAGCACCGGCGACGAGCACAGCACCGCGAGGTAAAACAAAAGCTGCCGCGGTTCGCGCGGGCGCAGCCGGCCGAGCGCCGCGAGCAGGAAAGCTCCAACGAGCGCGAAGCCGAGCCAGCGCGTGTCGGCGCGGGTTAGGCCGAGGTCGCGGAGGTGCAGCCACCAGTGCGAATACACGTGCGGCCGGTGGAAATAATCGAGCGGGTTCGGCAGGTAGGGATTGAGCCCGCGCGTCACGGCGTCGTTCGACGCGAGCAGCGCAAACACGTCGAGAAACCACACGCCGTAATCGTGAACGCCGAACGACCAAAGCAGCTTCGGATAAACAGCGAAGAACGACCAGTAACACGCGGCGCCGAGCCCGAGCCACACCGTGAAGCGCAGTTGCGTCGCGCGCCCGGGATCGCCATCGACGCTCATGGCGCGGCGGCGGACGGGCTGCCGTCGGTGTTTTTTTCCGCTGTCGGATCGATCGCGACGAGCCGGCTGATCCGCGCGATGCGACCGCCGAAACGTTTTTCCGTGATCGGTTCGAGATGAAAAGCAGGCGGCATCACATCGTCGGGGTCGATGCCGAATTTGCCCTCGGCCGAAGTCGGGCGGAGCGCCTGCGCCACGAGGACTTCGGTGAACGTGCCCTGCCCGAGATGATAGGCGATCTGCGGGCCGCGGCCGACGGCGACGTGGTTGAGCAGCACGGGGATTTTCCACAGCACCCACGGAATCGTGGACATGTTGCTGATGAAAAGCAGCGGGCGGCGGTGCCGCGCCATAACGACGTCGTGCTCCCAATCGACTTCCTGCATGACGAGGTTCTGGCTCGTGTAGAATCGCGACGCCATTGCCGGCAGCCCGGACACGAGCAGGAAAATCCCGATGCCGGCGAACGCCGCACGCGGCGCAATCGGCCAGCGCGCGGCGATCCGGACGACGAAGATCGCCGAGACCAGCGCGAGCAGCATGCACGCCGGCAGAGCGAAGCGCGACGCGATCACGTCGTCGAGCTGGCTCCAGTAATAAAACATCAGCAGCGCGAGATTGGCGGCGACGCCGGCGCCGAATGCGAGCAACACAAGAGTATCGGGAGACGCGACCCATGCCAGCGACCGGGCCCGCAGTTTTCGCACGCCGGAAGCGACGGCCCACACCAGCGCGGTAAGCCCGAGCGCCGAGAGAAACCACGAGTTCGCCAGCCTCGGACCGAAGTTAAAAAAGAAATGGCCAGCGCCGGCGAGGTTCTTGGCGAGATAGGCGACGCTGAAGCGCGCGGTTTCGCCCTCGCGCAATTGCCAAAGGAGCGGCGTCGCCGTCACGACGCGGCTCTGCCACGCATAGGGCACGAGCAGCAACGGCGCGGCGATCGCGATCCACGGCAGCACGACGCGACGCGCCCGCCACCAGCCGGCGACGAGCACGAGGGCAACCGGACCGACGAAGATGACGGATTCGTAGCGGCTTTGGGCGAGCAACACGGCCGAAAGGCAGAGCAGCGCCGCACGATCGGCATCGGGCGCGCGCAGGTAAAGCAACGCGGCGCACATCGTAAAAAGCAGCATGGCGAGATTGTGCATCTCCATGCCGGCACCGGTGGCGTTTTGGCCAAGCAGCGGCAGCGTCGCGAGCAGCCCGACCGCGAGCAGACCCCCGGTGCGATTAGTGAGCTGGCGCGCGAACCAGTAGGTCAGCGCGAGAAACGCGGCGAGGAGCGCGGAGTTGAGGACGAAAACATTCGCGAGCCGGTAGCCCGTGAGATCGTGCACGAGCGAGAGGAGAAACGTGAAAAAATAGGGGCGCTTGTCGAGGAACGTGTCGATCGGCTGCCAGGTGCCGAAGAGGTCGTAGGCGCGCACGACGGTGCCGATTTCCTTCGTGGCGTGCATGTGCCACGCCGTCGCCTGCAGCACGTATTCGTCAAAGAGGACTTTGTGCTGAAACGTGTCGGACCAGAGCACGAACCCCACTGCGACCGCGAGCGCGGCCCCGACCCAGCCGGGCCGGCGCAGCCACGCCAGCCAGACATCGCGGCGGGCGCGGGCCGCGCGCCACGCGAAAAAAACAAAGCCCGCGAACACGCCGAGCAGGTAGTAATAGCCGCCGGCGGCGATAAGTTTTTCCGCGGCGAGGGGCGTGACGACGATCCAGCCAAGAAAAAGCGCGAGTGCGCCGCTCAGCACAAGGAGCAGCAGCCGGCGGCGGTCGGATGCCGCGAACGGAAAACTGAATACGCGGGAACTGGAACGGAACGACACGGCCGCGAACGGTTTCACGGAAGCTGCTTCACGAAATTCTGGAGATACGCCTCGCGCAGTTTTTCGATTTCGGCGCGGCTTTTCGGGACGACGGGCATTTTCGTTTCCGGGGCGGTGAGCGACACCGCGCCCTCGCGGATTTCCTTCACGCGGCTGAGACGGGAGAGCGTGAGCGTTTGCAGGCGCTCCTCGCGCACGGGCTCGAGCACGAACGCGGGGCCGAGGTCGTCGTCCTCGCGCAGCGTCATGCGGCCGGTTTGCGGGTCGATGTTGAAACGCTGGAAAACGTAGATCTCGGAGAACGTGTGGTTCTTCATGTGAAAGACGATCGAGGCGCGGTGCGCGATCGCCTGGAGGACGGGCGTGCACGAGACTTGGTGCGCGATCCACAGCGGGGTGTCGTTGTCGATCACAAGGTAGTCATGGCGGCGCTGCTCGGCGATGAACTGGCGGCGCCACGCGGTTTCGCGGGCGGGCAGGTATTCCTGGTCGTAGGCGTGCGCAGCCATCGACGGCACGCCGTTCACGAGCAGGCCGAGCAGCACGAGGCCGAGCAGCACGCGCTGAAACGCCGCGTGCGCGAACTGCGGCAGCACGGCGAGCAGCGACAGCGCGAGCCAAAGGTGAGTCGGCAGGCTGAGGCGGCGAATGACGATGTCGTCGAACTTGCCCCAGAAATAAACCATCATCAGGAGAAACTGCGCCGCGAAGCCGAGCGCGAAAAACGCGTTGGCGGCGAACATCGGCGACTCGGTGCGCAGTGTGCGCGCGCGCTTCGCCAGAAACAGCAGGAAGAACGGCAGCGCGAGCCAGCCGAGGATCGAAAACGCGAGCGAGTTGGGCTGGTCCTTCGGGTTGGCGAAGAAAAACGCCGAGGCGTGCGAGAGATTGTCGGCGAGGTAACTGAGCGAAAACGGCGTGTGGTATTCGGATTTCCCCATCATTTCCCAGGCCGAGGCGCGCAGGTCGAAAATCTGGTGCTGGAGCGGATAGTGTATGAGCAGGAGCGGCGCAATGATGACCGGCCAGGGCAGTGTCACGCGCCGGTCGGTGAACCAGACCCACAGCACGATGAGCACGACCGGCACGACGTAGAGCATCGACTCGTAGCGCACCTGCGCGAGCATGAGGCCGGAAAACGCGAAGGCGGCGAGCGCCGGCTCGTCGCGCCGCGCGATGTAGCGCGCGCCGAGCAGCAGCGTCGCGAGGATCATCACGAGGTTGAGCAGTTCGAAGCCGCCGCCGGTGGCGTTTTGCCCGAGCAGCGGCAGGCCGGCGAAGAGGGCGACACCGATCCAGCCGGCGAGCCGCCCGGCGAGCAGGCGGCCGGCGAGGTTCACGAGGCCGAGAAAAACGAAGGTCAGCGCGCCGTTGAGGACGAAGGCGTTTTCCGGCCGGTATCCGAGGAGGTCGTGCAGGAGCGAGAGCAGGAACGGGAAAAAAAGCGGCCGCTTGTCCATCATGCCGTCGAGAATCGTGAACGCCCCCTGAATGTCGTTGCCGCGCATCGGCGTGAGCACGGTCTTGTCGAAGTGCATGCTCATCGACGTGCCGAGGAGCATGATTTCATCCATCAGGATTTTGAAACCGAAGGTCTCGTGCACGAGCAGCACCATCCCGCCGAGCCCGACGACGGCGACCGAGGCCCAGTCGAGCGTGCGCCAGCTGAGCGCGCGCAGGTCGTCGCGGAAAGCCAGCCACAACGCGCGCACGAACAGCACGAACGCCACAAGCACGAACCAGTAGCCCGTGCGCGAAACGAAAATGATCGCCGCCGGACCGGAGAGGCTGAAAAAACCGAGCACCACCGCGAGCGCGCTGGCAAGCAGCAGAAGCCAGACACGTTTATCCAAAAAGATGAACGAGAGGGCGGACTGGTTCATGCAGGGCGGCAGCTTGGGCGGTCAGCCGGAAAAATGAAAGCCCGTTGGCAGGC
>Ga0265314_10004524_pt1 | contig 12857 bp, 10 predicted proteins | sample 4126metaG_FD_203106 | JGI IMG/M metagenome (GOLD analysis project Ga0265314, IMG submission 203106) | Rhizosphere microbial communities from Carex aquatilis grown in University of Washington, Seatle, WA, United States - 4-1-26 metaG | ecosystem: Host-associated > Plants > Roots > Rhizosphere >... | reverse complement strand
GGGCAGAAACGCCTTGATGCCGATGTCGACGGTAAGCCCACCCTTGACGCGGCTGACCACCGTTCCGATGACGGGAGTTTTATCGGTAGCTGCCTTCTCGATGGTGTCCCACACGCGGAGGCGCTGGGCCCGCTCGTAGCTGACGATGTAGCCGCTATCGGCCTCCTCGCGCTCGATTACCACGTCAATGACTTCGCCGGGTTGGAACTTGACTGCGCCGGTGTGATCGACGACCTGCTCGAGCGGGACTAAGCCCTCGCTCTTGAGGCCGAGGTCGATCACTAAATGCTTGTCAGTCTGCTTGACGACCGTGCCTTGCACGACTTTGTCGCCATAAGCTTCGACGGCTGCGGCTTCAGCGGCCTGCTCGCGTTCGAAGGCTTCAAGGGCGGCGGAGAAATCATCCATCGACTCTCCCGCAGCTATGTGTTCAGACTGGTGTGCCGTGTGCACGGCCTCGGGCGCACTCTCAGGTGCAGCCTCGGCAACGGGCTCTTCGGACTTGGTTGAAAGGGTATCGGCGTCCAGCTCAAGTACTTCGACAACTTCAGCTGTGTCGGGGTTGGACGTGGACTCATGCGACGGCTGTTCAAGCTCCGTCTCAGGCTCTAGCGTTGGGGTTTCGAGTTCGGTGTTCAGGGTTATGCTCTCGGTTTCGGGATTGAGGACGTTTGCCATTACTGCAAGCTCCGGGACTTTCTGGTGCAGCGGTAGATCAGGCTCGCCGCTATGTGGCTTCATGCAACGGCATTGGCGAACCGCAGCTATAGGTGCAATAAGCCAGGTTCCCGTTGCCGCGCTCGGTGACTTACCGGTTGCTGTTTTCCAAAGCGACGGCCTCTCGCCCGATGATTTGCCTCGGGAAAAAGGCTTTGGGTCTCCTTGGGAAACACCCGGCAGGCAACGGCATGCTGGAAGGGCGGCCGCAACTCACTGCTGGAATCCGCGCAGGAAGCTACGCTTTCGAGTATAGCGATCATTGCAAATAAAGGTCAAACGTTGCGTGGGGTGAAAGCGGCTGCGATCTGCGCGTACGGATCGTTGTTTTCGTATGCGCGATGAACGTCAAGTTAATTCTGCTTTCGGGCCGGATTGAGTTGTCCGGCTCTAAAGTGTTTAGCTGCATCGCGGGCAAGAACGACGCTCGCCGGCGCCGCAAAGGAGAACCTGAATTCAGCGATGGATTCGAGGCGGCATTCGCAATAAATTCATTGATTGATGGCGGGGCGAGCGCAGGAGACTGGATAAGATTGGATTTCGACACGGTTCCTTTCGGAACGGATGCCCCTCGAAATAGATTGATTTGGAACCGAGCGGTTCGCCCGGCACTCCGAATTCCGCGAAATTGGCCCGCCGCGAGGAATAAACTCGATTGAACAGATCGGCATTCAAACTGATCAATTTCGTTCCGATCGATTAAGGATGGGTGACTTGCGAATCCTATTAACGGTGGCGGTTTGCCTACTTACAGGAACCGCATTCTCAGAGACCTGCACCCTTGAGACCTATGCGTCGTCATGGATGGTGACCGGAACCGCATTTTCAGTGAAGTGCCCGTCAGGAGTGTATTCCGGGCATCTTGTAACGACAGCGGCGAAGAGGTTCTTCCGCCGGGGCCACATGATTCTGATGTTCGATCAGCCGGTAGTGGTGATGACGAAGAATCCCGCTGACGAAGGCAAGCTTCAACCGAGCCGGGGCAGGCAGATTGCAAACATGCTGTTGGATGGTGGAGCTGGAATCGGGGCCAAGGACCTGACCGACGGGCTGTCGGGGGCGGTGTTCAAGTCCTGGGAAATGATTCCCATCTCATGCGTGGCCCTGGCGTTTTTCTCGAACGGGGGCGACATTCTGCTGAAGCCGGGCCACCAATTGCAAATCGGCTCCACAAGAGATGCGAATCAGCTCAAGGCGACCCCAACGTCGGGGAATTGAGCGACAATGTCACGATGGACCATTTGTGGACTCCGTGGCGTTATGCGTATGTGACCAGTGCAGATAGCACGGTGCGGGCGGGAGTTCCGGCAGCGCTGAGCGCGTGGCCGGGTGACTTGGGCTGCGTGTTCTGCAATCTGATTGCTTCGATCGATTTTGCGATTGCACAGGGGATGGAGCAAAACAAGGCCGAAGAGGCTGGCGGGCTTATTTTGCGCGGCACGCAGTGTTTTATCTGCCTGAATGCGTTCCCTTACTCAAGTGGGCACGTGCTGTTGATGCCGTATGCGCATCTGGATCGGCTTGCCGGGCTGCCGGTTGAGGCGGCCCACGAGCTGATGGATCTGGCACAGAAGACGGAGCGGGTGCTGGACCGGGTTTATCGGCCGCACGGGTTCAACTTCGGGTTGAACGTTGGCCGGTCGGCGGGCGCCGGGGTGGCGGGGCATGTGCATCTGCACGCCATGCCGCGCTGGATGGGCGACACAAGTTTTATTACCACGGTTGCCGAGACGCGCGTGCTGCCGGAGGACCTGAAGACCACGTGGCGGCGGGTGCGCGAAGCGTTCGCCGAAATTGAGAGCGAAAAGTAAGCGCCAAAAACGGGGCGGTATCCGTCTTAATTGCAGAACTTCAGGCAAATAGAGCATAGTGCGCACTCGGCGCGATTTGTGTATCCTGCTTCTGCGTGAAGGAAGCGCCCAAAAAACGACTGTGAGGGATGAATGAAAAAGTTGGTAATGATTTGTGCAGTGTTGGCCATGACGCTGTTTGCTGGTAAGGCGATGGCGGCCGACGTAACCGGGTCGTGGACTACCACCATGCAAACGCAGGATGGCAACTCCACGCAGTTAACTTTCACTTTCAAGCAGGATGGCGCCACTGTGACTGGCACGGTGCTGAGCCCGATGGGCGGCGACCCGATGGAGATCACCAACGGCAAGGTGGACGGCGACAAGTTCACCTTCGATGTGTCCTTCAACGGCATGACGATTCACCACAACTGCACGGTGGATGGCGACACGATCAAGATGAGTACGAAGACCGATTCCGGGGATTTTCCGGCGATGGAGTTGACGTTGACGCGGGTTAAGGCTGGGGATGCTCCGGCTCCGGCGGCTGCGAAGTTGCTGTCGGGCGGCTGGTGATTCTGCGGCTATTGTGGTCTCCCATGTCTCAGAATCGAGACATGGGGCACCCATCTGTTGTGGCGGAACCATCGTCTTGAAGGTCAGGGCCACCCGCCAACTCGACGAAACGATTCTGAGACTTTGGCCAACGCCCGCATTTTTGATTCAGACCGCGTCGGACTCGGCGACTCCCTGTTCTACTTCCGACTCCACGCTGCTCTCATCTCCCGCCTCGAATATTGTGACCTTCTCAGTGGCCGGCGATTCAACGGCTGACGCTTCCATCGCTGACGTGTCCACCCCTGAAGAATCCAGGAGGCCCGGCGGTATTTGCTTCCTTGGTGCGACGCCGAGGTCGCGCAGCATCTCAACCTGGCGCACTAGATTTCCGGGGCCAGCCGACAACCGTCCACGCGCCTCGTCATATTTCTCGCGAGCTCTGAACAGAGCGTCGCCCACCGCTTCGAGACTCGTCACAAATCCGACGAACTTGTCATAAAGATCGGCGCCGCGCTTCATCACGTTCTTGACATTCTGCACCTGCATCTCTTGCCGCCACAGATCGGCGACGATGCGAACTACAAACAATACCGTGGTGGGGCCGGAGAGAAGGACGCCCTTTGAGTAGGCGTCGTGCCACAGCGTCTCGTCGTTTTGGAGCGCCAGCAAAAATGCCGGCTCGATGGGGACAAACATCACCACGAAATCTGGCGACTGAATTCCGGCTAACGAGTGATAGTTGCGGCCGGCAAGCTCAGTAAAGTGGGTGCGAATGCTGATCAGGTGACGCTTGATGGCTTCAACGCGGTCCTTCTCGTCCGCCGCGTTCACGCTGTCGTTGTAGGCATTGAGCGAGACTTTGGAATCGATGATGAGGTGGCGGCCTCCGGGCAGCTTGACCACTACGTCGGTCTGGCGGCGCTGCACCGGATCTCCATCTGCGTTCAGCTCGGTATGGCTTTGCTGAAAGCTGTAGTGCACGCCCTCTTGCAGGCCTGACTTGTCGAGAATGTTGCGCAGGATGGTTTCGCCCCAGTTGCCCTGCGCCTTGGTGTCGCGGCGCAACGCTGTGGCCAGGTTGTGCGCTTCAGTAGTGAGGGCCTGGTTCAACGTGCCCATGGTTCCGATCAGCGTCTTCAATTCGGTGACGCCCTTGCCTGAGTCGATCTGCACTTCTTCAACTTTCTTACGGAAGTCGTTGATCTGCTCGCGGAGCGGCGTTAGCAAAGAGCCGATTTCCTTCTGGCTGCCCTCAGACAATGTCTTCGACTTTTGATCGAGAATGTCGGCTGCCAGCGCCTGGAATTGATTTGCGAGTGTCTGCTTGGCTTCGTCGAGCAGCTTGATTTTCTCTGCTACGTTCTCGCGCTCGTTGCGCAATTCGGTTTCAAGCGCGCTGATGCGCGCGCGGGATTGAGCTTCGGCATCTGACTTGTCCTTCAAATCGGTGCGCAGCGCATCGTGAAGGACTTGCGATGCAGTCCGCACCACTTCCAGTTCTTTGTAGAGCTCGTCGATGCGTTTCTCGCGCTCCACTGCCAGCGACTCAAAGCCGGCGCGCTTGGCGGCCAGGGCCATTGACTCGCTGAGTGCGTTGCCGGCCTGAGTGAGCGCGTTGGCCAGCTCTTCGTTGCGATGGACCAGGCCATCTTTTTCAGATTTTGCGAGTGCACCGCGAATCAGGATTCCGGCCAGAATCCCAACCAAGGCGGCGGCCCCGCCAATGAGCGCCTGCAAAGCGACAGGCTGCGCCAAGAGCGACTGCATGTGTATAATCCTCTTCGCCTAATGTACCCTTCCGGGCCATCAATTTTCCGTCAAATTTGACGGCTCCTGAGATGAGCCTTCCCAAATCGTTCTTCCCAATTCCCTATTCCCTTGTTTTCAAGCCTTTTCCCCACAGGGACAGCCTTTACACCCCCACCCCGGCCCGTTAAACTTAAAGATTCGGGGCCGAACGCGTTTTTTGTCGCGCGATGGTTGTGTTTCTGTGCCTTAGCCCATTATTGTAGGAGGCTGCTATTGACTTAGCCGGGCGGTAGACGGTCAATGGCATTTTTCTGGCATCGAAGCGGTAAACGGCCTTTTTCAGAAGGCTCCGAAGACAGCATTTTTTGGAAAAGTTCTGAGACACAAGAGGAGACGCAAGCATGGCTGTTGAAGAGAAGGTGAAGCAAATCATCGTCGAGCAGTTGCAGGTGGACGAATCGGAAGTGACGCCCGGCGCCAGCTTCCAGGAAGACCTGGGCGCAGATTCGCTTGACGTGGTTGAGCTGGTGATGCAGTTCGAAGAGGCATTCGATCTTGAGATTCCCGACGAAGACGCCGAGAAGATCAAGACGGTGAAGGACGCCATCGACTACATCGAGAAGAACGCGAAAGGCGGCAAGTAGGCTTTGACCCAGGACGTGACCCGCAGAGTTGTAGTTACCGGGGTGGGGCTGTTATGCGGAGTCGGCAACACGGCCCCCGAAATCTGGCAGCAGTTGCTCGCCTCGGCGAGTGGTATGGCTCCGATCAAGGGCTTTGACGCCACTGGTTTCCCGGTGAACTTCGCCGCCGAGGTCAAGAACTTTGACCCGCTGAATTTCGTTGACAAAAAAGAGTCGCGCAAGATGGGGCGATTCATTCATTTTGCCTTTGCGGCCACGCATGAGGCGATGCAGCAGTCTGGCCTGAAAATTACGCCGGAGAACGCGGACCGCGTAGGCGTATTTATTGGGTCGGGTATCGGCGGATTTGAAATTATCGAGCGTGAGCACGCCACGCTGCTGCAGAGTGGGCCGCGCAGGATTTCACCATTCTTTATTCCCGCGACAATTGTGAACATGGCGGCCGGGCAGATCAGCATTCGCTATGGCGCGCAGGGGCCGATTTCGGCTACTGCGACGGCTTGCGCGACGAGCGCCAACTCGATTGGCGATTCGGTACGGATGATTTTGCACGGCGACGCGGATGCGATGATTGCCGGCGGCACCGAAGCCGCGGTTACGGCGCTTTCAGTGGGCGGATTTGCCGCGATGCGGGCGCTGTCAACTCGCAACGACGAGCCGACCAAGGCAAGCCGGCCCTTCGACAAGAACCGCGACGGATTTGTGATTGGCGAAGGCGCGGGCATTTTGATTCTTGAAGAGCTGGAGTTTGCGCGCAAGCGCGGAGCAAAGATTCTGGCCGAGGTAATTGGCTACGGCATGAGCGCCGATGCCTACCACATGACGGGCATTGCACCGGACGGCGCGGGGGCCCAGCGCAGCATGCGGGCGGCGCTGAAAGATGCGGCAGTGACGCCGGAAGAAGTGGGCTATGTGAATGCGCATGCGACGTCGACTCCGGCGGGAGACGGCAACGAAAGCCGCGCGATTGAGCTGGTGTTTGGCGAGCATGCGTTGAGCCACAAACTCAAGATATCCGCGACCAAGTCGATGACCGGGCACCTGCTAGGTGGCGCGGGCGGTCTTGAGGCTGGCATTACGGTGCTTGCATTGCAGAACCAGATGATTCCGCCGACCATCAACCTCGACGAGCCGGACCCCGAGTGCAAGCTGGATTACGTGCCCAATGTGGCGCAGCCGCTGACCTTTGATGTGGCGCTGTCGAACTCGTTCGGGTTTGGCGGAATTAATGCTTCGCTGGTGATGAGGAAGTGGACGGAGTAAATAAGGCAGGGAACAGGGATCAGGGAACAGGGAACAGGGAACAGGGAACAGGGACCAGGGACCAGGGACCAGGGACCAGGGAACAGGGAACAGTTTAGTTGTGCGGGAATGAAGATGGCGCGCAGACCTTTTGGTTTGCGCGCCATTTTTATTGCGGGACGGATTGCGGGGCTTCACTCAGCCCATGAGCGCCGAGACTCCCATGCCTATAAACAGTCCAATGACCCACCAGCCAAAAACCACTATGTAGCCCGTGTTGCGCTTGACTCCTGCGACCGTCGCAACGCCGATGGATGTCACTACCATGCACCAGATTCCGAGCGCGTCCAGTGACATTAGCAAGTTGTACACGAGAAGAGAGCTGGTTCTGAGTTCAGGGAGAAAGGCCGCCACGTTGGTTGGCGAAGCGTTGTGTATGTTGAAAGCTTCCGGATCTGTGAAACATGCCGTGATCGCGCCCAGCAGCCATTGCAGCACCCAAAGTGGGAGCCCCGCATATAGCGTTACAACAAAGAGCGAACTGAATTTGGCTTTGCCGCCAAAGCCGAAGTTAATTGTGGCAAGAAGAATTGCCGCGCCGATGACATCGATAAGCAGAACTCCGGCAGGCGCTATGGCCGCGGTGACAGCCTGCGTAATGGGCCCGGCCTTGGCGGCAGCAGCTTGCCTTTCAGGGGGTGCCTGTTCCTGCATACGTTTTGCAAACTCGGGTAGATTGCGCTGCTCGTTCTGGTAGACCTGGTTCCACGTAACCCTGGTGGAAACAGCGAGGAAGAACACGGCGAATGCCAGCACGTACAGGATCAGCGGCAGCCACCAGCTTTTGTTGCCGCGCTTTATGTCTTCAAAGGTTTTGGAAGGGGCTGTAAATGTGTAGATAATGCGTTGGCCCTGGGTCAATCCGGGGGCTGACTCGGTGGTGCCTTGAATCTCAGGCTCGGCCATAAATTCTACCTTTCAATGAAGACGGAATGCGCAATTTGCTGAGACGGCCCGGAATCCGTGCAGACCAAGCCTGGCTGCGCGGACGGATGACATGGCAATTTCAGTTAATTGCGTTCGCCCGCGATTGTAACCCGGAACGCGGCATGAGAACGAGTCAAATTTTTGAGAAGGCTGTGAGGAGCGCTAAAGACCCTGTGCGGAAGCTTCATCGACGGCTGGAGCTGGAGCCGCGTGCCGCTTTGATCGACCGGTGCGGGCCTGCGAGGGAGGGTTGGGAGCGGGGTGGTACGCGGGCAGGTAGTTTTTGTAGACGGCGATGTGGAAGCAGGACTGCTGGAATTCTTCTTCGACGTCGATTTTGCCTTCGGCCTCGCGGGCCAGCAGGTAGCGGCGCATCCAGGCCATCTCGGCGCGGCTCAGGTTGTCTTTGGCTATGTCGATGGTGGCGCCGGTAAGGTGCGGGCTGACGACATCGCCCTCGGCGGGCGCGGCATTTCCATTCACCCGCATGAGCCGCTTTTGATATTCGACGGTGCGGACGGCTGAACTGACCTGAAGCGGGCGGTGGAAGTGGGCATAATGCGCGGCGGCAAGGTCGGAGAGGAAGCGTGCGGTCCAGGGGCGGCAGTAGCGGTGATTAATCGGCAGGTTGGTGTTGATGGCGAGCGCGCCAGAGACCGGCACGGGAACCAGCAGATGATGGGCGATGCGGGCGGCGAGATCTTGCTCGTCTTCGATGCGCTCAAGCCCTTCGGCGTCAAGCCGGGCGTTCTGGCGCTCGAGCGAGGCACGGTTGCCGCGCAGAGGCGCAGGCATAACGCCGCGAGCGATGGTGAGAGAGGCTTCTTCTGTCTCCTCTTTCAGGCGCTTGTCTTCAGAGATGTTGTAGTCGCTGGCGATTTCGGGCGCGGGCTGCCTTGCGGCAGGCGCGCGATCGCCGAGACCGGCTGCGGCGTCGGGCACGGGGGCAGCGGCGTGGCGGGCAAACGATGGGTGGACGGCGTTGCGGGCTGCAGGCGGGGGAGCCAGATCGGAATCGGCGCTGGTTGAATCTGCTGCGTCTGACTCGTCGCTGGCCTCTACCGGAGCGGCTGGGTGCGGAGCAGTGTTGCTACGTGCAGCGGGAATGGGGGCGGAGGGCTGGCGCAGGTCGGCCTCGGCGCCGAGGATGGAGGGGCGGGAGCGGAGAGGCTCGGGATCGGCGTCGACTGATTCGTAGTGCGCTGTGCCGGTCATTGCTCTTGCTTCGGGATGGGTTCTGGCTTCGGGTTGTGGCTCATCGTCGGTGTCTACCGAATCGACCTCGGTGGGGGGGCGTGCGCTGACGATTGGGGTATAACTGGCGCGGACCAACTCGGGCTGACGGCGCCGGGGTTGGTGGCCTTCATGTGCATAGCGGCGCGAAACGGTTTGGCGGTCGGCAGTGCGGCCTGCGGCCAAACTTCTTTTGTTCGCGGCAAGTTGACTGCGAATCTTGAGTCCGGCGGCGCGGCCGACTTCAGCAGGGGTTGGCTTGTGGGCTGCGGCCTGGGCCGTGGGTTGGGATGGGGTGTGCCTGGCTGCGGGTGTGGGCCGGTGGGGTGCAGTTGTTTTCTCGTGGGGATGGGCTGGGGCGTGGGCGGAGCGCTGATGCGCTGAAACCTTGCGAGCCGAGACTTGGTGAGCTGTGACCTGGTGAGCCTGGACGTGATGTGCTGGGGCGTGGTGAAGCGTCTGCGAGCCGGCGGTGTTGCTGCGGGCGCGCGCAGAGGTCACCGGGACGCCGTTTGCCGAGACGGCTAGCGCCGCCAGGGCAATCGTGATGATTGCGGTCCGGCCCATGAGGGGTGGTGCGGACAATCGAGAGCCTCTTTAGTGTATGTCGATCAGAGTCGCGCCGTGAGTACCCAGACGGATGCGGACTTGTCTGATAACTGGTCTGATAATTAGACCCGGGGCGACGCGGATAGTTGTGGCGGAGCAGAAAGTAAGGGAGCCGGTAGCCAATAGCCAGTAGACAGTGGGGGTCTATTGGCTACTCCGGCTTCGCTTTGGCTAGCATGTAGTTGACTGCTGCTTCTAGTTCGGCTGGGGTTACGTCTTCAACTACGCCGGCGTCGCCTATGCCTATGGGCAGGACGAAGCGGCGTACTCCGCCTACGTTTTTCTTGTCGCTGCCAGTGGCGGCTACCAGCTTTTTGACGCTCAGCTTGAGGGCGGGCAATGGGCCGTAGCTATAAATCACTGATTCCATGCGGTCGAGCTGGCTGGCGGTGATGGTTCCCCGTTGCCGGGCGAGATGGAGCGCGGCTACCATGCCCCACGCGACTGCCTCGCCGTGCAGCATGGCCTTGTAGCGGGTGACTTGCTCAAGGGCGTGGCCGACGGTGTGGCCGAGGTTGAGAATCATGCGCAGGCCGTTCTCGCGCTCGTCCTTGTTCACCACGCCGGCCTTGATGCGGATGGAGGCGGCGATTACCTTTTCGAGGGCCTTGGGGTCGCGGGCGAGCACGTCATCAACGTGCTCCTCCATGTAGCGGAAGAGGGCGCGATCGCGGATGATGCCGGCCTTTACGCCTTCCATGAGGCCGGCGCGGAGTTCGCGGTTGGGGAGGGTGCCGAGGACGCCGATATCGGCAAACACGGCGCGTGGGTGGTGGAAGTTGCCGACGAGATTTTTGCCTTCAGGCAGGTTGACGCCCACCTTGCCGCCTACGCTTGAGTCAACCTGGGCCAGCAGCGTGGTGGGAACCTGGATGTAGGGGATTCCGCGCATGAAGATGGCGGCGACAAAGCCGCCAAGGTCGCCGACGATTCCTCCGCCAAAGGCGATGAGCAGCGAGCCGCGGTCGCCACCGGCGCGGATCATTTCGCGCGTGAAGCGATCGACGTTGGCCATGGTTTTGTGGCGCTCGCCGGGAGGTAGGAAGAGAGCGATGGGCGGTTCAGAAAAGGAATGGAGAAAGGTCGCGCCCCAGAGCGACCAGATTTCAGGCGAGGTAAGGACGAAGACGCGGCGCGGCAGCGGGCCGATGGCGCGCTCGATGCGGGGGGTGAGGGATTCGAGGAGACCGCTGCCGGCGAATACGTCGTACCGGGCCGATGGGGTATCTACGCGGATGGTTTGCACGAGTTTAATGGTAAAGCAGCGGGGTTGGCGGAGTTAGCGTGGTTAGCGGGGTTAGTTTCTTCCCCCATGGCGAAGCTTGGACGGTGAACGCAGCCGTTGTGCGAGAATGGCGGCATCGTGAAAAGCTCTGATCTCTTTGTGTTCGCATTGGCGCTTTTGAGCGCAGCACCGCTCCTCGCCGACGATGGCGCTGCCTCAATTGCACAGGGCGGACTGGTGGTGATGGGCCATGAGCCTCGCATCACCATGGCCAAAGAAGTACTTAGGATTTCGCTCGACAAAGTCGTGGTTGACTATGACTTTCGCAACGACTCCGATCAGGATGTGACGACCGAGGTTGCGTTCCCGATTCCCGATTACGAATTTGCTTTGGAGGAGGTCGAGCCCAAAAGCCAGGGATTCGACGATTTCAAGCTCTGGATCGATGGGGCGCTCACACCTTGCAGCGTTGAGACACGAGCCCTTGTAAAAGGAAAGGACCTCACAGCCGCGCTCACCGCTTTACACGTTGATGTGGGCAGCTTTGCGCACGTGACCGTCGATCACGTTTTTAAGGACTTGGAAAGGCTCAGCACGTCTCAGCGTGCGCAGTTAACGCGGACAGGCCTGATTGACAATGACGGCGTAACCGCCTGGACGGTGCGGAAAAAGTATTACTGGAGGCAGACTTTCCCGGCTCATGCCATTGTGCACATTCGGCATGAATACACGCCGGTGGACGGCGCTGAAAACAGTATCAGGTACGGACTGGGCCCGGACCCGGTCAAAGAGGAGACGGCGCGAATTGGGAGCATGTGTGTTGAAGGGCCTCTAAGGAAAACACTGGTCGAGATTGCGAACAGCAATGACAGGGACGCAGTGTATTTCTACGTAGACTTTATCCTCACGACAGCGAACACTTGGAAGGGGCCCATTGAAGATTTCACGCTGATCGTGGAGCGGCCACACGAGAAGGACGTGAAGGCCAACTACGTGAGTTTTTGTTGGGATGCGCCGGTAACTAAGTTCGACGCAGACCACTTTGAAGCTTACGCGACAAACTTCGTGCCGAAAAAAGAACTTCGCGTGGGATTTTTCGAGGAGTCGAAAAGCAGTTTTTGAGACAGGCAGCGCTGTATCCGGATTGCGGCGCGAGGCGCCGCGATCCGGAACTGAGATAAAGAACTGTTTAGGGACAGTGATTGGCACGGCTGAAGCCATGCCCTGATACAAGGCCCGCGCCTGAAGGCGCAACCATGCTGCAAGTTGTTCAGAGGCCTAAAGGCCTCTGCTCCCTCCTAATTCCCTCCCGCCCTGGCAAAGCCAGGACGGGGCATTTGGCGGGTGCGGCGATTGGCAGCGGCTGTGATAGATTCATGATTCCCCACGGGAGAATGTTGAATGATTCGCGAAATTGTCGCGGTGATTTCATTGACGCTGACTGCGGCTTGCGCGATGGCGCAGTCGCCGCAGCCAGCTCCGGCTGCACCCGTCGCCGCGATGCCCTCACCGGATGCCGAATCGATGATCCATTACAAGGGCCCGGGAGTGACTGCGCCTGAGTTGCTTTCGATCAACGGCAAGTTTGATGCGATTGACCATTGCAAGAAGCTGGATGGCGAGGAGCAGCTTCTGATTGCCGTGGATCGGACCGGAACCGCGCAAATGATCAAGGTTCTCAAGTCATTGGGCAACGATCTTGATGCTATGGCATTGCACGTTGTGGATCTGGACAAGTTCAAGCCGGGCACAGTTGACGGCGCGACTGCCATTGTGGCCGTTGCCGATGATATGAAACTCGAGGCCTGCCGCATGGAAAAGAAGGACGAGAACGGCAATAAGCAAAATTATGTGCAATTGCGGTCCGCTCCGGAACAGGCGTTCGAGCTGATAGAACCTCCGAAGGATGCGCTCACTGAGCTTCCGCCGGCGCCGGGGACGCCAGCATGGAACACGGCAATGCACAACCTTTACCACGTTGGTGGCGGCGTCACACCTCCGGTGTTGATTCACCAGGTTGACCCGCAGTTCACCCCGGAGGCTCGGAAGGCCAAGTATCAGGGCATTTGCATGGTTTCGATCATCGTGGACATGAATGGCATT
>Ga0265314_10004522_pt1 | contig 12859 bp, 11 predicted proteins | sample 4126metaG_FD_203106 | JGI IMG/M metagenome (GOLD analysis project Ga0265314, IMG submission 203106) | Rhizosphere microbial communities from Carex aquatilis grown in University of Washington, Seatle, WA, United States - 4-1-26 metaG | ecosystem: Host-associated > Plants > Roots > Rhizosphere >... | reverse complement strand
TGCGCGTGTTCTTCTTCGTCACGTAATAGAATCCCGTGCCGCCGCCCGAATTGAGCTTGATCTTGGCCGTGGTGGGCTTCGCCATAAGGGACTCCTGAATGCCGTCGAGAGGGCGGGGAATTACGGTGGCAGGGGCGCGAAGTCAAGCCCCGCGCCGGCGTCGGACCAGGAGAAAAGTCACATAAATCAGGCTGATAGCGGCCAGAGCGGCCATCAGCCCGGTCGGATTCCAGGCATCCAGCGCCACCCCCTCCACCGGCGGGGCGGCGAGAAGGCCCGCCGCATAGAGCATGACATAGGCCGCATTCGCCCCCGGCAGATCCCCAGCCTTGAACCGCTGGCCGACCAGGACCAGGCCCAGCGTGTAGATGCCCAGCATCAACCCGCCCCACACGAACAACAGGGTATAGGTCGCCGCCGTCGAGCCGATCGCGAAGGGCGCGGCCACCGCCCCGGCGGCGCTGGCGATCACGCAGATCAGCAGCAGGCTGCGCCGGTCGAACCGGTCGGCCAGCATGCCCAGCGGATACTGGAACACCATGCTGCCCAGCGACGTCGCCGCGACGGCGAGCGCGGCATGCGCTTCGCTGAATCCCGACCGCACGGCATAAACCGGGAACAGGCCATACAGCCCGGCATCCAGCGCGCCGAACACCAGCGCCGCCGAGAGCAAAGCCGGCGCCGCGCGCAGCGCACCGAATACGCCGCCACCTTTCTCCTCGGTCAGCTGCGGCGCCGCCTTGCGCGCGATCAGCACCGGCACGACGGCCAGCAACAGCATCACGGAGCCCGCCGCAAAAGGTGCGATCCCATGCGTGCCCATGACGTAGAGGATCGCCGGCCCCATGCCGAACCCGCCCGAGATCGCGATGCCGTAGAGCGCGACATAGCGTCCGCGGTTGCTCTCATCGGCCAGCTGGTTGATCCAGAATTCGCTCGCGACGAATAGCCCGTTCAGCCCGATGCTCAGCACGAAGCGCAGCGGAAACCACAGCCACAGTGATGGCGCGGCATAGAGCGCGAGAAGTGCCGTGGCCGACAGCATGAGCGAAGCGGTGAGATAACGCGCGGTGCCGAAGCGGCGCAGCAGGCGCGGCACCTGCGGCGTGATGAAGAACGCAGCGAGGCCCGCCGTCGCCAGGTTCAATCCATTGACCCAGCCGGGAAAGCCGCGCCGCTCCAGGATCAGCGACAGCAGCGGCAGCGTCAGCCCGATCCCGACTGCGAACGCCCCGCAGGTCGAAAGGATGGCGACGAGGCCGAGTCGCTTGTGGAGTTCAGCGACCATCGCGGGCGAACGCATTGGGTTGGCGGGCGGCAATGCGTTCGCCCGCCATTAAATATGCACCAAAGACGGCTTGCCGCGTGAGAAGCGATAGAACGGCATAGGCCGCATCGTGTCACCGCCCAGCCGTGCCTCGACTTCGCCCAAGACGGTGCGCGTGATGCTGGGAAGATCGAGCGCGCGCGCCTCCGCCAGCGTCAGCCATTCCGGCTTCAGCAACTCCTCATTCTCGGCAGCATCGATCTGGTGCGCAATCGCGCCCGCATCGGCCATGAAGAACCGCGCATCGAAGCGCCGCGTGCGGTTCGGCGGCGTGATCGCGCGCGCGATCATCTCGAAGTTGTCGAGCCGCGGCATCACCTTGTGCGCAAAAAACTTCGCCCAGGCCGGCGCACGCGTGCGCGGCACTTTATCGGAGCGTTCACCGAGCAGGATGCCGGTCTCCTCGAAGGTCTCGCGGATCGCCGCGAGCGCCAGCCCGCGCGCCCGCCCTGGCGCGACGCCCGTCCGCGCGGCGACGTGCGGAAGCAGCTCCGATGCCGAGCGGATGCGCAGATCGCCAGGATCCAGCCGCCCGCCGGGAAACACATATTTGTTCGCCATGAACGCCATGCTGCCGGGGCGCAGCCCCATCAGCACGCGGTGTGTGTCGCCGTCGCGCTTCACCAGCACGAGCGTCGCCGCATCCTTGGGACGCAGCGGTTGCTCGATGATCTTCTCATTGTCGGAATCGAAAATGGTCATCGGGGAATTGTAGAACAACAATTCCCCAAACCACCAACTGTGACGGCGTTACCGCCGCTTCTTCCCGCGATGCTGCGTCTTGAACCGCGGCTTGTCTCCGCGCGGCGTGGTTGACGCTTCGGCAAGATCGAAGCGCAACCCGCCGGTCAGCGGCGCCGCTTCCGCCAGCCGCACCGCCACGATGTCGCCGAGCTTGTACGCGGTGCGCGTGCGGTCGCCGACCAGGGCATGCGCCTTCTCGTCATGCTTGAAGAATTCCGAGCCCAGCGCGCGGATCGGCAGCAGGCCCTCCGCGCCGCTGTCGGCCAGTCGCACGAACAGCCCGAACCGTGTCACGCCGGTGATCCTCGCATCGAACTGCGCTCCGACCCGGTCTTGCATGAAAGCCGCGACATAGCGGTCCGTCGAATCCCGCTCGGCCGCCATCGCGCGCCGCTCGGTCATCGAGATGTGCTCGGCGATCTCGCCGAGGCGGCCTTCCTCGCGATCGGTCAGCCCGCCCTCGCCGAAGCCATGCGCCTTCACCAGCGCGCGATGCACGACGAGATCGGCATAGCGCCGGATCGGCGAGGTGAAATGCGCATATTTCGCGAGGTTCAACCCGAAATGTCCGACATTCGCCGGCGAATAGATCGCCTGTGCCTGGGTCCGCAGCACGACATCGTTCATCACCGCCTCATGTGGCCCGCCCTTGGCCTGGCCGAGGATGCGGTTGAACACGCCGGGCTTGAGCACCTGGCCCTTGGCGAAGGCGATGCCGACGGTGCGCAGGAAATCCGAGAATCCGAACAGCTTTTCCTGCGAAGGCCGGTCATGGATGCGGTAGATCAGCGGCGTCTTGCGCTGTTCGAGAACTTCTGCCGCCGCGACATTGGCGAGCACCATGAATTCCTCGATCAGCTTCATCGATTCCAGCCGCTCGCGGAACGCGATGGAGGCGACCTTGCCGTCCGGCCCGAGCACGATGCGCCGCTCGGGCAAATCCAGATCCAGCGGATCGCGCTGCTTTCGCTCCTGGGTCAGCACCTGGTAGCAGGCCCACACATCCTTCAACGTCGCCTTGGCGACGGCCGACATCGCCGCATCCGGCTTGCCGTCGAACGCAAGCTGCGCCTGCCGATAGGTCAGCCGCGCCGCGGACCGCATCACGCCGCGGATGAATTCCTGCCGCCGATTCTTGCCGTTTTTGTCGAAGGTCATCCGCACCGCGAGGCAGGCGCGGTCCACGCCTTCCTTCAGCGAGCACAGATCGGCCGATAGATGCTCCGGCAGCATCGGGACGACGCGGTCGGGGAAATAGGCCGAGTTGCCACGCTTATACGCTTCGCGATCCAGCGCCGAGCCCGGCGTCACATAATGCGCGACATCCGCGATGGCGACCAGCGCGATGTACCCGCCGGGATTCTTCGGATCGGCATCCGCACCCGCCCACACCGCATCGTCGTGATCGCGCGCATCCTCCGGATCGATGGTCACGAGCGGAATGGCGCGCAGATCGGTGCGCGTGCGCGGGTCGGGCGCCGTCGCGGCCTTGGCCTCGTCGATGACGTCCTTGGGAAATTCCGTCGGAATGCCGTGCGCGTGGATCGCGATCAGGCTGACGGTCTTGGGCGTGTTCATGCTGCCCAGCCGCTCGATCACCTTCGCGCGCGGAAATCCGGAGGCGCGTCCCGCCAGCGGCTCCGCCAGCACGAGTTCATTGTGCTCCGCCCCGCCGCGATCCCGGTTCTCCACCGCGAAGTCCGTGCGGCTCTTGCGATCGATCGGCGCGATGCGCAGACCTTCCGGCCGCACATGGAGCACGCCCAGCACGCGATGCACGCTGGCGCCCAGCCGCTTGATGACCCGCGCCTCGTATCCGTGCTCAACGCGTTCCAGCCGCGCCAGCACGCGCTCGCCAGCGCCCAGCGCCGGTCCTTTGTCGTCGCGCGCCGGCACGACATAAATCTTCGGCGGCTCTTCGTTCGACTCCCATTTCTGGGGCCGCGCCAGCAGCTCGCCGTCGGCGTCCTGGCCGGTGACTTCCAGCACCGCCACATCGGGCAGCACGCCCGGCGGGGCATAGCCACGCCGGCGGTTGCCGGCGATGGCGCCGTCCTCTTCCAGCTCTTTCAGGATTCGCTTCAGCGCGATGCGATCCGAGCCCTTCACGCCCAGCGCACGCGACAGGTCGCGCTTGGTCGCGTTCGGCCTTTCGGCAAGCAGCGCGAGCACCCGCGCCTTGTCGAGACGAGGCGCGTTACCGGACTGTGGTTTCTTCGCCAAGGTCTACTCGCCGGCCACCGGTTCGGGCTTCTTCTTCGCCGGGGCTTTCTTCTTCGGAGCCGCCGCCGGCTTTTCAGCCTTGGCCTTCGGCTCCTTCTTCGCCTTCGCCTCTTTCTTCGGCCTAGCGGGAGCACGAGCGGGTTTCTTCTTTTTCCCGCCGCCCTTCGCCGCACGATCGGCAATGAGCGCCAGCGCCTGTTCCAGCGTGATGGCTTCGGCGTTGTCGGCATCGGGCACGGTCGCGTTGACCGAGCCGTCGGTGACGTAGGGCCCATAGCGGCCCTTCATCAGTTTGATCTCCGTGCCCGACGAATCCTTGCCGAGTTCCTTCAGTGCCTGCGGCCCGCGGCGCGCGCGGGGATTGGCCTTCTTCTCCGCGATCAAATCGACGGCGCGGTTGAGCCCGACGGTGAACACATCCTCCGGCGATTCCAGCGAGGCATACATCCCGTCATGCGCGACATAGGGCCCGAAGCGGCCGAAATTTGCGGTGATCGGCTTGCCGGTTTCCGGATGCAATCCAACTTCGCGCGGCAGCGCGAGCAGCTTCAGCGCATAGGGCAGATCGACGGTCTCGACCTCGGTCCCTTTCGGAATGCCGGAGCGTTTCGGCTCCTTGCCTTCTCCGAGCTGGACATAGGGTCCGAAGCGTCCGCTGCGCAGCGACACCTTCTCACCCGTCGCCGGGTCTTCGCCCAATTCGCGCGGCTGCGCCGCCGCCGCCGCGTCGTTGCTCTGGCCGAGTTGGCGCGTGAAGCGGCATTCCGGATAGTTCGAACAGCCGACGAAGGCGCCGAAGCGGCCGAGCTTTAAGCTCAGTTCGCCCTTGCCGCAGGTCGGGCAGACGCGCGGGTTCGATCCATCGGCATTGGGCGGGAAGATGTGCGGCCCCAGGATCGCGTTCATCTCGTTGATCACATTGGTGATCTTGAGATCCTTGGTCCCGCCGACCGCGGCCGAAAAATCGCGCCAGAAATTGCGCAGCAATTCTTTCCAGTTGAGTTCGCCCGCCGAAACCTCGTCAAGCTGCTCTTCCAGGTCGGCCGTGAAACCGTATTCGACATAGCGCGGGAAATAGGTGGCAAGGAACGCCGTCACCAGCCGCCCTTTGTCGTCCGGATAGAACCGTCCGCGGTCGAGCCGCACATAAGAGCGGTCACGCAGCACCGACAGGATCGTGGCATAGGTCGAGGGCCGGCCGATACCGAGCTCCTCCAGCTTGCGCACCAGGCTCGCTTCGGAATAGCGCGGCGGCGGCTCGGTGAAATGCTGTGCCGAGGCGACGTTCTCGATCTTCGCCGGTTCGCCGGCCGCAACCTTCGGCAGCTTTGATCCGTCTTCGTCGGATTCGTCGTCCTTGCCTTCCTGATAGAGCGTCAGGAATCCGTCGAACAGCGTGACCGTGCCGGTGGCGCGCAGCGTGATCTTCTTGTCGGCGCTTGCCACGTCGACGGTCGTGCGCTCCAGCTCGGCGCTTTCCATCTGGCTCGCAATGGCGCGCTTCCAGATCAGCTCGTAGAGCTTGGCGGCATCGCCATCGATATATTTCGACACTTCTTCGGGCGTGCGCTCGAACAGCGTCGGGCGGATCGCCTCATGCGCTTCCTGCGCGTTCTTCGCCTTGCTCGTATAGAGACGCGGCGTGCCGGGCACATATCTCTGGCCGTAGCGCGTTCCGATCGTGGCGCGCGCTTCTGCGATCGCTTCCGGCACCATCACGATGCCGTCGGTACGCATATAGGTGATGAGACCGACCGTCTCGCCGCCGATGTCGACGCCTTCGTACAGCCCCTGCGCGATCTGCATCGTCCGCTTGGCGCCGAAGCCGAGCTTGCGCGAGGCCTCCTGCTGCAAAGTGGACGTGATGAACGGCGGGGCAGGGTGGCGCTTGACCGGCTTGCTCTCGACGCTGTCGATCGCGAAGCGCTGGGCGTTGATCGCGGCCACCGCCGCGCTCGCCTGCGCCTCGTCCTTCAGCGACAGCTTGTCGAGTTTCTCGCCATTGAGCTGGGTCAGCCGCGCCTTGAACGTGCCGTTCGGCACCAGGACGTCGGCATCGATGCTCCAATATTCCTGCGCCTTGAACGCCTCGATCTCGACCTCGCGGTCCACCACCAGCCGCAGCGCCACCGACTGCACGCGCCCCGCCGAGCGCGCGCCCGGCAGCTTGCGCCACAGAACCGGCGACAGCGTGAAGCCCACGAGATAGTCGAGCGCCCGGCGCGCCATATAGGCGTCGACCAGCTCGGCATTGATCTCGCGCGGATGGGCGATGGCGTCCAGGATCGCGGATTTCGTCACCGCGTTGAACGCGACGCGTTCCACCTTGGCGTGGCCGAGCGCCTTCCTCTGCTTGAGGACCTCCAGCACATGCCAGGAGATCGCCTCGCCCTCGCGGTCCGGATCGGTCGCCAGGATCAGCTTGTCGGCGCCCTTCATGGCGTCGGCGATGTCCTTGATCTTCTTGGCGGCCCGCTCGTCGACCTCCCAGATCATGGAGAAATCGTCATCCGGCTTGACCGAACCGTCCTTGGAGGGAAGGTCGCGGATATGTCCGAAACTGGCCAGAACCTTGTAGCCCGAGCCCAGGTACTTGTTGATCGATTTGACCTTGCCGGGGGATTCGACGACGACGACGTTCATGTGGTGTGGGGTACTCGGCCTGTTCACCCGGCAGCGCCGGATCGTGAAAAACGTGCCAAACCGGGGTCCGGCCCCGGCAGGCGGCGGGACACTGATAGGAGCCGGAGACGAGTGTCAACGCCGCGGCGGTGTTGTCGATGAAACTATTGGTTGTGAAACTAGATGATTACGGCGGTTTAAAACACTCTAGGTTGCATTCACCAAAGAGTGTCCGTAATCTTTGCCGGCCCGCAGAACGCGCGATCCCATGGCTTCCTATGCACGAGGCGGCGGCCTTCCTTCCGGCCTGCCTCACCCACCTATCAGCCCGGAAGACTCCGCGCGGTATACCCGCGAGCTGCTTGAATCTCTTAAGAAAATTGCGCTCAGCCAGGGCCAGACCCTGCTCGCCCATCTGCTGGGCCTGGCGGCGGTGGAGGCAAAACACCTGAGCGATCAGGCCCAGGACACCTGATTGCCCGGATGGCGGGTGATTCGGCCCGCAAGTTCCAGTTCCAGCAAAATTGTCAGGACCGCCCCGACCGGCGCCCCGCAAACCCGCACCAGCTCGTCGATCCCGACCGGTGCCGGCCCCAGCGCCTCCTCGACCCTGGCGCGGACCCGGTCGGCCTCCGACTCGCTTGCGGCAGGCGGCGGCGATGGGTCCTTGGCACCCGGCTCGCGGAAATCGTGGCCCAGGATCGGGCGCAGGCCGGCCAGCACATCCTCGGCGCTTTCGGTCAGCGTGGCGCCCTCGCGCAGCAGCCGGTTTGTGCCTTTGGCGCGCGGGTCGAGCGGCGAGCCCGGCACGGCGAAGATCTCGCGGCCCTGTTCCAGCGCGTAGTTAGCCGTGATCAGCGAGCCGGAGCCTTCCGCCGCCTCCACCACCACGACGCCGCGCGCGAGGCCGGAGATGATCCGGTTGCGCCGCGGGAAGTGGCGCGCCTGCGGCGTCTGGCCGAGCGGCATCTCCGACACGATGCAGCCCTGCGTGCGGATGGCGTCGTACAGCTTTGCGTGTTCGGGCGGATAGATATTGTCGACACCGCCCGCGACCACGGCACAGGTGCCACCCTCCAGTGCGCCTTCATGCGCCGCAGCGTCGATGCCGCGCGCCAGTCCTGACACCACGACGAGTCCGGCCTGTCCCAGGTCGCGCGCCAGCATTCCCGCGAAGCGTCGTCCCAGCGCCGACGCATTGCGCGCGCCGACGATCGCGACCGCCTCGCGGCTCAGCAGCGTCGCGTGCCCCAGCACCGAGATGATGGGCGGCGGCGGTTCGGCCGCGGCCAACCCGCGGGGGAAATCGCTCTCACCGCTCGCGATCATCCGGCCGCCGAGTTTCGCCAGCGCCGCCATCTCGCGCGCGGTTTCCTCGGCGCTTGGTATGCGCAGGCCATCGCCGCCGCCGCGCCTGGCGAGGCGTGGGATTTCCTTTAGCGCCTCGCTCGCGCTGCCGAAGCGCGCGAGAAGCTGGGCGAAGGTGACAGGCCCGACATTCTGGGTGCGCGAAAGGCGCAACCACGCCAGCCGCTCCGTGTCGGTCAGCGCCGTCACGCGGGCTTGCTTTGGCCGACGCGCGGCTCCTCGCCGCGCAGCAGGCGGCGGACATTGTCCCGATGCGCGATGAAAACGAGCATCGCGAGCAGCACCGCCAGCACCGCCTCATGCGGGCGATGGAACAGGGCCATGTAGATCGGTGTGACGATTGCCGTGACCAGCGCGGACAGCGAGGAGATGCGGAACACCGCCAGCACCGCGCCCCAGCTCGCGAAGGCCAGCAGCCCCACCGGCCAATAGAGCGCCAGCAGGATGCCGAGCGATACCGCGATGCCCTTGCCGCCCTTGAAGCCGAGCCACACCGGGAAGAGATGACCGAGGAACGCGCCCAGGCCTGCGAACAGCGCCGCGTCGGGGCCGTACCAGTGGCGCATTGTCAGCACCGCGATCGCGCCTTTCAGCGCGTCCCACAGCAGCGTCAGCCCCGCCGCCGCATATTTGCCGGTGCGCAGCACATTGGTCGCGCCGATGCTGCCCGAGCCGATCTTGCGCACGTCGCCGGCGCCGAAAATGAAGCTGAAGATGAGCCCGAACGGGATCGAGCCGAGGAGATAGCCCACGCCCAGCGCGATGCCGGCGCTGCTCCAGCCTGCTGTCAGATTCAGGGACGACATAGTGTAGGATGAGCCTGCAGGATGGGACGACGACAGATGGCTCATATTAGCTCAGTTTCGGCGCTTCGGGAACGCTTGCCCGAGCCCAAGGGGCCGACCCGGCTCAAGGTCCGCGACCATCTCGACGAGCAGGCGATCGCCTTCGTCGCGCGCTCCCCTTTTCTGCTCCTCTCGACGATCGACGCCGAAGGGTATTTGGAGGTCAGTCCCAAGGGCGACGAGCCCGGCTTCGTCCAGGTCGTCGACAAAACCACGCTGCTCATCCCCGACCGCGCCGGCAACAATCTGGCTTTCGGTCACATCAACGTCATCGGCAATCCGAATATCGGCCTGATCTTCCTTTTGCCCGGCACCGGCGAGACCTTGCGCGTCAGCGGCCGCGCCGCGCTCTATGACGACGTCGATCTGTGCGAACGGCTCGCCGCTCGCGGCAAGCCGGCCAAGCTGGTGATGAAGGTCGAGGTCGTCCGCGCCTATTTCCACTGCGCCAAGTCGATCCTGCGCGCCAATCTGTGGAAGCCGGAAAGCTGGGATGCCGATCCGCTCAAAGTGTCCTTCGGCAAGCTCTTCGCCGAACTGATGAAGATGGATGAGAGCGCGGCCCCCGACATCGACGCGCGGGTGCGCGCGGGTTACGGGCCTGAGAATTTGTAAGTCAGCGCTTCCGCTTGAACACGCACACACCGCCGACGAAGGTCTTCACCGCACGTCCGTGGAATCGGCGGCCTTCAAACGGCGTGTTGCGGGCGCGGCTTTTCAGCTCGCTCTCGCGCACGGTGAACGGCTCATCGGGATCGATCAGCACGAGGTCCGCCGGCGCGCCCTTGGCGAGCGTGCCCGCATTCAGCCCGAATATCCTCGCCGGCGAGGCCGTCAGCGCCTTCAGCACATGCGAAAGATGCGCCCGCCCGTCATGATGCAGCCCGAGCGCCACCGGCAGCAACGTCTCCAGCCCCACTGCGCCGAATGCCGCCTGGGCGAAGGTCTGCCGCTTGGTGTCCGCCGCCTGCGGATCGTGGCTCGACACCACGATGTCGATCAGCCCCGACGCCACACCCTCCACCATCGCCGCGCGGTCGGCCTCGGAGCGCAGCGGCGGCTTGACCTTCATGAAGGTGAGATAGGATCCGACATCCAATTCGTTCAGCGCCAGATGATGCGCCGCGACCCCGCAGGTCACCGTCACGCCCCGCTCCTTCGCCGCCGCGATGGCGTCCAGCGCCGCGCGGGTCGAGATCTGCCCGAAGTGATAGCGCGCGCCCGTCATCTCCACGAGGCGGATGTCGCGCTCCACGATGATCGCCTCGGCCGCCGACGGCGCCGCGGGCAGGCCGAGCCGCATGGCGAACTCGCCCTCGGTCACGGCGGCGCCCTCGGTCAGATCCGGGTCTTCCGCATGGCCGACGATCAGCGCGCCGAAGGTATTCGCATAGGCAAGGGCGCGGCGCAGCACGCGCGCGTTGGAGATCGTGCGGTCGCCGTCGGTGAACGCCACCGCGCCGGCCTCCTGCAGCAGGCCGATCTCGGTCATCACTTCGCCGCCGAAGCCCTTGGTCAGCGCCGCCATCGGCGCCACGCGCACCTTGGCCGTCGCCGCCGCACGGCGCAGGATGAAATCCACCAGCGATGGTTCGTCGATCGCCGGCTCGGTGTTCGGCATGACGACGATGGTCGTGATCCCGCCCGCCGCTGCCGCCTGGCTCGCGGATTCCAGCGTCTCGCGATATTCGCTGCCCGGCTCGCCAGTGAAGACGCGCGCGTCGATCAGCCCCGGCGCCAGCACCAGGCCCTTGCAATCGATCACTTCCGGATCGTTCGGTTCGGCATCGTTGAACAGGCGCGGGCCGATATCGGCGATGCGTCCGTTCTCGACCAGCAATCCGCCCTTGACGTCCAGCCCGCTCGCCGGATCGATCAGCCGCGCATTGCGGAAGGCGATGCGTTTGGTCATGGCGCGTTGCGGCCCTCGACCGCCAGCCCGCGCGACAGGGCGTCGAGCACCGCCATGCGGATCGCGACGCCCATCTCGACCTGTTCCTGGATGACGCTGACCTCGATGTCGTCGGCGACCGCGCTGTCGATCTCGACGCCGCGGTTCATCGGCCCCGGATGCATGACGAGCGCGCCCGGCTTGGCGGCTTTCAGCTTCTCGTGGTCCAGTCCATAGAAGCGGAAATATTCCCGCGTCGAGGGCACGAAGGCGCCCGACATCCGCTCGAGCTGAAGCCGCAGCATCATCACGATGTCGGCGCCTTCGAGGCCTTGTCTCATGTCGTGGAAAATCTCCACGCCGAAGCGGTCGGCATCGGCCGGCAGCAGCGTGCGCGGCGCGATCAGCCTGACCCGCGCGCCCATCTTGAGCAGCAGATGGATGTTCGACCGCGCCACGCGCGAGTGCAGGACGTCGCCGCAGATCGCCACGATCAGCCCCTCGAACGATCCGCGCCGGCGCCGGATGGTGAGCGCGTCGAGCAGCGCCTGGGTCGGATGCTCGTGCGATCCGTCGCCGGCGTTCACGACGCAGCAATCGAGCTTGCGCGAGAGCAGTTCCGCCGCGCCGCTATCCTGATGCCGCACGACGAGGATGTCCGGCCGCATCGCGTTCAGCGTGGTGGCGGTATCGATCAACGTCTCGCCCTTCGACACCGACGAGGTCTTGACGCTCATATTCATCACGTCGGCGCCGAGCCGCTTGCCCGCCAGCTCGAACGAGCTTTGCGTGCGGGTGGAAGATTCGAAGAACAGGTTGATCAGCGTGCGGCCCTTGAGCAGGTCCGTCTTCTTCTTCGCGCCGCGATTGAGCGCGGCATAGACCTCGCCGAGATCGAGCAGTGCGGCGATCTCGCCCACCGATAGGTGTTCGATGCCAAGCAGATGGCTGGATTTGAGGAAAGGATCGGCAGCGGCCGGGGTCATCAAAGATCGGTGTATAGGGTCCGCGCCGCTGGGGGGCAAGCCGCCGCCGCAGATTGTTGTGGAGCGTCGGGGGTCACATCCGCCTTAACCGTTCCAGCACGCCCTGGAGGATGTACGCCGCCGCCATTTTGTCCACGACCTCGCCGCGGCGCCGGCGCGAGGCATCCGCGTCGATCAGCGTGCGCGTCACCGCCGCGGTGGACAGCCGCTCATCCCACAGGAGAACCGGCAGCGCGGACCGCGCTGCGAAATTCCGCGCGAAGGCCCGTGCCGATTGCGCGCTGGGCCCCTCGCTCCCGTCCATGTTGAGTGGCAGACCCACCACCAGACCGCCCACGCCCTGTTCGGCCGCGATCTTCTCGATCTTGGCCGCGTCGGCGCCGAATTTGCCGCGCTTCAGCGTCTCCATCGGTGTCGCCACGGTGAGCAGCGTGTCCGACAGCGCGATCCCGATGGTCTTCTCGCCGAGGTCGAGCCCGATCAGCCGCGCGCGCGCGGGCAGGGCAGGCTTGAGCTCTTCGATGGTGAGGACGGGCACGGCTTACCTCCCCCTCTGTGGGGAGGTCGAAAAATCACTGCGCGATTTTTGGACCTCCCCACAGAGGGGGAGGTAGTCGGTCGCGCTTCTCACCTATGCCCGATCTCGATCCGGTTTCCCGCCGGATCGCGGACGAAGAACCGGCTGAGCCCCTCCGCCACGCTTTCCTCCTCGATCGCCACGCCGGCGCGCAGCACCGCCGCCTTGGCCGCGGCCAGATCGGCCGTCAGGAAGCAGATGTGCCGCTTGCTCTTGGGCCCCGCCGGCGGAGGCCGGCCATCAATCAAGTGGTCGGGATCGACCCCGATATGCATC
>Ga0265314_10004519_pt1 | contig 12872 bp, 11 predicted proteins | sample 4126metaG_FD_203106 | JGI IMG/M metagenome (GOLD analysis project Ga0265314, IMG submission 203106) | Rhizosphere microbial communities from Carex aquatilis grown in University of Washington, Seatle, WA, United States - 4-1-26 metaG | ecosystem: Host-associated > Plants > Roots > Rhizosphere >... | reverse complement strand
GTCGAAGACGCTGTATATGAAAGATGGCGGCTATCACATGGGAATGGGTAATTGGACGGCGCTGCAGGCACTTGCCGCAAGCGATCGCGTAAATCATCGAGTGGGCATTGCGCGGCAATTGATCAAGGCAGGCGCGAAGCTGGATCTGGACGATCAAAACGGCGCAACCGCTTTGTACAACGCCCTGCTTTCCGACCATGAACTCGCTCAGCTTCTGATTGAATCCGGCGCGAAAGTGAACACAAGAACCGAAACATATATTGATGATGTTGGCGGAGAGTCGCCGTTGCACCGCGCAACCTGGATGAGTCCGAAATTGACGGCCGCACTTTTGAAGCACGGCGCGGCGACCGAAGCGAAAGATAATCGAGGGCAAACTTCGCTTCACTTCGCGGCTCGGTTTGCTCACCTGAAAAGCGCGAAGCTGTTGATCGAGGCCGGCGCAGACGTATTTGCAAAAGACGATAGCGGCTGTACGCCGTTGGACCTGGCCGAGCAGGCGAAAGGCGTGAAGGACCCATTTAAAATGATTGAATTGCTGCATGGTGCGGAGCGCGAGAGACGGAAACAGATTGGTCCGACGTCCGAGACTTCTATTAAACGCGCCGGCCTTTGAGGCGCCCGATGCGGTCGACCCATTTGGACCAGTGCAGCGCGTCGAGTGCGTTGCCGGAGTAGGCCAGCAGGAAAATGTCGCGGTGTTCGTCGGTGAAGCCGAAATTTTTTCGCTTCGGAATAAATGAGCGGATCATTTGATACAGATTTTTGGCGCGGCGGATGCGCGTAAGCACCGGCGGGAATGAACCGCCGAGCAGGTCGATCAGGAAAAAGTTTTTCGGCGAGCTGGGCAGGTCGGGAAAAATCAGCAGGTGCCCGGCCTTGTAATCGTCATGGTAAAAACCGGCGTCGTGCAGGCGTCCGGTGAACTGGCCGAGCGCGATCAGCAGTTCGCGGCGGTGGCGTTCGCTCTCGCAGCGGATGAAGCGCTCCTGCGCGGATTCGACGTCGGGCAGCGCCTCGGTCGCGATCAGGCTGAATGGCGCGACGGCGCCTTCGGCCTCGGCCATCCACACCGGGCGCGGTGTGCGAATTCCGGCTTTCATCAGCTTCCAACCGAGATCGAATTCTTCGCGCGCGCGGCTTTTACGGCCGGTGCGGAGCAGGTAGCGCAGCCAGTTCCGGTAGTTGTAGCGCTTCACATAGACTTCGACGGGCAGGCCGTACTGTCCGGCGGAGAGTTTCACGACTTTGCGGCTGCGGCTGGATTTCACGAGGCGCTCGGTGGCGTCGTCGATCTCGGCGTCGGATTCAGCCCACGGAATTTCGAGCCCACGGAATTTTTTAAACGGCGCAAGTGCGCGGATGTGGTAACCGTCCTGGTTGAAATCAACCCAACTGTTTGTGTCTTCGGCCATTGAACGGCATTCTCTGGTTCTGGTCTCTGGTTTCTGGTTTGGCGAAACCGAGGACGCTTATTTCAAAATGCGCGCGTACAACTTTTCATGCGCTTCGGCCCAGCTTGCATAGCCGTAGCCGCGCTCGGCTTTTTCACGGGCGGCGGCGCCCCATTTTTCGCGCTGGGCGGCCGATGCGCTCAAAACTTCTACCAGACCGGCGGCCAAAGCCAACTCATCGTTTGGCGCGACGAGCGCGCCGTGTTCGCCGGGGGTGACCAGATCGGGCACGGCGCCGACGCGCGTGCCGACGACGGGCAGACCGGCGGACATGTATTCGAGCACCGCGCGCGAAAAACCTTCGCTGCCGATGCTGGCGAGAACGCCTGCATCGGCTGCGGCGAGCAGTTCGGCGACATCGTTGCGGCGGCCGAGGAAAAGGACGCTCGATTCGATGCCCAGCGTTTTCGCGAGCGCTTTGGTTTCTTCGAAGAGGAGGCCGTCGCCAACCAAGGCGAGTTTTGCTTCGGGAATTGTTTCGAGAGCCTTCTTCCACGCGGCGAGGAGGATGCGATGGGCTTTGACGACGGCGAAACGGGCGACGCAGATGGCGAGCGGCGCGGATTCGGAAATAGAAATCGTTTTTCGCGCGGCGATTTTTTGATCGGTGATCGCTGGCCTGTAGAGCCCCAGATCAATTCCACCGGGTATGAACGCGAGGCCTTCGCCCGTGTACAGCCCGGTGTTGCTAACATCTGTTTCAACGGCACGCGAGACGACGACGAGTGCGGCGGTGCGCTTCGCCAGCCAGCGGTTGGCGGTGTTCGCGGAAAGCGGCGTGACGACGTGGCGTGTACGGATGACGGGAATTTTCAGGCGGAAGAGTTTTGCCGCGAGCACGGCCTGCCAGTGGTCTTTGCCACGGTGCGCGTGAATGAGATCGATGTTGTGTTCGCGAACGAGCCGCGCGATGTGGCGCATGTCCGGCGCGTCTTGCGGCGGCCACCAGCGGTGCGGCATGTTGAAGGGAATGGGATCGAGCTTGCGGGCAGCCGCGCGATCCAGCGTGTCATAACCTTTGCGCAGTCCGAGCCAGACCGAATGGCCGCGCTGGCGCAGCGCCTCGGTCAGGTTGAGCGTGTGCGCCGCTTCGCCGATGTATTTTCGCGCGCTGTTGAGCTGCAATATTTTGAGAGGCCGGCTTTCGGGCATGGTCAGAGTTATAGCGCGTTTTTAAGAAAGTGGCGAGTGACTCGCCTGAACGCGCGCCTCACTAAAACGCCGGTGAGGCCGCCAGGAACTCCGCCACCTTCGGGCCGATGCGTTCGTGGGCATCTTCGAGAACGTAGTGGCCCGCGTCGTCGTACTTGACGACTTCGGCCTTCGGAAATTTTTCCTGCCAGGTTTTCAAAAACGATTCGTCGAAGCACCAATCTTTCATGCCCCAGCAGATCAGCATCGGCGTGTCCTGGAATTGCGGGAGTGAAGCTTCGATTTTCTGCATCACCGGCCACGACGGCTCGTTCGGCAGCATCGGAATGTCCTGCACAAACCGCAGCGTCGCGATGCGGTTGGCGAAATTGTCGTACGGCGCGAGATAACCTGCCCTCACTTCCGGCGTGAGCCTCTCGCGGTGCTTCACCGCGCCCATCGGCGTGAGCGCTCCCGCGGCGAACGCGTTGAATCCGCGAATGGCGATGTCGCCGAAAATCGGCACGCGGCAGATCTCGATGCGCTTCGGGATCTTCGGCGAGGGAAACGCGGCCGTGTTCAGCACCACGATTTTTTTGATGCGTTCCGGCCGCCGCACCGCGACGCCCATCCCGATCGCGCCGCCCCAATCGTGCAGCACCAGCGTCACGTCTTTTAATTCCAGCCGATTGAGCAGACTCTCGGTGTTGTCAATGTGCTGGCTCAGCGTGTACGGATAATCCTGCGGTTTGTCGCTCATCCCGCAGCCCATGTGGTCGGGCACGACGCAGCGATACTTATCGCGCAGAGCCAGCACGAGATTGCGGTAATAAAAACTCCACGTCGGATTCCCGTGCAGCATCACCACCGCCTTGCCCGGCGTGCGCGGCCCTTCGTCGAGATAATGATATTTCAACGCGCCGTAATTGAAGGAGAGGGTGTTGGATTCAAATGGATACAGATGGCTGAACGATCGTGTGTTCACGCGAGTTTCCCAGAGTCCGAGTCATTTTTGAAATTCGGGGACTAGATTTACCACGAAGAGCACGAAGAAACGACACGAAGTTCACGAAGAACAGAAAAGAGATGCGAAAACTCTTCGTGTTCTTCGTGTCGTTTCTTCGCGCTCTTCGTGGTAAAAAAGGGCATCAACTCGGAGTAACGAAGCCATGGCTTTCCGCGAACTCCAACCCGATCTCTTCGCCTGGACCGATTCCTGCAACGTCTACGCGTTTCGCAAGGGCGACGCGGCGATACTCTTCGATCTCGGCGACGGAAGCGTGCTCAGCGGACTCAAGGACATCGGCGTCTCGCGCGTCGAATGGATTCTCTTCACGCACCACCATCGCGAACAATGCCAGGGCGCGCCTCTATTAAAGGAGTGGAACCCGAAGATCGCGGCGCCGGAAGCGGAGCGCGCCTTCTTCGAACGACCCAGCGATTTTCGCAAGATGAAACCGGCGCTGGGCGATGCGTTTTCGGTTTACGGATCGAGTTTCGTACGCCCACCGCTGCAGCCGATCAAGCTCGACCGCGGTTTCAAAGCGATGGATGATTTTTCGTGGAACGGGCACGAGTTCTGGTGCGTCGACACGCGCGGCAACAGCCCCGGCTCGATGTCGTACCTGCTCAAACGCGGCGAGCGCTGGATCGCGATCAGCGGCGACGTGATGCTCGATGGCGCGAAGCTGCACAACTGGTTCGACACCGAATGGGATTACGGCTACGCGGCGGGACTGTACGCAATTCACAACGCCGCGAGCATGCTCGAGCGTTACGAACCCGCGCTGCTGCTGCCCTCGCACGGACCGGAGATCAAAGAGCCCGCCGAGCAATTGAAAAAATATCAGGCGAAACTGAAGCGCCTCGCGAAAGTGTATCTGCGCGGCTACGACCTGAATACGTTTGCAGCGGCCGACCAGGATAATATGTCGAAGCCGTCGGCGGTGCCGCACATCTGGCAGGTCACGAAGCATCTATACAAATTCAAAGGCCCGAATTACTGGCCGAATTTTCACATGATTCTCGCCGACAACGGCCACGCGCTGATCGTGGATTGCGGGCTGTTTGAAAAAACGTTCCTCGACAAAACCATCACGACGATGAAAGAGCGTCTCGGCCTGAAGCAGATCGACGCCGTCGTCGTCACGCACATGCACGGCGACCATTGCCTCGAAGCCGTTCACATGCGCGAAACGTGGGGCGCGAAATTGTGGACGCTCGATCTGGTCAACGACAAGTGCCAGTTCCCCGAGCGTTTCGACTATGCCGCGCCGATCCAGAGCTACGGCGGCACGGCGGCACCGTTCGCGTTCGATAGACTCTTCAAAAATGGCGAGACGTTCCAGTGGGAAGGATTTTCATTCACCGTCGATTGGATGCCCGGCCAGACCGAATTCGCGCTCTGCATGCACGGCGAAATCGACGGCCGCCGCGTCGCGTTCACCGGCGACAACATTTTTGCGAGCACCCTCGATCCGAACCAGACCGGCCACGAAGCCGTCGTCGCGCACAACAGCGGGATTCTCGAAGACGGTTATCTCTACGCGGCAAATTACCTGCACGGTCTGCAGCCGGATCTGATTCTCGGCGGGCATTCGTGGGTGCTCGACAAGCCCGAAGCGCTGATCGAGCGCTACCGCAAAGGCATTCTCGAATTGCGTGAGTCGTTTCAGGATCTCAGCACCGACAGCGATTATCGCTACACCTTCGATCCGTACTGGGTGCGCGCCGATCCGTATCGTCTCACCGCGAGCGCCGGGGCCGGCGCCGAGTGCGCGATTCACGTGCGAAATTTTCGCGACGTTGCGCAGAAACATCGCATTACCGTGCGCACGCCCGAAGGCATCTCCGCGCAGCCCGCGATTCTCGAAGGCGAAGTTCCCGGCGAAACGACGCGCAAGTTTCCGCTGAAACTCAGCGTCGCGCCTGGAGTGAAAGACGGCGTCTATATCGTTTCGTTCGATACAATTCTGGACGGAAAACGATACGGCGAGTGGTTCGATCTGATGCTGCAGGTCGGCGCGCCGAAAGAATCAGCGCCGCAAAAGGCGCCTGAGGCGAAAAAAGGATATTAACGCCGAACGGCAACACGCCTGCAGAGTAACACCCCCAACATCGTGCGTGCCACGCACACAGAAGGATCAATTTCAATCAGCGTGCGTCTTTCCTATCAGCCTAAAAGTTTCCAGCGTCCCAGCGTGTTCTGTTGTTTGCTGTTCCGTTCGCCCTGGCGCTGGTTCTGTCCGGTTCCGTCCGCGCGGACGACTTTACCGTGACCGTCGGCTGCCAGAAGTGCGCGTATGAAAAGGACAGCGGCGCCACGGAATGCGGTCCGGCCTGCAAAACCGCTGACGGAAAAGTGTTGCTCCTCAAAGGCGACGCCGTGAAGGACCTGAAGTTCAAGGACGGCGGCGAATACATTGTCACCGGCAAGCTGTCCGCCGACGGCAAGGCCATCGAAGTCACCGAAATCAAGAAGAAGGCTTAATCGCTTTTATTCGACGCGGTACCGGAGGGACAGCGCGCGCGAGCGCCTGTCCCTCCTACTTTTCATCGCATAAATGCTTCGTTTGCATCGGATCGAAAAAAATGGTTTACTAAACATGGAGTGCTGCGCTGCGTTCCGAGTCGCGACCGGCTTCATCCGAAGTCGAGCGGCACGAAAGGCGAATCAGGCACTCCTTTTTTCGCGTCCAAAACGGATCGCAAAAGAAGGTGAAAAAAGCCCCTCAATACTAGTTGCGAAACAATCGCGTATCGGTATCATCTTTAGGTTTCCGGTAGGCCTCTGGCGGGGTCTACCCGGCGTTTTATTTTAGTCTCGCCAGAAGTGCTTGCTGCTTCAACAGCACAGGGGAGAAGAGGAATTCATGGCAGAAGAAGCCACCGTGATCGACAGTATCAGCTCGCAGCCGGCGCTCGACGCCGAATCGATTCTGAAGCTGCGCAACGCCGCTCGCAACAGCACCGCTGAACGCAAAGCGCTGCAGGCGCGCCTCACCGCGCTCGACGGCGAGAACCTTTCCAAGGAAGAAAAATCGCTGCGCCAGGCCGTTTACAACTGGATCCTCGGCCGCTACGACGACGCCGAAACCGCCGTCAAGAGTGTCAGCAATGCGACCGGCCGCCTCGTTCGCGGCGCGCTGGCGCTTGATCGCGGCAACGCCGAATCGGCTGTCGCTGACCTGCAGGCCGCCGCCTCAGCGGCCCCCGGCGCGAAAGTCGCCGCCGAACTCGCAGCCGCTCTGCGCAGCTCGGGCAAGATTGACGAAGCCATGGCCGTGATCGACAAAGCCGAAAAGAGCGCAGGCGCCGAGACCGATCTGTGGCTGCAGCGCGCCTGGTGCCGCGAAGCGCGTGGCGAACAGGAATCGGCGTGCGAAGGTTACGAGAAGGCGCTGGAGCTCGACCCGCAAAACGCGCAGGCCGCTTTCCGCCTCGCCTACTACATGGATTTGCGCGGCGAAGATGCACGCGCGACAGAACTGTACAAGCGCGTCGCCGGCCAGGGCGCGGCATTCGTGAACGCGATGATCAATCTCGGCCTCCTCTATGAGGACCGCGACGACGTCGACAACGCGATCGCCTGCTTCAAGGAAGCGATGAAGGCCGAGCCGACCAACCGCCGCGCGGCGCTTTACCTGCGCGACGCCGTTGAATCGCTCGACATGTACTACGACGAAAGCCAGCGCAAGGAAACCGACCGCCTGGAAGCCGTGCTGCGGATTCCGGTCAACGATTTCGAGCTCTCCGTGCGCAGCCGCAACTGCCTCGCGAAGATGAACGTGAAGACGCTTTCCGACTTGGTGAAGAAGACCGAACCGGAACTGCTCGCCTACAAGAACTTCGGCGAAACCAGCCTCCGCGAAATAAAGCAGCTCCTCGAAAGCAAGGGCCTGCGCCTGGGCATGCACAAGGAAGAAGAACAGAAGCGCGCGCGCGCCCAGCGCCTGCGCCTCGGCGCGACCGAAAATTCCGCGCTGGCCAAGCCGATCACCGACCTGGAACTGTCGGTGCGCTCGCGAAAGTGCATGCAGCGTCTGAACATCGAAACCATCGGCGACCTCTGCGAAAAGAGCGAAGCCGATCTTCTGGCCACCAAGAACTTCGGCCAGACGAGCTTGAACGAAGTGAAGATCAAGCTGACCGAGATGGGATTGGCGCTGAAAGCCAGCGAGTAAACGCACAAAGGACGTTGTTTGAAATGAGCCGGGCGAACTTCGTGTCCGCCCGGCTTTTTTAAATTCGAAATTCGAATATCGAAATCCGAAACAAATTCAAAACTGACATTGAAAAACAGACAAACGACGAGCGTCGCACAGATGGACGCCGAGACGACTCATCTGTGTCGCGCGAAGCGCGATTTTAACGCCCACCTGACGCGTCGTTCGACGAATGCGCGTTGACACTGCGAGTGCATCCGGGGGCGTCGTTAAAATGCCTTCGGCACACCGATAGACGCTGCGCGTCTATCGGTGCCACCCAATGCGAGCGGATGCCCGTAGCCCATAGGTCACGTCGAATATTTCAGCAGCGCCTTTTCCGTCTCTTCGAGAATAATCTTCATCCGGTTCGGAGGTAAATCGGCCGGGAGAAATGCGACGACAAGTGCGTTGCGCGTGCTCAGCGTAATTTTCGTGCGATCCGAATCGGCGCTTGGATTTCCGAAGGGGCCCAGCGCGTCGGCGAGACAGTAGCGCTCGGCGACGTTGATGAATTCCTTGCGGATGCCTGGATAGCCCTCGCCCGCCCCGCCAAGTTTCAACGCCACCGGCGGCTTCACTTGATCGAAATCATAAAGCCCAAACGGCACCAGAAACTTCAGCGAGCACAGATTGAGCGCGTCGACGAGCGTGTTGATGCGATAAAGGTCCTGTCCTTTCAACACGCGCCGCAATAATGCTTCCGAAGATGGACGGTGCTTGGTCGGATCGAGCCCCAGCGCGCGATAGGTTGCGCGCACAGGCTGGATGCCGGGGATTTCGCCGATTTCGAGCGCGCCGAATTGCGCGCGGCATTCGGCGCCGAGCGCCGCGACCTCGCCCTGCAACGCGGTGTCACTTTCACGAACCGTCAATCCCGCAAGCGTGAACGCTGGACAGAGAAGTTTGAGGTCCGGCGCGGATTGGATTTCGTAAGGAGTCATGCGCGAAGTTTACGGTGAAATGCGCGGTCTGGCGACTCAAAACAGATATGCCGCCCCGCGAACCACGGCGAAAACCAATCCGAAAATCAGCGCGGCGGTGATCAGCAGCGAAACGAAGACTTGCAGATTGCTTTTGTAATCAAAGCGACCCAGTGCTTGAAATAGGATTGCGCCGGGAAACGTCGCGAGAAATGTTCCCATCCCATTGAGGCTGATCCAGCCGCCGCCGGGCTTTGTGCGTTCGGTGAAAATAATTTTCAGCGTAACGACGCAATAAAGGGCGGCGGCGATTGCGGGAGTCCATAGCGGCCAATTCATGGCAGCACAATAAGTGCAGGCACGCGCGAATCAACCGGACTCAATAAAATCGGCGCTGATCGCCTTACGAGAAGGAGCGTCAGCGCCGATTTCGCTCAGAGGAGTTTACAACTTTTCGGCAGCGTAGTCCCATCCGTCGCGAACCGCAGCGCGCTTGAGCAGGCTGTTGGCCTGCGCGTCATCCTGGAAGCGCTGCTGGTCGGCGTCCCAGTGCAGTGTGCGTCCGGGGCTGGCGATTGCGGCGTTTCCAAGCAGGCAGAGTTTGGTCAGCGGCACTGCATAATCGAAATTCGCGCCGCAGATCTTGTCCTTCTGAATGCAACGCAGCAGTTCCTTCTGCGGATCGCCGGGCGCGAGCGAGCGCTCCCATTTCTTTTCGACGTCGTGGCTTTTGATCCAGGCTTCGTGTGCTTTCTTGGGGAGCAGTTCCGGTTTGTTGCAGTAATCGCCGACGTTGAGAATGATTCCGTCGCTACCCTTGATGATGAAGCCGCCGATGATTTTGCTCCAGTCGACCGATTCGTCGAGTTCCTTCGGGCGTTCAGGCTTGCGGCCGCCTTCGTACCAGGTCAGTTTTACTTTACCGAACAGCTTTGTCTTGAAATAGGCATCGACGGTCGAAGCTTTCGGCCAGACCATGTCGGTCAGTCCTTCGTTGCTCGATTCGAGCTTGAACGGTTCGCCAAGTTCGCACGTCCAGAAGGGGCCATCGAGCAGATGGCAGCCCATGTCGCCCATCGCGCCGGCGCCGTATTCGCGGTGGCCGCGCCAGGCGAACGGATGCAGTCCGGAAATGTAGGGAACATCGGGACACTGCGCGAGCCACTCTTTCCAATTTAACGTGGACGGTGCTTCGCCGCCGGTTTTGATTTTTGCCGCGCCTTCCGCGCCCTGCGGCCAGATGGGGCGGTTGGTCCAGACGTGAATTTCTTTGACCGTGCCGACGATTCCGGCGTCGATCCATTCGCGCAGCACGCGGATGGCTTCGCCAGTGTGGCCCTGGTTGCCCATGTTTGTTTTGACGCCCATTTTCTTCGCGGCGTATTGAAGCTGGTTGGCTTCCCAGATGCGATTGACGAGCGGCTTCTGCACGCAGACGTGCTTCTTGCGCTTGATCGCTTCCATCGCGGCCGGGTAATGCGTGTGATCGGGCGTCGACACCGTAACCCCGTCGAGCTTGTCGCCCATGGTCTCGAACATTTCGCGGAAGCTCTCGAAAGTCTTGGCGTCCGGGTATTTTTCTTTCGCTTTTTTCAACCGGTCGCGGTCGACATCGCAGAGCGCCACGATGCGGGCTTCCGCGGCGATGTTTGAAATGTCCGAGCCGCCTTTTCCGCCAACGCCGATGCCGCCAAAATTGAGCTGGCGGGTGACGCTGTCCTCGGCCCGCAGAATATTCGGCGCAAAAATTCCCGCACCCGCGGCAAGCCCCGAGATTTTCAAAAAGCCGCGGCGAGTAGGTCGGTTCAAGCTCATGTTTGGATTCCCAAATCGTTAGCGCAAAAGCCGCGAGCCCCGGTGGCATCGAGCGGACTCCATTGATTACACTTTGAAAATGAAATGGACGGGGATTTTTTGGATTCTATCCATATACAGGGGGTAGCATGTTGAGAACACAACTCTTCCTTCAAAGGATAAATGCATGAAAAACAATCTTGTTCGACTGATTCTGCTCACTGCGCTTTCGGCGGCGCTGTTGCATGCGGCGGACGATCCGCGAGGGGCAGCTGTGTTGAAGGCCGACGATGAGCGGACGGCGGCGTACACGGCGGCGGATAAGGAAAAACTCGGCGCGATTCTTTCGGACGATCTGCGCTACGCGCACTCGAACGGCGGCGTGGACACGAAAGCGTCGATGATCGAGGCGCTCACCTCGGGCAAGACGAAATACAAGAGCTTTGACTACGACGAGCGCAACGTTTCGTTCGCGGCGCCGAATATCGCGCTCATGACGGGACGCGTGAAAGTGAAGGTCTCGGGGGCAGCGGGCGATCTCGATTTGGTGCTCGGGTTCCTCGCGGTTTATCGCGAAGAGAATGGGAAGTGGCGATTCCTCGCGTGGCAGTCGTGCAAGATTCCGCCGCCGGAAAAAAAGTAGCATGGGGTTGGGAAAAACTTCAAACGGTGCATGCAGTCGCGGACAATTCACAGCGGGCCCCGGATACTTAACATGAATTCGAATCAGAACTCGCGACGTCAATTCATCAAGGCCGGCGCGGTCGCGGCGGTTTCGGGGACGCTCGCGGCGGGCACCTCGGTTCGCGCAGACGACGCCAAGCCGGCCCGCAAAACGATCCAGACGGATGTGCTCGTCTGCGGCGGCGGCTGCGCGGGAACCGCGGCGGCGCTTTCGGCTGCGCGGCGCGGCGCGAAAGTTCTACTGATCGAGAAAGCCCCGTTCGCGGGTGGAATTATTACGTGCGTCGGGCTGCCGTACTTCGACGGCATCGCGAACATCAAAGACAAGCGCGTCGTCGTGCGCGGGATCGCGCTGGAGTTGCTCTCAAAATCCGGAGTCTGCGCGCCGGACGCGAAACAGACGGCGGTGCACAACCCGACGATTCCGAACACATTCGAATTCAAAATCCTGCTCGACACTTTGATTCGCGAACAGAAGGACAAGCTGACGGTGCTTTTCAATTCTTTTGCGTGCGGCGTGGATAGCGCAAACGGGCGCATCACGTCGGTTCTCGTCGCGAACAAGGACGGGCTTGTCGCCGTCGAGCCGAAAGTGGTGATCGATTGCACGGGCGACGCCGATGTCGCGGCGTGGGCAGGTGCGCCGTTCGAGCAGAACGCTGAGGTCCAACCGCTCACGCTGCATTTCCGCATCGGCCACGTGAAGCCGACGAAAGGATTGTCGGAAGGCTGCCGTGCGGCGCTCGAAAAGGCGCAGCAGCGCGGCGAACTGCCGCTCTACTACGGACCCGGCGTCGGTTTTACCTATGGAAACGACGAAGTGTACATTCACGGCGTGCGCGTACCGGCGAATCCGACGGATGCGGCGGACTTGAGCCGCGCGGAAATGCAGGGACGCGCCGATGCGCACGCGATGTTTCGCGCGTGGAAAAAAGAAGTGCCGGGCTTCGAGCATTCTTATTTTATCGAGGCATATCCATGGATCGGCGTGCGCGAATCGCGGCGGCTGACCGGGCAGTATATTTTGAAAGAAGACGACTTGATGAAAGGCACGCGTTTCGACGACGCGATCGCGACAGGCTGCTGGTACATGGACCTGCACCCGAACAAAGTGACGGTCGGCACCGCGAACGATTTCAAGCCGGAGAAGGTTCAGCCCGCGCCGTACGACATTTCTTATCGAACACTGCTGCCGCAGAAGATTGAGAATCTGCTTGTCGCGGGCCGCTGCCATTCGGCTACCCGCGGCGCGCACGCATCGACGCGCGTGACCGCGACGGCCATGGCGATGGGCGAGGCGGCGGGCTGCGCAGCCGCCGGCGCAGTGGCCGACAAAAAGTCGCCACAGGAACTCAGTGGCGTAAAAGTGCGCGAGACGCTCGCGCAGCTCGGTGCGGGGCCGTTTACGGATTGAATGGTGGTGGCGCCACTGGCTGCGGTTGTTTGCAGCCAGTGTTTAAGCGCGCCGCAACGCCACGAGCACTGGCTGTAAACGGCCGCAGCCAGTGGCACAAACTAAATCAACGCGCGGTCGGCGAGCTCGCGCTTGGTGTAGGCGTACGCGATCGGAGCGACGATGACGCCGGGCAATCCGAACGCGGCCTCGAAGAGCAGCATCGCCAGCAGCAGTTCCCATGTCGCGGCATGAATCTGTCCGCCCATGATTTTTGCATTCAAAAAGT
>Ga0265314_10004517_pt1 | contig 12876 bp, 10 predicted proteins | sample 4126metaG_FD_203106 | JGI IMG/M metagenome (GOLD analysis project Ga0265314, IMG submission 203106) | Rhizosphere microbial communities from Carex aquatilis grown in University of Washington, Seatle, WA, United States - 4-1-26 metaG | ecosystem: Host-associated > Plants > Roots > Rhizosphere >... | reverse complement strand
AGTCCGCGGATGCCGGCAAGCCGGATCACGGAAGTAAAGGAGGAGGCGCCCTCCCGGCGCCGGGGGACATGGAGTGATCCGGCTTGTCGGCAGCCGGGGACTCGTCAACGCAAGTCAACGAACAACCGCCGACGACCCCGGGTCAAGCCCGGGGTGACAAGTCACATCTTCTCGGCCTCGCCCGCTCTCGGCTGCCACTTCATCAGCCGCGTCTCCACCTTGCTCACGATCGCGTCGAGCACCAGCGCGAACGCGGTGAGCACCACGATTCCCGCGAACACCGTGTTCACATCGAATGTGCCTTCGGCCTGCAGGATGAGATAGCCCACGCCGCGCGCGGAGCCGAGATATTCGCCGACGACCGCGCCGACGAACGCCAAGCCCACGGAGTTGTGCAGGCTTGCGAAGACCCAGCTCGTTGCGCTGGGAAGGTACACGGTGCGCAGCAATTGCTTCTGGTTCGCGCCGAGCATGCGCGCATTCGCGAGGATGACGGGGCTGACCTCGCGCACGCCCTGGTACACGTTGAAGAACACGATGAAAAAGACCAGCGTCACCGCAAGCGCCACCTTGCTCCAGATGCCCAGGCCGAACCACAGCGCGAAGATCGGCGCGAGGATCACGCGCGGCATCGAGTTGAGCGCCTTGATGTACGGATCGAGAATCGCGCCCGCGGCCGGCGCCAGCGCAAGCCACAAACCGAACGCCAGACCGAACACCGTGCCGATGACGAATGCAAGCACGGTCTCGAGCAGCGTCACGCCCAGATGAACATAGATGTCCGCGTGCCCGGGCAAGCCATCCGGGAAGATGTCGTTGGCCGGCATGTCCCACGGCATGAACCACGACCAGATGCGCCCCGCGACCTTGATCGGCTCGCCAAGGAAGAAAGCCGTCTGCTCGTTGCGCGACACCGCATGCCACAAACCCAGTAGCACGACGAGAAAGACGGTCTGCCAAACGCGCAACCTCTTGCCACTCATGCCGGTGTTCGTTGCCGCGCTCATGTCAGGCCGCCTTCTTCAGCTGCTGCGCATAGCCTTTGAGCACTTCGTCGCGCAGCACGCCCCAGATCTGCGAATGCAGCTCGACGAAGCGCGGATGCGTGCGCACTTCGGAAACATCGCGCGGACGATCGAGGTCGATCGCGAATTCGCCGATGGGCCGCGTCGACGGCCCCGCCGACAGCACCACGACGCGATCGCTCATCGCAATCGCCTCATCGAGATCGTGCGTGATGAAGAGAACGGCCTTTTTCTTCGCGGCCCACAGCTGGAGCACTTCGTTTTCCATGAGCTGGCGCGTCTGCACGTCAAGCGCGGAAAACGGCTCGTCCATGAGGATGATGTCGGGATCGAGCGCCAGCGTTTGCGCCAGCGCCGCGCGCTTGCGCATGCCGCCCGACAGCTGGTGCGGATAGCGGTCCGCGAATTCGCGCAGGCCCACACGCTCGAGCCACGCGAGTGCCTGCGCGCGCGCTTCGGCATCGCCCACGCCGCGGTATTGCAGGCCGACCATCACGTTGTCCAGAGCGCTGCGCCACGGCATCAACGCGTCGGACTGGAACATGTAGCCCGCGCGGCGGTTGATGCCTTTGAGCGGCTGGCCGAACACGCGCACTTCGCCGCTCGACGGAATGAGCAAGCCGGCCGCGACATTGAGCAGCGTCGACTTGCCGCAACCCGTGGGCCCGACCACCGACACGAACTCGCCCGCGCCGACGTGCATCGTCGTGTTGGCGACGGCGGTGTAGCGCTCGCCCGATTCGCGCGAACGGAACGCGACGGCGATGTCCTTGAATTCGAGGGCCGGAGCCATGGGCCCGAAGCTTAACGCTATGCCTTGAACTTCTCTTTGGACCGGCGCGCGAATTCGTTCGTGTACGTCTTCGCAAGGTCAATCTTGTCGGGATGCACGTCGGGCTCGAAGCTCGAGAGCGCGCGCAGCGCCGTGCGCGTTCCTTCTTCGGGGATGACGCCGTCCAGCGCGATCGCTTCGCGGATCTTGTTGAACGCAGCGAGGTACAGTGCGCGGTCGCCGAGCAGGTAACTTTCGGGCACGGTCTTGATGATGTCGCTCGGGCCCGCCGTCTGAAGCCACTTGAGGCCGCGCACGATCGCGTTTGACAGCGCCTGGCAGGTGTTCGGGTTGGCCTTGAGGAAATCGACGCGCGTGTACAGGCACGCGGCCGGCATCGGGCCGCCGAAGATGTCCTGCGTGCCCTTGAGCGTGCGCGTGTCGCTGATGATCTTGACCTCGCCCTTTTGCTCCAGCATGGTCATGATCGGGTCGGTGTTGGAGATCGCGTCGATCTGCCCCGAGCGCACCGCCGCGATCGCGCCGGACGACGTGCCCACGCCCACATAACTCACGTCGGCCGCCTTCACGCCCGCGCGCGACAGCAGAAGGTTCGCCACCATGTTCGTCGACGAGCCCGGCGCAGACACGCCGATCTTCTTGCCGCGCAATTCGGTGACCGATGTGTAGCCGCCCATCGTCTTGGTCGACACGCCGACGGAAATTTGCGGTGCGCGGCCCATCAGGACGAATTCCTGGATGAACTGGTTGCGCGACTGCATGTTGATCGTGTGTTCGTACGCGCCGCTCACGATATCGGCCGACCCGCCCATCAGTGCCTGCAGCGACTTCGCGCCGCCCGCGAAATCGGAGATCTCGACGTCGAGCCCTTCGGACTTGAAGTAGCCTAGTTGTTCGGAGATGGTGAGCGGGAGGTAATAAAACGCGGACTTGCCGCCGACCGCCAGCGAGAGTTTGGGCTTTTCGATGCGCGGCTGCGCGCGCAGCGCGGGCGCGGCGATGGATGCTGCTGCGGCTGCGGCGCCGATTGCGAAGCCGCGTCGCGTGAAGTTGGTGCTGCTCATGCTGACCTCACTGTTCGATTTCGAGATTAGTCAGCGGGTGCCCGGCCCGCATCGGGACCATCCCCTGCGGGTTAACACGTAACGCGCGGCGTCAGCCCGCGGTCAGCGCCAGCCGGCGAAGAAGATCGCGATGTTCACCGCAAGCGCAAGGCCCCAGATGGCCGACCGCGCAAGGGGCAGGCCGCCCACATACATCGCGATGTACATGACGCGCAGCGTCACGTAGATGATCGCCAGGATGTCGACGATGCCCTGCGACGCATTGAGCTGGTGGGCCACGATGACCGCGCCGATGAAAAACGGCAGCGCTTCGAACGTGTTGGCCTCTGCGGCGATTGCGCGCGCCTGCCAGTCGGTCTGCTTCGCGAGCCACGCGCGCGGATTCAGGTTGTCGTAGCCGCCGGCCTTGCGCGGCTTGCCGAAGCCCGGGGCCTTGGCGACGTATGTGCATGCGAACGGCAACATCGCCGCGATGAACACGCACCAGTATGCGATGGTGAAATGCGGATACACGCTGTCTCCTCTTGGCTGCTTTCCTACCTGCGATCCACGAGCGCGTGCGCGATCGTGCCCAGGTCCACGTATTCGAGTTCACTGCCCGCGGGCACGCCGCGCGCAAGCCTCGTCACTTTCAATCCCTTGGCCTTGAGTGCCTCGCCGATCACATGCGCGGTGGCTTCGCCCTCCGCCGTGAAGTTGGTGGCGAGGATCACCTCCTGCACCGTGCCGTCGGCGGCGCGGTCGAACAATTTCGCAAGGCCGATGTCCTTCGGGCCCACACCGTCGAGCGGGCTTAACTTGCCCATCAGCACGAAATACAAACCCTTGTAGGCCGACGTGCGCTCCACCGCCGCTTGATCCGCGGGCGTCTCCACCACGCAGAGCTTGCTCGCGTCGCGTTGCAAATCGAGGCACGTTGAGCAAACCTCGCCTTCGGTGAACGTGTGGCAACGGTTGCAATGCCGGATGTTCTCCGCCGCGTGCCGCAATGATTGCGCGAGCTGCTGCATGCCCGCGCGATCGTGCTGCAACATGTGGAAGGCCATGCGCGACGCGGACTTCACCCCCACGCCCGGCAAGCGGCGCAGGCTTTCGATGAGTGCGTCGAGTGCGCCGGCCATTGCTGCGACGTCAGAAAGGGAACTTCATCCCTGCGGGCAGGCCGGGCATGCCGGCGGTGATCTTGCCGAGCTTGGCCTGAGAAGTCTCTTCGGCTTTGCGCACGGCGTCGTTGAACGCGGCAGCCACGAGGTCTTCGAGCATGTCTTTGTCGTCGGGAACGACAAGGCTCGGGTCGATCTGCACGCGCTTGACGTCATGCTTGCACGTCATCGTCACCTTCACGAGGCCCGAGCCGGATTCGCCCGTGACTTCGATGGTGCCGAGTTCGTCCTGCGCCTTCTTCAGGTTGTCCTGCATGGCCTGCGCCTGTTTCATCAGGCCGGCGAGCTGTCCCTTGTTGAACATGAATGGGTCCTTATCCCTGTTTGGCTTTGACTGGATTTTGACTAGAGCGGCTTGATGCTGCCCGGCACGATTCTCCCCCCAAAGTCGCGCAGCATGTCTTGCACGAACGGGTCTTTGAGGATGATGTCCTCCGCCGCCTTCTGCCGCGCCAGCATCGCAGCGGCGTTGCGGCGCGCGGGGCTGTCGGTGACCATGCCCACTTCGACGCTCAACTTCACGTCGTGGCCGCTGGTGTGCAGCGCTGCCTGCAGGCGATCGCGACTCGTGGGCTGGTTGAGCGATTCGCGCTCCACGCGCAGCATCCAGTGGCCTTCATCGCGCGCGACGAGTTGCGATTGCAGCGCAAGCTCGCGCACGAGCGCCGTCACAGCCTCGCGCGCGACGAGATCTTTCACCGTGGCCTGCCAGAAATCGCCTTCGGGTGTGGGCGTGTATTCGGTTGCGGGCGGCGCAGCTTCTCGAAGGGACTCGGATTGCACACGCACCGGCATGCCGAGCACTTCGCCTTCGACGCGGCCGTTTGCGGGCACCGGGCGCGGCGTGGGCTGGATGCGCTGCGGCCGCTGTTCGACAACAGGCAGCACGCGCCCGGCGGGCGCAGGGCTCGAAGCGCGCGCAGTCGCAGCAGGCGTCGCAGGACGCACCGCCGGCGTTTCATTCAAAGTTTTTTTTTGACCCGCAGGCGCCTTGAACGCCAGCAGCCGCAGCAGCACCATCGTGAGTGCTGCGTATTCATCCGCTGCAAGCCCAAGCTCCGCACCGCCGTTCAGGCACATGCTGTAGAGCAGCTGCGTCTCGTCGGGCGCCATGAGCTGCGCGAGTTTTGCGATCTGCGCACCTTCGTCGTCGCTTTCATCCGCAGAGCCCGGCACGGCCTGGATCACGGCCATGCGTTGCAGCACGGCGCACATCTCTTCGAGCGTGGAGCCTGCGGACAAACCATGTTCGCGCAACTGGTCGGACACATCGACGACCGTCTTGCCGTCGCCTTGCGCAAGCGCTTCGATCGCGCGGAAGACATGACTGCGATCAACGCTGCCCAGCATTTCGCGAGCGCCCTTCTCTTCGATCTTGCCGTTGCCGTACGCGATGGCTTGATCGGTGAGCGACAGCGCATCGCGCATCGACCCGCGAGCCGCACGCGCGATGAGGCGCAGCGCAGGCGCATCGGCGGGCACGCCTTCGGCCTCCAGCACGCGGTCGAGATGTTTGTGGATGGTCTCGGGCGCCATTGGCCGCAGGTTGAACTGCAGGCAGCGCGACAGCACGGTGACCGGCACTTTCTGCGGATCGGTCGTCGCGAGGACGAACTTGAGATATTCGGGCGGCTCTTCGAGCGTCTTGAGCATCGCGTTGAACGCGTGGCCCGTGAGCATGTGCACTTCGTCGACCATGAAGACTTTGAAGCGCCCCTGCACCGGCTTGTACACGGCCTGCTCCAGCAGCGCCTGCACTTCATCGACGCCGCGGTTCGATGCGGCGTCGAGCTCTGTGTAGTCGACGAAGCGGCCCGCGTCGATGTCGCGGCACGGCTGGCACACGCCGCACGGCGTGGCGGTGATGCCGCCCTGCCCATCGGGCCCGACGCAGTTGAGCGACTTGGCAAGGATGCGCGCGACGGTTGTCTTGCCGATGCCGCGCGTGCCGGTGAAAAGGTACGCGTGATGCAGGCGTTGCTGCGACAGCGCATTGGTGAGCGCCTGCACGACGTGCTCCTGGCCGACCATTTCGGAAAAGGTCCGCGGCCGGTATTTGCGAGCAAGCACGACATACGACATCGCCGCGATTCTACGTGCCGCGTCTGCTCGAAATCGGCACGTACAATCGTCAGTGACGGGCCTCCCCGCATGGTGAAGCGGCCAACCGGGTCAGGTGGGGAACCAAGCAGCCCTAACTGTGGAGCCAGTGCCGGGGGTAAGGCTCGTCTTTCTTGTTGCACGTAGCCCAGCCGACCCCGCATCCCGGCAGCGTCCGACAAGCTCTTGTGTGTTCGCCTTCGATACTGCTATGCAGATCGGGAGGTCACGATGCACGCGTTCTCGCCCCACTTGCATGCCGCCGCGCGGATTGCCGCAGCCGCACTGCTTGGGTGGGCCGGCAACGCCATCGCTCTCGACGCCGCCGCCGCGCTCGAAGCGGCCGCGCCGGAGACGCCGTTTGCCGAAAAGCCTTTGAGGCTGAACATCACCACCTATCGCCGCACCCCCGGCTACGACGCGATCAGCCTGATCGAAAGCCGCGACCCCGCGCACGGCGTGCGGGTGGAGATGGCGCTTGGCGCGGATCAGGCGCGCAAGGGTTTCATCGCCGATCACGGCTTTGTCGGCTTCCAGCTGGAAAGCAACGCGCGCCTGGGCATCAAGAAAAGCGGCGGCGTGCCGGGGCTGTACTACCGCAAGGGCTTCTGATCGCGCGATTCAGGGCACGTCGATCACGCGCCCTTCGACCGTGAGGAAGGCCGCGCGCACGATCGCCGATGGATGCGCAAGCTGCACCGCCGTGCGGTAGCGCTGCATCTTGCCGATGAGTTCGGGCCGGCTTTGCGGGTTCAGCGCGCTCTTGTAGTCGAGCACCCACCATTCCTGCGTTTGCACATGGCGCACGAGGCGATCGATCCGCAGCAGCTCACCTTCGTGATGAATCGCGACTTCGTTGCCGTGCCAATCCACGTGGGCGGCGTCCCAGGCCCACGCGCCGTCACCCTGCGCAATGCGATGCGCCATCCGCACGGCTTGCGCGACATCGTCGTCGTTCAACGCAAATTCGCGCGCGATGCGCCGCAGCTGCGCAGAACTGAACGGCGTGCCGGGCCGCATCGTCTCGAGCAGCTTGTGCATCGCGCTGCCTTGTCGCGATTCGATCGTGTCCGCAGATGCCGTTTGCGGTGGTGCTGCCGCGCGCGTTGGCAAGGCACGCACTTGCAGCAGCTCGAACTTTGCCCTGGGCTCGTGCAACGGACGCGCTGGCGCGACCTCGATCGGCTCAGCCAGCGATTCGAGTCGCTGCCACCAACTGCCCGGGTTCGCGCTGCGCGGAGCGATGGACGAGATCGCCAACTCGCGTACCGCGCGCGTCATCGCAACGTAGAGCATGTTGAGCTCCTCGCGGCTGCGCAGCGCGCGTTCATGCTCCATCGCATCGGCATGGCATGGCGGCGGGTTCGATTCCTTTGCAATGAACGAAAAGCGCCAAGGCGCGGGCGAATCCGCGGGCCATTCAACGACGATGCTCATCGAGTCGGCACGCTGCGGCTGCGCGTCGCTGTCGATCAGCAGGACGATCGGCGCTTCGAGGCCTTTCGCGCCGTGCACGGTCAGCAGGTTCACCGCATCGACATCCTTCGCGACCGGCGCATCGATGCCGCCCGCCTTCATCGCGCGCACGAAAGCATAAGGCGTTGGATAGCGACCGCCGTTCCAATCCAGCGCCGCGCCCAGCAACGCGCGCAGCCGTGCGAGCATGAGCGGGCGCAGCGGCGCGGGCGCGGCGGCGCCGAATTTCGCGAGCACGTCGCCGTCCGAAAAGATCGCGGCGAGCGCGTCGTGCGGCGGCAGTTCATCGACCAGCGTCTTCCACTCCGCAAGCTTGTCGCTTGCATTTCGCAAGGGCTGCGGCATCGCATCGCCGCGCAGCAGCTCGATCCACGGCACGAGCGGTTGTGTGCGCGCAGCAAGCGCGATCGTCACGAGCGCATCGTCATCGAAGCCGAAGAGCGGTGACTTGAGCGCACGCGCCAGGGACAGATCATGTTGCGGCGAAACCAGCACATCGAGCAGCGCGACGATGTCTTGCACCTCGGGCGCTTCGCCGAGATCCTTGCGTTCCGGTTGTTGCGCAGGCACATGCAGATTGCGCAACTCGTCTTCGAGAATCGCCAGACGATCGCGCTTGCGCGAAAGCACCATGATCTCGCCCGGCTTCGTGCCTTTCGCGATGAGCGATGCGATCCACGCCGCGGCCTGGCGCGCTTCGATCACCAATAGTTTTTCCTCGGGCAATTCGCGCGGGGTCATCAGGCTGTCGCGCCATTCGAGGCCGTCCGCGGCTTCGGGCTTTGCGATCGCATCGCGTTCGATTCGCGGCAGCCGCAGCACGGCGCCTTCTTCGCTCGACTCGGTCGTGTGTTCGCGAAAACCGTCGAATTCGTTTTCGCCCTGCGCGTGCGACATCACCGCGTTGACGGCTGCGAGCACCTGCGGTGTATTGCGCCGCGTGTGGTCGCAGCTGAGCACGTCGCCGTCGAGCCCGTGCTCGATGAAGTCCTTCGCGGCGCGAAACACTCGCGGCTCCGCACGGCGAAAGCGATAGATGCTTTGCTTCGGGTCGCCCACGATGAACACGCTGGGCGCGTCGCCCGCGCCCGCATAGCCTTCGAGCCACGAATGCAGCGCCTGCCACTGCAACGGGTTCGTGTCCTGAAACTCGTCGATGAGCAGGTGGCGCGTGCGCGCATCAAGCCTTTCCTGCACCCAGCCCGAAAGCACCGGGTCGGACAGCATCAACAGCGCCGCGCGTTCGACGTCGGTCATGTCGACCCAGCCGCGGTCACGCTTGAGCGCCGCGAACTCGGCCAGCGCGATCCGCGAAAGCCGCATCATCCGTTGCTGATGCAACCATGCCTCGTGCTGCACGGTCGCGGCGGCAATGCGCTGCACTGCGTCTTGCGCTTCGCGGATCGTCGAAAGGCCTTCGATTTTTGCGCTGAACTTGCGTTGATCGCCCTCTTTCGTAAGCAACGAATCGCGCGCCAGCTTGTAGTTGCCCTCGCCGACCGCGCGTTCAAGCTGAACGCCGCATGCAGAGAACGTCGGAGCGTTCGCCTTGCCCAGCGCACGCGCCGCATCGAGCATCAGCGATCGCGTCGCGCTGCTTTGCGCAACCGCGTCACCCGGCGCGCCGAGGCCCGCGAATTCGGGAAACTGCTCGCCGAACGGCTTGACCGAATCGGGCACTGCGCCATGTTTATCAGCCAGCGCAAATTCGATGCGCCGGGCGAACACCCTTTCGATCGCGCGTTGCGTCTGCGTTCGGCCGTACTCAGCGACGGACGCTTCGTAATCCGCACGAGCAGCGTCATCGCGCGACACCGCGGCGTAGAAGCGGCGCCACACCAGATCGACGGCTTCCTGGTCGCTTTCAAGCAGTTCGTAGTTCGCCGGCAGGCCCAGGCCCTCGAGCACGGCCAGCGGCGCATTGCGCAGCAGCGCGGCGAACCAACTGTGGAACGTGCGCACCTGCACCGGGCGCCCGCTCGCGAGCATGCGTGCATGCAAGCCTTTCAATGCAGCGACTTCGTCCTGCGTCGGCTGGGCCACGCCGCGTTCGCGCAGGCGGTCTCGCAATTCGTCGTTCGTCGCCGTGCTGAATTCGGCAAGCCACTGGTGCAGGCGCTCGCGCATTTCGCCCGCGGCTTTCTTCGTGAATGTGATCGCCAGAATTTCGTGCGGCTGCGAACCGGCCATCAGCGCACGCAGGATGCGCGAGACCAGCATCCACGTCTTGCCCGCGCCGGCGCAAGCTTCGACGGCAACGCTGCGCCTCGGGTCGCATGCGATCTCGTAGAACCGCTCGCGCGGCACACGCCGCCCGTTGTGCTCGTAGGCAAGTTCGCGCGTGCCGGGACTCATGTCTTGCTCATTCCCAGAAGTCCTTGCGGCACAGGCCACGTGCCGCGCAAAACTCGCACGCCGCGCCTTCGCCCAGTGCATCGAGCGGCATCCCCTCAGCGATGCGCGAGACGTCCCGCGCGATTCCGGCGAGCAGCATGTTGCGCGCAGCGGCGTCGTCGGGTTGTTCGACCATCTTCGTCTCGCCGCCTTCGCCGATGTTGACGTAGGCCGCGCGCAGGTCGTCGTCGCCGAGCAGCGCGGCGTAGAAAGCAAGCTGTGTGTCTTCGCCGGGGTCGCGCACTCGGGCCCGCGTCTTGTCGATGTTTTCGGTCTTGTAGTCCATCACCATGCGCGAACCCGGGCGCGACCCATTCCGCAATACGTCGATGCGATCGACACGGCCGAACAGGCGCACGCCTTCGTGAACGCGCTCGTGTTCGCTTTCCGCTGAGGCGAAAGATGCCCCCTCCGTGGCTTCGTGATCTTCAAGCCACGCCAGATAACCTTCGCGCGCCTGCACCCACGCGGCGCTGAACGGAAGAAATTCGCCTTCGTCCAATCGCATTTCGCGCGTCACTTCCTGCGCGGCGTTGTCGAGCAGGCTGGCGCGATGCGACGCCGGGTCTTGCGCGAGCCGCGTGTGGAACACGCTGAGCACACGATGCAGCCAGTTGCCGAAGTCGCGCTTGTCCAGGTCCTTGTCGATCTCGTCGGGCTCTTGCAGGCCGAGTTGCCGCAGCGCGAAGAATCGATAGGGGCATTTGCGCAGGTCTTCGTACGCACCCTGGGTGAGTTGGTCGATCGCGAGCTGTTGCCCCGATGGGTGCGGATGGTCCGTGCCATGCGCCGCGATCTCGCGAACATCGCGCGCGTCGCTTTGCGCCGCGCCCTGCCCTTCAAGCTGCAGTTGCTGCACGAAGAAGCTGGGCAACACGGTTTCGCCTTTCCCGTCGGCGCATCGCCAGAAGATGTCGCAGTGCGGCGCACCCAATGCGTGACGCCACGCTTGGCGCGATTGGCTTTCGAGCTCTTCGCGCGACGGCAAGCCGAGCACCGCGCGCTGTGACACGGTCCACACGCCCGACGGATCGGGCGATGCAGGCAACCGCATTTCGTCGCAGCCGGGCATGACGACAGCAGTGAAACCGCGCGCGAGGAGTTGATGCAGCGGCAAGATCACCACTTGCGCATCGTCGGCGGAAGGCGGATTGAAGTTCGCCGCTTCGAGTGTGTCGTTGGCCCATGCGATGAATTCCGCAAGGCTCATTCGGCGAAGCGCGGGCGGAAATGCGCCCAGCGCGTCACGATCCGCGTCCGCAATGCGCAACGCGGCGATGGCCTGCACGCCGGCAGGGTCGCGCTCCAGTTCCTGCCACTGGCCGGTGACTTCGAGCACCGCCTTCGTGGATGCGAGCCATCGCGGCAAGTCGCGCGGCAGCCGCATGCCGTCTCGTAGTGAAGCGACTTCGTCGAAGATTGCGCCGGCGAGATCGCCCGCGCGAACGCTTCGCCATTCGCGCACTCCGGCCCTGCGAATGCGCCGCTCGATCGAAGAGACCGACGCCGCCGCCCACGAGGGCGAATTCTTCATCCAGTCGATCACGGCATCGGTGCTTGCGGTGCCCAGGCATGCACGCAGCGCAAGCATCACATGTGCACCAGCGCGCGTGGTCGAGAGTTTCCAGCCCGTTTCATCGCGGATGGCCGCGCCGCCCTGCTCCAGCATCGCGCGGATGCGGCGCGTGAGAACGCGGTCGATCGCCGCCAGCGCGACCGGCGTGCGGCCTTCACGCACGTGATTCAACACGCACGCAGCGGCGCGTTCGGCTTCGTCGGACGGATCCTTCGCGGCGTGCAGGGCAATCGCACCGCGTGGAGCAGATGCCTCATCAGATGCAAGGTGAATCACGCAAGCCGCATCGCCGAAACGGTTCGCGATCGCCGCAGCCAGCGCGTCTTCGCCCAGCCCTTGCACGACGACGAGCAGGTCGACACCTTCGCGCAAGTTGTCGTCGTGAAGCACATCGGTTGCGAACGCCGATGCAGCGACCCACTCGACAGCGATTCGCGCCACCACGGCTTCGTGTGTCAACTGCGGTGCATCGAAACCAGATGCGATCGCGGCGCCCGCCCGTTGGGCCCATGCGCCACGTTGCGATGGATGGATCGCACTTGCTGCAGGTGCGAGCTGCGAAGCGGCTTCCACCACCCGCGGCGCGAGCAGTTGCGCATGCGACGCGAACCCCGCGCGATCGAGCATGCCGTGCGCAGCGAGCAAGTCGCGCGCAATGTCGCCCGCGAAGTCGCCGGTTCCCGGCTCGAACCATTCGGCGTCGCTCCATGTCCTTGTCGTTTCGAAGTGCGGCGAAAAACCGTCGGGCACGAGCTGCGCCCATGTCTCGCGCGCGGGCGGGAGCAATTGCTTGAACGGCATCAGGACCACAGTGCGAGCCGGGTGCACGCCGCGCGATGCGATCAACTCGCGCAGTCCTCGAAGATGGCCAGAGACTATCGTGGCGATAGCACCGTCGCCCATCGCCCTGGCGTCTTGCGGGGACTTGGTTTCTGACACAATGACCTCACTGTAGCCTCTGTAGCGGTACCCGCAGAAAGGACACCCGTCATGGCAAGCGATCTCATCAAGCACGTCTCCGACGCCACGTTCGAAAGCGACGTTCTCAAATCGGACAAACCGGTGCTCGTGGACTATTGGGCCGAATGGTGCGGGCCCTGCAAGATGATCGCGCCCATCCTCGACGAAGTCGCAGGCAGCTATGGCGACAAGCTGCAGGTCGCGAAGATGAACGTCGATGAAAACCGCGAAGTCCCCGCCAAGTTCGGCATCCGCGGCATCCCCACGCTGATGCTGTTCAAGAACGGCGAACTTGCCGCCACCAAGGTGGGCGCAATGAGCAAAG
>Ga0265314_10004514_pt1 | contig 12887 bp, 9 predicted proteins | sample 4126metaG_FD_203106 | JGI IMG/M metagenome (GOLD analysis project Ga0265314, IMG submission 203106) | Rhizosphere microbial communities from Carex aquatilis grown in University of Washington, Seatle, WA, United States - 4-1-26 metaG | ecosystem: Host-associated > Plants > Roots > Rhizosphere >... | reverse complement strand
CAAGCGCGGCCTGGATTTCCATTTCCAGCCGAAATACGCGCCCCTCAATGCACGGCTTGCCGATGGTCTGGTGGTCGCGGCGCTCGAGGCCGGTCACGATCCCGATCCTTTCCTGCGCCGGGCCTTTGCCGGGGTGTGGGAGCAAGAGCTCAATCTGGCGGATGTCGAGACGCTGGTTCGGCTGGCTGATGATAGTGGCCTGCCGGGCAGGGCGCTGGTCGAGCGCTCCGCGAGCGATGAGATCAGCCAGAAATACGAGCAGAACCGTCAGGAGGCCCTGGCGGCCGACGTGTTCGGCTCGCCGGCCTATGTACTGGACGGCGAGGTATTCTGGGGACAAGACCGGATCGAATTGCTGGTGGACGCATTGAAATCAGGCCGTGCGCCCTATCGTTCGCAAATTTGAGGGTTAGGTAGGGATAGACAGCGGTAAGACCCTGGCGGCCTTCGAGGCGGAGCATCCCATGACCAGAGCGACATTCCTGACATCAGCCGTTGTCTTCGTGTCGGTCCTGGCTGGTGCGAACGCCGTCGCTCAATCGGCACCGGACAGTGAAAACGGCCGTTATACGCTGTCGCCGATTACTGACGGCGTGATCCGCCTGGACACCCGGACCGGTGCGGTCTCGACCTGCAACAATGCCGGCGCCGGTTGGGCCTGCTATGTCGTGCCTGACGAGCGTGCCGCCTACGATCAGGAAATCGGCCGGCTACAGGTGGAAAACGAAAAGTCCAAAACGGAAATTGAAAAACTGAAGGCCGAACTGGCATCTCGGCCACCGGTGGCCGAAGGCAAGACCGACGAGGCGCTGCCGAAGTCGGACTTGCAGAAGAAAGCCGAACCTAAGGTTGCCGAAAGCCCGCGCAAGATCGAAATCCCGCTGCCGAGCGAACACGACATGGATCGGGTGATGTCGTTCCTCGAGCAAGCCTGGCGGCGGCTGGTCGAAATGGCCAACCGGATGCAGAAAGACGTCGGCGGCAAGATCTGAAAGCGGTTCATGACCGTATTATCCTCGATCTCTCGCAACGCGCTTTCGGTGGTTTCCGCAAGCTCCGTCGCATCGTCCTTGTTGACGGTGCAGACGGTAGGCCGCGGTTTCGTCGATCTGACGGCCGAGGTTGCCAAGTTCGTGCGGGAGGCGAATGCTATCGAGGGACAGCTGACGCTGTTCATCCGTCACACCTCGGCTTCGCTGACGATCCAGGAGAATGCCGATCCTACGGTGTTGAGGGATTTGACAGTCGCGCTCGATCGTCTCGCGCCAGAGGATTTTGGCTGGAGCCACGACACCGAGGGGCCCGACGACATGCCGGCCCATGTCAAAACCATGCTCTCGGCAACCTCGCTGCAAGTGCCGGTCATGAAGGGCAAGCTGATGCTGGGCACGTGGCAGGCGATCTATCTGATCGAGCACCGGCGTCGTCCGCACGTCCGCGAAGTCGTCGTGCAGTTCGTCGGCAAGACCGGGTCCGGATAGCGGTGCGCAAAAAGCAAAACCGGCCGCGGATTGCTCTGCGGCCGGCTCTTGTCCCCCTCCGGGACTTTTGGATCAGTTGTTGCGGATGTCGACGTCCTTGGTTTCCGGCAGAAAGAAGAAGCCGACTACCGCAGTGATGGCCGCGAAGATGATCGGATACCAGAGACCCGCATAGATATCCCCGGTCGAGGCCACGATCGCGAACGCGGTTGCGGGCAGCAATCCGCCGAACCAGCCGTTGCCGATGTGGTAGGGCAATGACATCGAGGTATAGCGGATCTTGGTCGGGAACAGTTCGACCAGCATCGCCGCGATCGGCCCATACACCATGGTGACGAAAATCACCAAAATGAACAGCAGTCCGATCACTGCCGCAACCTGTGGACGGAAGATATCGAACGGATTCGACATCTTCACGATGGCCGCATCGCCGGCCTTGGGATAGCCCGCGGCAGCGATGGCTGCGGTGATAGCGGGGTTGGAGGTTTTGGCGTCGGTGTAGGGCACTTCCTTGCCGTTGAAGGTCACCTTCACCCCAGAGCCGGCCGGACCCGCCACGGTCGAATATTTTACCGACGACTGAGCAAGGAAGGCGCGGGCGGTGTCGCAAGGCGCCGTGAAGACGCGCGTGCCCACGGGGTTGAACAAATCGCCGCAACCGGCGGGATCGGCGATGACTTCAACCTTGGTCGCCTCGATGGCCTTTTCCAGCGCCGGGTTGGCGTTGGTCGAGATCATCCGGAAGATCGGGAAGAAGGTCAGTGCCGCAATCAGGCAGCCAGCCAGGATGATCGGCTTGCGGCCGATCCTGTCGGACAGCGCGCCGAACACGATGAAGAAGCCGGTGCCGAACACCAGCGACCAGGCGATCAGCAGGTTCGCGGTATAGCCGTCGACCTTCAGGATCGATTGCAGGAAGAACAATGCGTAGAACTGGCCTGTATACCAGACCACACCCTGGCCCATCGTGCCGCCGATCAGCGCGAGGATGACGATCTTGGCGTTGCTCCAGTTGGCAAAGGCCTCGGTCAACGGGGCCTTCGAGGACTTGCCCTCGTCCTTCATCCGCTGGAACACCGGCGATTCGTTCAAGCGCAGCCGGATCCAGACCGATACGCCCAACAGGGCCACGGATACCAGGAAGGGAATACGCCAGCCCCAGGCGGCGAAGTCGGCTTCTCCGATTGCGGTGCGCGTGAACAGGATCACCAGAAGCGACAGGAACAGGCCAAGCGTCGCGGTGGTCTGAATGAACGAGGTGTAGTAGCCGCGCTTGTTTTGCGGCGCATGCTCGGCCACATAGGTTGCGGCTCCGCCATATTCGCCTCCGAGAGCCAGGCCCTGGGCAAGACGCAGACCGATCAGAATGACCGGCGCGGCGAAGCCGATCGTTGCGGCGTTCGGCAAAAGGCCGACAATGAAGGTCGACAAACCCATGATCAAGATCGTGACCAAGAAGGTGTATTTGCGTCCGACGATGTCGCCGACGCGTCCGAACACGATGGCGCCGAAGGGGCGAACGAGGAAGCCCGCGGCAAAGGCCAAAAGTGCGAAGATATCGCGGGTCGCGGGCGGATAGGCCGAGAAGAACTGCGCGCCGATGATGCTGGCGAGCGATCCGTAAAGATAGAAATCATACCATTCGAAAACGGTACCGAGCGATGAAGCGAGAATGACGAAACGTTCGTCTTTTGTCATTCCGCCGCTACGGGCTTCGCCACCCGCTGCTGCTGCCATTGCCATCTGCGCGCACTCCCCGAAAATTCAGTTGCTGCCTTGGTCCTCGTGCGCCGGGCGAACCAGGCCAGAGGTTGTCCTGGAAGGTAACATCGCCGTGAAAGCTCGCCCAGTAAGACTTTCGGCTCGCTGGGGAAGGCGCATCTATAGGCAGACGGAAAGGGACTGGGCTTGCCGCGCCCGTCGTTGTCGACGACTATTGCGGCGCACAAGTTACAGAATTAACCGCTATTTCGCATGACGGCATCCGTAGTCTTGCGTGCGGTCACAGGCCGCAGGACAATCGAAAAGCAAAACGGCTACACCAGGATTGGCCGCCACCGTAACCCATTGCAAGCAATAGATGACTGCCACCCATCTCGTCATTGCCGATGACCATCCGCTGTTCCGCGACGCCTTGCGTCAGGCGGTGGCGAGCGTCGTCACGTCGGCGAAAATCGATGAAGCTGGCACCTTCGAGGAACTGACGGCGCTGCTCGACCAGGATTCCGATGTCGACCTGGTGCTGCTCGATCTCACGATGCCGGGGATCTCGGGCTTTTCCGGACTGATTTACCTGCGGGCGCAATTTCCGGCGATCCCGGTCGTGATCGTCTCGGCAAGCGACGATGGCGGAACCATCCGCCAGTCGCTGGACTTCGGCGCGTCCGGCTTCATCCCGAAGCGATTTGGCGTTGAAACGCTGCGCGATGCCATCATGAAGGTACTGGACGGCGACGTCTGGGTGCCGGCGGACACGGATCTGTCCTCGCAGACCGATCCGGAACTGGCGCGTTTGCGCGACCGCCTGGTAACGCTCACCCCGCAGCAGGTACGGGTGCTGATGATGCTGTCGGAAGGTCTGCTCAACAAGCAGATCGCCTACGAGCTTGGCGTGTCGGAAGCGACCATCAAGGCGCACGTCTCTGCGATCCTGCAAAAACTTGGTGTCGAAAGCCGAACACAGGCGGTGATTGCCGCCTCCAAGATCGCCGGCGGCCAGTGGCGCGCGCCGCAGCAGCCCTAGCTCTTACTCCGCAGCGACCATCTGCTGGGTACGCCATTGCCCAACCAGCGCGCGCAACGAAGCCGGTTTCACCGGCTTGTTCAGCACCGCGACATTCTCCTCGCGCGCGGCGGCGCGCACATGCGGGCTGCGGTCGGCGGTGATGAGGATGGCCGGGATCGTCTCGCCGAATTTCTTGCGGATATCGCGGATCGCGGCGAGCCCGTTGCCGCGATCGAGGTGATAGTCGACCAGAAGTCCGGTGACGCGCTTGTTGGCCGCTTCGATCGCCTCGATGGCGGATTCCGGATCGGCGACCGCAATGACCTCGGCGTCCCAGCCTTTCAATAGCGTCTTCATGCCGTCGAGGATCGCGGCATCGTTTTCGATGCAGGCAATCAAAGTGCCAGCCATCGGCGTCTTCGCCAAGGGGGTGGCGCTGGTGACTGCGGCGGTGTGGTTGATGGCCTTGGCCGTCGGCACCGTCACCGAGAACAGCGAGCCGCCGCTGGTGATGGAATTGATCGCGATGCCGTGACCGAGCACGCGGGCGAGCCGTTCGACGATCGATAATCCGAGCCCGAGGCCGCGCGCGATCCGCGCGCCTTGCTCCAGCCGGTGAAACTCCTTGAAGATTTCGCCGCGCTTCTGCACGGGAATTCCGACGCCGGTGTCGTAGACACCGATATGCAAGGACTGGCCGCGGCGGCGGCAGCCGACCAGTACCCGGCCGCGCGGGGTATATTTGATGGCGTTGGAAATCAGGTTCTGCAACAGCCGCCGCAGCAACAACCGGTCCGATTGCACCGGCAGCGAGCATGGCACGAAGGTGAGCTTCAGGCCCTTGGCGCGCGCGATCGGTGCAAATTCGATTTCCAGCGAACGCATCAAGTCGCCGATCTTGAAATTCGTGATCGAGGTCGTCATTGCGCCAGCATCGAGGCGCGAAATGTCGAGCAGCGCGCCGAGGATTTCCTCGATCGCTTCAAGTGAATCGTCGATGTTCTCGACCAGCCTGGAATCCTCGCCGCCGTTCTGGCGTTCGACCAGGCTCGTCACATAGAGGCGGGCTGCGTTCAGCGGCTGAAGGATGTCGTGGCTTGCCGCCGCCAGAAAGCGCGTCTTGGAGATATTGGCGTCCTCGGCCGTGCTTTTAGCCAGCGCCAGCTCCGAGTTCAAACGTGTCAACTCCTCGGTGCGGTCGCGGACGCGCTTCTCCAGCGTGGCGTTGGCGCGCTCGAGCGCTTCGGCCGCTTCGAAGGATGGCGTGACGTCGGAGAAGGTGATGACGAGGCCGCCGCCCGGCATCCGGTTGGAGCGAACTTCGATCACCATATGGCGGTCCGGCAGGCGTTCGAGATACGGCTTGCCCTCGGCGGTGTAAGCCTTCAGCCGCCGCTCCACCACCATGCCCTTGTCGCCGAACTCCGCTGGCGTGATCGCCGTCATGTATTCGAGGATTTCCTTCAACGGAATCCCGATCTGCACGAGGTGTGGAGTCAGGCCAAGGATGTCGCCGAACTGCCGGTTGGAGCAGATCAGTTGCAGGTGGGCGTCGAACACGGCGATGCCCTGCCGCACGTGATTGAGCGCGGTTTGCAGGATCTCACGGTTGAAATGCAGCGCCGCGTGGGAATCGTCGAGCAGCTTGAGCGCCGCTTTCGCCGAGACCGTGCGTTTGCGCAACAGCAGCGACATCACGAGGCGCGAGGAAGCGGCGCCGATCGATGATGCGATCAGATGCTCGGCATGCTGGAGCAGTTCGAAATCAGCCGGCGCCGACGGTGTCAGCTGAGTGCTGTGCGAGGCTGCAAAGGCCTCGAAGGATTCCCGTGCGCGATCCGGTCCAAGATATTGGGCCACGGTGTTCTGGATATCCAGCACGGTCACGGTGGTGCGCCAACGGCGGAAGGTCGGCGTCATCGGCGTCAGGACGCTCGGCGCGAACAGGTCCGCCTGCATCCGTTCGATCGAGGACGGCTGGCGCGACAACGACAGCAGCACATAAGTCAGGATGTTGAGCGAGAGCGACCACAGCACGCCGTGCAGAAGTTGTGGCAGGTTGGAGCCAAACAGCGCCTGCGGCCTCAGCGTCTCGATTCCGAGCGGGCCGTTCTGCAGGAATGCGAGCCCGGCCGGCGTGCCGTCCAGGAAGCTCGGCAAAAACAGCGTGTAGCCCCACATCGCAAAGCCGACCAGCATGCCGGCCATGGCGCCGCGTGCGGTGGCGCGCTGCCAGAACAGCCCGCCGAAGAAGGCCGGCGCGAGCTGCGCGATCGCCGCAAACGACAATAGCCCGATCGCTGCGAGCTGTGCCTCGCCGAGCGCGCGATAGTAGAAATAGGCCAGGGCCATAATGGCGAAGATGGCAAAGCGGCGCGTACTCAGCAGGAAACGGCCGAAATCCTGCTGGCCGTCGCCGGCTCCGCGCCGGCGCTGCAAAACCAGCGGCATGATGATGTCGTTTGACACCATCACGGAGAGCGCGACGCATTCGACGATCACCATGGCGGTCGCAGCCGACAATCCTCCGACGAACACGGCGACGCTCAGCAGCGGCGCATCGCCCTCAACCGGCAGCGCCAGCACGAACATGTCCGGATCCACCGCGCCGAACGGAAACATGATGAGTCCGGCGAGCGCGATCGGGATCACGAACAGGTTGATCGCCACCAGATAGGTCGGGAACAACCAGCGCGCGCGATTGACTTCCGCAGGCGTGGAGTTTTCGACCACGCTGACGTGGAACTGGCGCGGCAGCAGCATGATCGCGCAGAACGATAACAGCGTCATGGTCAGGAAATTGCCGATCGACGGCACGTATTCGATGGCGCGTTGGGCCTCCGGTGTCTTCATCGCGCGCTCGACCAGTTCGTGCGGCGAGAACATCCAGAAGGTGACGAAAGCGCCGGCTGCGATGAAGGCCACGAGCTTGACGATCGATTCGGTGGCGACCGCCAGCATCAATCCATGTTGATGTTCGGTCGCATCGGTCTGACGGGTCCCGAACAAGACTGCAAATGCCGCCATCGCCAGCATGGCGATCAGCGCGATGTCGCCAATGATGGGGACAGCGACGAACGCCTGTTCGTCGACCAGGATGGTTTCGAGCGAGGAGGCGACCGCCTTGAGCTGAAGCGCGATGTAGGGCACCGAGCCGATAATGGCGATCAGCGCCACCGTTGCGGCCACCGCCTGGCTCTTGCCGTAGCGCGCGGCGATGAAGTCGGCGATCGAAGTGATGTTCTGCGACTTGGCAAGTTTGATGACCCGGCGCAGCAACGGGGTACAGAAGCCGATCATCAGGATCGGGCCGACATAGATCGCCAGGAAGTCGACGCTGGTGCGTGTGGCAAAGCCCACCGAGCCGAAAAAGGTCCAGGACGTGCAGTAGATCGCAAGCGACAGCGGATAGATCAGCGCGCTGGCGCGGCCGCGCTGCGCCGGCGAGAGACGGTCGCCGTAGCTCGCCACGAAAAACAGGAAGCCGATGTAGCCGAAGGCGACTGCAATCACGCCCCAGTCGTGCAGCATTGCTGCTCACTCCCTAAAATCCCGGCACGGTCCCGCGCACTCGCCAGAAGGCGGAATTCAGGGAAGAACTATAGCCAGAATGGGCCGGCAAAGCACGGGACGTGACCGCCTTCGGACCGGCGGGGCCGCCAATCGGCGGATTAAGGTTATTCCGCTGCCAGCGACTTTTCCTTTAGCGGCAGGCCAAGCTGTTCCCAGACCTGCAACAGGGCGTCCGCCAGCTGGTCGATCACCGCGTCGTCATGATAGGGCGAGGGCGTGATCCGCAGGCGTTCGGCGCCCTTGGCCACGGTCGGATAGTTGATCGGCTGGATGTAGATGCCGTGCTCTTCCAAGAGCAGGTCGGAGGCCTGCTTGCACTTCTCGGGATCGCCGACGAACAGCGGCACGATGTGGGTGTCGCTCGACATCACCGGCAGGCCCGCCGCGGTCAGGATCGCCTTGGTCCGGGCCGCGCGCTCCTGGTGGCGTTCACGCTCCCAGTTCGAGGTCTTCAGGTGCCGGATCGCGGCGGTCGCGGCCGAGCAGATTGCCGGCGGCAGCGCGGTCGTGAAGATGAAGCCGGGGGCGTAGGAGCGCACCGCGTCAACCATTGCGGCGCTGCCGGCGATGTAGCCGCCGAGACAGCCGAAGGCCTTGGCGAGCGTGCCTTCCAGGATATCGATGCGGTGCATGACCCCGTCGCGTTCGGCAATGCCGCCGCCGCGCGGGCCATACATGCCGACCGCATGCACCTCGTCGACATAGGTCATTGCGCCGTATTTCTCGGCGAGATCGCAAATCTTGGACAGCGGCGCGACGTCGCCGTCCATCGAGTAAAGGCTCTCACAGGCGATCAGCTTCGGCCGGTCGCCGGCGGCATGCAGCAGTTCTTCCAGATGCGTCATGTCGCTGTGGCGGAAGATCTGCCGCTCACAGCCGGCGCCGCGAACGCCTTCGATCATCGAATTGTGGTTGAGCGCGTCGGAGAGAATGAGGCAGTTCGGAATGAGCTTGGCGATGGTCGCGATGCCGGTCTGGTTCGACACATAGCCCGAGGTAAAGAGCAGGGCTGCTTCCTTGCCGTGGAGATCGGCGAGTTCCTGCTCGAGTTGCACCAGCGGATGATGGGTGCCGGCGATGTTGCGGGTGCCTCCGGCGCCGGTGCCGACGCGGGTCGCCGTCTCAACCATCGCGCCAACCACCTTCGGATGCTGGCCCATGCCGAGGTAATCGTTGGAGCACCAGATCACGACGTCGCGGCCGCCCTTCGGTGAATGCCACACCGCATGCGGGAAGCGGCCGGCAACACGTTCCAGATCGGCAAAGACCCGGTACCGCCGCTCGTCATGAAGGCGATTGAGGGCGGTACGGAAAAACTGGCTGTAATCCATCGCGGAACCTGGAACTTGAGCGGGCCAAAAGACGAGGAGACCTTTTTAGAGGGTTTCCATATTCGCTGTCGAGCCGAATTCAAATGCTGTCCGCACAGCGAAGACATTGATTTTGATCAAGTTTGGGTGCGCGTCGCGTTCGGCTCTGCCATGCACAGCCGTAAGCCACGGCGCTTCCTCAAGCTTTTCTAACCGCCGCCGTTTGCCTTTGAGTGAGCCTGCACAGGGACATGCGGCGTTGGCGAGTTCAGGAAGAGGTTTTGCGGGCGGGTTCTCGAGGGGCTCCGGCTTCTTCCAGCACGGCCATACTTACATGGGCCACCCGATGGCGGCCGCGGCCGGGCTTGCCGTGCAGGACGTGCTTCGCCGCGATCATCTGCTCGACAATGTCGTTGCCATGGGCGGTCACCTGCAACGGCGCCTCGAAGAACGCTTTGCCAACCATCATCACGCCGGTGATATCCGCGGCCGTGGCCTGTTCCGCGGGGTCGAGTTCGTCTCCGAAGTCGATTCGAAAAAGCCGTTTGCGCCGGAATTGAAAATCAACGCTGCCGTGAAGCGCGAAGCCATGGCGCGCGGCCTGATGGTCTATCCGATGGGCGGCACGATCGACGGCGTGAATGGCGACCACGTCCTGATTGCGCCGCCGTTCATCGTGAACCGGGAACAGATCGACACCATTGTCGAGCGTCTGGGCGATGCGGTCGACGCCGCGGTTGCCTCCGTCAAACGTTAGGGTTGGACTCACTGGAGTGAGGGGCGGCTTGCCCGTACCCCATGCTGTATTCTACGATCTCGCGATAAACCGTCGCCGCTTGTGCGAGGGAAATAAAAACAAGGGAGCAAACGTCATGGCCACGCGCCGCGATTTTCTCAAAACCGGCACGGCGGCTGCGGCCACCGGCATTTTCTTTTGCGGCTGCGGTCTATTGCGCGGCGCGCATGCGCAAGAATCCACGCGACACACGCTCCCGGTCACGGTCAATGGCAAGCGGGTGAAAACCATCGACGTGCACGCGCACTGCAATTTCCACGAAGCAGGTAGCCTGTTGGGCGACGAAGGCAAGCGGCGTCAGGCCGGTCCGATCAACGGGGCGGAGGAGACTTTCATCGATCTCAAGCAGCGGTTGGCTGCGATGGACGCGCAGGCCGTGGATATGGAGATCCTGTCGATCAATCCGTTCTGGTACGACAAGGAACGCGATCTCGCCGCGCAGATCGTGAAAATCCAGAACGAGAAACTCGCCGAATTCTGCGCCTCGCATTCGGATCGATTTGCGGCCTTTGCCTCGCTGACCTTGCAGGCGCCGGATCTCGCGGTACAGGAACTCGAAACCGCGGTAAAGAAGCAGGGCTTGAAGGGCGCGGCGATCGGCGGCTCGGTCAATAATGTCGATTTTTCCGATCCCAAATTCCATCCTGTCTGGGCCAAGGCGGAAGAACTCGGCGCGCCCCTGTTCATCCATCCGCGCGGAATCCCGGAACTTGGCAAGCGGCTTGCCGGCAACGGCTGGCTCGACAACACCATCGGCAATCCGCTGGATACGACGATTGCGCTGTCGCACCTGATCTTCGAAGGCACTCTCGATCGCTTTCCGGGATTGAAGGTTATCGCGGCGCACGGTGGCGGCTATCTCGGTTCCTATGCCGACCGCTCCGATCATCCGTGCATGGTCGGGCCGAAGGGCTGCAATCCCGAGATCAAGCTTAAGAAGAAGCCGACGGAATATCTGAAGCAGCTTTATTTCGATTCACTCGTCTTCACGCCCGAGGCGATCCGGCACCTGGCAGCACAGGTGGGCGCAAGTCAGATCATGCTAGGCAGCGACTATCCCTATCCATGGCAGCTTAGCCCCGTGGACCACATTTTCGCATCGAGTTCGCTCAGCGATGATCAGAAGGCCGACATCCTCGGCCGGACCGCGGCAAAGCTCTTCAATCTGGAGGCTTAGGATCTAGCGGATTAACGTGAGGGCAGCGCGACGCCCACTTCGCGATAGAACCGCATCGCGCCGGGATGGAACGGCAGGATACGGTTGTTGGCCGCGTTCACTGCGCGCGTGCCCGCGGCGGTCGGATAGATCTCGGATTTCGGATCGGCCGCCGACAAGACCGTCTTGGTGATCGCATAGGCGACCTCATCCGGCAGATCCTTGTTGGCGACGACGAAATTCCAGGCGGAGAAGCTTTTTATTTCGGCGGTCTGCCCCTTGTAGGTGCCGGGCGGGATCGACGTTGGCGACAGCGCCGGCAGCTTCGCGAGCACTGCCGCGACTTCGGTGTCGGATAATCCGAACACGATCGCATCGGCCTGATCGGTAACTGACGTCAGCGACGGGATCGGCACCACCGCGCCCTGCCACAGCGCGTCAATCTCGCCGTTGAGAACCTGTTTTGAGAGCGCGGCCGGATCGCCGTTGACGATGATGGGCTTGATATGCGCGACCTCGGCGGCTGCGCGGAAAAATCCTTCAGCCGGGCCTTTCGCTGGACCGACGCCGACTTTCTTGCCGTCGAGATCGGCTAGCGAATGAAGCCCGCTGGTGCGCAACGCCGCTACCTGGAACGAGGTCTCGTACATCGGAAACAGCGCGCGCACGTTCTCGTGGCGATGGCCGGTGGCAAAGCCGGTGCCGTTGATGGCCTCATAGGCGGAAGCCATGAAGGCCGTTCCGATCGTCATCGGCGAAGCATCGACCGCCATCAGGTTGTCGTTCGAACCGCCGCTTTTCTTGATCTCGACGCGGATGTCTTTCTTCGCGAGATAGGCGGCCACGCCCTGGCCATAGGGCAGGAACGCGCTGCCGTCACCGGCGGTCATGAAGACGACGGCGGTATTTTGTGCGGTCGCCGGCGCCGCGATGAACGCGGCCAGTCCCAAAATGCCGCAAGCCAGGATTCTTCTTGTCAGGATCATGTCGTCCTGTAGCGAAGCATGCCGTCGACCTCTTCGGCGGTCAGGCGACCCTCGACCAGCATGTAGTTGACGTGCGCGACCAACTCGCCCGCGGCAAAGCCCATCTGGTGTTCGTCGAGTACATGCTTGTGAAACACGACAGGCACGAGTTCTGCCGAAGTCTTCGAAATCTCGCGACACGCATCCGCGATCAGCCGGCAGCGCTCTTCGTGGTGATCGGCGAGTTGTTTGATCCGTGTCTTCAGGCCGTAGAACGGCACGCCATGGCCGGGCAGGACGAGAAGATCATAAGGTAGCGTGGTGGTGAGGCTGGCGAGCGAGGCGAGATATTCACCGAGCGAATTCTGTTCGGGCTCGACCGCCCAGACGCTGACATTGGGTGAAATCTTGCTGAGCACCTGGTCGGCCGACAGAAACAGCTTGTCGCTTGCGCAATAGAGCATGACCTGATCGAGCGCATGGCCGCCGCCGGTGATGACTTTGAAACGGCGTGTGCCGATCGAAATCTCGTCGCCGTGAGAGATGCGGCGGTAGGAGGCCGGCAAGGTCGAAACCCGCTTCAGATAGTCCTGGCCGCGCCCGAGCAGCTTGTCGGTCAGGCTCTCGTCCATACCGTGGCGGCGGAAGAACAGGCGCTGCGCCTGCTTGCGTTCCTCGGTGCCGCGGTTCTGGTGATAGACCGATTGCAGGTACTCGACCTGTGACATGAACAGCGGACAGCCGAAGCGTTCGACCACCCAGCCGGCGAGACCGACATGATCGGGGTGGGAATGGGTGACGATCAGCCGGCTGATTTTTACGTTCTTGAGCGGACCATCGAACAAAGCGGTCCATGCCGCGATCGTTTCCTCGTTGCCGAA
>Ga0265314_10004513_pt1 | contig 12890 bp, 9 predicted proteins | sample 4126metaG_FD_203106 | JGI IMG/M metagenome (GOLD analysis project Ga0265314, IMG submission 203106) | Rhizosphere microbial communities from Carex aquatilis grown in University of Washington, Seatle, WA, United States - 4-1-26 metaG | ecosystem: Host-associated > Plants > Roots > Rhizosphere >... | reverse complement strand
CTTGTCCCACGAGGAGGGATCGCGTCGTCTCATCTCCTCAAGATGAGGGCTTGGCGGTCAGGCCGCAACCTCGGAAGGGAGAGAAGAAAAGGTTCATGTCCGGTTCATGTTTCCGCGCCTAGGGTCGGCGTCGCCATCAACTCCGGAGAAACGCCCCATGTTCCGTACCGTTGCCGCCGCCGCTCTTGTTGCCGCCCTGACCGCCGTTCCGGTGATGGCCGCCTCGCCCGAACACTCCCATTCCCACGAGGCGGCGGCTCCGGCGGCCAACGGGCTCACCCTCGACCATGGCCGCAAGTGGCAGACCGACGCTCCGCTCCGCCAGGGGATGACGGCCATCGCCGACGACGTGCGCGCCGCCCTGGGGCCGGTGCACGACAAGCGCTACAAGGCGGCGGATTTCGACGCCCTGGCGACCTCCGTCACCCGCCACATCGACGGCATCGCCGAGCAGTGCAAGCTGCCCGAGGCCGTCGATGCCCAACTGCACTTCGTGCTGGCCGACCTCTTTGCTGCCACCGACGCCATGAAGGGCAAGGGCGGCGACCGGACCAAGGGGGTGGTCGCGGCGGTCAAGGCGCTGGACCGCTATCAGGCACATTTCGATCATCCCGGCTGGAAACCGGTCCGCCACTGACGCAAGCCCATCAGATAACGCCACTCTTCGACGATTGCTCCCGTCCGGGCCTATGACTATTGTAACCGGGCGGGAGAGATGAGGGCTTATACATAGATGCGGCATCCGACGGTGACACAGTCGGTTCAGGGCACCGACTGGAAGAAGGTCAGGGTGCTGGTGTTCGGCCTGGACGATCAGTTCCGGTTCCTCGCCCGCCAGACCTTTCGCAAGCTGAACGTGCGCGAAGTGGCGTCCTTCGACCAGCCCGGCGATCTCGGCCGGCTGCTGGCCCAGGGATTCGATATCCTGCTCATCGACTTCGCCGCCAAATCCGACCAGGGATTGCGGGTGCTCGAAGCCGTCCGCCAGCCGCCCGGCAACCCCAACGAGGCCCTGCCGGTGCTGGCGGTGGCTCCCTCGACCCTCAAGGACGTGCTCGACCGGGCCAAGACCCTGGGCATCGAGGGCGTGGTGCCCAAGCCCATCTCCGGCCATGAACTGGGCCACCGGGTGGGCGAGACCCTGGCCAATCCCCAGCGCATGGCGCCGCCCGCCAGCCTGACCGCTCCGCCCAAGCGCAATTTCATCAAGGAAGCCGATCCCCTGCCGGAGATCGGCGGCGGCGAGGCAGGCGAGCGGCCCGCCGGGGCCGATGCCGCCCCGGCCGGGGGCATTCCCGAGGTGGCCGCCCTGATGGCGCGGCTGGAAGCGCGGACCGGCGTCGCCGCCTCGCTGTCCGACCCCCGCCCGTCTCGCGGTGGGCCGGTCACCGCCCTGACGGGAGCGCCGTCGGCTCCCCCTTCCACGCCTACCCCGGCTCCCAATCCCGTCGTCAAGGCCGCTCCCGCTCCCGCCGACGCACCAGCCCCGGCGCCGGCCCCGGCCCCGTGCCGTCCGGCGGCGGGCGGCAACGGTGCCGGTTTCGCCTCCGCGTCCGACGGTGCTCCGGCCCGGCGGATTTCCGGGGGCAAGCTGTCCGACGACGATCTGGCTCCCGTCCGCAAGGTGTCCGACGGCCCCATCGAGGTGGCGGGCCTGCGTCCCGATCCCGACGCCGAGGCGGCCAAACGCCGGGCGGCCAAGCGCCGCAAGGACTGGGAAGAGGCCATGGCCCAGACCGGGCATGCGGCACGCAAGGGCCGCGACGTGGCGGCCCTCGACGTTTCCGCCGTGGTGGCCGAGCACGGCAAATGGCTGCAGACCAAGGGGGCGGAAGGCAAGCGCGCCACCTTCACCGGCATGGATCTGGCCGGAGTCGATCTGGCCGGGGCCATTCTCGCCAATGCCACCTTCCGCGAGGTGGATCTGTCGGATTCCTGTCTGGCCGAGGCCCGCCTCGACGGTTCCGATTTCCGCTACGCCACCCTGTCGGCGGCCAATCTGGGCGGAGCCAATCTGGGGGTGGCGGCGCTCCGCCACGCCAAGCTCAACCTCAGCAATCTGGAGGGTGCCGTGCTGCGCGGCACCGATCTGTCGGGCGCCTCCTTAACCGGCGCCCGTACCGCCGGGGCCGATTTCAAGGGAGCCATCATGATGGGCGCCGATCTGCGGGACGCCGATCTGTCCCGGGTGGAAAACCTGACCCAGGCGCAGATCGACAAGGCCATCTGCGACAAGGCGACCAAGCTGCCGCCCGGCGTCTTCCGTCCACTCGCGGAAGGCGAGCGCCTGGCCTGAGTGCGCCAGACAAGGCTGTAATTTTCAATCAATACAATTTCTGACTTGAAAACCCGCTCGATGGATACAACATTGAGCCTGCTGGAATGCATTACTTTTGTATGGTTCCGGGAAGTCAGGACAGGGTTCGGGGGGCCTTATCCGTAGAGCTGCAATGCGGAGGCGTCCCAATGATTCGGCTGACCGACATCAGGATTTCGGCCAAGATCGGCCTGTCGTTTCTCTTCCCGCTCGTCCTGATTGTCGGGCTGGCGGGATATGTCATCAGCGATAAGGCGCGGGTGGTGGCGGAAACCTCCACCCTGGCCGGAATTGCCCCCCTGACCGCCGACATCAGCGCCCTGGTGCACGAGGTGCAGAAGGAGCGCGGCGCCTCGGCGGTCTATATCGGCAGCAAGGGCGAGAAATTCGGCCCCGAACTCCAGGCCCAGCGCAAGCTGACCGATGCGGCCCGGGAAAAGCTGCTCCGTTCCCTGGCCGGCATCGACACGTCCGCCCTGGCGATCAGTTTCCCGCCCAAGGTGGAAAAGGCGTCCAGGCGTCTGGACGCGCTGATCGCCACGCGCGGCGCCATCGATTCCCTGGCCATCGACGCCCGGACCTCCCTGGGCAATTTCACCGAGACCGTCCGCTTCCAGTTGGACATGGTCAACCAGATCGCCCTGCTGTCCAGCGACGTAAGGGTGGGGCGGATGATCAGCGCCTATCTCAAGCTGATGGAAGGCAAGGAGAAGGCCGGGCAGGAGCGGGCCACCGCCGCCGGCGCCTTCGCCGCCGGCAAGTTCGACCCCGACGTCTATCGCCGCTTCGTGTCCATCGTCGCCGAGCAGCAACTGTTCCTGAACGAATTCCAGGAAAACGCCGCTCCGGCCCAGGTGGAGTTCTTCCGCGCCACCCTGGACGACGAGGTCAGCCGCACGGTGGAGCGGATGCGCAAGGTGGGCCTGGAGAGCATCGCCGCCGGCAATGTCGGCGACGTTACCGGTCCCGCTTGGTTCGCCGCCACCACCGCGCGCATCAACCTGCTGAAGACGGTCGAGGACCGCATGGCCGCCGATGTGCAGTCCCTGGCGGCCCAGGTCAGCGGCGACGCCAAGGGCGTGCTGGTCACCACCATCCTGGGCGTCATCGCCGCCCTGGTGATCGCCCTGGCCGTGGCCTGGACCGTGGCGCGCCAGATGACCGCGGCCATCGGTTCGCTGGTCGGCACCATGGATCGCCTCGCCGCCGATGACTTCGCGGTGAGCGTCGGGGGAACCGGGCGGGGCGACGAGATGGGGGCCATGGCCCGCTCGGTGCAGATCTTCAAGGACGCCATGATGCGCGGCCATGATCTGGCCGAAAAGCAACTGGCCGAGGCCCATCAGCGCCAATTGCGCGGTCAGGCCATCGAGACGCTGGTCAACCGCTTCCAGGGCTCGGCCGAGCGCATGGTCGAGGCGGTTTCCTCCGCCGCCCAGCGGCTGCAGGGCACCGCCGCCTCCATGAGCACGGCGGCCAGCGACACCAACAACCGCGCCACCGTGGTGGCCGGCGCTACCGAACTGGCTTCCGCCAACGTCCAGACGGTGGCCGCCGCCGCCGAGGAACTGACGTCTTCCATCCAGGAGATCGGCCGTCAGGTTCACCGTTCCGCCGAGATTTCCGGCAACGCGGTGGCCGAGGCCGGCGAGGCCCAGGGCGCCGTCACCGGCCTCGCCACCATGGTCGGCAAGATCGGCGAGGTGGTGGTGCTGATCAATGACATCGCCGCCCAGACCAACCTGCTGGCGCTCAACGCCACCATCGAGGCGGCCAGGGCGGGCGAGGCGGGCAAGGGCTTCGCCGTGGTGGCGGGCGAGGTGAAGAACCTCGCCAACCAGACGGCCAGGGCCACCGGCGAGATCGGCCAGCAGATCACTTCCGTGCAGCAGCAGACCGAGAAGGTGGTTCAGGCCATCTCCGACATCGTCGACATCATCCGCGAGGTGGGCGAAATCACCGCCGGCATCGCCAGCGCGGTGGAGGAGCAGAGCGCCGCCACCCAGGAGATCGCCCGCAGCGTCGAACAGGCCGCCGCCGGCACCGCCGAGGTTTCGGCCAATGTGGGCGGGGTTCAGGACGCCGCCGGCCGCACCGGCGCCGCCGCCGACGAGGTGCTGGGCGCCTCGCGGGACATGGGCAGCGAGGCGGTGCGCCTCAAATCCACCATCGACGGCTTCCTGGGGGAAATCCGGGCGGTTTAGGGAGCCGGGCTACCGGGCCTTGTCCAGTGCCGCCAGTACGTCGGCCTCGCTCAGCAGTTCCGGCAGGGCGATGCCGTCGGGGGCGCTGGGGCCGTAGACGGCGTTGAAGGGAATGCCGTAGCGTCCGAACGATGCCAGATAGCGCGAGATGCTCTCGTCGGGTTTGGTCCAGTCGGCGCGTAGGCTGACCACGCCGGGTGACGCCAGACGCCGCGCCACCTCGCCCCGCTCGACCACCGCCGCCTTGTTGACCTTGCAGGTGATGCACCAGTCGGCGGTGACGTCCACGAACACCACCTTGCCGTCCGATACCAGACGGGCCAGGGTCTGGGAGTCGAAACGGCTCCACGCCACCGCGCCGCCGGTCTCGCCGGTGCTGTCGCCGTTGGCGGTGCCATGGAAGGGGGCGGCCAGGGCCAGCCCGGCCAGGGCCACCACGCAGGCGGTCACCGCCGGACGGGCCGCCACCGGCAACCGGTGCCGCAGGCCGAGGACGGCGACCGCGCCCACCATGGCGCCGCCGGTGACCAGGGCGGCCAGCATCCCGGCCTGCACCATCAGCACGGTCAGCAGCCATGCTCCGGTACCGGCCAGGGCGAGGCCCAGCACCTTGCGCACGCCGACCATCCAGCGGCCCGGCTTGGGCAGCTTCAGTGCCGCGTCGGGCCACACCGCCACCGCCAGATAGGGGGCCGCCATGCCCAGTCCCAGGGCGGTGAAGATCATGACGATCTCGCCCGGACCGCGTGCCAGGGCGAAGCCGATGGCGGTGCCGAGAAAGGGCGCCGAGCATGGCGTGGCCAGCAGGGTGGCGAAGGCGCCCGACAGGAAGTGGCCCAGCACGGTGTGATGGGCGTTGCCGCCATTCCGGCTGAACAGGAAGGTGGGCATGGGGATTTCGAACATGCCCCACAGATTGGCGGCGAACAGGGCCAGCAGCACCACCATCAGGGCCAGGAAGCCCGGCTGCTGGAACTGGATGCCCCAACCCACCGCCGCTCCGGCCTGTTTCAGCCCGATGGCCAGGGCGGCGAGGGCCAGGAACGAGGCGACGATGCCGATTCCCGAGGCGATGAAGCTGGCCCGCACATGGGCGCGCTCACCGCCGCCATGGCCCAGCACACCCAGCACCTTGATGGACAGAACCGGCAGCACGCAGGGCATCAGGTTGAGGATCAGCCCGCCCAGCAGCGCCACCAGCAGCATGCCGGCCAGCCCGGGGCCGCCGCTGCCCGCCGTCATGGGGGCGGCCGTGCCGGGGAGCGGCGCCGTCGCCACTTCGAAGGCGCGCAGCCCATCGGTGACCGTGACGGTCATGGGGGCGCCGGCCAGGGGCTTCAACAGCGAACCGGCGGGTATCGGAAGCTCGAACACCGCCTTGCGCCGGTCGGCCGACAGGGTGATTTTGGGCTGGCCGAAGGCGGCCACGTCCTCGGCCTCGACGAAGGCGTCGGGATCGGTGAAGGGCTCCGCCGACGACACGGCAAGCCTGAGCGCTGAATTATCGCCGGTCCCCAGGGCCTCGGCGGAGTCCAGGCTCAGGCCGTGGCGGCGCCCGTCGCCGGGTACCAGGGCGGTGAAGCGGCCGATATCGTGGGCGAAGGCCGAAAGCTCGGCCGGGCCGGGCGACAGGTCAAGGCTCAGTTCCACCTTCTGCGGCACGCAAATCTGGGCGCAGGCCAGGAAATCCACCGTCAGCCGGGCGGCCACCGGGCGCGAGGCATCGCCGGCCCTGGCGTCCAGCGGCAGGATCACCTCGCCCACATAGCCATAGTTCTGCAGCCCGGCCAGTACGAAGCGGTGGGGGGCCGGCCAATGGGGCTGCAGGTTTTCCAGATTGGCCGAGCCGCTCCAGTCCAACTTGGGCGGGTAGCCGGCGTCGCCGGGGGTGCGCCAGTAGATCTTCCAGCCGGTCTCCAGCTTGAATTGCAGGCCCAGGCGCAATTGCCCGGCCTCGCCGGTGCCGGTGGCGGCGGAGATCAGGCGGACCTTGCCGGACTCGCTGGTCGCCCAGTCCGAGGCTCCCGCTTCCGCCGCCTCGGCCGCCGCTCCGGTCAGCAGCAGTGCCGCCGTCAATGCCGCCTTGATCCACGCCATCATGTCTTCCTCGAGCTTTCTCGCGGCAAACAACAGCACCGCCCGCCGGCCGGTGTCAATGACGACCGGCGCAGTGCGGGAATGCTTGGCGGAATCGGACGGGAAAGCCTTGATCCCGGTCATGGGGCATGGCTGTCCGGCTTAACTCGGCCCACCGCGCGGGGACATGGACAAGACGGACAAAGCACCAAGGCACCAAGGACGCCAGGAGGGCGGAGCACATGACAAGGCCGTATCTCTGTTGTCTTGGCCGGACTTGTTCCGGCCATCCACGCGGTTCGGCCTGAATAGCGGATCAGACCATGAGGCAGGCGACGGGGCGCGGCTGCCCGGAACACGTCCGGGCATGACGAAATAGATTGATGTCTTGGTGGTGCAACAGCCTATCCCCCGGCACCCGGAAACTTGAACCGGACGTCCGTGGTCATGGGGCGGCAGGGGGGGAGGAACCCGGTCCCCGGATGCGATTGACGCATCCGGGGGAACCCGGATCAGAGCTACCGCGCCCCGGCGGTGGACAGGGGCTTGGCACGGCGCGAGGCACGTTCCAGCCCGGCCTGGGCCGAGGCGGCGGGGGGCGCCTTCTTCAGCGAGGGCGGGACCGGCGGCGGGGCCGAGGCCATGGACGGAACGGCGGCGTTGCTGGGCACACCCGCCACCGCCTGGGGAGCCGGGCGGACCGGAGCGCTGGCCGGCATGCCGCTGTCCAGGTCGATGGCATAGGAGATCGCCGCCAGGGTGGCCGACTTCATGCCGGGCATGGAGCGCGGCCAGGGCCGCTGGGTCTCCAGATGCTTGGCCAGCTTCTGCACCGCCCACAGGGCGCAGTGGGGGCCGAAGGCCTGGCGGAAGCCCTTGAGGTCGAGCCTGGTATAGGCGGTGAACAGGAACACCGTCAGCGGCTTCAGCGCGAATTCCATGGCGGGGAAGATCATGTCCACCGCCTTGCTCTCCATGATGGCGATCTGGGACACGGCCTTGCGCAGCGCCACCTCGTCCAGATCGGGGAACACGGCGTCCAGGCCCTGCTTGATGAAGGCTTCCATCAGGGCGTTGGAATCGATGCTGCCGTCCACGGCGCGCAGGCGCCGCGCGTCTTCCAGCAGCAGGGGCAGGCGTCCGTCCGGACCCAGCCCCTCGGCCGCCAGGATCTCGATCTGGCCCGACTCGCGCAGCTTGAGAATGCGCGGCCCCAGGACGCGCACGGTGCTGGGATGCAGGGTGGAATAACTGGGAATCAGCGGCACCTGCCACTCATAGCGCAGGTTGTCGCGGAATACGTTGTACAGCTTGTCGCCGGGGCCTTGCGGCGCCACGAAGGGGGCGCGGTGAATGGGCTTCTTGATCCCCAGCTTGATGGCGGTCTTGTGCAGCAGCGAGGGCGCCTCGACCCGAAGGGGCGGCACCTCGGGAGCGGGCATGGCGGCGCGGAAGTAGCGCTTGGCCGAGGCCCGCACCACCAGGGCCACCACGTGGTCCAGGGTGCGGCCGCACCACAGTTCCTCGTCCCCTTCCGTGGCGGGGCGCTTGTCCTTGCGCAGCACCACCTTGCGGAACAGGTCCGGCTGGTTGCGGAATACCTGGAAACACTCGTGCAGCAGGCCCGGCGTGTCCAGGATGTGGTCATAGACCTCATGCTGGGGAACCGTGGAAAGCTGTCCGATATTGACGCGAAGGATGTCGGCGACCTGGGTCCGCAACGTGTTGCGCACCGTGTCCAGTCCGTCGTCCTGCTGCGGTTCCGGCCCTTTACGGGCTTTGATGCTTGCGTTCACACTCTCCCCCCCGGGAAGTGATGTCCCTGCCCATAACCCTACAGAAAGAATGGACATGGATCGATGCAAACATCAATAAATTGTTAATAACATCATACCTTAGGATTAAGGTGTCATATGTAGTCTAATTATGACGGCAGCCCGAATTGGTTGTCTCGCCCAGATGGGCCGGCAGCAGGCGAAGGGCGCTGACGCCGACCACGGTGATGACCAGGGCGATGGCGATGCCGCCCAGTCCCAGCATGGTTTCCCAGGCGCTGGGGGCGTAATCGTGGACATGGCCGTCGGCGAAGGTGGAGGAGGCTTTCATGCCGGGGAACAGGTCCAGCGGCCATGCCTGACCGCCGATGATGATGACCCAGACCTGGGCCAGCCCGCCGAGGACCACCAGGATCGAGGCCATCATGGCCCGCTTGCGGGCCGCATGGCCGCAGCCGCCATAGGCGATGACCAATGGTAGTATTCCGCCCAGCCCCACCTGTCCCACCCAGAACAGGGTGGTGTGGATTCCGCCCTTGAACAGGATGAAGGCTTCCACCCCGCCGCGCCCGGCGAAGTACAGTTGTGTGACGTGATGGAGCGCGGTGAAATAGAGATTGGCGGCGACGAACAGCCCCAGCAGCCGCACCAGGCGGGCGGGCAACTCGTCTCCCATGGGGCGCCGGGTCATCTTGAAGGACACCGACAGCACGATGATGAACACCGCCAGGCCGTAGGCGAAGGACATGGCGATGAACAGGGGCGCCATCACCGCCGCGCCATAGGCCTCGCGCGCCGCCAGGAAGCCGAAGATGCAGCCGGTACCGGTGGTGAGGACCAGGCGCCAGACGAAGGCCGCCAGGGCGGCCGGCTTGTAGAAGCGCTTGGCCTGCCAGTCCAGCATGGTCCACAGATAGACCGCCACCACCGCCATGAAGCCGGAATAGAGGATGACGTTCCAGGCGAAGATGGACTTGAAATTGAAGTGGGTCATGGCGACGAACAGGCGGTCGGGACGGCCCAGGTCAAGGACCAGCACCGCCAATCCCCCGGCCAGCAGCGCCACCGCCAGCAGGGCCGACAGGCGGCCCAGCGGCTGATACTCCCGGCGGCCGAACACCGAGCCGATGGAGGCGACGTTGAGCGCGCCGGAGGCGGCGACGATCAGGAACACGGCGAAGACGTGGGGCATGCCCCACACCACCTGATTGGTCATGCCGGTGACCCAGTGGCCCTGGTGCTCCATGTGCAGGACGGCGCCCAGCGCCACGACGATCACCGCGCTTAAGGACGCCATCAGGGCCAGCCAGCCCCGGGTGTAGGGGCGCACCTGGGTGTAGGTGGTGGTGCTGCTGCTCATGGCTCAGATTCCCTGGTAGCGGATGGCGGGCTCCAGCCCCAGATCGGCGCGGATGCGGGTGGTGGCTTCGCGGGCCACCCTTTGCGCGATCTCCGATTTCGGGTCGGCCAAGTCGCCGAACAGCATGGCCCCCTTGGCCTTGGCGGCGCAGGCCTCGACGCAGGCGGGAGGCCTGCCCTCGTCGACGCGGTGGACGCACAGCGTACAGGCCTCCACCGTGCCCTTGCCGCGCGGCAGGTGGGGTTGCTGGCCGCTCTGCTCCTCGTGGGCGAAGGAGCGCGCCTTGTAGGGGCAGGCCATCATGCAATAGCGGCAGCCGATGCAGATGTGGCGGTCGACCAGGACGATGCCGTCGGCCCGCTTCATGGAGGCGCCGGTGGGGCAGACGTCGACGCAGGCCGGCTTGGCGCAATGCTGGCACATCACCGGCAGCGAATGGGCGGCGCCGGTGGCCGGATCATGCAGGTTGACCTTGCGGATGTACTGGGCGTCGGTCAGTGGCCGGTCATGGCCGGACAGCCCCATCTCGGCCTTGCAGGCGTCGACGCAGACCGTGCATTGGGCGTCGCACTTGGCCGTGTCGATCAGCAGGCCCCAGCGCTGGGCGGCCGAGGCCGGCTTGCCGGCCTCGCGGGCGGCGGCATCGGCAAAGGGGGCCGGCGCGGCGATCAGCACGGCGCCCGAGGCGAGGATCACCTGACGGCGGGACAGGTCGGTCATCGCGCCGCCTCCTTGACGGGGGCCTTGGGCGTGGTGGCGTGGCATTCGAAGCAATCGGGCTTCACCGCCGCGTATTCATGGCAGGACTGGCAGAACTGGCCGGGATCGTTGACCGGCACCGCCTTGCCCTCGGCCGATCCGGTGGCGTGGCAGGCGACGCATTCCTTCAGCGACGCCTTGGCGCCCCGGATGCCGAGGCGCAGGGTATCGTCCCGCTGGTGCTTCAGCATGTCGGGATGGTCGCGGCGCATGGTGGCCGAGGCCTCGATGCAGGCCTCTCCCCTGGCCTTGGGCCATTGGGGGAGGTCGGCGGCGGAGGCCGGCAGGACGAGGAATATGGTCAGCAGGAGGGCGGCAAAAGCCCCCACCCCGACCCTCCCCCACCAGGGGCGGGGGAGGGAGGCTGTCGCCATCCCCCTCCCCCAGCTCGCCTGGGGGAGGGACGGGGTGGGGGCTTTCATTCCCCCAGCCCCATCTGGATATAGCCGGTGGGGCAAACATCCTTGCAGATGTGACAGCCGATGCACTTGGAGTAGTCGGTCTCCACGTAGCGGCCGGTGGTGCGTTGCCCCTTGGGAACGCGGCTGACCGCGTCCTGCGGGCAGAACACCACGCAATTGTCGCACTCGAAGCACAGGCCGCAGGACATGCAGCGCTTGGCCTCGTCCATCACCTCCTGGTCGGTCAGCGTCAGCAGGCGCTCGTCGAAATTGCCGATCACCTTGTCGGCGTCGATATGCACCTCGTGGCGATGGTGCCGCGCCGTGCGGGTGAAGTGGCCGAGGAACAGGTCGTCGTGGGGAATGATCTCGGCGCCGGCCCGGTTCTCGAAATTGTGCACCGCGAACTTGGCCTCGTAGGTGCCGCGCGTCGGGCCGGAATCATAGGGAGCCGGGTCCAGGTCGCTTTCGTGCAGCTTGGCCAGCAGGTTGAAGTGATGCACGTCCACCTTGGGCCGCTTGCCCACGTCGCCTCTTTCGAGGAACTCGGCGATGCCGGCCGAGGCGACGCGACCGTGGCCGATGGCGGTGGTCAGCAGATGCGGCCTGACAACGTCGCCGCCCACGAAATGCTTGGGCTTGCCCGGCACGCGATAGGCCTTGTCGGCATTGATGAAGCCCTTGCCGTTGTCCATTTCCGGCAGATCGGCGAGGTCGCCGCTCTGGCCGATGGCCGAGACCACCAGATCGGCGTCCAGGATGAATTCGGTGCCTTCCACCGGCTTGGGCGTCATGCCGTCCATGGTGCACTGGCAGAGCTTGAGGCCGGTGGCGCGGCCGTCGGGACCCTTGATCACCTCCAGGGGCATGATGCCGCCCCGGATATCGACGCCTTCCCGCTTGGCGTCGTCGATCTCGCGCTGGGCGGCGAACATCTTCTCCACCGCGAACAGCGAGGTGAGCGTCACGTTGGCGCCCTCGCGCCGCGCCGTGGCCGCCACGTCGTGGGCCACGTGGCCGAGGATGACGTTGTCGGCGCGATCCTGCTCGGACACCTTGTCGATATGGCCCAGACGCCGGGCCACCGAGGCCACGTCGATGGAGGTGTCGCCGCCGCCCACCACGATGATGCGGCCGGGCACGTGCTGCAGCCGGCCCTCGTTGAAGGCCTTGAGGAAGGCGACGCCCGACACGCAGTTGACGGTGTCCTTCCAGCCGGGAATGGGCAGGCCGCGCCCGGCATGGGTGCCGATGCCCCAGAAGATGGCGTCGTACTTCTCTTCCAGTTCCGACACGGTGATGTCGGTGCCGATGCGGCACTGGGCGCGCACCGTGATGCCCAGGTCGAGGATGCGGTTGATCTCGGCGTCCAGCACCTCTCGGGGCGTGCGGTAGCCGGGAATGCCGTAGCGGACATAGCCGCCCAGTTCGGCCTTTTCCTCGAAGATGGTGACGGCGTGGCCCTGGCGGCGAAGCTGATAGGCCGCCGACAGGCCGGCCGGGCCGCCGCCCACCACCGCCACGTGCTTGCCGGTCTCGTGCGCCGGCTTGGGAAAGGCGAGCTTGTTGGCGATGGCCCAGTCACCGATGTGGTGCTCGACCGAATTGATGCCCACGTGTTCCTCGACCATGTTGCGGTTGCAGCCGCTTTCGCATGGCGCCGGGCAGACGCGGCCCATCACGGCGGGAAAGGGGTTGGCCTCGGTCATGCGGCGGAAGGCGTATTCCTGCCAGACCATGCCGGCCGGCGGCTTTTCCACGCCGCGCACGATGTCCAGCCAGCCGCGGATGTCGTGGCCCGACGGGCACGAGCCCGAGCAGGGGGGCGTGCGCAGCACGTAGGTCGGACATTTGTGCGACCAGCCGGCCTTGAAGATTTCCTCCTGCCAGGCGCGCGGCTTGGATTCGCCGTCCTTGTAGCGGCGATAGTTCCGTCCCTCGGTGGTGCTCTCGGCGCTGGTCTTGGCGGCCATGCGTGTTCTCCCTCTCGTTTCTTGT
>Ga0265314_10004512_pt1 | contig 12891 bp, 9 predicted proteins | sample 4126metaG_FD_203106 | JGI IMG/M metagenome (GOLD analysis project Ga0265314, IMG submission 203106) | Rhizosphere microbial communities from Carex aquatilis grown in University of Washington, Seatle, WA, United States - 4-1-26 metaG | ecosystem: Host-associated > Plants > Roots > Rhizosphere >... | reverse complement strand
TGCCGAACTGTCATGCTGGTTGGTGCAGAACTCGCGATCGAATGAAGGCAATAAAGTCGGGTATGCGCAAAATCTCCGCTATGCGAGGAATGTCGCACTCGGCACCGATGGCTGGGACGGCGACATGGCAGAAGAAGAAGCCGAGCTCATCCGTATCGCCGGGCAACATGGTGACGATGCTGCGCCGCGGCGCCTAGCGCGCGGCCATACGCTGATCGCGGAGCGATTCGGCGCGGTCGCGGAGCCCTTCGCAGTCGGCGGGTTGGGTGATCTCGTCGTGCGGGACAATGGTCAGGTTCGTCATGTCGTCGTCGGCGGTCGAATTGTGGTGCATGATGGCCGCCTTACTGGTGGCGACATGAAGGAAATTCTGGCTGGCGCGCAGGATCAAGCGAGCCGGCTTTGGAGCCGCATGGCGGCGGTGCGGTAAAAACGAAAGGACATCACATGGCGCGTCTCGGACTTGAACGCACCGTCGTAGACGCGGCGGTCCTTGCACGTACGGCCGCGGGATTGGGCAAAGGCGGCGTTGTATTGCCGACGGTCGCGCAACTGAAAGATCCATCGACAATACCGGCTGCGATCCGTACGAAGCTCGCTGATGTCGACCCCGATAGTCGCGATCCGCTCAATCTCTTCCGCGTGCACTGGTATAACGGTGCTGACCGCAAAAGCCTTGTTCCGGTGCCAGACCATCTTGAGCTGCCGTCCGAACTGACCGGTGTGAAGGCGCGGATCGTGCTCGCGCTCGGCAACCGGTTTCCGATGATCCGGGCCCACAAAGTTCTGGCGGCCTATGGCTGCCTGGTCCCGCGATTGGTGACCGGCCAGTTCGATCCCGCGCGCGATCGCGCGGTTTGGCCTTCAACTGGCAATTATTGCCGTGGCGGCGTAGCGATTTCTCGTATCCTCGGCTGCCACGGCATCGCGGTGTTGCCGGAAAACATGAGCCAAGAGCGGTTCGACTGGCTGGATAAATGGGTCACCGACCCCGCGGATATCGTTCGTACGCCAGGCTCGGAGAGCAATGTCAAAGAGATTTACGACACCTGTGCAGCGCTGGATCGCGATCCGAAAAACATTATTTTCAACCAATTCTGCGAGTTCGGAAATTATTTGATCCACCGAACCTGCACGGGCGCGGCGTTGGAAAACCTGTTCACCACCCTGGCCAAGGGCCGGTCCGGCGCGAAACTCGCCGCCTTCGTATCGGCTTCGGGATCGAGCGGCACGCTCGCCGCGGGAGACCATCTCAAGGCGGAACTGGGCGCGCGGATCGTGGCGGTCGAGGCGGTCGAATGCCCGACGCTTCTTTATAACGGTTTCGGCGAGCACAACATCCAAGGCATCGGCGACAAGCATGTCCCCTACATCCACAACGTGATGAACACGGATGTCGTGGCTGGTGTGAGCGATCGGTCCACCGACACGTTGATGGTCTTGTTCAACACCGAAGTGGGCCGCAATTATCTCGCCGAGCGGCGAGGGGTCGATCCTGCTCTCATTGCGCGGCTTGCCGATCTCGGTCTGTCGTCGCTGTGCAATATGCTCGCCGCGATCAAGACGGCAAAATATCTCGATCTTGGCCCCGAGGACGTCATCCTCACCGTGGCGACCGACGGTGCCGCAATGTACGGCAGCGAAATCGAAAAAGCGGTCAAACGCTATTTCGGCAATCGTTTCGATGCGATCGCTGCCGGGGAAACCTGGGGCCAGGCGCTCGCGGGCGTCGGCACCGACCATCTCATCGAAATGACCCAGATTGACCGCCGTCGCGTGTTCAATCTCGGCTACTTCACCTGGGTCGAGCAGCAGGGTGTCTCGGTCGAAGAGTTTTCCGCGCGGGCCAAGCAGTCGTTCTGGGACGGCCTGCTCGACCTGGTGCCGGCCTGGGATGCGCTGATCGATGAATTCAACGCTCGGAGCGGAGCCGTCAAGGCGCAGGCTTCATGAGCGAGACTGTACGATTTTGTTGCCATGGTTGCGGTGCGATCGTCGACACCGCTCACATGTTGCCGTTCCGGTGTCCGCAAGCGGACTTATCCGGCGATATCGACCATGTGCTGGCTCCGGAGCCGTTTGACGCGCAGTTTCCGGATGGCGGAGAACAAAACCCGTTCCTGCGCTATCGGACGCTTTTGTCGCCCTATCGATTGGCGCGCGCTGTCGGGCTTTCCGATGCCGCATGGAGCGACATTGTCGGGGAGTTGGACACAGCGCTGATTGCCGTCGATGGGCGCGGCTTCCGCGTCACGCCCATGACCGAGCAAAAAGGCCTGGCGACGGCCCTCAATATGTCGGCGCCGCTGTGGGTCAAGGACGAAACCGGAAATGTTGCCGGCTCGCACAAGGCGCGCCATCTCATGGGCGTGATGCTTTATCTGCGCGTGCTCCAACGCGCCCGGCTGCCGGCGGGCGAGGGATTGCAAGCACGCCGCCTTGCCATTGCATCATGTGGAAACGCCGCGCTGGCCGCGGCGGTGCTGGCGCGCGCGGCAAATTGGCCGCTCGATGTCTTCATTCCAGCCGATGCCAACGGCGCAGTGAAGCGAGCGCTGCAGGACCTTGGAGCAGGCATTACGGTTTGCGAGCGTCGTTCCGGCGAACTCGGCGATCCGTGTGTTCTGCGCTTTCGTGAAGCCGTCGCGCGCGGCGCCATTCCTTTCGGTGCGCAAGGAAATGAAAACGGCCTCGCAGTCGAAGGGGCGCGCGCACTCGCGTTTGAAATGGCCGAAGCGTTTTCGGCGGCCAACAGCTTACCAGGCGCCGTTTACGTTCAGGTTGGCGGCGGGGCGCTCGCCAGCGCCCTGGCGCAAGGATTCGAAATCGCCAAGCGATTCGGCGTTGTGGCCGGCCTGCCGACATTGATCGCGGTCCAGACCGAGAGCTGCGCACCTTTGTCGCGCGCCTGGAGCAGGCTGGGCGGTCTCGATCTTGCCGCGGCGGCCCGTCATCGTTCTCAATTCATGTGGCCGTGGGAGGCTCCGGGGCCAAGCCTCGCCGATGGGATCCTCGACGATGAAACCTACGACTGGTGGGCCGTGGCCGAGGGTATGCGGACAAGCGGCGGGCAGCCCGTCGTCGTTACCGAGGTCACGATCGAGCGCGCACATCGTCTTGCGCGGCGGCATACCGGCATCCCTGTGTCGCCGACCGGCACGGCCGGGCTCGCCGGCGCGATGACCGCGCGTGGACAAAATGAGTCGGTCGCCGTTGTTTTCTCAGGCATCGAACGATGAACGACATGATGACGCGGGAAGCCAAGGTGATACTGCGAGACGGCGTCGAGGGATAAGCTGCGAAAGCAGCGGTGAGGCTCTGTATGACTGAATTAGTTCCGATCCCGTTTAGCCTGCTGGCGACCCGCCTGTTTCGTGAACTGGCGCAAAAGAAAGCCGCGTTCGATTTGCCGGTCGCGCGTTTCTTCCAGGGCGGCAAACTTGACGTTTCTAGAAATATCCATGGACGGCGCGCGTCGACCCCGTTTGGTCCTGCCGCCGGGCCGCATACGCAATTGGCACAGAATATCGTACTGTCTTGGCTCGCCGGCGGTCGCGTCATCGAGCTCAAGACGGTGCAGATCAAGGACGAGCTGGTTATCCCGCGTCCCTGCATCGACATGCAGACCATTGGGTTCAACGTCGAATGGTCGCAGGAACTCAGGCTTGAGCAGTCGCTTGAGGAATACGTCAAAGCCTCGATGCTGATCGATATGCTGAAAGCATCCGGATGGGCGGCGGGCTGCGGCGACACCATATTCGACATGAGCGTCGGTTATGACCTCGCAGGGATCAGCTCCGAGCGCGTGCGGGCCTTCATGGCGGGGTTACAAGACGCGCGCGCGCTTGTTGAAAAGCTACGCGCTCAAATTCCGCGCGAGCTTGCTCATCTGCGCGACACGCCATTTACCACCCGTATTTCGGACACCGTTACATTGTCGACGTTCCATGGCTGTCCGCCGCAGGAGATCGAGGGCATCGCCTCATATCTGCTGAAGGACATCGGCCTGCATGTCGTCGTCAAATTGAACCCGACCTTGCTTGGCCGCGCGCAGGTGACCGAGATCCTTCATGAACGGCTGGGTTACCGCGATATCAATGTGCCTGCCGATGCCTTCGAGAAGGACGCGACGTGGGAGCAGGTGACCGAGTTCGTCGATCGGCTGGGAACGCTAGCCCAATCGCTTGGGCGCAGCTTCGGTGTGAAGTTTTCCAACACCTTGCTGGTCGACAACCACAAGAGCTTCTTTCCGTCCAGCGAGAAGCAGATGTATCTTTCCGGCCCGCCGCTGCACGTGCTGGCGATATTGTTGGTGCGCCGGTTCCGGCAGATATTCGGCGACCGGTTTCCGATTTCGTTCTCCGGCGGCATTGATGCAGACAATTTCGCCGACGCGGTTGCCCTCGGGCTGCAGCCGGTCAGCGTGTGTTCGGACTTGTTGAAGAGCGGCGCCTATTCCGGTTACGGGCGCGGCGCCCGTTACCTCGTCAATCTGGGCAAGCGGATGAGCGCGGCCGGGGCCCCGGACATCGATCAATTCGTGATCAAAGCCTTCGGTCATGCACAGACGGCTTTAGACGGACTTGGTCTGCCGGCGGCGCGCGCGCAGGCTTGCCGCGACGCCCTTGCTCAAGGCGCAGATTTGCGTGCCGCCGCGGGAGACTCGTTCGCGGCGTGGGTTTCTGCCGCGCGTCTCCTCAACACGGAAACCTATTCGGAGTGGTTGTTGGCGAACCCGCGCTATGCGCTTGCCAGCAATGCGGCGGGGCCAAAGAAAATGGGAACGCAGCTCACGTTGTTTGACTGCATGACCTGCGACAAGTGTATTCCCGTCTGCCCGAACGACGCCAACTTTGTGCTTGCAATCCCCAAGGGACGGTTGCCGATCGAGCATCTGATCAAAACCGCGGCGGGATGGAAAATCGAGGTGGTGGGCTCAATGGCGCACGACAAGCCGTGGCAGATCGGCGTATTCGCTGACGCCTGCAACGAGTGCGGCAATTGCGAGGTGTTCTGTCCTGAGGATGGAGCACCGTATCTCAGCAAGCCTTTATTCTTCGGTAGCGTCGCCGCCTGGGCGAATACACCCCAGCGCGACGGGTTTGCCATCGAAGTTGTGGGAAAAGCGCTGCATTTGCATGGCCGCTTGAAGGGACAGTCCTATTCGGTCGAACGTGACGGCGAACATTGCCGGTATCGAGGCGAAGGGTTTAACCTGCGGTTCGATCCGGATGATCCAGCCGGCACTGCCGATGGGACGAGCAATGGCCCTGTCGATCTGACGCCGTTGCGGATCATCGAACTTATGCGGGCGGCGGTTACGGCTCCCGGCGCGGTCAACTATATCAGTACGGCAATCGCCGACGAAAACGCGAGGCGCAATCCATGGCTTACATGATCGATCCAAATTTGTGCACCTCGTGCGGCAAGTGCGAGTTCGAATGTCCAAACTCCGCCATCAGCATGGGGCCGGAAGTGTATGAAATCGATCCGTCCAAATGTCAGGAATGCAAGGGCAAGTACGACGCGCCGCAGTGCGCGAGCGTTTGCCCGATCCCCGATACCTGTGTGCCGGCGCGCGAATAGAATTGTATAATTGGATCGTGCGTTCGAATTCGAATGCTTTCGACGGTCAATCATCACGGGTCGTCTGATGAGCCAGGGACACGGAATGTTGAAGTCTGAGCGAAGCGAGCGGCCTGCCAGTATCGTCTTCCTCGATCGGGAAACGTTGTCTCCGGAAATAAAACTTGCCAAATGCGAGTTTCCACACGAATTCACCGCGTTCGACAGGACGGCGCCGTCGGAAGTATCCGAACGTATCCGCGAGGCGGATATCGTTATCACCAACAAAGTGAAGATAAGCCAGGACGCGGTGGCGGCCGCGTCGCGCCTGCGGCTCGTCGCAGTGGCCGCGACTGGAACTGACGTGATCGATGTCAAAGCCTGCGAGGCCAAAGGCGTTGCCGTCGTCAATGTTCGGGACTACGCGCTGCACACAGTGCCTGAGCACACTTTTGCGTTGATCCTGGCCTTACGTCGCAGCTTGTTCGGGTATCGCGAGTCTGTCCGTGCTGGTCGCTGGCAGGAGGCTGGGCAATTTTGTTATTTCGACTACCCGATTCGTGATCTTGCCGGGTCTACCCTGGGTATCATAGGGGATGGAGTGCTGGGGCGTGCGGTCGCCGATATCGCCCGCGCCTTCCAACTCAAAGTTCTGTTCTCATCCTACAAAGGCGTGCCCGGCATGGGGCCGCTCTATACGCCTTTCGAGGCCGTGCTGAGGCAAAGCGACATCATAACGCTTCACTGCCCGCTGCTCCCGTCGACACGCAATCTGATCGGGGGTGCTGAGTTCGCGATGATGGAGCGTCGGCCGCTGCTGATCAACGCTTCACGCGGCGGCCTGGTCGACGAACTGGCGCTCGTCGATGCTCTGATCGGTGGGCAGATTTCGGGCGCTGCATTCGATGTGACGACGAGTGAGCCGCCACCCGTCGACCATCCGTTTAGCCGGATCATGGACCGCCCGAATTTCATTTTGACGCCGCATGTTGCTTGGGCAAGCCACGAAGCGATGCAAAGCCTTGCCGATCAGCTGATCGAAACTGTCAATCTGTTCTGGAAAGGCCAGCCACGCAATCTGGTGAGAGCCAACTAGCGGGCAAACCATTCCCGGCGGATGCTACTTATCTGTATTGAGTCTTGCTTTCGGTTTCGCTGGAGCGCTCTGGTCTCGATGGTGCGCCAAATGCAGCGGTGTGCGAGCGACCGGCTCGCGGGTGATGAAGCGCCAGCGCGCCACGTGATAGCTCGGATCGAAGCCGTAGAAGGCGAGCCGCATGCGATTCAGTTCTTCGGCTCGATAGGTATCGAGCGGCTTCTCGATTTCATCGCGCAGACGCCGCCTTCGCTTCTCGGCGAGCAGACGATCAAACGACGGATCCACTGCTAGGTGTTCGGCGTAATCGCGTGCGGTCGCGTGAAAAGCGGGCCTCACGTTGGGTAGCACCATGTCGGCAAGTCCGTTGCGTTTGGCCGCGGCAGCGCCCATTGGCAGTCGCGACCTCATGACCGCCTCGGCGCGTTCTAGGCCGGCGCGTCGCGGCAACACATAGGTCCAATATTCCGATCCGTAGAGATTGCCCATGTTCTTGTAATGCGGATTGAGCACGATGCCGTCGCGGATCAACACATGGTCGGCAGCGAGTGCGAGGAAGACGCCGCCGGCACCGGCATTGCCCTCCAGCGCGGCGATCACCAGTCTGTCGGTCGTGAGCAAAATCGCGCGCGCGATATCGTCGATGGCATTGATGTTGTCCCAACTCATTTCGGCCGGGCTCGCCGCCGCCTCGATGACGCCGAGATGCATGCCGTTCGACCAGAATTCGCGTCCGCCGGCGAGCACAATGACTTTCGTGGGCCTGGCGACCGCATATCTGTAGGCGTCCAACAGGCGGCGGCACTGGTCGACCGACATGGCGCCGTTGAGGAACTCGAAAGAGAGCGAGCCAACGCCATTCGCTTCCCGATATGAGATTTCACGAAAAGTGTTCTGACTTTCTGCAGTGTCGAGCGCGGTCGGCAGTTCCGGGATGCCATCGAGGCGGCCCGTCAAGGCCAGCGTCGCGGGAATTTTGAACCGGCGCGTCCCCGGCGTGGGGTCGAGTGTGATGGCGGTAATCCACACCGCGCCATCAACGGTCGCCCGGCAGACGGCGCCGTCACGCCAGCCGAGGACCGCTCCCGGTGGCCCACGCAGGGTATTCTCCGGAAAGGGATCATGCAGCCGACCCGACAGCCCCAGCATCGTGTCCGGGATGCCCGGCTGGCCGGACGCGGCATAAAGCTTGCGTAGTGCGGTCTCGGTCGTATCGGAGGACCAATCGATCGCTCGTTGCGCGATCTTTATGGCCGGTCGCCACGTGCCGCCGTCCGGTGCAGCCTCGGCCAAAGGCCGGCCCTTGGTGATGCCGCGTTCGATCTTATCGATGGCTTCGAGCACGCAGGCGACCGCCGCCTCGGTGACTTCGTCGCGGTAGAGGCTCGATTTGGCCGCTGCACGCATGTCGAATTCGCGGGTCGCCCAGATGTCGCCGCCGTCAAACGTGGCATTGGCCTCGATCAAGGTGACACCCCACCTCGCGTGGCCTTCGAGGATCGCCCAGTCGAGCGCGGCTGGGCCGCGGTCGCCGACCGGTCCAGGATGCACGATCAGGCAACGCACATTGCTCCACACGGCCTCGGGGATGGCACGGCGCAGGAACGGCGCGATCACCAGATCGGGACGAAACAACTCGACTGCGTCGGTTGCGCAAGTATCGTTGACGTCGAGCTCGACCGAGAGCTCGTGGCCGCGCTCGGCGAGCTCAACGAAAATACGCTGGGTCAGCGCGTTGAAGCTGGTGGCGAACAATAGGATCCGCATCATGCCCTCAGCAGATGCGCGGCAACTGCTCGCCGGCGAGCCAATCGACGATGCGCTCGCCGCCGATGCGGGTCGTCATGCGCACGAAGCGCGCCGGGTCGGCGATAACGTTCCCGATCACCCTGGCATCGCGACCGAGCGGATGGCCGCGCAGCACATCAAGCAGACGTGCCGCGTCGTCCGCCGGCGCGATCGCAATCAGCTTGCCTTCGTTGGCGACGTTCAACGGATCGAGGCCGAGCAACTCGCAGGCGCCGAGCACTTCCGGTTTGACCGGGATCGCGGCTTCGTCGAGCCGCATTCCTACGCCCGACTGATGGCAGATTTCGTTGAGTGTCGCAGCAAGACCGCCGCGGGTTGGATCGCGCAATACGCGGATAGTCGGCACAGCGGCCACCATGTCGGCGACCAGGCCGTTGAGCGCCGCGGAATCCGACACGATGGTGGTCTCAAATTCGAGACCGGCCCGGTGCGCCATGATGGCGACGCCGTGATCGCCCATGCTCCCTGAGATGAGGATCGCGTCGCCGGCGCGCGCACGGTCGCCAGAAATCTCGACCCCCGGCGGTACGACGCCGATGCCGGCGGTGTTGATGAAGAGGCGATCGGCTTTGCCGCGCTCGACGACCTTGGTGTCGCCGGTGACGACGGCGACACCAGCGACGCGTGCCGCCTCGCCCATCGCGTGGGCGATGTGTTGCAATTCGGCGAAAGGGAAGCCCTCTTCGATCACGAAGCCGGCCGAGAGGTAGAGCGGCTGCGCACCGCTCATGGCGACGTCGTTGACCGTGCCGTGCACGGCGAGCGACCCAATATTGCCGCCCGGAAAGAACAGGGGAGACACCACGAAGCTATCGGTCGACATCACCATGCGGCCGGCCGCCACATCGAAAGCGGCCTGGTCGTCGCCGCGCGCCAGCATCGGGTTGTCGAAGGCCGGGCGGAAAATTTCCTCGATCAGCTGCTGCATGGCGCGGCCGCCGGCGCCATGCGTGAGATCGACGCGGCCGGTTGCCAGATCGAGCCTATGTGCAGCCAAACGCTTTGGGCGGGACGCGACGTTCACTGGGTCGGCTCCCGCATCCGGCCGTAGGTGTAATAGGCGGCGCAAGCGCCCTCCGAGGACACCATGCAAGAGCCGAGCGGCGTTTCCGGCGTGCAGGCGCGGCCGAACAGCCGGCAGTCGGTGGGCTTCTTGGCGCCGCGCAGGATCGCCGGGCAGGCGCAGGCCTTGTTGCCCTCGCTCGCGATATAGGGCTCGTCGAAGCGGCGTTCGGCATCGAAACTTGCGTATTCGTCCTTGAGGCGGAGCGCCGAATAGGGGATATGGCCGAGCCCGCGCCATTCGAAATCGCGCCGCAGCTCGAAGACGCGCGACACCGCTTGTTTTGCGCGCAGATTGCCGTCGCGGGTAACCGCGCGGATATATTGGTTTTCCACTTCGGCGCGGCCCTCGTTGAGCTGGCGCACCAGCATCAGGATCGATTGCAGGACGTCGATCGGTTCGAAGCCGGAAATGGCAACCGGCTTGCGGTACTCCTCGGCGAAGAACTCGTAGGGCTGGCTGCCGATCACCACCGAAACATGTGCCGGCCCGAGGAAGCCGTCGATCTCGACGGCACCGAGCTCGCGCACCGCCGGCGCCTCGAGGATCGCCGCAATCGCCGAGGGCGTCAGCACATGATTGCAGAACACCGAAAAGTTCGCGAGCTTGGCTTTGGCCGCGGCCTCGATGGCGAGCGCGGTCGGCGGGGTCGTGGTCTCAAAGCCGATGGCGAAGAAGATGACCTCGCGGTCGGGGTTGGTTTCAGCGAGTTTCAGCGCGTCCAACATCGAATAGATCATGCGGATATCGGCGCCGTCCGCCTTGGCTTTCAGCAGGCTCTGGCCTTGCGAGCCGGGCACCCGCAGCATGTCGCCATAGGAAGCGAGAATGACGCCGTCGCGCTTGGCGAGGCGGATAGCCATGTCGAGGCGGCCCGTTGGCAGCACGCAGACCGGACAGCCGGGGCCGTGCACCATCTCGATATTGGCCGGCAGCAGGTCCTCGATGCCGTAGCGGAAGATGGCGTGCGTGTGGCCGCCGCAGAATTCCATCAGGCGATAGCGGCGGGGCGTGTCGGCCTCGCGCGCAATCGAGGCAGCGAGGCGGCGGGCGGTTTCGGCGTCGCGATATTCATCGAGGTGTTTCATGGCGGGGCCTCGATTGCCGCAGCCGCCGCCGAAAATTCGGCGATCGCGTCGGCACCTTCCGCCGCGAGCAGAGCCAGTGTGCGTTCGGCTTCCGCTTCATCGATCTTGGCGAGCGCGTAGCCGACATGCAGCACGACGTAGTCGCCGACCTTCGGATCGTCGATCAGCGCGATAGAGACTTCCTTGACGATGCCGCCGAGCGAGACCTTGGCGGTGTCCGGTCCGGTGAGGGCGACGATCTTCACTGGCAGCGCGTGGCACATGACGCCGTTCCCCCATCCGTCCAACCGTTCATGAGTGCAGCCGTAGCGACGAAGGCTTGCCCAAGCGACAATCCGCCGTCGTTCGGCGGAACGGCGCTCGCGATCAGCGCCTCGATTCCTCTTGCGGAAAGTCCGGCGACAAGACCTTCGGTCAGCACCTTGTTGAGGAAGCAGCCGCCGCTGAGAGCGACCGTATGCAACCCGCGCGCAACCGCGGCCGCCGCAGCCCACCCGACCAGAGCGGCGACGAGTGTGCCGTGGAACAACGCCGCGCCATCCGCCGGTTCGATCCCGTCGGCCAGCCGGCCGAGCAGGGGCAGAACATCGAGTACACCGTCATTTATGCGCCAGCCGTCGGCCAGCACGGCGGTCTCACTCACCAGGCCTTCCAGTTGCATCGCCGCCTCGCCCTCGTAAGCCTGACGACGCGACACGCCCAGAAGCCCGGCGGCAGCGTCGAACAGACGTCCGGCCGAGGTGGTCGGCTCGCACGCCAGTCCGAGCTCCAGCATTTTGCCAACCGGGCGAGCCAACGACTCGCCTGCAAAGCGTTGCTCGATGTCTTCCCCGCGGCCCAACGCAAAGAGCGCGGCAGCGGCCATCCGCCACGGCTCGCGCGCGGCACGGTCGCCGCCGGGGGCAGCCAACGGCGCCAAATGGCCGAGCCGCTCGAAATGCTCCCCGTCGACGCAGAGCAGTTCGCCGCCCCAGGCGCCGCCGTCGGACCCAAGCCCGAAGCCATCGAGTGAGAGCCCGAGCAGCGGGCCGTCGATATGGTGCTCGGCCGCCAGAGCGGCGACATGGGCGTGATGGTGCTGTACCGCGATCACCGGCGGCCCGAGCCGATGGGCGAGCCGCGAGGTCGGAAAATCGGGATGCAGGTCGCAGGCCACCGCCACTGGCTCGACCTCGAGGATCGCCAGCATGTGTCGCAGGGTTTCCTCGAGGAATGCGACTGCATCCGGCGTGTCGAGATCGCCGATATGCTGCGAGACAAACGCCTCGCGGCCACGGGTGACCGTTATGGTTGCCTTGAGCTGAGCCCCTAAGGCAACGACGCAGGGCACCTCGCGCGCCAGGCGGATCGGCGCCGGCGTAAAGCCGCGCGCGCGGCGCAAGAAGGCCGGCGCTCCCGCCACGACGCGGACCACACTGTCATCGGCGCGTGTCACGATCGCCCGATTATGGTCGACGACCGTATCGGCGATGCCGGCGAGGCGGCGAAGCGCATCGGAGCCGTCGATGACGATCGGCTCGCCGGAGACGTTAGCCGAGGTCGCGACCAGCGCGAGATCGTTTGCGGTGGATAGCCAATCGAGGCCGGTGGGACGCCCGAGCAGGTCCCAGATCAGCAGCCAATGGAGCGGCGTATAAGGCAGAAACAGCCCGACGGTCGGCAGACCATTGGAGACGCCGGACGCAAGCCGCGTCTGGCTACGCTCCGGCACGATGACGATCGGGCGCTCGCGCGCCGCCAGCAGCCGGGCGGAGCCGTCATCGAGCACCGCGAGGCGGCGTGCTGTTTCGAGATTGGCCACCATGAGCGCGAAGGGCTTGCCGTCGCGCCGCTTGCGGGCGCGCAGTCGATCGACGGTCTGTTCGTCGCGCGCGTCGCAGACCAGATGGAAGCCGCCGAGACCCTTGAGTGCCACGATCTGGCCGGCGCGGATGCGGGTTGCGATCTCGTCAAGCGGCGTGTCGAGTTGCGGGCCGCAGTCCGGGCAGCAGGTGGTCTCGGCATGAAAACGCCGGTCGGCCGGATCGGCGTATTCGGCCGCGCAAGCGTCGCACAAAGGAAACTCGGCCAGCGATGTGGTGGCGCGGTCATAGGGAAGACGCCTGGTCACTGTGAACCGCGGACCGCAATGTGTGCAGGTGATAAACGGGTAGAGGTAACGGCGGTTGGAAGGATCGAACAATTCGGCGAGGCAGGCATCGCAGATCGCCACGTCAGCCGTGATCGCAGTCCGAGCCGGGCCGTTCTGCTCGCTGTCGCGGATGACAAAT
>Ga0265314_10004511_pt1 | contig 12892 bp, 12 predicted proteins | sample 4126metaG_FD_203106 | JGI IMG/M metagenome (GOLD analysis project Ga0265314, IMG submission 203106) | Rhizosphere microbial communities from Carex aquatilis grown in University of Washington, Seatle, WA, United States - 4-1-26 metaG | ecosystem: Host-associated > Plants > Roots > Rhizosphere >... | reverse complement strand
CGCCGTTCTCGCGGGTTGCCACGTGATCTTCGCCGCAAATCACTGGAAGGCCGCGGTAGATACCCACGCTCGAAATCATCCCCATACGCAACACCTTCTCCAGGACCTCTGCCAAGCTGACTTCACTCAATTCCCACAACATGACGTTCTGCTCGCCAGCCCAGCATGCGAAGGCCATTCCAAGGCCCGAGGGCGGGAGCGCCCCCATCATGACGCCTGCCGTTCAACAGCCTGGGCCGTGATCAGTTGTGCCGAAGTTCATCGTCCGCCGTTTGTCATCGTTGAAAACGTGCCGGAGTTTCTGAATTGGAATCTATACCCGGCATGGCGCCAGGCACTTGAAACGCTCGGTTATACAATTTCGGAAAACGTGCTCAACAGCGCCGACTTCGGCGTGCCACAAAACCGACGCCGGATGTTCATCATCGCAAGCCGCTCGCGCAGTCGCTTCAAGCTCGACGTGCCGGGGCTGTTCAGGATTCCGGCACGCGATGTAATTCAATGGGAAGCAGGAAAGTGGACTCCGATTGAAAAAGACGGACGCTCGGCGCGAACGCTTGAACGAATCGAGGCGGCTCGCGCCCGATATGGCGAGAGATTCCTGATTGCGTTTTATGGAAACGAACACGGTGGCCGATCACTGGACGACCAATTAGGCACGGTGACAACAAGGGATAGATTTGCAGCAGTCGATGGTTCAAGAATGAGAATGCTTTCAATCGATGAATACCGCGTAGCGATGGGATTCCGTGACGATTACTGGCTGCCTTCTGATCACAAAATCGCACTGCATCTGCTCGGCAACGCAGTCTGTCCGCCTGTCGCGGCAGAAATTCTGTCTCAATTGAAATCGGCCGCGTAGGCCGTTCTTTCACTCAACCCCGAACATAAGGAGAGCACATCCATGCTCATGCTGTCTCACGCCAAAGAAGTCAGCCGTGCCGACTTGTCGAAAATCAACACGCCCGACCCCACAGAATCCTGGACGCCCGTTTCCCACATCGATGTCGTCACCACGCTCGCCGATCGCGCGTCCGCACGCGGTCTCAAGCTCAAGTCCGAGCGTTATGCGGTGCTCGATGGCACGCTGTATCCGCGGCCCGGAATGCAGGTGGAGCTGAAGGGCGCCAGGCTTTTCGGCACGCTCGACTTCGAGCCGATTCCGGGAATGCCATTCCCGGCCGGAACGACGCCGAGTGCCGGAATCCGAAACAGCCACGACAAAACCTTCGCGCTTTCGATCCTTTCCGGCGCGCGCGTTTTCGTCTGCGCGAACGGAGTTCTCTCAGGGGAATTTGTAGTCAGCAGAAAGCACACGTCCGGCATCGATCTCACGGCGTCCATCGACCAGGCTCTCGATGCTTTCATGGAATCCATTCGTGACTTCAACGAGATGTACGAACGGCTCCGCGACTGGAAGCTCCGAAAGACCACCGCACAGTCCGTCGTCGTCGAACTTGCACGGGCGGGAGCGTTCTCGTCATCTGATATCCTGCCGGTGCTGCAAGATTACGAAAATCCCGAGCACAAGGAGTTTTCGGATCGCAACGGATGGAGTTTGTACAACGCGTCAACAAGCCGAATGAAGTTGCAGAGTCCCGCGCGCCAAGTGGAGGGTTTCAAGGCCCTCACCAGCACGATCACATCGTTCCTGAACTAAAGCTCCTGTCATGCTCCGGTGCCTTGTGCTTTCAGGGCACCGGAGCATTCCACTTGTCTTCCAGCCAATTCAATTTCCCATCGCTTTCAAACATCCCCCAAAACCTGGAGAACCCTCATGCCCCTTTCACCGTCAACTCTTCTGCGTCTCTCAGCTCGTTTCGCCAAGAAAAAGCTCTTCGACATCTCCGATTCGTTGGCCATCGCCGCCGCATCCGCCCGGCGCGGAGACATTTTCGGCCGCGAGATCTGGATCGACACGGCCATCGAGAAAATGGCTCTGCACAAGATCGCCGTGCCAAACGTCATCTACGCATCCTGTTTCCGCGACTTGGCCGTCTGACGTAACGGTCCAGTCACCCTCAACCACCAATCAACCCCACAACGGAGAACTAACAATGAAGAGCAAGCCACTGAAGTTGAACACACTTACTGCCGTTGAACTGATTGCCAAGGCCGTCATCGGCGCAACCGCGCTGATCGTCGCCGAAGGCAAAGAGAGCCTGAAAGCTCCGACCCGCCGAATTGCACTGGGATGGGTCACCGGCCCGGAGGATTTCGCCGCGCTGAAGAGTGCGGCGGCTCGCTTTCCCGACACGGCGTTTTTCGGAACAGCCGATGAATCCGTTGAACACAAGAACGGCACGACGTATCTGAAGAATGACGCCCGCTGCCGGGTGTCATGGAGTGTTCGCGCGATTCCGATGGATCTTGTTCGGTGCTGGAGCACATATGAAAATGCAACAGAACTGGCCGCACCTGAGACGGAAACGGAAGCTATCCATGCTGCTGTCGCGACCGTGCCGGAAGTTCCGGCACTGCCCCGGCCCATCGCGCTGCGCGTTCAGGCTGTGAAGGTGCCGCCCATTCCGTTGGCCCCGAAACTGCCTGTGTTCAGGCCGCTTTCCGAGTTGTCCGTCAGCCGTAAGAATGCGTTCATGGGGAACTGCGCCGCGCCGGAAAGCCCATTCATCACCGATGGTCGCATCCTGCTTTTGAAATCGGCCTGCGAACCGAAAATCGCGCAGTCGAAAACCGTTAAAGTCGGCTGCTATGGGCCGGATTCTCCGGCGCCGCTCAGATACCTGAAGCCGCTTTTCGACGAGGCTGCAAAGAATTCGACAGTCGAAGGGCAAATCATGGGCTTTGCCATCGCCAAAGATGTTGGATGTATTCAAGAAAACGATCAGCCGCTGGCATGCATCACCACCGAACGAGGCAACATCATTGTGATGGACGCGGAGAAGCTGCGGTTCATTCAGCATATGACCGGCGCGGATTCGGTGCGGGTGGCGGCGAAAGACCCAGGCAAGCGTCCGGTGCTCTTGGTGAAATCGGGCCAGCCCGTTGGAGTGGCGATCACGTGTCACGCGCCGAATGCTGTGGCGGCGTTCAAGAAAATGCTCTCAGCATCGTCACGGCCCGCTCTTTTGGCATCGGCATAAGGAGACACTTCATGCGCGAAGTTGCTCGTGTGCAACAGGGCTTTTTCCCGACGCAAGATCGGGTCGTGGCTGCCGTGTCCAGTCTTTTCAAAATCCAAACGCACTCCACTGGCGCGATCACGGTTTTAGATGCTGGCTGCGGCACCGGCAAAGCCATCTTTGATCTACGTCAATCTTGGCTGAAACAGCATCCGCAACTGCGGGTGCATTTGCACGGCATCGAGTCGGATAAGAATCGGTGCGGACAAGCCGCTCAACTATTCTCCGACGCGCCGGGAAGTTCGACGCTCTGGAGCCCGATTGAAGATGCATATCCTGACGGCACAGTTTCCGTGCTACTATTTAATCCGCCCTACGACAGGATTCGAGGCGCGGGCCGGACCGAACTTACGCTATTCAACAAAGTGAAAGAATGGCCAGCGAAGGCCCACGGTCTGTTGCTGCTGATCGTTCCCGATCATGTGCTGGCCGATGCCGACGTGGGCCTCGCCACTGCCATTGAACGCGACTACGAACTGTTCGGCCTCTGGCGCTACCCGGAGCCGGAGTATTCGGAATTCCATCAGTGCGTCTTGCTTGCCCGCCGCCGTGAAAAGTCGCTCGGCAAGACACGCATTCCGTTCCCGCGCTGGGCGGCCAATCCAGAATCATGGCCGGTCATTCCCGACACTCCACGCCCAATCGCTGAACTGCATCCTGCCCGCGGCACAGTGACGTTGCGGCGCAGTCGGCTTTCGTCCGACATCCTGCTCGAAACCGTTTCACGCTCTCCGCTTCGCGGTGCAATGCTGCGCGAGGCGACGGCAGCGGCACCGCCGATTGGAAGGCCGTTGCTTCCCCTGAAGCATGGGCACTTGGCGCTGGCTCTGGCCGGGGGCTTATGCGACGGAATCATCGATGCAAATGGGAAGCGATTCCTGCTTAAAGGGACGCTGACCAGCGCGATCCGGAAGACTGCGACAAAAGACAGCCTCGATGCGGACGGTAAAAAGATCGGCGAGATCGATACGTATCGCACCCGCTACGAAATGAACGTCCGGTGCCTGCTCGAAGACGGAACAATTGAAGACTACACGTCAGCTGAACCGGCTGAAGAGCTGGCCAGCGAGGAGGATCATGATGAGCACGACAGTTGAACCGGAGGTAAAGAAACTCGGTCTGGCAGACTTAGACACGAGCGAACTACCGCGCCTTGAAGTGATCGTCCGAAACGGCCAGCACGAAATCATTGGCCACATTGAATCGTCACTGACGGCGCTGATCGTCTCGCCCCTGAATCGCGTTCTGTATCTCGAAGCGGTTTGCACATCCGATTCTGGCGCTCACGCTTTGATGGGCGCAGTCAGCGACCCACGCGGTGAGGTTGAATTCCGATTCATCGCGCCGGGACAGGGCGATTACGTGGAGATTCTGCCACCTGAATCGCCGCTGGTGAACAACGTTCGAATGGCAGTGCCTGGCTGGGGCCGAAACGTGCATCACGTTGCAATGTTGGATCGGTCAGGCGATCTACTGTTGGCGGCCGATGACGAAGCACTGTGGAGGAAACTTCGGGAGAAGATGACGTGTCCGACGATTGAGGGATGGGGCACCGCAATGATGAGAGAAGTTCATCGGTCGGGGATGTTGATCGAATGTGAGGCGTTTGGAATTCCGGACGGATTCAGGGCGTTTGTTTTGGCACCTGAAGCGTCGGCGATCTTTGACGGAATTGTCGGCGAGCAAGTCCGCATGGTTGGTAGTTTCAGAGAGGTTTGACTTCATGGACCGGCCATCTAGCGTCTTCAATATTAAATGATTCCAGTCAGGGAGACTCCCAATGGCAGGCCAAGCTCAATGGATTGCTGATTTCATGACAGACGTATTTGAAAATCCGCCGAGCGACCATGAAGTGACTCGCAGGACGAATGGTAAGTATCCCGGCCTCGCTGTTAAGCGAGAACGCCGACTGATCATTGATTTTTACGCTCATGATTCATACATCCGTGGTGGCCTGTGGCGCGTCACTGATGGCGAGAAAAACGCGCTTAAAAAATGGCCTGGAGTGGAATTGCGTGAGCCACAAAGAGCCAAATATACAACAATTTACGTCCGCAGTTCTGAGGGCTTAAAGGCAATCCGCTCTCTATTTTGATTGAACCGGGGCAACATTTGCCCCGGCTCTGCCCCGGCGTTAGCCCCGGTTGTCACAAGTCATTCGAATTGAAGAGCTTACAACATTTAAAATTCAATTTCCGGGGGTCCGGGGCAATTTCACCCTACAGTCTCCTTTACGTAAGTTCTTTTCGTCAAACCAGGTGAAAATTTCATTTCAATATAAGCACCTGGCGGAGTGAATTCTGCCCCGGACCCCCGGCTCCCTTCCAATTTCATGCTGTAACCCAAGTGATTCGAATACTTTGCAAGTTCCGGGGCAACTGCCGGGGCGAACTCTTGCCGCCCCGGCGCCCCCGTTATCAATTTAAGGAGGAGCCCGTTGTGTTAGCAACCGATCTCACCGACCTGATTCATCGCTACGGCGGCGCGATCGCATCCGCCGCCGAAGCAGTCCTGAATCCTCGTCATAAACCCGGCGATCCACTGCCGGACCTGTCCGAAATCGAAGCCTGCCGGACGAAACAATCAGGGCAGTTGTTCGAGTTCTTCCCGAACCAGCGCGAGAAGGTTGCTGGTGCTCTCGCCGGACTCAGAGCCAAGCGCCGCGTTTTTATGATCGCCGAGATGGGCTGCGGCAAGAGCCCAATGAGCTTGGCCGTCACTTGGCTGTTGTTGAAACATCGACCTTTCCGCTTGCTCGTCATGTGTCCTGGCCACATCGTCCGAAAGTGGCGGCGCGAAGTTGAATGGGCGATCCCGAACGTTCACTGCCAGATCATCCGCAGTTTCTCGGACATGCAGCGGTTTCACGAAAAGTCTAAAACGCTGCACCAGCCGTTGGTGGCCGTCATCGGAAAAGAAACTGCGAAGCTCGGTTTCGACGTGGACAGGCCTTGTGCCGCGAAACGGAGGATGAAACTTCGGATACGGCTGGATTCCGAAAACGAGGTCCTGCCGACCGATACGAACCCGCTGACGATTCCACTCGACGATGGCAAACAGCAATACGAGGCGACTCGAATTCTGAACATCGCCGTCTGTCCGACCTGCGGCGAACTGTTCTGCGACGGCGGCGACGACAAGGCCGAGCCGGTCAGTCACGACGAGTACATCGCGCGAAACGAACCGGCGATGTGCTCGCGCTGCGGAGATCGGTTGCTGACGAACGCCCGTGGTTATCGCAGCAATCCGCACATTGACCGTTTCGTTCAACGGCACATGAAAGGCGTGTTCGATCTCGGGATTTTTGATGAAGTCCACGAGCTGGCTGCCGCCGATTCGATTCAGGGAAACACGTTCGGCACGCTGGCGTCGGCCTGCCGGTACTCCATCGCCCTGACGGGCACGCTCATCGGCGGAAAAGCATCTGACCTGCACGCACCACTCTGGCGCATGAGTCCGGAGTTACTCAACGTTCGCGGGTTCAACATCCAGAACTACAAAGGTTCGCGCATCTCAGCAATCGCGCGGAACGAACGGCCGTTCGTCCGGCGTTACGGGGTGATGGAGCACCAGGTCGTTCGTACTCGCGGCGAGTCCGACGATTTCTCCGGCGCCGTCCATCGCGGGGCGTGTGGTCGGAGAAAGTCGTACAAAACCAATGAGCGGCCTCGGCCGGGAATCAATCCGGATCTGTTCAACCACTTCCTGCTGGACCGCGCCGTATTCATGGGGCTACACGAACTCGGTCCGGCGCTGCCGACATTGGAGCGGATTCTGATTCCGTGCAGCATGGGCGACGAACTCAGTGCCGCCTATCGCAAGCTCGACGACGAACTCCGTGCTGCGATCAAAGAACGTTCACACGGCGGCAAAGGTCCGCCAACGCTTGCATGCACGCGCATCCAGGCGCTCGATGGCTATCTCGATCACCCTTGGGGCTGGGAACCGATTCAGGCACCTGCGTTCGACAACAACGGTCGGCGGGCGGGCTGGGAGCCGGTGGCATGGCCGCTGGACTTGGGCGAGAACTTCGCCGACGAGAAGGATCGGAAGCTGGTCGAGATCGTGACGGCCGAACTGAAACAGGGGCGGCGCTGCGCTGTTTACCCTCAATTCACTGGCGTTCACGACGTTCGCCAGAAAATCCTAAAACTGCTGACAGACGCTGGGGTTCGAGCAACGATTCTGCCAGATACGGTGAAACCGGAAGCTCGCGAAGATTGGATCGCACGGCACGTGAATGCAATAGATGTGCTGATCGCTCATCCAAAGCGAGTGATGACCGGTTTGGATCTGATCCAGTTCCCGAGTTTGATCTGGTATCAGGTCGGCTACAGCACTCACGTGCTGAGGCAGGCGAGCGCCAGGGCGCGACGGCCGACGCAGACGAAACCATGCAAAGTATTTTTCTTATACCATGCCGGTACGATCCAGGAGCAGGCACTCGGGCTCATGGGCGAGAAAGAAGCGGCAAGTCAGGCTCTGGAAGGCGTGTTCGACTGCAATGCTCTGAGAGCCATGATGAACGGCGGCAAAGATGACGACATCATGGCGGCGCTGGCGAACTCTCTCGACAATGGGAAGGAGATCGACGCGAAGGCTGCGTGGAAGACTCCGACGCCAGCTAAGTCGCTACCGGTGATCCAGCGGAAACCGCGAGCACGACGGATCAGCCACAACCAGGGGCTGCTCTTCCCAATCGAGCCGCTTCCGCAATTTGTTTGACCACAAGCCCCAAACAACATTTGAGTACCACTGAGGGGCACGACGATGAATTCCATACCAACCATTCCTGAACCGCGTGACGACGATGACAATGAAGAACCGCGGGTTGAAAACTGGCTTTGAAAGGAGAACAACATGGACGCGCGCAAAATTCTAGGCGCCGCGATTGCCGCTGCCGCAGTGGCGGCGGCGGGCGAGCTGGCGGAAGAGGTAATGACGAAAAAACGGCCGAAGAAATAATTTGGTGGTGCCGGGGCCGCATTCGATGCGGCTCCGGCAAATGTTGAGTCGTTTTCATTACCTCCAGCGTCGTTTCAAGCTGGTACATATTCCTCTTCCTTTATCATTCGGGAAAGATTATCTTGACTGCAGCACATCAAATCCATCGGGGCGTCTGCATACTCGACCAAAACTGAACCCCGTCTTTGGAATGGAAACGCATGGGCGCCAATTTTCCCGAACTCGACAAATTGCTGTTACGAATGCTAGTTCTGGATCACTGTGATCGTGAGAATTCTGAACTCTCAGAACTCAAGTCAATAGCACAAGAGATCGGTATAAACGGAGATATTGATAACGCGGCCCGTGAGCTAGTCGCCGAGGATTTTCTTGCCCCTACCATATGCGACGCACGCGCGGGATTTAAGAGGAGATCCAGTGGGAAGTGCCATTTGGACCGTATGGCTGATGAGCTTTTCATTCAAGAGGAACTCTTGCAGTTTACTTTCCCAGATTGCCCGGAATTTGCCCTTCAATTGAGGCAAAACCAGAACGTGAAAAGGCAGCAACTTGGTAATCCAGAGTTCAAAAGAATTTGGGCACATTTAGAACAACAAGAATATTCCGAACGAATCCTCAATCAGTACATAATCAAACGATTCTCTAAAAACCTTTCCGCAGCGGCCGATGATGTGTACGCGGACGTTCGGGTAACATCATCCGAGATTGCCAAAATAATTCGTGGGATGAACGACTGCAGTCGAAAGGGCCTTTCCTTAGAAGATAAAGCCAGGCACCTTTTAGCTGTAAAGGCATATCTGCTCACCGCCATCTTTGGATGGCCATCTAAGTCTCCGGAAGTTGATTATCTGCTGATCCAGGACACCGGGGATGGAAGGATTAAAGCCATACTGATCATGGCAGCGCCACATGGCGCCACCGCGTTCTCGAAGGCGGGACTCGGACGCGGCGCGGACAGTGTGTGGCGAGATGCGGAACCTGCCTTTCGAGAACATCCTCTTCCCTGGATTAAACTCGCTGGCGTTAGGCGCATCGGACTAGAGGTAACTGAAGCCGTCTTTTCAAGCATGAAAGCGGTCGTCGCTGATACTGATTCTGCGTGGGCCGATGTGAGACTTCGATGGGAAAACTTGTACCCAAAGACAGCAATCGAGCGTTTAACGTGGCAACTCGATTACAAGTCATCTCGCCATGAGATTCCGAAACCACCCAATCGCAGAAGAAAATGTACCAAGCCTGAATTTACGCTCAAATATTGGCGGGACCGAAAACGTTTTGCCCAACTAATTGATCACCGTGGGAGATTTGTTTGGATATCCCAAGATGCCCTCAATTTTCTCCTTGCATACGTAAATAAGCGAACCGGACTGCCACTTGATTACATTTCGCCGGTAGAGGTTGTAACGCGAGCCATACTATCGAAGGAAAGGCCATCTGCCGGAAGGAGAACGCCAGAACGAGCGGTAGTTCAATGGTTCCATACAATACAGAAATTGATAAAGGCTGAATTGGACGATTTGCCAGAAGGTCTTAGAAGTGAGATTCTTGAAAAGATATCCGCAGCAATGTTCCATGAAAAACCTAGACTACGACGCAAGTTGACGTTTGCCCTAGTCAAGGCGAAAGGCGAGTCAAAAATCTCAAGCGACTTGTCGGTCGCGCGAAATCGATTTCAAGCGAAACCACTCAGAAAATAACGATATTTTTCATTCGTAACGCACAATAATTCTCAAGCGACTTCGGAGTCGCTCCGCCCCCACGGCAGAATGATGTCCAATGCGCGATCGAAGTCGCGCCATGGGAATGTCATGGGAGGTAATGCGAAGTGGGCAAGCCAGTACCAGTGTTTCGTGATTTTGTTGGGCAGAACCGGATCGTGCGTGTTGTGCGCCGAATTATCGCAGGCGCAAAAGCCAAAGGGGAAGCATGTTTGGCCGTACTTCTACTCGGCTTCTCGGGCCTCGGAAAGACAACATTCGGCCAAGCGATGGCGTTGGAATACGGCACAAAAATTCATTTTCTCTATAGTTGTGAGAAAATTACCGCTATCACGATAGCTCAAGAGGCCGAGAAATGGGCTCCGTTCGATTTCGTTTTCATCGACGAAGCGCATAGGCTTTCGGCGGACGCTCAGGAAATATTGTATCGGGTTCTCGTCGAGGGCAAGGTTCCGAAGCTAGGGCCGATCGAAGACGGAAAGCCTCGCCGAATAATTGGCGAAACCGACGTTCCGCCAATCACCATCGTCGCGGCGACCGATCAAGGTGGCATTCTAAAAACTGCATTCAAAAAGCGATTCGGGCTGGAATTCCATTTTCGTCCTTACACCCATCGCGAAATGATCGCCATTGTCCGGATGCGGGCGGCAAAATTAAAAATGTTATTGTCGCCTCAAGCAGCACGGGCGCTCGCGGCTTCTTGCCGCGGTAACCCACGAATTGCAGGGCTGCGACTCCAGACAATGCGGCACTTCTTCGCTGATCGCAACCATGCGCAATATACGCGCGCACACATTGAGCGGCTACTCCGCAACCTAGAAATCGATAACACAAATCGAACTCGCCTCGATCGGCGATTTATGATTTGCCTTTCTAAGCACGGAGAAACTGGGGTCTCGCTCTCTTCATTGGCGCTGGCCCTTTCAATTGATTCGAATCTCCTTCGTACCGATGTTGAACCGTTCTTGATCCAGGAAGGTTGGGTCGGGATCGCTCCACGCGGAAGATTTTTGACCCAGGCAGGAAAAGACCTAGTTGCCAATGATTTGGAGGGCACATCGAAGTGATTAGAGTCAAAGTTGGACCCGAGTTACAGGGGTTAGTGAAATTGGCGGTTAAGGCTGACAAGCCGGTTCTCTTAAAAGGTGGAACGGGTGTTGGAAAATCCGAAGCAATGGAGCAGACCGCGAAGGAACTTGGCATTGGCTACATAGTCCGTGATTTGTCATTGATGGAAGGCCCCGATCTCCTGGGGCTGCCTGAGATTAAAGACCGAAAAACCACATACGCGCTGCCGTCGTTCTTGCCTACGGAACCGACGCCCGGTGGTCTCCTTGTATTTGAGGAACTAAATCGAGCGCCACGGTATACTCGGGCGCCCTGTTTGCAATTGCTGACGGCCCGGTGTCTGAATGATTATTTTTTGCCGAAAAATTGGCTTCCCGTGGCCGCGATTAACCCAGATGACGACGATTATTCCGACGTCGATACCCTTGATAAGGCACTGGAAGCGCGTTTCATTGTTGTAAACGTGGTTCCGGATATTAAAAGCTGGCTTGTATGGGCAGAGCAGAATCACATTCATGCCGCCGTACTATCTATCGTAAAATCGGACCCGAAGATATTCGATGCACCGGGCAGCAATCCGCGAGCCTGGAAATACATCAGCGATATTGTTTATGCGCACGAAACCGTGAATGCGACGGCCGGTGCGCTGTTGGCTGCAATCAATGGTTACGTCGGTGATAAACTTGCCCGCGCATTCTTGAGTCTGTATTCGAAGAAAGGTGGCGTTGAAATCCCCACGCCCGAAAAGATATTTCGCTCATATCCGAACGTTCGATCCATCATTAAGTCACTCTCCAAGGATGGCGATTCCGCCAAGCTCGACAGTTTGTGCCATCAGGTCTTGCTCCATCTACAAGACCCGCAAAACGAGCAGAAAATCAAGAACAACAAAATTGCAGTAGCAAATCTCAAGCGACTAATCGACGACCTCCCGGCTGAGTTTGCGAAGAAAATCTGTGCGCGCGCCAAATGGTTAGTAAAATAGGAGCCATGAGAATGTCGCAAAATAGTGGTGCTGGAATCGTCGAGATCGGAATTCAACGTCTGTTGGCGAAATATCCTCTTTTCGGAGGCTTAGTTGCAACGTGGACCGTAATTGAAGACGCGACTATTCCTACAATGGCAATCGGGCTCGGCGGGAGTGGCTTTAATCTTTACTACAATTCACACTTTGTCCGTAGATTGCCAATTGATCTGCTAGTCGGAGTGCTGCATCACGAAGCGCGCCACGTCATATACGGTCACGTTTTTATGGACCCAGCCGCCTTTCCGGATGAAGAAGCCCTGGTTATCGCCCAAGAAGTCACCGTTAACGAGAAACTGCCTGAACCATTACCAAAGGGGGTAATTCGGCTGAAAGATTATCCGCAACTCAAGCCAAACACAGATACGGAAACGCGCTATCGCCGGTTGGCAAAGAAAACTCACTCCTCGAAACCGGACATTACCGGAGCGGCCGGGCAACAACCAAACGATTCCAAGAAAAACGAAAATGGTGCGACCCGAAGTGCCGGAGCGCCATCGGGTTCACAGGTGCCGCCCCCAGCCTGCGCAAATCCTTCCACTTCGAATAACCAAGCCGGATCGCCAAGCAAGCAAAGTGGTACGGGGAATGGCGGCGCTGGAAGCGCGCAATCTTCGTCGAATGGTAATGGGGGAGGAAATTCAAGCAGTGCCGCAGGCACGGGCAGCGCAAGTACACCATCCGGAACTAATTCATCAACTGGGGGGCAGAACGGATCGCTAAGTAAAGGAACGAAAACTCCGGTACCGATTGACGACCATAGTCGGTGGCGTGAAGTGCGCGAACAAGAGTCGTTTGCGAAGGCAATTCTCGATTCAACAATTCGTGACATAATCGAGAAGAATCCGAATCTCTCGCCCCCGGAGCGAATGGTGGTCGAAAAATCAATTCGACAGAGAGGGGTCGATCCTGGCAATTACTTCTCCGAAATACAGCAAGTCAAAGGGCGATCTACCTTAAACTGGCGCGCCCTG
>Ga0265314_10004510_pt1 | contig 12894 bp, 12 predicted proteins | sample 4126metaG_FD_203106 | JGI IMG/M metagenome (GOLD analysis project Ga0265314, IMG submission 203106) | Rhizosphere microbial communities from Carex aquatilis grown in University of Washington, Seatle, WA, United States - 4-1-26 metaG | ecosystem: Host-associated > Plants > Roots > Rhizosphere >... | reverse complement strand
CGGGCCGAAATCGGAAGATGGGGATTTTTTGCGGAAACGGCGGTCGGTGGAAACCGGAAGGCGGCGGGATCTGGACGGCATGGAAACCTCCTCGCTGGACGACGGAATCTGGGAAAAACCCATAGTATCCAATTTGGATACGATAGTCAAGGCATGTTTCCATTTTGTACTACCCTCGTATGAGGCGATGTGGTAATTTTCTTGCATGAATAGAATTCGCGAATTCAGATCCGTGCGCGGCTGGAGCCTGCAGCAGCTGGCCGATGCCAGCGGCACCAGCAAGAGCCAGATCGACAAGCTGGAAAAAGGCGAGCGCCGCCTGACGGTCGACTGGATGGTGCGGCTGGCGAAGCCGCTCGCCTGCGATCCGCGCGACCTGATGGGCGATGCGCCCGGCGCCGCGAAATTCCAGAAAATCCGCTTCGGCGAAAAAATTCCTGCCAACGCCAACACGCTCATTCCCGTGCGCGGCGCGGCGCGCGGCGGCGGCAAGCAGGAAATGTTCCTTTCCGACGGGCCGATCGATCATGTCCCGCGCCCTTATTATCTTACCCACGCGAAGGACGCTTACGCAATTTACGTGGTCGGCGATTCCATGGTTCCCATGTATCGCCCGCGCCAGTTGCTCTTCATCAATCCCTACAAGCCGCCCTCGCCCGGCAGCGGCGTGGTCGTCATCGATAAAAAGGGCGCGGTGCTGATCAAGGAATTCGTGCGCCAGAAGCCGAACGGCGTGGTCTTACGCGAATACCAGCCGAAGCAGCGCGATTTCACGCTCGACCAGAGCGATATCGTCACGCTCCACGCTGTCGCGGGATCGGCGGAACCCCAGTAATCAAGCGGCAATCAGGCGGCGATCAATCGCTTGGCTTCGGCCAAACATTCCGCGCGCGTCGGGCGGAAATCTTTTTCCGCCCACCATTCCTCGACGGTTCGTAAAATCCCGCCGACTTTCGGCCCCGCCTCGATGCCGAGCTTCAAGATATCCTCGCCCTGTATGGGAAAACCGGGTCTTTCCCATTCCGCCGCAACGCGCAGGGCGGGATCGAGATCGATGGCGCCGTTTTCGGCGGCATATAAAAGCGCGGCGTCGTGCGCGGCGGCGCTGCCATGCTCGTAAAGCGCGCGCCGGAACGGCACGGGATCGAGCTTGCCGACCAGCATATCCGGCAGCACGGCGAGCCGCTGCAGCTTCTCGCTTTCCTTGTTGGAAAATTTGAGCCGCTGCGCCGCCTTGGCGGCGAGCGCACCGTCTTTCGGCAAAAGTGCGGCAAGGCGCGCGAAGGCCGAGGGCGCGACATCGTATTTCTTCTCGGTGGAAATGAGGCTTTCGAGCCTCCCGATATTCGCGGCATCGGGAAGAATATGCGCGAGCGCGCCCGCGCCTTTCAGAAGCTTCCACGCATATGCAGGATCGGGCGCGGCAAGCAGCTTGATGACTTCGCGGCCGACGCGCTCGAAGGAAAGCGTCGGCAGCAGCACCGCAAGCTCGCGGCAGGCCTCCAGCGCTTCTTTGTCGGCTTCGCCCTTGCCGAACCAGGCATAGAAACGGAAGAAGCGCAGGATGCGCAGCACATCCTCACGAATGCGAAGCCGCGCGTCGCCGATGAAACGCACGCGCCCCGCTTTGAGGTCAGCGCGTCCGTCGAAATAATCGTAAATTTTCCCGGCGGCATCCACATAGAGCGCATTAATGGTGAAGTCGCGGCGCGCGGCGTCCTCCTGCCAGTCGTCGGTAAAGGCCACCTTGGCGCGGCGGCCGTCGGTTTCCACGTCGCGCCGCAGCGTCGTCAGCTCGAAACCCTTGTGATCGACCACGGCGGTGACGGTGCCGTGCTCGATGCCGGTCGGCACCACCTTGATGCCCGCCTTCTTGAGCGCTTCCGAGGTCTTTTCGGGCGCCAGCGTCACGGCAAAATCGATCTCGTGTGCCGCGCGGCCGAGCAGCGTATCGCGCACCGCCCCGCCGACCGCGCGCGCCTCGCCGCCCGCCCCTGCAATGGCGGCCAGAATGCGGCGCGGCCCCGCCTCTTCGAGAAAAGGAAATTCGCTCATTTCCTTACAATGCCCGCTTCACCTCTATTCATCAATTGCTTTGGATACGCCGTAAAATAAGCTAATGTCGGCGGGACGGCCGCCTGACCTTCCCGCACCAGAGGTTTCCCGTGACATCGCTTTTCCAGAACCCCGCCTCCCCCGCTCCCGCCGACCTCGTCACCGCCATCGAGGCCACCGGCCGCCGGTTGGGATCCCTGCGCGAACTGATCGGCACCGTCATTTTCGGGCAGGACGAGGTCGTCAATCAAAGCCTCACCGCCATTCTTTCCGGCGGGCATATGCTTTTGATCGGCGTGCCCGGCCTCGCCAAAACGCGGCTCGTCGAAGTGCTCGGCATCGTGCTCGGCCTCGCGACGAAGCGCATCCAGTGTACGCCCGATCTCATGCCGTCCGACATTCTCGGCACCGAAGTGCTGGAAGAAACCGCAGGCCGCCGCGCCTTCCGTTTCATCCCCGGCCCCGTCTTCAGTCAATTACTGATGGCCGACGAAATCAACCGCGCCAGCCCGCGCACGCAGTCGGCGCTTCTGCAGGCGATGCAGGAACATCATGTCACGGTGGCGGGCGCCAATCATCCGCTGCCGGCGCCCTTCCATGTGATGGCGACGCAGAACCCGCTCGAGCAGGAAGGCACATATCCGCTGCCCGAAGCGCAGCTCGACCGTTTCCTTTTGCAGATCGACGTGAATTACCCGAACCTCGATGCCGAGCGGCAGATGCTGCTTTCGACCACCACGGCGCTTTCGCATACGGTGCGCGCCGTCATCGCCGCGCCGGAACTGATGGAACTGCAAAGCCTCGTGCGCAAGATGCCGATCAGCGAAAAAACCATCGAAGGCATCCTTGCCCTCGTGCGGAACGGCCGCCCGGAAACCAGCGAACTTGATATCGTCAAAAAATACGTCACATGGGGCCCGGGCCCGCGCGCCAGCCAGGCGCTCAGCCTCGCTTCGCGCGCCCGCGCGTTGATCGATGGCCGCCTTTCGCCTTCGCTCGACGATGTGATCGCCCTCGCCCGGCCCGCGCTGCAGCACCGCATGGCGCTCAATTTCAATGCCCGCGCCGAAGGCGTGACGATCGACACTGTTATCGGCGCGATGACGCAAACCTTGGCCAGAATGTAATAAGGTCATGAACGCCCGCCTCCAGCATCAAGCGCAAGCCCTCGCTTCGACGCTGCCTCCGCTCCTGATCGAAGCCGAACGCGTGGCGCAGGCCGTGCAATACGGCATCCATGGCCGCCGCCGCGCCGGAACCGGCGAAACCTTCTGGCAATATCGCCGCTACGAGCAAGGCGATCCGGCGGAGCGCATCGACTGGCGGCAGTCGGCGCGCACCGATAAAATTTTCGTGCGCGAACGCGAATGGGAAGCGGCGCAGACGGCCTATCTCTGGGCCGATACCTCCGGCTCGATGCAATATGCCTCGCAAAAAATCCTGCCGCTCAAGGCCGAACGCGCGCGGCTGCTCATGCTGGCGCTGGCGAGTTTGCTTTTGCGCGGCGGTGAGAAAGTCACATGGCTCGACCGCCGCAATATCGTCGCCTATGGCAGGAACGCGCTGGACCGCATCGCCCTGCGCATGGGAAACGCCGCGGGTGAAAGCCTGCCGCCGGACGTGCCGCTCAAGCGCCATGGCCATGCCGTTCTTTGCAGCGATTTCCTGATGCCGCCGGAAAAACTGCGGGGCCTCATGCAGCGCTACGCCGCGCTCAATCTGCGCGGCGCGCTCGTGCATATTCTCGATCCCATCGAGGAAAATTTCGCCTTTCAGGGCCGCGTCGAGTTGCTCGGCGGCGAAAACGAGGAACCGCTTCTCCTGCCGAACGCGGCGGCCCTGCGCGAAGCCTATCTGGCGCGGCTCGAAGAACATCAAGCGCGCCTCGCGCATGCGGCCGCGAGCGCCGGCTGGTTTTATCTGCACCATGTCACGAGCGAGCAGCCGCATCTTGCCCTGCTGCGGCTTTACGATCTGCTCTCCGCCGAACGGAGCATCTGATGTTCGGCGGGCAGGTCGCTTTTCTTTCTCCCTTGGTGCTGGCCCTGCTTGCCGTGCTGCCGCTGCTGTGGTGGCTTCTGCGCCTCACGCCGCCTGCCCCGCGCAAACTCACTTTCCCGGCGCTCGAGCTTCTGCGCGGCCTCGCCGTGCCGGAGCAGACGCCCGCGCGCACGCCTTGGTGGCTTCTGCTTTTGCGGCTGGCCATCGCGGCCCTCATCATCCTCGCTTTCGCGCAGCCGGTTATCGATCCCGAAGCCGTTACTGCCGGGCGCGGGCCGCTCCTGATCGCCGTCGATAACGACTGGGCCTCGGCGCGCGACTGGGAAAATGTGCAGAAAGAACTTCAGGGCCTTGTCCGCGAGGCGGCGCGTGAAAATCGCGATGTCATTCTGCTTCCCACCGCGCCCTCCGAAAACGGCGGCGAGATGCAGCCCATCGGCCCGCTCGATGCCAAAGGCGCCTATGCCGAAGCCGACCGCATCGCGCCCGAGCCTTGGGGCGCCGACTGGGTGCAGGCGACATCCCTGCTTCCGAAAATCGATACGCATGAAGCCGTCTGGCTGGCGAGCGGCATCGGCGGCATCGATGCCAAGCTTTTCTATCAGGCGCTCCGCGAAAAAGGCGCGCGGCGCGCGCTCGGCGATATGGCCGATCCCATCTATCTCCTGCAGCCGCCGCAGCCGGAAGGCGACGGCATCGCCCTTCCCGTCATGCGCGCGCAGACCGACGATGCCGCCAGCGTCTCGGTCGCCGCCGTGGGATCAGGCGGCGGGCAGCTTGCGCATGGCGAAGCCGCTTTCTCGCAGGGCGCGCCGCGCGCGATGGTGGCTTTCCATCTGCCGCTGGAAATCCGCAATCAGGTGGCGCGTTTCGAGATCGCGGGCCGCCGCGGCGCGGGCGGCGTTATTTTGCTCGATAGCAGCTGGTCGCGCCATCCCGTCGGCCTCGTCGGCGACCCTGCCGAGCTTGCGCAACATTCTTTGCTTAGCGGACTTTTCTATATCGACCGCGCGCTGAAGCCCTATGCCGATCTCCATGTCGATACGCTCGATACTCTTCTGCAAAGCGACATCTCGGTGCTTATCCTCACCGATGCGGCGGAAGTGAAGGATGCGCAAGTTGCCGCCCTTCTCGAATGGATCAAGCGCGGCGGCATCCTCGTGCGTTTTGCGGGCGACCGCCTCGCGGGCGAGGATAAAACCGCGCCCGCGAAGGAAGACGAGCTTCTGCCGGTCGAGTTGCGCGGCGGCGACCGCGCCCTCGGCGGCACGCTAAGCTGGTCCACGCCGCAGAAACTGCAGGAATTCCCGGCTTCCAGCCCCTTCAAGGGGCTTGAGATTCCGGGCGACGTCACCGTCAGCCGCCAGATCCTCGCCGAACCTTCCGGCGATCTCGCGAAAAGCACATGGGCTTCGCTGGCCGACGGCACGCCGCTCGTCACCGCGAAAAATATGGGCTCGGGCCTTAGCGTGCTTTTCCATGTGCCCGCGCAATCGAGCTGGTCGAACCTGCCGCTCTCCGGCCTCTTCGTCGATATGCTGCGCCGGATCATCGATCTTTCGCAGGGCGCGGCGGGCGCGGAGAATTTCGAGAGCCTTCCGCCCTACCTCACCCTCAACGGCTTCGGCGAAACAGAGAAAGCGGATGGCTCGGCGCAGCCGCTGGAAGGGAAAGACCTCGCTCGCATCAAGCCCTCGCCGCAGCATCCGCCCGGCCTTTACGGCAGCGAGGCTTTCAGCCGCGCCTTCAATCTAGGCGATGCGCTCACGCAGCCCGAAAAACTTGCCGGCGTGCCGCTCGAAAGCTGGAAACCCAACGAGGGCCAGCTTGAATTGCAGCCCTGGCTGCTCACGCTCTCTTTCGTTCTGTTCCTCGCCGATTTCGTCCTCGGGCTTTACCTGCGCGGCCTCACCTTCAATCTGCGGCGCAAGGCTGCCGCGCTTTTGCTCTTTTTCTTCCTGATCCCCGCGCCCGCCCATGCGGCAGAAAATGTAGAGAAGGATGCCAAAGCCGCAGTCGAGCTGACCTCGAAAACCTATCTTGCCTATGTGATGACCGGCAACCGCGAGACCGATCATATTTCCGAAGCGGGTCTCGCCGGGCTCGCGCAGGTGCTGCAGCGCCGCACCTCCATCGACCAGATAGCGGTCACCGGCGTCGATCCGGAGAATGACGAACTCGCTTTCTTCCCTTTCCTTTACTGGCCCGTGGTGCCGGGCGCCGCGCCGCTTTCGGCGAAAGGCGCACAGCATGTCGACGATTATCTCCATCACGGCGGCATGATCCTGTTCGACACGCTGACCGGCGAAACGCCTTCGCCGCTTGTCGTGCGCAAGGCGCTGGATGGTATCGATATCCCGCCGCTCGAGCCGCTGCCCCAAGACCATGTGCTGAAGCACAGCTACTACCTGCTCGACGATTTCCCCGGCCGCTACGCCAATCCCGATTTCTGGGTCGAACCTTCGACGATCTCCACTTATGACGGCGTCGCCTCGGTCCTAATGGGAAGCAATGGCTGGGCTGCTGCGTGGGCGGTAGATGCCAATGGCCGCCCGCTTTTCCCCTGTACGCCGGGAGGCGAGCCGCAGCGCGAAAGGGCCTACCGTTTCGGCGTCAACCTCACCATGTATGCCCTCACCGGCAATTATAAATCCGATCAGCTGCATGCGCAGGAACTTCTGAAAAGGATGGGAAAATGAGCGCCCATCTGAACATTATCTTCGCGCCGCTGATCGCCCCGCCGTGGCTTTTTCTCCTGCTCGGCCTCGCCGCGCTGTTCGTGTTTTACGCCCTGCTGCGCCGCGCGCGCGGCGCGCTCTGGCGCGCGACAGCATCCGCCTTTTTCATCCTCGCGCTCGCCAATCCTTCGCTGATCAAGGAGCAGCATGAGCCGCTCAAGGATGTTGCGATCATTGCAGTCGATGACAGCGCCAGCATGCAGCTTGAAAACCGCGCGCCGCAGGCGGCCACGGCCCTCGATGCGCTCACCAAGAAACTTTCTTCCTTCAAGGATATGGATACCGAAATCATCCATGTGAAGGGATCGGAAGAAACCGATCTTTTCGCCGCCATCGACAAGAAACTGGCCGCCGTCCCGCATGACAGGCTCGCGGGCGTGATCGTCCTTACGGACGGCGAGGCGCATGACAAGCCTTCTTCCTATGCCGCGCCGTTTCATGCGCTGATGGCGGGCCACAAGAACGAAGTGGATCGCAGGCTGATCGTGAAGGAAGCACCCGCCTACGGCCTCGTCGGCAAGAACGCTTCGCTCACTTTGCGCATCGAGGATACGCCGAAGGCGCAAAGCGAAAATGCGACCGTCATTTTCCGCCGCGGCAAGGGCGAGAGCCAGAGCCTCACCATCCCGGTCGGCAAGGACGTCAGCTTCGAAGCGCCGGTCGATCATCCCGGCCAGAATCTTTTCGTTTTCACCGCCGAGCCGGTGCCGGACGAGCTGACCCTCCTCAACAACACCGCATCCGTTTCCGTCAACGGCATCCGCGACAGGCTGCGCGTGCTGCTGGTATCCGGCCAGCCGCATATCGGCGGCAGGACATGGCGCAATTTCTTGAAGGCCGATCCCGCCGTCGACCTGATCCATTTCACCATCCTGCGTTCGCCGATGAAGATGGACGCGACGCCCAACACCGAAATGTCGCTGATCGCCTTCCCGGTGCATGAGCTGTTCGAAACCAAGCTGAACAGCTTCGATCTCGTCATCCTCGACCGTTTCCGCTCGCAATCCTTGGTGCCGGACGAATATCTCGAGAATATCGCGAAATATGTGGAAAATGGCGGCGCTCTCCTCGTTTCCAACGCGACCGAGGAAGGCATCCCGCCGCTTACTTTCTCGCCGCTTGCGCGCATCCTGCCCGCGATGCCGACCGGAAAGCTGCTCACCGGCTCATTCGTTCCCGATCTTTCCGAGGCGGGCAAGCGTCACCCCGTCACCAATACGCTCACGCGCATCGCGCCGCGCGACGGCTGGGGGCCGTGGTTCCGCCAGACAGGATCTCGCAATGCGCACGGCGAAACCGTCATGACCGGCCTCGACGGCCAGCCGCTCCTGATCCTCGACCATGTGAAGGAAGGCCGCGTCGCGCAATTTCTCAGCGACCAGTTCTGGCTATGGTCGCGCAACTATCGCGGCGGCGGCCCGCAGGCGGAACTCCTGCGCCGCGTCGCGCATTGGCTCGTGGATGAGCCGGAGCTTGACGAAGCCGCGCTCCATGCAAGCTCCGACCTCAAGGAAGACGGCTGGCAGCTTACCGTCACGAAACAAAGCCTGCATGACGATAGCGACAGCGTGAGCGTCACGGATCCCGACGGAAAAACCTCGCAACTCACCCTGTCGCCCTCGCCGCTGCCGGGCGTTTTGTCGGCGACCATGCCGGTCGCGACCACCGGCCTTTACGAGATCAAGGATAGCGAGCGCGAAATCCTCGCCATGGTCGGCCCGAAAAACGCGCCCGAATTCGGCGAGATGATCGCGACCGCGGATAAGGTCAAGCCCGCCACCGATGCTTCCGGCGGCGGAATTTTCTGGCTGGATGACCGTGCCGATGGCCCCAATATCCACCGCACCTCGGCAAGCGCCGCGCAGGAAGGCTGGGACTGGATCGGCCTCGTGCAGAACGGCAAATACCGCGTGGTCGGCAGCAAGGCATGGCCGCTGCTGCCGCCGTGGCTCGCCGCGCTTCTTATTCTCGGATCATCCATGCTGGCCTGGCGCCGCGAAGGGCGCGGCTAGTATCCCCAGCAATGTCCCTGTTTTCAATTTTGATCGTCATCCCCGCGAAGGCGGGGACCCAGTAAGTCTCACGGAAAGAGCCAAAGTAAGACAAGGCGGCAAGCGCTGGTCTAATGGCCTTGGATAGAACATCTATGCCGATAGTCTGACTGGGCCCCGGCTTTCGCCGGGGTGACGATTCAGAGTTGAAACTGAGAGCCTGCCCGACCTCCTGCCGTCTGGTTTTCCGCGCGCGGACATGTTACGGATTCCGCGTGTCCAGCCTCACTTACCATCTCTATCATCATCCGCTCGATGCGCCTTCGCGCCGCGTCCGCCTTGCGCTCGCGGAAAAATCGGTACCCTGCGAATTCACTATCGAAAAACCGTGGGACCCGCAGCCGGAATTCCTGGCGCTCAATCCCGCGCTCGAAGTGCCGCTCCTCGTGGCGGAGCAGGGCGGCGAGAAGCAGGTTTTTGCCGATGCCGGAGCGATCTGCGAATATCTCGATGAAACGCAGGCCGCGCCGACCATGCTCGGCAAGGACCCGGTCGCGCGCGCCGAAGTCCGGCGCCTGATCGGCTGGTTCGACCGCAAATTCGCCCGCGAAGTCAGCGATCTTCTGGTCGGCGAAAAAGCGCTGAAACGCCTCAAGGGCGAGGGCGAACCGGACAGCCTCCTTATCCGCGCGGCATGCCACAATATTCACGGCCATCTCGACTACATCGCCTGGCTCACCGAGCGCCGCAACTGGCTGGCGGGCGACGGCATCACCTTCGCCGATCTGGCGGCGGGCGCGCATCTTTCCGTGATCGATTACCTCGGCGATGTGCCGTGGGAACAGCACCTTCTTGCCAAGGAATGGTATGCGCGGCTCAAGTCCCGGCCCGCTTTCCGTACCCTGCTCGGCGACCATATTGCGGGTTTCCCGCCGCCGCGCCATTATGCCGATCTCGACTTCTAATAACCCCCGCCCTCACGAGGACATCATGAAGCGCTTTCTCCCTCTCGCCCTGCTCGCCGTCACCCTCGTCAGCCTTCCCGCGAAGGCGGAAGATGTTTTCCCGAAGCCGGACGACCGCGTGATCTTCGATATTTCCGGGGAAGACTGGGTGATGACCAAAACCGCGCATGTCGCCGTCAATGTCGAAGCCGCCGTCAGCGGCAGCAATGCGGGCTCGATGCGCACCGACATGATCAAGGCGGTCAACGATCTTTCGAAAGGCGACTGGCGCCTCACCTCCTTCAACCGCGGCCAGGACCAAACCGGCCTCGAGCGCTGGAGCGCCACCTTCGAAGCGCGCCTGCCGGAGAACCAACTGAACGGAATCGAAGACGCCGCCAAGAAGGCGAGCAAGGCGGGCATGCAGCTTACGGTGAGCAGCATCGATTTCAGCCCGACGCTCGATGAAATGGAAGCCGCGCGCGGCGCCCTGCGGGCGAAGCTTTATAAAAGCGCGCTCGACCAGCTGGCCGCACTCAACGCCGCCATTCCCGGCCGCACTTACCGCATCGGGCTGATCAATTTCTCCGGCTCGGGCGACGAGCCGATGCCGCGCGCCATGCGCGGCCCCATGCTGATGGGGGCCAACGCCTCGGCTCCGGCAGCATCGCCGCCGATGGAACGCGCCGAGAAAATCGCGCAGACGGCGCATATCATCCTCGCCGTTGCGCCCGATAAAGCCGCAAGCGCCAAATAATGCTGAAGGATTACCGCATCGGCCCTCTTGCCGGCGGCGATCCCAAGCATATCGTCATCTTCCTGCACGGCTTCGGCGATAGCGGCTCCGGCGGCATGCTTTCGCTCGGCGAAGCCTGGCGGGGCGATCTGCAGGATTGCGAATTTCTCTGCCCCGATGCGCCGTTTCCTTTCGATCAGGCGCCGCCCGAATTCGGCGGCAGGCAATGGTTCCCGCTCGACGATATGAGTCCCTCCGCCATGCTCGCGGGCACCGAAAGGGCCGCGCCGTTTCTCGATAAATATATCGACCATGTGCTGGCGACGCGGAAACTTCCGGCCGATAAACTCGCGCTGGTCGGATTTTCCCAGGGCACCATGATGGCGCTTCATGTCGGCCTCCGCCGCAAGGAAGCTGTCGCCTGCATCGTGGGATATTCCGGCCTCATGATCGCGGGCGGCGCGCTGCGCACGGAAAAGAAATCCTCGCCGCCGGTTCTCTTGCTGCACGGCAAAATGGACGAGGTGGTTCCCTTCGCCGCCATGGAGGAAACCGAGCGCAACTTAAGGGCGGCAGGTATCGCTGTCGAAACGAAAACCCTGCCGCTCACCGGCCATACCATTGATCAGGTTGGCGTTATCGAGGGCCTCCGCTTCATCAGGAAAGCGTGGAGCAGTTGATCTTTTACCCGAAATTCACTAAATCATGGTCTAATAATGATCGCAGATTCGGGGCTTAAATTCCGGATTGGGAAACAGCCCCGGGAAAAGGAATGGATTGTCGCCATCGCCTGAAAGCTGCCCCGCCCTTGTCCTCAATGCGGACTTCCGTCCGCTGAGTTACTTCCCGCTTTCGCTGTGGTCGTGGCAGGATACCGTCAAGGCGGTGTTTCTCGACCGCGTCAATATCCTCTCGGAATATGACCGCGTCGTCCACTCGCCCTCCTTCCAGATGAAATTGCCGAGCGTGATCGCGCTCAAGGAATATATAGCGACATCGCGCTATCCCGCCTTCACGCGGTTCAACGTCTTCCTGCGCGACAGCTTCAGCTGCCAGTATTGCGGCTATCACCGGCCGACGCCCGACCTCACCTTCGACCACGTCGTCCCGCGCTCGAAGGGCGGGCGCACCACATGGGAAAATGTGGTGACGGCATGTTGTTCCTGCAACCTGCGCAAGGGCAGCAGGTTACCCAAACAATGCGGCATGCACCCGAAGCACAAGCCGTGGCGGCCGCTCAGCCACGAATTACAGGAAAACGGGCGCGCCTTCCCGCCCAACTACCTGCATGAAAGCTGGCGCGATTATCTCTATTGGGATTCGGAACTAGAGTCGGGCTGAGGCGGCCCGCTTCACGCCAAAATTCCAGACGATATGCGGCTTCACCCTCGCAGCCGGAGATTCCGGCGTGCTTCCATAATGCCGCGTAAGCGCGGCATAGGCGCGGCCTTGGAAGGGCCGGCATGAAACGCCGCGCGGAAGATCCAGATGGACGGTAAGAGCGGGGCGGCGCCGCGTAAAAGCAACATCGCCTGGAATGGAAACTTCGAGGCCTGCGCCGTGCAAAACCTGAAGTACGTCTTCCTTCAACTGAACGATTCTCTCTCTGCTCATAAAATGGGAATTACGTTTTCTTGACATTCGTCGCTCCTGATATTCCTAAAAATCTTGTCTTTGAAACGGGTCATTCTAGGAAATTTTACCGAAGGGTCAAATTCTTTCAGATAGCCAGATCGCGGTTTGGGAACCGACGCGAATAAGCGCGCGCAGCAAGGGGTAATAAGGTAAATCCTCCGCCCCGCCCTCAAGCCCGATATGCTTGTGCTCGATCTCCTCGGCGCGGAATTTCGCGATCAGCCTGCGGAGAGCCGGCTCGTCCCCCGCCAGTTCCTCAAGCTGTTTCCTATAATGCTCGTCGATCACTTCCTCGACCGCGACCGTGCAGGCCATCGCCGCTTTTTCGCCGAGCGAAGCGGTGGCGGCGCCGAGCGCAAAGCCCGCGAGATGCCAGAGCGGATGCAGCGCCGTCGGCCGCACGCCCTTTTCGGCGATCAGTTTCTCGAAAGCCGAAAGATGCACATCTTCCTGCCGCGCCATGTGGCGCAGCTTCTCGCCGATCCTGCCCTGCCCGAGAACGGAAATTTGTCCAGCGTAAATCCGTTGCGCGCCGAACTCTCCGGCATGGTCGACACGGATCATGCGCGCGAGTTTTTCGCTTGAAGACTTGTCGCCCGGCAGCCGCATTTTTCTTTCAGCGCCCGCCGCTTTTTTGGGCGTTTTGCGGGCGCGCTTCATGCCCTGATCCTGCGCGCGGCATCGAAGGAGAAAGCGGCGAGCGCCCCCGAGGCGAACACATTCCAGTTGGCCATCGAAAGCCCGAGGAGAGTCCAGCTTATCTCGTCGCATCTCGCGACAACGGTATGGAGCAA
>Ga0265314_10004509_pt1 | contig 12897 bp, 13 predicted proteins | sample 4126metaG_FD_203106 | JGI IMG/M metagenome (GOLD analysis project Ga0265314, IMG submission 203106) | Rhizosphere microbial communities from Carex aquatilis grown in University of Washington, Seatle, WA, United States - 4-1-26 metaG | ecosystem: Host-associated > Plants > Roots > Rhizosphere >... | reverse complement strand
CACGGGTTGGTTCTGGAACGCCGCCGCGCGTTCCCGCCTGCGGCCCGTCGCGCAGCCCGAGTACGACTTCGAGCTTCCCGCGGACGACGACCAGGACTGGAAGTTCACCGCCACCGTGGCCGTGCAGGCGAAGCCCGAGGTGGCCGACTGGACGCAGCTCGAGGTCGGCGCCGTCGAGGCCGAGGTGCCCGAGGAGCTCGTTCAACAGGAGATCGACGCCGTGCGCGCGACCGTCGCCGAGCTCGTCCCGGTCGAAGGCAGGCCGGTCGGGCCTGCAGACACGGTGATCGTCGACCTCGTCTCGCCGAGCGGCGAGACCAGGCGCGACTACGTCGTCGAGCTCGGCCGCGAGGCCGTGGTCGAGGAGATCGAGGCCGGCGTGGCGGGCATGAGCGCAGGCGAGACCAAGGAGATCGACTTCGAGGTCGCCGACGGCACGAAGCAGGCGGTCACCATCACCGTCAAGGAGATCAAGGAGAAGGTCTTGCCTGAGGTCGACGACGCCCTCGCGCTCGCCGCGACGGAGTTCGAGACCCTCGCCGAGCTGCGTGAGGACATCGAGTCCCGCCTGCGCGGCCAGATCGACGAGGAGATCGAGGCCCAGTTCCGGGCCGACGTGGCCGACGCTCTCGTGAGCGCCTCGAAGGTCGACGCCTCCGGGCCGCTCGTCGAAGCGCGCGCCCGTGAGCTTCTGCGCGGGCTTGCCCGCCAGGTCGAGTCGCGCGGCGTCCAGCTCGACACGTATCTCTCGATGACGGGCCAGAACCCGGATGAGCTGCTCGCTCGGCTGCACGAAGAGGCGACACGCTCCGTGGCGCGCGAGCTCGTGCTCGAGGCCGCAGCCGAGAAGCTCGGCATCGAAGTGCCGGACGAAGAGATCGAGGCACTCGTGCGCGAGCAGGCCGAAGCGCACGGAGAAGACGCCGAGCAGACGCTGCTGCAGCTCCGCGAGAGCGGCCGGATCGAGACGCTCCGCGACGACCTCCGCATGCGCAACGCGCTCGATCGCGTCGCGTCAGAGGTGAAGCGGATCCCGCGTGAGCTCGCCGAGGCGCGCGACGCACTTTGGACTCCCGAAAAGGAAAAGCAGCCAACCGACGCGAAACTCTGGACCCCAGGAAGTTAGGAGCCCCATGGATACCCCCTCGAATCTCATCATCCCCTCCGTCATCGAGCAGACCTCCCGGGGCGAGCGCTTCTTCGACATCTACTCGCGGCTCCTCAACGAGCGCATCATCTTCCTCGGCACTCCGATCGACGACCAGGTCGCGAACCTGATCGTGGCGCAGATGATCCACCTCGAGTCCGAGGATCCCGACAAGGACATCCAGCTGTACATCAACTCGCCGGGCGGCTCGGTGTACTCGGGCCTCGCGATCTACGACACGATGCAGTTCATCAAGCCGGACGTCGCGACGACGTGCGTCGGCATCGCGATGTCGATGGGCGCGCTGCTGCTCGCGGCCGGCGTGGAGGGAAAGCGCACCGCGCTGCCGAACTCCAAGATTCTCATCCATCAGGTGTCGGGCGGCTTCCAGGGCCAGGGCACGGATATCGAGATCCAGGCCCGCGAGACGATCAGCCTCAAGCGCCGCCTGGAGGAGATCATCGCGCGCCACACGAACCAGTCCATCGACAAGGTGTCGAAGGACATGGAACGGGACTATTACCTGGATGCCGAGGAAGCTCAGTCGTACGGGATCGTCGACAACGTCGTCGCCCACCGGTAGACGACAGCGCTTTTAAGGGGTACAAGGAGAGAAGATGGCTAGGGCGAGCGAAGGAAACGAGCAGCTTCTCTGCAGCTTCTGCGGGAAGAGTCAGCGACAGGTCAAGAAGCTGATCGCCGGCCCCGGCGTGTACATCTGCGACGAGTGCATCGATCTCTGCAACGAGATCATCGACGAGGAGCTCACGACTCCAACCCAGCTCGACCTCGACAACCTTCCTCGCCCGAAGGACATCTACACGGTCTTGAACGACTACGTCGTCTCGCAGGAAGAGGCGAAGCGGACGCTGTCGGTGGCGGTCTACAACCACTACAAGCGCGTCCAGATGGGGACCGAGGAGACCGACGTCGAGCTCCAGAAGTCGAACATCCTCCTGCTCGGACCCACCGGGTGTGGCAAGACGCTGCTCGCCCAGACGCTGGCGCGGATCCTCAACGTCCCGTTCGCGATCGCCGACGCCACGGCGCTCACCGAGGCCGGCTACGTCGGCGAGGACGTGGAGAACATCCTGCTGAAGCTGATCCAGGCCGCGGACTTCGACATCAAGAAGGCCGAGACCGGAATCATCTACATCGACGAGGTGGACAAGATCGCGCGCAAGGCGGACAACCCGTCGATCACGCGTGACGTCTCCGGCGAGGGCGTGCAGCAGGCGCTCCTGAAGATTCTCGAGGGGACGGTGGCTTCGGTACCGCCGCAGGGCGGGCGCAAGCACCCGCACCAGGAGTTCCTCTCGATCGACACGACGAACATCCTCTTCATCTGCGGCGGCGCGTTCGCCGGCCTCGACAAGATCATCGCCCGCCGGATCGGCAAGAACGCCGTCGGCTTCGGCGCCGACGTCCGCTCGAAGAACTCCGAGGAGTCGTCGGAGCTGCTCACGCAGGTGATGCCGGAGGATCTGCTGAACTTCGGCCTGATCCCGGAGTTCATCGGCCGCCTGCCGGTGATCTCGGCCGTGCACCAGCTGCGCCGCGAGGATCTCGTCCAGATCCTGACCGAGCCGAAGAACGCGCTCAGCCGGCAGTACCAGCGCTTCTTCGCCTACGACAACATCGAGCTCGTCTTCACCGAGGACGGGTTGTGGGAGATCGCCGACAAGGCGCTCGCCCGCGAGACCGGCGCCCGCGGCCTGCGCTCGATCATCGAGAGCGCGCTGCTCGACGTGATGTTCGAGCTGCCCTCACGCCGTGACGTGACGAAATGCGTGATCACGAAGGAGTGCATCGCGCAGGGGATCCGTCCGACGCTCGTCACGAGCGCCGGGACGTTTGCCGACGACGAGCCCGATGAGGCCGTCGAGCAGCAGACCGCCTGATTCCCCCCGCCTGCAGCTGAGGATCCCGAGGTCGCGGTGCTCGCGGTCTTGACACGGTCGGCTCTTTCGGAGATAAATCCGGACACCTGAATCGGGTGTCAGGTTTAAGCACCCGCTCGTGACCTGGAGGGCTCACATGACACATCGCTGGACGCGCAGCGCGCTCCTTCTCGCAGGGATCGCTCTCGTCGCAGCCGCACTCGCCGGCACTGCAGCCGCCCGCGTCGACGCCAACGGCGCCGCCGCGGCCAAGACGGTCAACGTCGGCTTCATCTACCCCAAGACAGGCGGCCTTTCGGCCTTCGGCCAGGAGGAGTTCGACGGTTTCAATGCCGGCCTCGCGTACGTGAAGGGCAAGTGCGGCGGGTACACCATCAATCCGACCTTCGTCGACGACGCCACCGATCCCGCCACGGCGATCGCCGCTGCGAAGAGCCTGATCGGTCAGGGCTACAAGATCCTCGCCGGCACCGGCTCCTCGGGCATCGCGGTCCAGCTCGCGCCGCTCGCCGCACAGAACCAGGTGCTCTACATCAGCGGCGCCGCAGCTGCGGACGCGATCACCGGCCTCAACCGCTACACGTTCCGCGCCGGACGTCAGACGCTCCAGGACGTGCTCGACGCGGCGAACATCTTCCCGCCGAAGTCGACCGGCAAGAAGGTCGTCGTCTTCGCGGAGGACACAGCGTTCGGTGCGGGCAACTACGCCGCGGTGAGCCAGATCTTCGGGAGCAAGGGGCACACCGTCTCGAAGATCCTCGTTCCGTTCGGCGCCGCTGACCTGACGCCGTTCGCGCAGCAGCTGAAGAACTCGGGCGCGGACGCGGTCTTCGTCGCATGGGCCGGCGCGAACGGTCCGGCGATGTGGCAGGCGCTGCAGCAGCAGGGCGTGCCGCAGAAGATGACGATCATCACCGGCCTCGCGAATCGCGAGCTCTACGACACCTTCGGGCCCCTCGTGCCGGGTGTGACTCTGCTCTCGCACTACGTCTACCAGGCGCCGCACAATGCGGTGAACACCTGGCTGATCAAGTACATGGCGAAGCAGCACCAGGTGCCGAACATCTTCACGCCGGACGGCTTCGTGACGGCGCAGATGATCTGCCGCGCGATCTCCAAGGGCAACCCGACGGACGTGAACTCGATGATCAGCGCGCTCGAAGGTTGGCAGTTCCTCGCGCCGAAGGGCAAGCAGTACATCCGCCCGGCCGATCACGCGATGCTCCAGCCGATGTTCCAGGTGCAGCTCGTGAACAACGGCAAGGGCCACTTCGCCGTCAAGGTCCTGAAGACCATCTCGCCCGGCAACGTCCAGCCTCCGGTCACGCCGTTCAAGTAACCAGGGCGTGAGCTCTCCGATCATCGCCATACGCAACCTCGGGCTCGACATCGGCGGCGCGAAAATCGTCGTCGATGTCTCGCTCGAGGTTGCCGAAGGCGAGCTGCTCGGGATCATCGGGCCGAACGGCGCCGGAAAGACGTCGCTGTTCAACCTCCTCTCGGGGCTCTACCGGCCGACGGCCGGCTCCATCCAACTGAACGGAAAGGACATCACGCGCCAGCCCACGTACCTGCGTACGCGTGAGGGGATCGGCCGTACGTTCCAGGTCTCGAGCGTGTTCCCGCTGCTGACGACGCACGAGAACGTCCGGCTCGCGGCCGAGGCCGCGCTCGGCGGGACGCTGCGGCTGTGGCGGCAGGCAACCGGGGTCGAGCGGGCCGCCGAGCGCGCGAGGGCGGCGTTGGCGCGCGTCGGACTCGAAGCGAAGGCGCTCGTGCCGGCGGGCGGGCTTCCGCACGGGGACAAGCGGCGACTAGAGATCGCAATGCTGCTCGCCGCGGACAAGCCGGTGCTGCTCCTCGACGAGCCGATGGCGGGGCTGTCGGCCGAGCACGTCCCGCAGCTCGTCGAGCTGATTCGCTCCGTGAACGAGCAGGAGCGGAAGACGGTGCTCATGGTCGAGCACCACATGGACGTCGTCACCGGTCTCGCGCACCGGATTGCCGTCATGCACCACGGCGCCTTGCTCGCGTGCGACACGCCGGCCGCGGTGATGGCGAACGAGACTGTCCAGTCCGCCTATCTCGGCGAAGCGCTGTGAGCACGGTCGCAACCCGCACGCTGCTGTCGGTCCGCGATCTGCACGTGTTCCTCGGGCAGTCGCACGTCCTGCAGGGGGTCAGCTTCGACGTGCCCGAGGGCGGCGTCACTGCGCTGCTCGGGCGGAACGGTGTCGGGAAGACGACGACGCTGCGGGCGATTCTCGGCCTCGTCGATCGGCGCGGCTCGGTACGGCTCGGCGACGACGAGCTGACCGGCATGGCGACGCATCGCATCGTCCAGCGTCGCGTCGGCTATGTGCCCGAAGATCGCGACGTCTTCACGGGCCTCACGGTCGCGGAGAACCTTCGGCTCGCAGAGCGCGACGCGGACCCGCGATACGAGCTCGTCTACGAGTTGTTCCCGGAGCTCGAGCACCGCGGCGCGCAGCGAGCGGGCACGCTCTCGGGCGGACAGCAGCAGATGGTCGCGATCGCGAGGGCGCTGCTGAACGACAACCGCGTCTTGCTCGTCGACGAGCCGACGAAAGGGCTCGCACCCGCGCTCGTCGCCGATGTGGCGCGCGTACTCGAGCGGCTCGCGGAGCTGACGACTGTCCTGCTCGTCGAGCAGAACCTCGGCGTCGTCAGGCGGCTCGCACGCGACGCGATTGTGCTCGACCAGGGCCGCGTGGTCCACGCCGGCGACGCGAAGGAGTTGCTCGCTCAGCCGGATCTCGTCAGGAAGCTGTTGAGCGTGGGGTCGAGCGCGTGAGCACCTTCATCCTGCTGACGATCACCGGCCTCGGCCTCGGTGCGATGTACTTCCTGATCGCCTCCGGGCTCTCGCTCATCTACGGCCTGATGGGCGTCCTGAACTTCGCGCACGGTGCGTTCATCACCGTCGGCAGCTACACCACCTGGTGGACGTCGGTGCACGTGTTCGAGGGTGTCCACTCCAACCTCTGGCGTTTCGTCCTGAGTGCGCTGCTCGGCCTCCTGATGGGCGGGATCTTCGCTGCGCTCGTCGAGCTGATCCTGATCCGTCCGCTCTACGCGCGGCACATCGAGCAGGTGCTCGTGACCGTCGGCCTCCAGCTCGCGTTCGTCGCGCTCGTCCAGGGCATCTGGGGGCCGGACCCGAAGTCGTTCGTCGTGCCGCAGTGGCTGCACGGCACGACCGACGTCGCGGGCGCGCACATCCCGAACGACCGCTGGATCGAGATCACGGTTGCCGCGATCGTCCTTGTCCTCTTGCAGCTCTTCCTGCGCCGTACCCGCTACGGACTGATCATCCGCGCAGGCGTCGAGAACCGCGCGATGGTGCAGGCGCTCGGCATCGACGTGCGCAAAGCGTTCACGCTCGTGTTCGCCGTCGGCGGCGTCGCTGCCGCCCTCGCCGGCGTGCTCAGCGGTGTGTACTTCAACGTCGTCGGTCCGGACCAGGGAACGTCCCTCCTGATCTTCGCGTTCATCGTCGTGGTGATCGGCGGGCTCGGCTCGATCGGCGGCTCGGCCGTCGCGGCCGTCGTCGTCGCCTTGACGCAGCAGTACACGAACTACTACGCCTCCGCGGGGATCGGGGACATGGTCGTCGTGCTCCTGCTCGGGGTCGTGCTGCTCGTGCGGCCGCGCGGGTTCGCCGGCGCCGTCGTCGGTGCGCGCGCATGATGCGTCGCCGGTTGCTGCTCGACTGGGTGTGGCCGCTCGCCGTCTTCGTCGCGCTCGCGTTCGTGCCGAAGCTCGGCTTCTCGATCCCCAAGCTCTTCGACCAGCCGATCTCGTCGCCGGGAACGCTCACCGTGCTCTCGGCGTGCCTGCTGTTCGGTGCGCTCGCGCTGACGTACGACATCCAGTTCGGCTACACCGGGCTGCTGTCGTTCGGGCACGCGCTGTACGTCGCGGTCGGCGTCTACCTCTCGAACATCGCGATCACGGAGTGGCACTGGAGCTTCTGGCCGTCGATCCTGTTCACGATGGGCGTCGCCTTCGTGCTCGCGAACGTCCTCGGCTATGTCAGCCTGCGGGTGAGCGGCATCGCGTTCGCGATGGTGACGCTCGCGTTCGCGCAGGCAGGGGCCGTGCTCGCGCTCAAGGATCCGCATCACTGGACGCACGGCGAGGAAGGTCTCGGCGCCGACTACACAAAGCTGCCGAAGGCCCTCGTCGGGATCGCAAACACGAAGAACCTCTACTGGCTCGCGCTCGCGTTCCTTGCAGCAGTCTTCTTCATCGTCCGCTGGGCGGTCGAGTCGTCGCCGGGCCGCGTCTGGCAGGCGATCCGCGAGAACGAGGTGCGTGTCGAGGTGCTCGGCCTGCGTCCGCACGCGTACAAGCTTCAGGCGTTCGTGCTCTCGTCGACGCTCGCCGCGGCCGGCGGGATCGTGTACATGCTGCTCTACAACGGCTCGTCGCTCGGCGTCACGCAGCCGAACTTCACGCTCGTGCTCCTGCTGATGGTCGTGATCGGCGGCGCCGGCTCGCGCTGGGGCGCCGTGCTCGGCGGGATCCTCTACACATATCTCAACAACCGCCTGATCGCCGTCGGCAGCTCGTCGGCGGTGGAGGGGCTACCGCATGTCCTGCGTACTCCGCTCGAGCAGCCGCTCTTTCTCCTCGGCGTCGTCTTCATCCTGATCGTCGTCTTCCTGCCGGGTGGGCTCGCCGGGCTCGTCAACCACGGGCGGCCCTCCGGGCTGCGGAAGCTCGAGGAGGCGATCCGTCCCGACGGCACGACCGGCGGTGTCGTCGAGAATCCCCTGACCGAATCCCAGGAGGGTGTATGAGCGAGGCAACCAACGACGGCGTGCATATCGCGTACGAGGTGCTCGGCGACGGGGAGCCGCTGTTGTTCGTCCACGGGCTCGGGTACGACCGGCGTGGCTGGGGGCCGCTGCCGGCGCTCCTCGCCCCCGATTTCGCGGTGCTGCTCTTCGACAATCGCGGCGTCGGTGAGAGTGACGTTCCCGAAGGGCCGTATGCCGTCTCGCAGATGGCCGCCGACGCGGTGGCGGTCCTCGACGACGCCGGCGTCGAGCGCGCGCACGTGCTCGGCGTGAGCCTCGGCGGCTACATCGCGCAGGAGATCGCGCTGACGTATCCGGACCGCGTGCGGAAGCTCGTGCTCGGATCGACGGCGCCCGGCGGCACGCGCTCGCACCCGATGCCCCAGGCCGGCCTCGAAGCATTCGGCCGGTTCCCGACCATGGAGCGCGAGGCCGGCCTGCGCCTGATGGTCGAGAGCTCGCTCGGAGCGCACGGCGTACGCGAGCGGCCCGAGCTCGTCGAGGAGATCTTCGCCTACCGGCTCGAGCATGCACCGACGCTCGCCGGGTGGCAGGCGCAGGCGTATGCGGGAGCGACCTTCGACGCCTACGACCGCGCGCCGGGCATCGCCGCACCGACGCTCGTGATTCACGGCGGCGCCGACACGGTCGTCGATCCGCGCAACGCCGACCTGCTCACCGAGCTGATTCCCGGCGCGCAGGCGGAGGTCGTCCCGGAGCGGGGCCATCTCCTCATCTGGGAGGAGGCGGAGCTGCTCGCGCCGGTCGTGCGGGAGTTCCTGCACTCGTGAGTGAGCAGCACACGATCGATCGCTGGATCCGCGACCGTGCCCGCACGACGCCCGATCGAGTCGCGATCGACTACCACGGGCGCCTCGTCACGTACCGCGAGCTCGACGAGGGCTCCGACGCGTGGGCCGCGGAGTTCCGCGAGCGCGGGTTGCGTCGCGGCGACCGCGTCGCGACGCTGACCGGCAGCACGCCGGAGCACGTCGAGATCTTCTTCGCCTGCGCGAAGGAGGCCCTCGTCCTGCTGCCGCTCTCGTGGCGTCTGTCTCCGCCCGAGCTTCGCTACCAGCTCGACGACGCCGAGGCGGCGCTGTTGCTCGTCGAGGACGTGTACGCGGAGACGGCGTCCGCAACGGGGCATGTCTTCGAACGGCTTGGCTCGAAAGCAGGGGTCAGACCCCGGGACCTGTCCGCCGAAGAGGTATCCGACGAGGACGGGTTGCTGCTGATCTACACCTCCGGCACGACGGGCAAGCCGAAGGGTGCGCTGCTCACGCATGCCAATTGCTTCTGGACGAATCTCTCCCTCGAGCTCGCGACCGGCGTGAGCCAGGACGACGTCGTGCTGCAGGTGCTGCCGCAGTTCCATGTCGGCGGCTGGAACGTCCTGGCCCTGCTCGCCTGGTGGCACGGCGCGACCGTGGTCCTGGAGCGCGAGTTCGAGCCGGCACGCGCGCTGCGCCTGATCGAGGAGAAGCGCATCACGACGATGATGGGCGTGCCCGCGACCTATCTCTTCATGGCGCAGCAGCCCGGCTTCGCGGACGCCGACCTGTCGAGCCTCGAGCGCGCCGTCGTCGGCGGCGCGCCGATGCCGGAGGCGCTGCTCGAGCTCTACGCCGCACGCGGCGCGGCGATCGTGCAGGGCTACGGGCTGACCGAGGCGGCGCCGAACGTGCTCTGCCTGCCGCCCGAGGACGCCGTGCGCAAGCTCGGCTGCGCCGGCCGGCCGTACCCGTTCGTCGACGTGCGCCTTTCGCCGGAGAGCGAGCTCCAGGTGCGCGGCCCCAACGTCTTTCCGGGCTACTGGCGCAACGAGGAGGCAACCGCCGCCGCGTTCACCGCCGACGGCTGGCTGCGCACCGGCGACATCGCCGAGCGCGACGACGAGGGCTTCTACCGGATCAAGGGACGGCTCAAGGAGATGTTCATCTCCGGCGGCGAGAACGTGTATCCGGCCGAGATCGAGGCGGTGCTCCACGAGCACCCCCGCGTCGCGGACGCGGCGGTGCTCGGCGTCCCGGACGAGCGCTGGGGCGAGGTCGGCGTGGCGTTCGTCGTGGCCGACGGGATCGGCGAGGACGAGCTCGTCGAGTGGTGCCGTGGGCGGCTCGCGCGCTTCAAGGTGCCCAAGTCCTTCCGATTCATCGGCGAGATTCCCCGTAACGGCATGGGCAAGGTCCAGAAGCAGGAGCTGCGGACGACCGACGAGGTGACGTCGTGACGGACCTCGTCACCGGCGTTTCCGGGCGCGCGCTCTCGAGCAAGGGCGTCGCGACGCGCCAGAAGCTGCTCGAGGCGGCCGAGCAGGTGTTTGCCGAGGTCGGCTACCACGACGCGTCGATCGTGAAGATCACTGAGGCGGCGGGCGTCGGGCAGGGCACCTTCTATCTCTACTTCTCCTCGAAGCAGGAGATCTTCGACGAGCTGGTGCGCGACCTGAACCGGCGGATCCGGCACACGCTGAAGGAGGCCTCGTCGCAGGGCAAGGACCGTCTCGAGGCCGAGCTGCTCGGCTTCGACGCGTTCTTCCGTTTCACGAGGGACCATCCCGGGCTGTACGGAATCATCCGGCAGGCGGAGTTCGTCTCGCCCAAGATGTTCCGCTACCACTACGACACGATGTCGGAGGGGTACATCGAGGGCTTGCGCGAGGCCAAGGCTCGCGGCGAGACCGGTGAGATCGACCCCGAGGTGACGGCGTGGGCGCTGCTCGCCGCCGGCGAGATGATCGGTCTGCGCTGCATCCTCTGGGGCGACGGGACGGTGCCCGACGCCGTCTCTGCGGAGCTCGCGCGCATCGTGCGGTGCGTGCTCGAGGCGCCGGCATGAGCAGCGTCTCGCTCGCCGCGACAGCGGCGTATCTGCCCGAGCACTGGATGACCGCCGCAGAGGTGAGCGAGCGCAGCGGCATTCCCGAGCAGGTGATCGTCGAGAAGTTCGGCCTGCGCGGCAAGCACATCGCCGCAGCGGACGAGCACGTCAGCGACCTCTCGGTGCGAGCCGCGGAGGCGTTGCTCGAGGAGACGGGCGTCGACCCGCTTGAGATCGACGTCGTCATGTACTTCGGCTCGATGTGGAAGGACTACGCCGTCTGGCAGGCGGCGCCGTGGATCGCACATCGCATCGGCGCGTCCCACGCGTATGCGGTCGAGTACGACAACGTCTCGTGCGGGACGCCGGTCGCGCTGCGCCTGGCGCGCGACATGCTGCTCGCGGAGGACGAGCTCCGCACGATCCTCGTCGTCGCCGCGTGCCGCGAGTCGTACCTGCTCGACTATGCGAACGAGCGGTCGCGCTTCATGTTCAACTTCGGCGACGGCGCCGTCGCCGGGCTGCTCGTCAAGGACGGCGCGCGCAACACGCTGCTCGGCTGCCACGGCATCACCGACGGGTCGTTCTCGCTTCAGGTGAAGCTGCCGTCCGGCGGAAGCGTCTCGCCGAACGGCGGCTACCGGTTCCTCGACGTCGCCGACCCCGCCGCGATGAAAGACGGCCTCGACAAGGTGAGCCTCGCGAACTTCGTCGGCGCAGCGCGCGGCGCCGTCGAGCGCAGCGGCGCGACGCTTGCCGACATCGGCTACCTCTGTGGGATCCACATGAAGCCCTCGATGCACCGTGCGCTCGTCGCGGAGCTCGGGCTCGACGAGTCGCGCGCCGCGTACCTCGACGACACCGGGCACATGAGCGGGGTCGATCCGCTCTTCGCTCTCGACCGCGCGGCGCGAGCCGGTGAGCTGCGTGACGGCGAGCTCGTGCTGCTCCTCGCGGCGGGAACCGGCTACACGTGGGCCGCGAGTGTCGTACGGTGGGGTCCGTGACCGATCTCGTCCCCGGAACCGAGTTCGGCCCCTCGTCCTGGATCGAGGTGCCGCAGGAGAAGATCGATGCCTTCGCGGAGGCGACGGGCGACCACCAGTGGATCCACGTCGACCCGGAGCGCGCGGCCGCAGGCCCGTTCGGCTCGACGATCGGCCACGGCTACCTGACGCTCTCGCTGCTGCCCGTGATGTCGTACGAGGTCGTGCCGCGGCAGGGCGACGGGATGGCCGTGAACTACGGCCTGAACCGGGTGCGGTTCCCCGCGCCGGTCCCGGTGGGCTCGCGCCTGCGCGGCTCGTTCCGTGTCGACTCGGTCGACGCGTTCGACGGCGGCTTCCAGGCGACGATGACGGCGACGGTCGAGCGCGAGGGCGCCGACAAGCCCGTCTGCGTCGCGGAGGTCGTGTTCCGCTACTACGGCTGATGCGCCGCCGTTCGTGAGCCGGTGCGCTCTCGTGACGGGTGCGGCGCGCGGCATCGGCGCCGCGATCGTCGAGCGGCTGACCTCCGACGGCTGGCTCGTGCACGGCGTCGACATCGACGACGCCGATCTCACGACGCGTGAGGGAAACCGGACTGTCGTCGCGGCGGCACTGGAGCGGTTCGACGGCCGGCTCGATGCCGTGGTCGCGAACGCCGGCTTCCAGCACGTCGCGCCCGTCCGCGACTTTCCGGAGGAGCAGTGGGACAAGCTGCAAGCGTTGCTCGTCACGAGCCCGTTCCTGCTTGCGAAGTACGCGTGGGATGCGCTTGCGGCGTCAGGAGACGGGCGCTTCCTCGTCGTGGCCTCGGTGCACGGTCTCGTGGCGTCGCCCTTCAAGTCCGGCTACGTGGCCGCGAAGCACGGCGTGCTCGGGCTCGTGAAGGTGCTCGCTCTGGAGGGTGCCGACGTGGGGCTCTCGGCCTCCGCGATCTGCCCCGGCTACGTGCGCACCGCGCTCGTCGAGGCGCAGATCGCCGAGCAGGCCGCCGCACACGGGATTCCCGAGCAGCGCGTGCTCGAGGAGGTTCTCCTTGCGCCGCAGGCCGTCAAGCGGCTGCTCGAGCCGTCGGAGGTGGCCGGCGCGGCGGCCTGGCTGCTCGGGCCCGACGGGCGGGCCGCCACCGGCTCGCCGCTCGTGCTCGATCTCGGCTGGACCGCCCGCTAGCTCCTGTCTCGGATCCACTCCAATCCTGTTTCGGGTCCCATTAA
>Ga0265314_10004508_pt1 | contig 12897 bp, 13 predicted proteins | sample 4126metaG_FD_203106 | JGI IMG/M metagenome (GOLD analysis project Ga0265314, IMG submission 203106) | Rhizosphere microbial communities from Carex aquatilis grown in University of Washington, Seatle, WA, United States - 4-1-26 metaG | ecosystem: Host-associated > Plants > Roots > Rhizosphere >... | reverse complement strand
CTTGCCCGAGCCGGTCTCGCCGGCGAGGATGACGACCTGGTTCGCCTGGATCGCAGCGGTGATCTCCTCGGCGCGCACGCTGATCGGCAGCTCGGGCGGAAACCCGAGGCGGAAGGGAAAAGGTTTGTCTCGCGGAGGCGGCGGCACGGAAAGAGGCTTGAGATTCCGCGTCTCCGCGGGAATGACAAACCTTCCATGCAACCACCGCCGCTCCTGCCCGAGGAAACTTTTGCCCGCGTCTGCCGCGTGGCGCGGTTCGACGGGCTGAGCGTGCTCGCGGTGGCGGGCGGCTTCGCGCTCCTGTCGGCGGTGGCCGGCCAGGCCGTCGGCGCCCTCATCGGGCTGCTGCTCGCCGGCGCGGGGGCGATGGAATTGCACGGCCGCACGCTGCTGTGCCACGGGTCGCGGCGCGGCATGGGCTGGCTCGTGGGCAGCCAGTTTTTCATGCTGGCGGTGATGCTCGGCTATTGCGGCCTGCGGCTGGCGCGGGCGCAGTTCCCCGCCCTGCCGGCGGAAGCCGAGGCGCTGATCCAGATGGACGCCGACCAGCTCGGCATGACGAAACAGGAATTTCTGCAGCTGTTCAACCGCCTGCTCTACGGCGGACTGGCGATCGCGACGACGGTCTACCAGGGCGGCATGGCCATTTACTACCTGCGCCGCCGCGCGGCGGTGGCTCGCGCGCTCGGGGCGGAATAGGCGCGCCCGGGCCGCCGAAGCCTGGGCGAAGGCGGCTTGCGCGCGACTCCCACCCGCCTACCTTCCGCGCATGTCGAAGGAACGCTACATCGAGGCGAAGCAGAAGTGGGCCGAGAAACAAAAAGCCCGCGGCGTGACCGCACACGCCGTCGCCTCGCGTGACCGCTTGCCGCCCGGACAGAAACTCACGACGGGCTTCCCCGTGCTCGACCTCGGCGTGCAGCCGGAGATCGCGCACGAGAAATGGACGCTCAAGCTCGACGGCCTCGTCGCGCAACCCGCGACGCTGTCGTGGGCGCAGTTTCACGCGCTGCCGCAGGTCGAGGACGTGAGCGATTTCCACTGCGTGACGACGTGGAGCAAATACGACTGCCGCTGGGGCGGCGTGGCGTTCACGACGCTCTACGAACTCGCGCAGCCGAACCCGGAGGCGAAGTTCGTCTATTTCACGAGCTACGACGGCTACTCGACGAACGTCGCGCTCGCCGCGTGCCTCGACGACGACGTGCTGGTGGCGACGTCGTTCGACGGCGCGCCGGTGGCGCGCGAGCACGGCGGGCCGGCGCGCGTGATCATCCCGAAACTCTACGCGTGGAAGGGCGCGAAATTCGTCAGCGGCATCACGTTTCTCGCCGAGGACAAGCTCGGCTTCTGGGAAGTGCGCGGCTACTCGAACACCGCGGACCCGTGGACCGAGGACCGCTACGCGTGAGGCGGCCGCCCGCTCACGGCGCCGCGACGCGGGCCAACAGCGCGGCGCGCTCGTCCTGCGCCTTCCAATAGGCAGCCGCGACCTTGCTGTAGGCCGGAACCATCAGGTTGACCACCAAGGCACCCATGAAGTTCTTGAACCGCGGCCGCGCCTCCTCGTGGAAGAATTTCTTCTCCATGAGTTCGAGCTGGTCCAGTTGGCGGTGACCGACGATTTCTTCCTTCTCGGTCGTGAAATCCGCATAGAGGTTGAAGGTCGCGCGCGGGTTGTAGAGAAACGGGCTGAGGACGTTCAACGCCAGCCGGACCGGGGGCACCTTGTCCATGCTCGCCACGACATCGCCCAGTGGCCGATCGCGGAGGGCGTTCAACGCGAAGACGTATTCGAATGCCATCAGGCGGCGGGCGCCGGCCTCGCCGCCGCCGGAAGCCGCGAGCGCGACCGCGAGCCGAGCGCGAGCCCCCGGCGAGACCGTGGCGTGATCGAGCACGAAGCCGGCCGTTTGCACCGCCATGCGCTCGATCACGATGGCGATCATCTGCAGCACGAGCGTGCGCGACGAGGGTTGGAGTTTGCGGGCGACTTGGAGCAACGGAAGAATCGTGTCGATGGCGTCGTCGCCCCGGCCGTCGAGCGCCTGCAGGCTCGCGATTGCGCACGTGCGCTGGGCCAGCGCCCGGCAGGGCTGAAAAGCGATGAGCTCGGCGTCCACCCGCGGAGGCGTGAGGTCGGCGAGACGGTCGAACGCGTTGAGTTCGGTCCACCAGGCGCGCACGGGCGCCAGGGCGGTCCAGTCGGCTTCGAGCGCGGCGCGGTGTTCGACGAGAAATTTTTTCCAAACCTCCGGCTTTCCGGCATTCTGTCCGGGCCATTGCATTTGGAGCTTGTTGTCGCCGAAATCACGACCGGCCAGATGCTGTTTGCCGTAGCGCATGAGGACGGCGTAGCTCGCCTCGGCGCCGGGGAACGCCGGGGAAAATTCCTCCATGGTCTGCGGCCGGCGCAGGGTCGCATCGTCGACCGCGAGGTAGAGCAGGACCGGCGTCACCGCGGCGTAACCCACCGCCAGCGCCCGCCAGGACAGCCGCCGGCCCAGCACCATGAGCACCACCGGAAGAAAAAACACGACGAGCGCGAAGATCAACGGGCGGACATTGGGCGGCAGATCGTGGTCGCCCAGCTTGAGAAAATTTCTGACGGCATCCACGCCGTTCGGCACCGCCGACGCGAGCGCCAGGCCCGCGATCAAGGTGACGGCGAAGGCGAGGCCGACCAGTGCGACCACGCGGAGGACGCGCACGGCGGGCAATCGGGGCGAGGGGGAGGCATTCATGGCGGAGGGGGCGGCGGACACGCGGGGTTAAGGTGGGGCGATCGTGGCCTTGAGTTGCTCGGTGATTTCCTTGGCGAGCTCGGTCTGGGTCGCGAAGATGTCGCTGAGATCCGGTTCGAAGGCCTTGGCCCAGACGTTTTCGTCGAGGCGCGCGTCGACCAGCTGCACGGTCACGCGCAACCGGCTGCCGCGACCTCGCACGCTGCCTTGGAGCACGTAGGCCACGCCCAGCGCCTCGCCGAGCTGGCGCATCGAGAGCGCGGTGTCGCGATACTGCATCACCGACGTGCGCGACACGACGCGCAGCCCGCGCGCGGGCACGAGATTCGTGAGGATTTCCTCATGGATGCCGTCGGCGAAGTAGGCGTTCTCGCGGTCATCGCTCATGTTGGTGAACGGCAGGACGGCGATGGATTTGTCGTTCACCTTCGAGTCGGCGCGGGCCGCCGGCCTGGGCGCGAAAATCAGCGCGAGGCCAACGCCCACGACGGCGAACGCCACTGTGGCCCAAATCCATTTTATCCGGCGCGATTTCGCACCGGCGGCCGGGCGCTCGGCCCGCGGCGCGTGGCGCGCCGGTGCCGGGTCCGGAGCGGCGGCGCGCGCGAGGAGGCGCCTGACTTGATCGGCGAACGCCGGGTCCGGCATGCCCAGCGGCAGCCGCGACCACTGCACGCGCATGAATTGCTCGGGCACGATCGCGCGCGCCTCCGGCGTATCGTCCACCACGACCGGCAGCAGAAACGGCGTGCCGTGCGCCATGTCGAGCGTGCGCTCGACCGCCAGGTGCCACTCGCGGCGGAAGTAGCCTTCGCGCCGGCTCTGCGTGTTCGCCGAAATCACCGCGAGGAACAGCGCGCAGTCCTTGATTTGCTGCCGGATCGTCGCATCCCACGTGTCGCCGCCGCGCAGTTCGCTCTGGTCCAGCCATACCTCGACGCCCGACGCGCGCAACGCCTCGGCGATGCGGCGGGCGGCGGCGGTGTCCTCGCGCGCGTAGCTGAGGAAGACGGCGGCGGTGGGAGCGGGATCGGGCACGGGCGGAATGTGGCGGCGACTAGGACTGACAACGCCCCGGGAAACAGACGAGGACAAAGGTGCGGCAACCGGCCAGCCAAGCGCCGCGCTGGCGTTCACGGTTCGTTCCAATTTTCGAACCACGGCTCCTCGGCGCGGGAAATCTCGCGCACGCGCAGGAGGCCCCGCGCGACGGCCGCGGCCAGAAAATGCTGCAGTGAGAATTCGCCGCCCGCGAGCGCATCCTCGGCCCGCGCGCGAATCTCGCGCGGATAAACCGCGGCGAGCGGCTCGAAAAAATCCCCCCGCCGGCCGACGGCGCCGACGCCCGGCGCGCACGCGCCCAGCAGCACCCGAAACCACGCCGGCTCGAGCCGCGGCAGGTCGATGGCGAGCACGGCGAGATGCGGTTGCGTCGCCCGCCCGAGCGCCGCCGCGATCCCGCCGAGCGGGCCGCGACCGGGCACGGCGTCGTGGACGAGACCGATCGACGCGTCGCGCGGCACCCACGTTTGCGCCGGGCGGACCGAAAACAAAATCTCCGCCGCACCCGCCGCGCGCAGCACATCGCGCTGGCGTTCCCAGAGCGGGCGGCCGTCGGGCGCAACGAGCAGCGCCTTGTCGCGACCCATGCGGGTCGAGAGGCCGGCGGCGAGGAGCACCGCGCTGAAAGGCATCGGCTGAGTCACGCGGCGAGCGTGCGCCACGCGGCGCACGAGGCAATCCCGCGGCGCGTTCCCCACTCGCAGCCCAGGCGTGAAGCCCGCAGCCGCGGGGCGAGTTACTACGCAGCGGCTGGGGTATTACCCTCAGTCGACAGCCACGGAGCCGGTTGTCAAAAAATTCTCAATTCAGTGAACTCCGTCGGTCCCACCTCCCACATTTTGTCCAGCCTCGCCCGAATTTCGCGGCGGGTGCACGCTCGTCAGAGCCTGACCATCGCGGTGCTGCTGTGCGCGACCCGGCTGGTCGCCGTGGAGCCGATCAAAGTTTACCCGAGCCTGACGCTGAAGGACGGCCGGCAATTTGCGGCGGTTGAAATCATCAACTACACGTCGGGCGGAATTCTGGTGCGGCACTCCCGGGGCGCGACGACTTTCCGGTTGGAAGTCCTGCCGGACGACGTGATCGCGGCGCTCCATCTGAAAAGCTGGCAGGTCGCCGAGACCAGCGCCTTCGATCCCGCGCTCGCCGACCGACCGGCCGTCGCCGAGGGCACCAGCGGAAATTTGAGCGGCGCCGAACACGCGACGATTCCCGCGCTGGCCGCCGCGACGGTTGCCATGCAGCCGGAAGTCCGCGCCGCCGGTGCCACGCCAGTGGCGGCCGATTCGCCCAGCCCGGCGCCCGCGGCGCAGGAAACCGCGCAGCCCGGCGCTCCGAACGCGGCACCCACGCCCTCCGGCGAAGGCAACATGCCCGAGTTTTTCGCGGCCCAGAACACCGAGATCGTCGCGCCCAAGAGCGACTACGTGAATCTGGGCGGACGCGTGGTGGTGACTTCCCCCGCCGGCGAAATCTTTCTGTTGGGCGACGTGGAAGTCCGCGGTTATCCCGCCAATCTGCTCGCCAGTTACCTCGAACAGGCGAAAGCCCAGTGCAACGCGGCCGTGCAAAAACTCCTCGACCAGGCCACCGCGGCCGCGACCGACGGGCGCTCCGCCGACTACGCGAGCCTGACCGCGCAGGCGAAAAAAATCGCCAGCCGCTATCTCGACAATCTCCCCATCGCGCCCTTTTCGGCCCGCACCGACGCCTACGGCAATTTCACGCTGCGCCACAATCTGCGCGACCTCCGCATCGTCGCCGCGGGGCGGGTCGTCATCGCCGGGGGCGAATGGAATTACGAGTGGACCGCCGTGGTGCCGGACAAGGAAGCCAATCTCACCGAGGCCAACGCGACCGCCATTGCCGTTGCCAGCGTCGCGCCGAACCTTTCAAAGTATGCCGCAAAATGACGACCGTGCTTCTGTCGCTGGTAGTGGCCCAAGCCGCGCTCCTGTTCTGGTCCGCCCTGCACCTCAGCAATGTTTTCATGCACCCCAACAAGGGCGCCCAGCTGCTGCGCTGCGGGGCCACGCTCGCGCTGCCGCTCGCGATCGCGTGGTCGGCGCCGAAGTTCGACCCGCATAGAATCCTCTGCGGGTTGGGCGACGGCTTCGGGTTGGTCGTGGGCGTGGCCTGCATCCGATTCTGGGCGGTAACCAAGGAAGAGGAGAAGCTGGCCCAGGAGCGGGAATTCGACGCCCGCCAGGCCGCCCTCGCCGCGGCCGCCGCCCGGAAAGCCGAAGAGGAGGAACGCGTCCGCTCCGCCGCCGCCGCGCTCGAAGCGCAGCAAACCGCCGCCGCCAGCCGGGACTCGGCCGCGCCGCTGCCACCGCGCCATCTCGCCCCTTCCCTGCTGCGCAGCAGCGCACGCTCTCCACGTTTTCCGAGCGGGACTCGGAAATAACCCCGGGCCCATGCGGACCTCCCAGCAACGTTCGGCCACGGCGTTTGGCCGGTGCGATCCCGGCCGCTCGATGACGATGCCCCGCCCCACCGCCCGCCAGCGCGGGATGACGCTCGTCGAGGTCGCGACGGCCATGGCCCTCGTCGCGATCGTCTCCACCAGCTTGATCGCCGCATCGATCCTGATCCGCCGGCTCACCGAGGTCGCCGTTTACCAGTCGTCCGTCACGGCCGTCATGCAGGGCTACCTGGAACAGATCAAGAACATGCCCTACGCCATGCTGCCGATGTCGCCGCCGAGCGGCACCGACAAGACGGCCAGCTCCTACGCGACGACGTATTCGCTCGCCACGCAGAAAGACGATGTCACGGCCGACCCCCTGGTGCTTTCGCCGCTCGCGTCGCTCACGCCCGCCAATCTCACGCCGCCAACGATTCCGACCGCCGTCTACGACAACAGCAAGACCTTCGACGTGAACCGGGCCGCGGATCTCACGATCCACATCTGGGTCTGGATCGAGGACAAAACCCCGGCCGGGACCGGCACCACGCAGCAGGCGAAGGCCATCACGATGCTTTACATGTGGCAGGTGCAGGACGGCAGCACCACGCGCTCCTACACGGGTGTCATCAAGAATCTCCGGTCCCTCGTGCCCACGTTCTAATCGCCGCCCGTGAGAACAAAATTCCAGCCCTCGCCCTCTTCGCGTTCGCGGCCACACCCGGCGCGCGTGACGCGCGGGTTCTCGCTGGTGGAATTGCTCGTCGCGACCACGATTCTCGCGCTCTCCGTCACCGCCATCCTCGGCCTCTTCGTCAACCTGATGAAGAGTTACAAATACAACACCTTTCGCCTGAGCATCAATCGGGACGTGCGGACCTTCACCAACGAGCTCACCGACACGGCGACCTATGCCAACTACTACGTGATCCTGGCCGATTTCGTCACCCGCACCACGGGCGCGACCGGCAGCGAGGTGCTCGCGTCGATGGGCGACGGCGAATCCGGCGACTGCGTGTTGCTCGTCTTCAAAGACCTCACCGACGACACGAAAATCGCCCGGGTCGTGGGCTACTATCACGACCCCGACAGCACCGGCTTCGGCCCGATCCGAAAATTCGACCTCTCCTTTTCGCCCTCCTCCAGTGCGACCTCCCTGTGGACGCTGCTGCCCGACCCCACGACCCTGCACACCAATCCGGACATCATCTCGGCCGGCACCGTCGGCAAGGCGACCGGGACTTCGACCTCCGGCCGGCTGTTCTACAATTTTTTCAACCGCAGCGTCATGATCAAGGGCCAGATCAACTACGTTTCCACCGACGGGCTGACCCGGCGGGCCGTGTCGACGTATAACTTCACCGTCTCCCCGCGCGGCTAAAACGTGAACCGCCCGCCGCCTCATTTCCCCCGCCCGCATCGTCCCGCCACACGGCGCGGGTCGGGCATGGTCATGGCCCTCGTCTTCTCCTCCGTGCTCTGCATCGTGCTCGCGAGCATGCTGAAGTGGGTGCTGACCGAGGCCAGCATCAACCGCCGCTCGCTGCTCCGCCTCGAGGCGAGAAACGCCTCGGAATCCATCGCCGAGTATGGGTTCTGCCAGATCCGTTATCAGATGGACAACTCCAGCACGTTCCTCGCGTCGGCCTTCACGTCCTCGGGCGCGCATCCGCTGGCGTTGCCCGCGAGCAGCCTGTTCGCGGGCACGCACGTGGACACCACCGCCAGCGCCCTGACCGGCGGCACCCTGACCAATGTCGTCTCGGCCTCGTCCTCCACGCTCTATTACATCGACGCCAACGACCCGAACAACACCAACGACCCCCTCAAGGGCAAGTGGGTGTTCCGGCGCGACGTTCCCGTCTACGCGAAAGCCACCGTGCTCACGCCGAGCGGCCCGTCGATCACCGCCTATGTGCAGGAAAAAATCAGCATCCGCGGCGCCCCGCTCTTCGCCCACGCGATTTTCTACAACATGGACCTCGAGCTCGACCCCGGCAGCACGATGAACATCTACGGCCCGGTGCACGCCAACGGCGACATCTACGTGAGCAGCCAGGGCTCTTCGCTCAATTTCTACAACACGGTCACCTGCACCGGCAACATCTACCACGCCTGGAAAAGCTACCTGGCCACGGCCGAGGGCCAGACCAACGGCACGACCGGCGAAGCGCTCAACATGACCGCGGACGTCACACTGAAAAACCGCTCGGGCAACCAGGTCTCGATCGACGCGAGCGGCACGTGGAATGACAGCACGATGGGCGTGTCCACGACCGTCCACAACAACCCCGCGAACTATACCACGCAGGCCTCCTACACCGGCGCCCTCGCCGCCGGCGCGGCGACCAACCTCAGCGCGTTCAAGACCTGGGCGTCGCAAACCTGGAACGGCAATCTCCAGACCTCCGCCAACGGCGTGCAGAATTATACGCCCGTCGCCATCGGCAAATACGTGGAGGACTCGACCCCCACCGACGGCACCGACCAATCCGTCAACACCGGGCGCCTGCTGATCGAACCCCCGACCGCCTCCGCCAGCGCCGACTACAGCGCGGAAGTCGAAGCCCAAAAATACTCCACGCAGGCCGGCATCTACATCCAGATCGTCCCGGCCTCGGGCTACACCACGACCACCACCGTGACCGGGGGCAACACCACCGTCACCACCAACGACCCCGCCGTGCCCGCGATCGTCACCGTCCGCGCCGGCGGACCGAACGGCACCGTCGCCGCGACCGTGCCCGCCAGCCTCGTGACTTACTATCCGTATAAAGAGACCGCCGTCACCAACTCCGGCAACACGACCTACACCGTCAATCGCGGGATGTATGACCAGCGCCGCAGCGCCGGGCAGGACATCGTCGAACTGGACATGGGTGCGCTGAAAACCGCCGTCGCCCAAATGCAGCTCGCCGCGGGCAGCCGCGATGCCACCAAGGCGATCAGCTCCCTGGAAACGGCGAACTGGACCGGCATTGTCTACCTCGAAGTCACCGGCGATCCAACCACCCACCTCGACGGCACCACCGCCGCGGCCGTCACCGGCAACAAGGTCGCCATCCGCTTGATCAACGGCAACAGCCCCGTCGCCACCTACGGCACCGCCGCCCCCGGGCTGACCGTCGCGACCAACGCCCCGCTCTACGTCAAGGGCAACTACAACGACACCGGTTCCTCGCCCAGCGCGTCGACCTCCTACTCCGGGGAAAATCCCGCCGCCATCGCCGCCGATTCGGTCACGATCCTCTCCGCCGCCTACAGCGATGCGACCAGCCGCGGCACGGTCAAACCCGCGGCGAGCACGGACAGCGTCATCGCCGCGGCCATCTTGAGCGGGACCACGCCGACCAACAAGGACGGCAGCGCGCGCATGAGCGGCGGGGCGCACAACTTCGTGCGCTTCCTCGAGAGCTGGTCCGGCCGCTCCGTCTACATCCGCGGCTCGCTCGTGGCACTCTTCGAAAGCCGCGTCGCCAGCGAACCCTGGCGGATCGACTACTACGGCGCGCCCACCCGCAACTGGGGTTTCAACGATCTCTTCCAAGCCGGCCATTTTCCGCCCGGCACGCCCAAGGTCATCTCCTACCGCCGAGTCGACTACACCGATATGACGAAGGCGGACTACACCACGGCCATCACGGGCCTCTAATAGGCGAGTTCCACCCGCGTGAGCAGAATCGCGCCGGCCTGCGGCGTGTCCTTCCGGATGAGGAACGAGCAGCGATACAGCGCCAGGTTGAACTTCCGCTCGAGGTGGAAATACACCCCGCCGGCATAAATGGGCGAGAACCCGTAAAAATCCGCCAGCGGATTCCACGCCGGCGCCCGGACCTGGGCGACAAACACGCCCCCCGTCGGCGCATGGTTGAAGGCGGACAGCAGCTCGCCCTGCAACAACACGCCGCGCGGATAAAGCTCCGCGCCCCCGTGCGGCCGCTCGGCAAACACCGGGCCGCCGACGGCACAGTAGGATTTCAGGAAATCCTGCAGCGTCGCGATCTCCTCCGCATGCCGGGATTGCTCGATGACCGCTTCGCTCGGCTGGCGCAGCGCCGCCAGCACACCGTAGAGGACCACGAACGCCAGCAGGACGAGAAACCCCGAAGTCCTGCGCCATCGCCGCCACCACGCCGCCAAACGACGCAGCCGCTCGCCGGAATTCCGCAGGTCATCCCGGATCGATCGCCACAGCCAGAACGCCGGTCGCGGTTTCTTTTTGCCGGCCGGGGTCCGTTGCGCGGGATCGGGCGGTGAAGGGACGATTGCCATGAAAATTTCCCGGGCGCCTCAGGCGATCTCCCGGCTCACTCGGACGGAGCATTCATTGCCGATGATTTCTTGATGGTGGTGCCCGAGGGGACTCAAACGCCCACAGCGACAAGCGGACACGGTTGAAAGCGAAGGAGGATACAAAAGTGCAAATTCGCAAGCTTCCTCAATCGCTCCCCCAAAAGTTGGGCATGGCCGTCCGGAGCTGGGTAGTGGTATAGTTTGTCATTGCGAGAAGCCCGCGAAGCGGGCGACGAAGCAATCCATCTAGCTGGATCGCCACACCCGGCGAAGCCGGGTTCGCGATGACAAGACAAACCATACCACTACCACTCCGCCCAACCGCTGGAAATCCCCGCACATCTGCGCACAGTGTGGCATGGTTCCGTTTTCGATTCTCGATCTCTCGCCGATTGTGCAGGGCGGCACGGCGGGCGAGGCGTTGCAGCGCTCGCTCGATCTCGCGCGGCACGCCGAGCGTCTCGGCTATCGCCGTTACTGGCTGGCCGAGCATCATAACATGCCGGGGATCGCGAGCGCGGCGACCGCGGTCGTCATCGGCCACGTGGCGGCGGGCACGAAGACGATTCGCGTCGGCTCGGGCGGCGTCATGCTGCCCAACCATGCGCCGCTCGTGATCGCGGAACAATTCGGCACGCTCGAGGCGCTGTTCCCCGGCCGCATCGATCTCGGGCTCGGGCGCGCCCCGGGCACCGACCAGCTCACGGCACGCGCGCTGCGCCGCGGGCTGCCGGATTCCGCCGACACGTTTCCGCAGGACGTCCAGGAATTGCAGGCTTACTTCCGCCCCGTCGCGCCGCACCAGGCCGTGCAGGCGGTGCCCGGCGGCGGGCTCGCGGTGCCGGTCTGGCTGCTCGGCTCGAGCCTGTTCAGCGCGCAGCTCGCGGCGGCGCTGGGGTTGCCGTTCGCGTTCGCGTCGCACTTCGCGCCGGACCACCTCGACGAGGCGCTCGAACTTTACCGGGAAAAATTCCGCCCGTCCGAAACGCTGCGCGAACCGTATGCGATGGCGGCGATCGCGGTGTTCGCCGCCGACACCGAGGCGGCCGCCGCGCGCCTGTTCACGTCGCTGCAGCAGAGTTTCGTGAAACTCCGCCGCGGCACGCCCGGCCCGCTGCCGCCGCCGGTCGACACGATGGCCGGCCTCTGGTCGCCGGTGGAGGAAGCGATGGTCGGGCACGCGTTCGCCGAGGCCGTCGTCGGATCGCCCGCGACCGTGAAGCGCGGCATCGAAAAATTTCTGCAACGCACGGGCGTCGACGAACTGATGGTGACCGCCGCGATCCACGACCACGCGGCGCGGCTGCGCTCGTTCGAGCTCGTGGCGCAGGTCCGCGGCGGAAAGTAGGGCGTCTGCCCGCCAGACGTGATGCGGTGAAAAGATTTCGCCGGGCGCGCCGCGGATTTCCCCGCTATTCGACCGGCCGCAGTTGGGGCAGCAGCGCTTCGAGTTCGGCCGCCCACATCTCGTAGCCTTCGGCGGTGAGGTGGAGCTTGTCCCGGCCGAGCCCTTTCCAATTTCCTTCCGTTGGAGTGAACTTCGCCGCCAGATCGAGGTAGAACACCGTCTTTCCATCCGCCAGCGGCCGAATCAGCTGGTTGGCGGCGGCCATTTTATCCGTGGCGCGGGCGTTCGGCAGGATGCTCACGACGGCGATCCTGACCCCGGCGAATTTTTCCCTGGTGGCTTCGACCACCGCTTTCACCCCCGCCGCGATGTCCTCGGGCGAATCCGCGGTATTATTCGTGCCGATGAGGATGCAGGCCATCTTCGGGCCAAACGCCTTGAGGTCGACGTTCTGCAACCGCCAGAGCGTGTGCTGGGTCTTGTCCGAGCCGAGGCCGAAATCGAGCGCGCGATCCTCGAAGTGTTTTTTCCAGACGGGCCAGCCGGGCCCCCAGCGCCACTGCTCGGTGATCGAGTCGCCGATGAAAATCAGATCGAAGTGCTTCCCTTTTTTCAGCGCCAGATAGTCGTCGAAATAGACCTGGTAGTTGAGCCGCGGCGCGTAGTTCTGGTCGCTGGCCACGGTCGACGCGGGCGGCGCGGGTGGCGCGGGCGGTGCGACCGTCGCAGTCTCCTCGGCGAAAACGGAACCGGCCAGAAAAACGGAGAGCAGGACGAGGGTCGGGATGGGGCGTTTCATCGCGGCCAGCGTCGCGCGCGGCGGCGGCGTTTGACAAGTTGTTTTCCGCCGCGCTCCCGCCGTGTTTACCGCGGAAACAATCGGTCGAGCGCACCGAGGTTCTTGAGCGGGGCGGATTTTTTGGCCGGCACCGGCGCGGTGACGATGGCCTTCGGCGCGGGCATGGGTGCCGGTTTGCTGGAGGGCGGGGTCGCCGAACCCCGCCGTTCGGATGCCGCGTCAATCCCGGCGGAGTTCGGCGACC
>Ga0265314_10004507_pt1 | contig 12898 bp, 8 predicted proteins | sample 4126metaG_FD_203106 | JGI IMG/M metagenome (GOLD analysis project Ga0265314, IMG submission 203106) | Rhizosphere microbial communities from Carex aquatilis grown in University of Washington, Seatle, WA, United States - 4-1-26 metaG | ecosystem: Host-associated > Plants > Roots > Rhizosphere >... | reverse complement strand
GCGGCCGGTTCGGCCCTATCATCCAGCGAGCGATGAGGCGGGCTTCGACGGTCACGACTTTGACCCGGTCGCGCCGTCGGCGGTTGCCCGCGGGGGACCTCGGTTGAGCGCCCTCTCGCGCCTGTGCGGCCAGCTGCTGTCCGTCGGGTTCGACGGGCCGACGATGCCCGCCGAGCTGCGGGCGCGCATCGCCGCGTCGGCTGTCGGCGGCGTCATGCTCTTCCGCCCGAACGTCGTGAACGCGGGGCAGGTGGCCGCGCTCGTGGGCTCACTGCGCGGGGCCGCGCCCGACGACCTGCCGCTGCTCGTCTCGATCGATCAGGAGGGCGGGCTCGTCATGCGGCTGCGTGGGCTCGCGACCGATTGGCCGGCGATGCTCGCCGTGGGCGGCGCGGGCGACACGGCGCGCACGCAGGCCGTGGGCCGTGCGCTCGGCGAGGAGCTGGCGGCGCTCGGCATCGGCTGGGACTTCGCGCCCGTGCTCGACGTCCACACGAACCCCGCGAACCCCGTCATCGGCAACCGCGCCTTCGGGACGACGCCCGACGCGGTCATCGCCCAGGCGCTCGCGTTCTGGCGCGGCCTGCGCGGCGCGGGCGTCGTTGGCTGCGGCAAGCACTTCCCCGGCCACGGGGACACGCGCACGGACTCGCACCTCGAGCTGCCGGTCGTCGACCACGCCCCCGCGCGCCTGCGCGCCGTCGAGCTCGCGCCCTTCGCGGCGGCGGCCAAGGTGGGCATGGAGGCCTTCATGACGGCGCACGTTCTCTTTCCGGCGCTCGACCCCGATTGGCCCGCGACGCTGTCGCGCAAGATCCTGACGGGCGTGCTGCGGGGCGAGCTCGGGTTCGAGGGCGTAATCGTCTCGGACGATCTCGGCATGAAGGCCGTCGCCGATCGCTACCCGATCGAGGAGCTCGCCGTCGCGTCCATCGAGGCCGGCGCGGACCACCTCCTCGTGCGCGAGCCCGCGGCGCGCCAGGTCGCGGCCCACGAAGCCCTCGTGCGCGCCGCCGAGTCGCGCCCCGACTTCCGGGCGCGCGTCGAGGAGAGCGCCGCGCGCGTCGCCGCCCTCAAGGCCGCCTGCCGCGTCGGCCCGCCCGCCCCGTCGGCGATGCTGCCGTCACTGCTCGCGACCGCCGCCCACCGCGCGCTCGCAGGCTCGTTCAAGCCCGTCGCCGCCGACTCCCCCGCGAAGACCTCGCCCGTCGCCGACTGATCTCAGCCGCCGTCGCTCGAGCCATCGGCGAGCGCGTGCAGCTTCACCACGGGATGCGACGCGGGGACGTAGAGGCAGCCACCAAGGCCGCTCGTGACCGGGACGACCGCCGTCTGGTAGCCGGCCTTCGAGACCTCGACCTCGATGCTCATTCCGTAGAAGTTGTCCGAGAGGGCGAGCAGCGCGAACGCGCAGGGTGCCACGCCCCCGTCTCGAGGGCCGGGACAGTCGAAGTCCTTCGTCTGACCACAGCCGTAGGGCATCCCGTCCGTCGAGCCGACGGCGCTCCCGTCGGGCCATTCGATCTTGAAGGTGGGATCGCAGATGGGCGCGCCGGTCGTCGCGTCCACGATCGTGACGATCGGCGGCAAGCCATGCACTGCAGCGCAGTCTGCTTGCTGCGGGGGCGCGTCAGTATTGCCGCCGGCGCCGTCATCGGTCGGTTTATCGGCGGCGCCGTCGCTGGCGGGGGTGCCTGCGGCACCGTCGTTGGCCGTGCCGCCCACGTCGCCCGAGCCTGCTGCACCCGAGGGTGTCGACCCGTCGGCGGAGTTGTTCTTGAGCTTCCCGCACGCGGCGAGCGCGACCATCGTCGAGAGGACGAGAGCGAAGTGAATACGCGTCATGCGGGACCGGGCGTGCAACATCCGTGCTTCTCCCGAACCCGGCGACTTCAGCCCGCAGACGTCTCTGCGAGACGACCGGACCGCGACGAAATTGTCCTGAACCCGCTCAGATCCTAACGCCGATGGCGAGACCTTCTCCCGTCGGGAGGACCGTCGCGCGGAAGCGGCCGCTGTTGGCGAGGATCTGGTGGAAGGCCTGCATCGCCGCGATGGTCGTCGCGCGCGCGCCCGTGGGCTTGTCGGCGAGCTCGCCGAAGAGGAAGGCGTTGTCGGCGAGGACGAGGCCGCCTGGCTTGAGGTGCTCGGCGGCCCAGTTGAGGTAGTCGGGGTAGCCTTCCTTGTCGGCGTCGATGAAGACGAGATCGAACGGGCCCTGCGGGGAGAGCTTCTGCAGGATCGTCGCGGCGGGGCCGAGGTGGATGCGCGCCTGCGTGGTGTAGCCGGCGCGGCGGAAGCTCTCGCGCGCGACCTCGGCGTGACGCGGCTCGATCTCGATCGTGTCGAGGACGCCGCCGATGCCCATGCCACGCAGGAGCGAGACGCCGGAGTAGCCGCCGAGCGTGCCGATCTCGACGGCCTTGCGCGCGCCCGCGACGGCGGCGAGGACCTCGAGGTGGCGGGCGTCGAGCGCGCCGATCTGGATGTCGGGCAGGCCCTCGCGCGCACAGCGCTCACGGATCTCGCGCAGGACGTCGTCCTCGGGCACGTACGTCTTCGTGACGTAGGCGGCCAGGCGGCTGTCGTCGTTCCCGAATTGCTTGTTCACGCCTTGACCCTGCCGCGTCGTCGTCGCAGGGTCAACAAGGACTCGCCGAGCACTGCAAACAGCACGACCGCGGACAGGGCGTGCCACAGCTCGAGCCGGCGCTTCGGGGCTGCCGCCTCGCTCGAGGCGCCCACGGCTCGGTCCGGCCGCTTGTCGTCGGGCAGGAGCGCCGGGTCCGACTCGGCGGGGTCGAGGTTGACGACGAAGCTCTCGGAGGCGCGGTCGGCGACGGTGCCGTCGGCGCGCGAGGCGCGCACGCGGTAGAGGCCCGGCTCGTCGGTCTCGGTGAACGTCACGGTACGGCGGCCGCGGCCCTCGGCGGCGCGGGGGTCGACGGGGCGCGCGTCGTGGCCTTCCGGCGTGAGCCAGCGGGAGGCGCCCGCGGGAGTGACGATCTCGATGCGCGCGTCCTCGGGGCCGACCGTGACCTCTCGGCGCTGGCCCACGGTGAGCGCCGTGATCGAGTCCGAGCCCGGCGCGCCTGCCAAAAAGCGAGCGGCCTCCTGCACGAGGGGCAGGAATCCGGGGCGAATGGGCAGGTCCGTCCATTCCCGGTCGACGGTCGTCGTGAGGAGGAGGACGCGCCCGCGGCCGACGTCGCCGGCGACGAGCGCCGGCGCGCCGTTCTCGTAGCGCAGCACGACGGCGCGTCCCGGAGCGTCCGGGACCGGCTCGAGGAGCATGAACTGGAAGAAGCGCGCCGAGGCCAGGCCGTCGCCCTTCGCGGGGAAGCTGGCGAGCAGCGGGTGGCGGCGGTCGAGCGGGGCGAGGCGCTCGGCGGGGCGCAGGTCGACCGTCTCGCCCTCGGGAGCGCCGCCCGGCGCGGCCGCCGCCGTGCGCTTGAGACCGAGCGGCTGCGGCAACAAACCCTTCAAGCGCTGGTTCCAGGCGTCGACGTCGACGCGGTCGCCGACGGACACGAACAGGCCGCCGCCGCCCTCGACGTAGCGGCGCAGCGCCTCCGCGAGCTCCTCGGTGGGCTTGGCGACGTTCGCGAGGAAGACGGCCGCGTAGCCCGCGAGCGACGTCGCGCCGAGCTCGTCGGGCATCGCCGTCGTGATCGAGAAGCCGGCGCCGCCCGCGCGCAGGGCGGCCTCGAGGAAGAAGGTCTCGTCCTCGGTGCGCACCGTGCGTGGATCGCCGTCGACGACGAGCACGCGCAGGCCGCGCGAGACCTCGACGCGCGCGCGCCGGCGGTCATCGAGCGTGAAGAGGTCGTGGTCGATCTCGACCTCGGCGTCGTGCGCCGTGCCCGCCCCGGCGAGCGTGTGCAGGAAGCGCTTGCGCATGCGGCCGTGGGCCGGGACGTCGACGAAGCCGCGCGCGACGTCGGCGCCGTCGAGCCGCAGCGTGAGGCCGAGCTTGTGGACGGGCTCGGCCGAGAAGTTCGCGATCTCGGCCACGACGGCCACGCCGCGCGCGCCCTCCTCGGGCGCGGGCTCTGCCGAGAGGGCGACGACGGCGCGGTTCTCCCAGGGGCCGCCCACGTCGAGCACGATCACCGCCGCTTGGCCCGCCGCTCGGTCCGTGGGCGCGACCCCGCCCCAGCCCGCGGCCTGCAGATCGGTGACGACGTAGACGACCTTCTCGGCGTGCGGCGAGGCCGCGAGGATCTGCGAGGCGCGCTTCATGGCCGCGCCGAAGTCCGCCACGCGCGCCGAGCAGCTCGCGGCGTCGAGCGCGGCGAGCACGCGCCCGCGGTCGTTCGACGGCTCGGCGATGGGGGCGGGCGTGCCTTCGGACGCGAGCACGAGCGCGAGATCGGAGTCGGGCGAGAGGCTGAGCGCCAGCGTGCGGGCGCGGGCCCGCGCGAGCTGGAAGACGGTGTCGCCGCCCGCGCTCGCGAGGCGCCGCAGGCTGGCCGAGTCGTCGAGGATGATCACGGCGCCCTGCGTGCGCGTCGTCGCCGCGGGCAGGTCGGACCGCACCTCGGCGAAGGGCCGCGCGAAGGCGAGCGGCAGCGCCGCCGCCACCAGCGTGCGCAGCAGGAGGAGCAGGATCTCGCGCAGCCGCCGCCGCGCCGAGACCTCACGCTCGGCGCGCATCAAGAGCTCCATGGCGGCGAAGGGGTGGGGGCGGGCGCGCCGCTTGCCGATGCGGTGGATGAGCCAGGGCAGCGCGGCGGCGACGAGGCCCAGCAGCACCGACGGCGCGAGGAAGTGCATCGGCATCAGCGCCTCGCCCGCCTGCGATCGAAGAGGAAGGCGCGCAGGACCTCCGACGGCGGCGTCGAGGTCGTCGCGAACAGGTACTCGACGCGCGACTCGAGGCAGGCGAGCCGCCAGCGCTCGCGCAGCGCCAGCGACTCGCGCGCGAACGAGGCCGCGAGATCGCGCGGGTCGGCGAGCAGGTGCCGGCCGTCCTCGGGCTCGACGCCCACGAACTCGGTGAGGTCGAGCTCGTCGACGGGCAGCTCGACCTCGTCGGGGTCGAGCAGGTGGAAGAGCGCGACGTCGTGCCCGCGCGATCTCAGCTGCCGTAGCCGGTCGGATAGATCGTCAGGCGCGTCGAGCAGGTCCGTCATGAGCACGACGAGGCTGCGCCGATCGGCGAGCTCGCCGACGTGCGCGAGCGCGCGGCCCGGCTCGGTGCGCCCCGCGGCGTACGTCGCCTCGAGCGCGAGCAACAGGTCGCGGATGTGCCCGCCGCGCGTGCGCGGCGGCAGGTACTGGCGCGTGCGCTCGTCGAACACGATGAGGCCCGCCGGATCGCCCTGCTGCGCGAGCAGGTAGCCGAGCGCCGCCGCGAGGTAGCTCGCGTACTCGAGCTTCGAGACGCCCGCGCGCTTGTAGCCCATCGACGCCGAGCCGTCGACGAGCAGGAAGGTGCGCATCTCGGTCTCGTCCTCGAAGCGCTTGATGTAGTAGCGCTCGACGCGCCCGACGGCCTTCCAGTCCATGTGGCGCAGGTCGTCGCCGGGCGCGTACTCCTTGTGCTCGGCGAACTCGATCGACGTGCCCGCGTGCGGGTTGTGGTGCATGCCCGCGAACGCGCCCTCGACGATCACGCGCGCCCGCAGCGACATCGACGCGAGGCGCGCGAGGTCGACGGGGTCCAGCACGAGGGCGCGCGCGCCGCTGCCGCTCGCGCTGCCGGCGTCCTCGGCCATGCTCAGGCCGGCTTGACGGCGTCGAGCAGGCGGGCGACGAGCGCGGCCGCCTTCAGCCCGTCGGCCTCGGCGTGGAAGTTGGGCAGGACGCGGTGCACGAGCACGGGCGTCGCGAGCGCGCGCACGTCCTCGATGGACGCGGCGAAGCGGCCGGCCAGGATCGCGCGCGCCTTGGCGGCGAGCACGAGGTACTGAGAGGCGCGCGGCCCCGCGCCCCAGGCGACGTACTTCTTCACGAGCTCGGGGCTCGCGGCGTCGGCGGGCCGGCTGGCGCGGCAGATCGCCACCGCGTGCGCGACGACGTGGGGCGCCGCCGGCACGCGCAGCACGAGCTCCTGCAGCTGCAGGATCCGCTCGGGCGCGAGCACGCGCCGCAACGTCGGCCGGTACGTCGTCGTCTGCTGGTTGACGATGCGGATCTCCTCCTCGGCGGAGGGGTACCCGACGTCGATCTGGAACATGAAGCGGTCGAGCTGCGCCTCGGGCAGCGGGTAGGTGCCCTCCTGCTCGATCGGGTTCTGCGTCGCGAACACGAGGAAGGGTGGCGGGAGCTCGTAGGTCTGCCCGCCCGCCGACACGCGGTGCTCCTGCATCGATTGCAGCAGCGCGGCCTGCGTCTTGGGCGGCGTGCGGTTGATCTCGTCGGCGAGGATGACGTTCGCGAAGATCGGCCCGCGCACGAAGCGGAACACGCGGCGGCCCGTGGCGCGGTCCTCCTCGAGGACCTCGGTGCCCGTGATGTCGGAGGGCATGAGGTCCGGCGTGAACTGGATGCGTCCGAACGAGAGGGCGAGCACCTCGGACAGCGTCTGGATGAGCAGCGTCTTCGCGAGGCCCGGCACGCCGACGAACAGGCAGTGCCCGCGCGCGAACAGCGCGATGAGCAGGTGGTCGATGACGTCTTCCTGCCCGACGATGCGCTTGCCGATCTCGGCGACGATCGCGCGGCGGGCCTCGGCCATCTCGCGGACGGCGGCGAGATCGCGGTCCGGATCCGACACGGGGCTGACGGTCGTGTCGGTCACGGGGACGACGGGGAAGGGGCCACTCGGCACCCCGCCAGAATGCCACGCGAGGCGGCCGCTTGCCATGGGACCGGGCGCGCGTCGGCGCCTTTTCCGGGTTTTCAGGCGTAGGATGGGGCCCATGACGCGACGGACTTCGAGGGTCTCGCTCTTCGTGCTGCTCGGCCTCGTCACCCTCCTCTCGTCGCCCGCGGCGCGCGCCGACGGCCTGGGCGCGCTCAAGGGCCACATCTTCGTGAGCGCGACCGAGTTCGGCAGCGGCTACGAGTCGGACGCCGCGATGGCCGCGGCCATCAAGAAGCAGTCGACGACGGAGATCAAGGGCGACAACGCCTGGACGATCAACCTCGCCGTCTTCCTCAAGGAGCCCGCGGGCGCGAACAAGATCAACATCGTCTACTACGATCTCTCCCACAAGCACGAGCAGGTGAACTTCAGCGAGATCGACGTCAAGCCCGACCAGAAGATGGTCGAGCTCAACGGCATCGCGCTGTCGTCGGACCTCGGCTTCGTCAAGGGGCACAAGTACGACGTGCTCGCGACGCGCCTCATCGGCGGCAAGGAGAAGGTCTACGCCAAGGCCACGATCACGCTGAAGTGAGGGTGGGGGCGGCACCTCGGACGGCGCTCGCGGTCGGCGCGACGCTGACCCTCTTGGCCTGCGCGCGGCCGCCGCGCGTCGAGGGCGTGCGCGGGCCCGAGCCGTACTGGGACCCGGCGCGACCGCTCGACGCGCGCGTCGCCGATCTCGTCGCGCGCATGACGCCGGCGGAGAAGCTCGGTCAGCTCGTGACCGACGCGCCCGCGATCCCGCGCCTCGGCGTTCCCGCGTACCACTGGTGGAACGAGGCCCTGCACGGCGTCGCGCGCGCCGGCGCCGCCACGGTCTTCCCGCAGGTCATCGGCCTCGCCGCGACCTTCGACGAGCCGCTCGTGCGGCGGGTGGCCGCCGCGATCTCGGACGAGGCGCGCGCCAAGTACAACGAAGCGCAGCGGCGCGGCGAGCACGGCCGCTACCAGGGGCTCACGTTCTTCTCGCCGAACCTGAACATCTTCCGCGACCCGCGCTGGGGCCGCGGGCAAGAGACGTGGGGCGAGGACCCGGCGCTCACGGCGCGCCTCGGCGTCGCCTTCGTGCGCGGCTTGCAGGGCGACGATCCGCTCCACCCCGAGGTCGTCGCGACGGCGAAGCACTTCGCGGCCCACAGCGGGCCCGAGTTGCTGCGGCACTCGTTCGACGCGCGCCCGAGCCCGCACGACCTCGTCGACACGTATCTGCCCCAGTTCGAGGCCGCCGTGCGCGAGGGCGCCGTCGCCTCGATCATGCCCGCCTACAACCGGCTCGAGGGCGTGCCCTGCGCGGCGAGCCCGGCGCTGCTCGGCGCCACGCTGCGCGGGGCGTGGGGCTTCGACGGCTACGTCGTGAGCGACTGCGGCGCCGTGGGCGACATCGTGACCGGCCACCACGCCGCCGACTCGACGGCGCGCGCCGCCGCGATGGCGCTCGACGCCGGGACGGACCTCTCGTGCGGTCCCGAGTTCGGTGACCTCGGCGCCGCGCGGGCCGCCGGCCTCGTCACCGACGCCGCCGTCGAACGCGCCGTGACGCGCCTCTTTCGCGCGCGCTTCCGCCTGGGGATGTTCGACCCGCCGTCGTCCGTGGCGTGGTCGTCGCTGCCGATGTCCGTCGTCGAGTCGCCCGCGCACCGCGCCCTGGCGCGCGTGGCCGCCCGCGAGTCCATCGTGCTGCTCGAGAACCGCGGCGGCGCGCTGCCGCTCGGCCCGCGCGTGCGCCGCCTCGCCGTCGTCGGGCCCGTCGCCGACGACGTCGACGTCTTGCTCGGCAACTACCACGGCGAGCCCACGCGCCCCGTGACGCTGCTCGAGGGTCTGCGCGCCGGCGGGCGTGCGCGTGGCGTGACCGTCGACTACGCGCGGGGCGCGCCGCTCGTCGGGCGTGGCGGCTCCAGTGCGCAGCTGGCCGACGCCCTTCGCGTCGCGCGCCGCGCCGACACCATCGTGGCGACGCTGGGGCTGTCGGCGCGCTACGAGGGCGAGGAGGGCGAGACGGCCGAGAACCCGAGCGGCGATCGCACGACGCTGGGCCTGCCGCCCGGGCAAGAGCGGCTCCTCGAGGCGCTCGTGGCGACGGGGAGGCCGGTCGTCCTCGTCCTCACGGGCGGCGGCGCGCTGTCCGTGCCCTGGGCCGCCGCCCACGTGCCAGCGATCGTGCTCGCCTGGTATCCGGGGGAGGAGGGCGGCGCCGCGCTCGCCGACGTCCTCTTCGGCGACGCCAGCCCCGCGGGACGTCTTCCCGTCACCGTCCCGCGCTCGCTCGAAGACGTGCCCCCGTTCGCCGATTACTCGATGAAGGGGCGCACCTACCGCTACGCCGAGAAGCCGCCGCTCTGGGCGTTCGGCCACGGCCTGTCGTACGCGACGTTCCGCTACTCGAGCCTCGTCGTCGCACCGAGCGTCGAGCCCGGCAAGGAGGTCCCGCTCTCCGTCGACGTCGAGAACACGGGGACGCGCGCGGCCGACGAGGTCGTCGAGGTCTACCTCTCGAAGCCCGGTGCGCCCGCGTTCGCGCCGCGCCGCTGGCTCGCCGGATTCGCGCGCGTGACGCTGGCGCCGCGCGAGCGTCGCACCGTGCAGATCGTCTTGCCGGCGCGCGCCCTCTCGCTCGTCGAAGAGGCCGGCAATCGCGCTCCGCTCGCCGGCAAGGTCGCGATCGCCGTCGGCGGCGCGCAGCCCGACGACGCCTGGCGCTTCCCCGCGGGGACCGCCGGCCTCACCGGCCGGCTCAGCGTCGCCGCGCGGCCGTGAGCGTCACTGCGCGCCCGCGCCCAGCTCCTTGCAGAACTGCCGCTCGCGCGCGATCACGTCGGCCGAGGGCCGCACGCTGGACGCGTCGCCGGACTGGGGCGCCTTCTCGTACGCGTCGGCCAGCGTGCAGTGGACCTCCGGATCGAACGGGTTCGTCGCCAGCGCCGCGCGCAGCTCGACGACGGCGTCCGCCGGCGCGCCCTTGGCGAGCAGGGCCTCGCCCGCGATGACGTGCGGCCACGGCAGGTCCGGGTAGACGGCCGCGACGGGCTCGAGCGCCTTCAGCGCCCGGTCCGGCTCGCCGAGCACGAGGTACGTGCGCCCGAGCTTGACGGGGAACAGCCAGGCCGCCGCGCCCTCGCCGCCCCCGTGTCCGGCTGACGTCACGGACTTCGCGCCCTTTTCGTACTCGATGACGGCCGCGCGCGGGCGATCGCGCCGCAGCAGCATGTTGCCGAGGCGCAGGAAGCGGAGCGGCGCCGCCGTCGTCTTCCCATTGGCCGAGAGCGCCTCGTCCTCGGTCGGCTTGCGCTGCGACGCGATCGCGCCTGCCTTGCGGATGTGCGTCGTGGGGAGGTCGATCGCGGGGAACGTCTTGTACTTCTGGGCCGCCATGAAGACCCGCCACCCGCGCTCGAACTCGGGCCAGGTCACGCCGTCCGCGGCGGCGACGGCCTCGCGCGCGTCCTGCCCGTCGTCGACGTGCTTGATCGCCTCGCGAAGCCCCGCCGGCCCCTTGTCGGCGTAGAGGTGGGCGACCGCGTTCGCGACCTCTGCGAACGCGAGCGTCGCGTCCTCGGCCGACGGCAGCTTCGCCATCGAGGGGTGCATCGCCTCGAACGAGATCAGCTTCCCCGAGCGCAGCGCCTTGGCGAGCATGGTCTCCATCGCGGGCGGGATGCGACCGCCCGCCGGCTCGCGCCAGCGCTGCTCGAGGAACTTCGCGAGGCCCTCCTGGAGCCACACGGGCGCGCGGTCGTGCGTGAGCGACGAGACCGCGTAGTGAACCAGCTCGTGGTTGATCGTGTCGAGCCACGGGTAGCCGGTGGCCAAGGCGCGCGGCGACGTGACCATGAGGCGCGCCCACTTGCACAGCGCGATCGTGCCCGTGCGCGCCACCTCCGCGACGGTGAGCGACGAGACGGCCGCGAGGTCGGAGGGGCTGCGGTAGATCTCGATGCGGATCGGCAGCTCGGCCTCGAACCCGAGGTCGTCGTGCAGCGCGCGGTACGCCGCCTCGAGCGCGTCGCGCGCGTACGGGACGAGCACGCCGTCCACGGCCGGGTAGCGCACGAGGAAGTGCCCGAAGCGCTCCTCCTTGTGATCCTTGACGGCGTCGCGCGCCTCCGAGGCGAGCGCGCGCAGCTCGCGCGCGTTGACGGCGCCCGGGTCCTTGGGGCCCGCCGCGAGCGAGGCCTCGAGCTTCTTCACGGCGCCGGCGTAGTCACCCTCGAGGAAGCGCACGTAGCCCTCGAGGTAGAGCGTCTGCGGCGCATCGGGCGCGATGCGCACGAGGTCGGTGACGCCGGCGCGTCCCTCGGCGAACCGCCACTCGTCGAGCCGTTTCTCCGCGACGCGCGCGATCGCCGCGGCCTCCTCGGGCGTGGCGCGTGCCGCCGGAGAAGCCGCGGGCGGGCCCGCGCGCCCGACGCCGCCGACGAGGACGAGGGCGGCGGCGAGCAGCCCCGCGCGCGCGCGCGACCTCATTTGACGAGCTCCTCGTAGTAGCGGCGCACGTCGTCGCGGAAGCGCTCGGGCGCCTTCTCCTTCATCGCGTCCATCAGCTCCTGCCGCCAGGCCCGCGGCGCCGCCGACTCGTCGGCGCCGGGGATGCGCACGGGATCGTGCTTGGCGCGGCCGCTGCCCATCGAGCGCTCCTGCATCGAGTCGCGCAGCTTGGACAGCCGCTCGGCGGCGTCGCGCTCGGCCATGGCCGCCGACTTCGACTCGCTGCGCTTGAGCATCTCCGCGGCCTGGCGCATGCGGCCCGCGGCCTGCTTGAGCTCGCCCTCGGCCTTCTCGAGCCCCGGCATCTTGCCCAGCCGCTTGGCCGCCTCGTCGGCGGTCTCGTCGGTGCGCTGGCCGATCGCGCCCTGCTTGTCCGACTGCTGCCGCGCCTGCTCGCGGTCCGCGGGCGACATCGTGTCCTGCGGCCGCGGCAGGAGCTTCTCGAGGTCGTCGGCGATCTCCTGCGCGAGCCCGCGCGCCTCGCCCACGGCCTCCGCGCTCTTCTCGCGCTCGGCGTCGGCGTTCTTGCGCTTGGTGCGCCGCCCGTCGCCCTCGGCCGCCTCCTGCAGGTGGTCCGCCGCGCGATCGAGGTTGTTCGCGGCGCGCTCGGCCTCGCCCTTGGCCTCGGCGAGATCTCGCTCGCCGAGCAGGCGCATCATCTGCTTGGCGCTGTCGCGGGCGCGCTCGATGTCCTCGGCGAGGGCGCTCTCGGGGTCTCCCGTCGGCACGCTCGAGAGCCGCTGCTTGAGCTTGTCGATCTTCTCGCCCTCGCGCTTGAGGAAGTCCTCGAGCTGACCGGCGAGGCGCTTGCCGACCTCGGCCTCCTGCCGTTCGGCGAGCCCCTGCGTCTCCTTCTCGAGCGAGCGCTCGTCGCCCTCGATCTCGCCGACCTTCTTCATGAGGTCGGCGACGACGCGGTTCTCCTGCGGGAAGCGCTCGGCGCCGAAGCCGTCGAGGTTCTGGTCGAGCATCTGCCGCAGCCCGCGCAGGTCCTCGCCGAGCTGGGAGAGCGCGTGCTCGAGGTCGCCCGTCTCGCCCTTCTCGAGCAGCTCGTCGAACTTCTTCGCCTGGGCCGCGACGTCCTTGAGGTCGGGCGCGTTGCGCCACTCCTCCGGCACGTCGTTGCGATCCTTGAGCGCCGCCATCTTCTGCGCGAGCTCGCCGATCCGTGCGCGCAGCTCGCGAGCCTCGCGCTCGAGCTGGCGCCGCAGCCCCTCGTCCTTCGTCGCCTTGTAGCGGGCGAGCAGGTCCTGCAGCCGCTGGTGCGCGTCCGTGAGCTCCTTGCCGAGAGACGCGAGGTCCTCGAGCCGCTGCCGTCCCACGAGATCGTCGAGCAGCAGGACGTCGCGCTCGAGCTCAGCCACGTGATGCCCGAGCGCGCCCTCGAGCGCGCCGAGCCCGGCCTTCCCGCGCGCCGCCGTCAGCGCGGGCGCCTCCTCGCGCAGCAGCTTGGCGAGCCGGTCGGCCACGCCCGCGAGCGCGGCCCGCAGCGCCTTGCCGAGGGTGCCCTCGCGCCGGTCGTCGTCGAGCAGGCGCCCGAGCAGCGTGAGGTGGCCCTCCTCGGCGTCGTGCACGACGGAGAGCGCGGTCAGGCGCGAG
>Ga0265314_10004506_pt1 | contig 12905 bp, 10 predicted proteins | sample 4126metaG_FD_203106 | JGI IMG/M metagenome (GOLD analysis project Ga0265314, IMG submission 203106) | Rhizosphere microbial communities from Carex aquatilis grown in University of Washington, Seatle, WA, United States - 4-1-26 metaG | ecosystem: Host-associated > Plants > Roots > Rhizosphere >... | reverse complement strand
ACAAATGCGGCGGCCTGCGCCGCAGCCGCGAGATTGCGGTGATAGCCGCGGCCTCGGGCCGCCCAGTCAACTGCGCGGGTACTGCGAACGGCAGCTATATCGAAGCGATCGCCGGCGCGCATCTTTGCGCGTCGATTCCGAACCATGCGTTCGGCGCGGAGTTCATGATGGGATTGCCCGCCGTCGCCGCGGATACGCTGGTCATGAACCAACCCATCGACATCAAGGACGGCTATTGCAATCTGCCGCGCCTGGCCGGACTCGGCATCGAGATCGACGAGGCGGAAGTGAAGCGCCACGAACTCGCGCGCGCGGTGGTAGGCACGAAATAAGGACAATGCAGTGAGCAACTTCGAGTTTCTTTTCAATCCGCGCGCGATCGCGGTGATCGGCGCAAGTCCCGAGGCGAACCGGCCCGGCGCGCAGACCATACGGGCGTTGCAGGAACGCGGATACGCGGGCGGCGTCTATCCGGTGAACCCCAAGTACGGCGAGCTCGCGGGCCTGCCCTGTTTTGCGTCGGTCAAGGACGTGCCGACGCCGTGCGATATCGCGGTCATCGCGCTGCCCGCCGCGTTGGTGCCCGACATGGTCGCCGAGTGTGGCCGCCACGGCGTGCGCTTTGCCGTCGTGCTTGGCGGCGGTTTCAGGGAATCGGGTCCCGAGGGCCATCAACGCGAGCAGCGCATGCTGGCGGCGGCGCGCGAGTACGGCGTCAGGATCATCGGCCCGAATTGTCTCGGTCTCGTCAACGTGCACGCGCGCGCGTATGCGGCGTTCGGCAGCCTTGCGCGTGCGCCGTGGTTGACACCGGGCGCGGTGTCGGCAGTCATCCAAAGCGGCGGCTTCGGCAACAGCCTGGTGATCCGCTGCGCGACGGCGGGCATCGGCTTCCGGCAGGTCGTCGCCAGCGGCAGCGAAAGCGATTTGAGCGCGCCCGAACTCGTCGAAGCGATGGTCGACGATCCCGGCACGCGGTTGATCCTGATGTACATGGAAGGCATCAGCGACGGACGCCGGTTCGTCGCGGTGGCCGAGCGCGCGCTCGCCGCCGGCAAGCCCATCGTCGTCTGGAAAGCGGGCAACACTCGGCAGGGCGTGAAGGCGGCTGCATCACACACCGCGAACATGACGGGTTCGTACGACATTTATCGCGCTGCCTTCCTCCAGTGTGGCGTCATCGAAGTGCACGAGATGGAAGATGCGATCGACTGCGTGCAGTCCCTGCTCGCTTATTCGGAGCGGCCGGCGGGAGACGACGTTGCGATCATGGGCGGCTCGGGCGGTTCGGCCGTGGTGTTTGCGGACGCCGCCGATCAATGCGGAATCAGCCTCGCCGTGCTCGCGCCGGCGACCCTGGCCCTGTTGCACAAGGAGCTGCCGGATACGGCGTCGCTGGAAAATCCGATCGACTACGCCGCCGGCTTCATCACCAACGCGAACACGCCGCGCTTTCGCGCGGCGGTGGATGCAGTGCTCGCCGACCCGGCGGTTCATCAGCTGGGCGTGCTGTTCGCAACGACCACGGGCGAGCAGGCGCGCAACGGCGCCACCGTGCTCGCGGAAGCGGTGCGGAAGCACCGGAAGCCGGTGTTCACATTCCTGTCGGTGCCGCGGGAAACCACGGGCGGCGGCATGGACATCCTGGAAAAAGCGGGCATTCCCATCCTGCCGTCGCCGGGGCGCGTGGTAAAAGCGATGCAAGTGCTGTCGGACTACCAGCGTGCGCGGGAAAAAGTGCGGCGCGTTGTCGCGGAACAAAAAACTGTTTCCGCAAAACGCTGCGCATCCGGCACGTTGAGCGAGCACGAGAGCAAGGACGTATTGAAAGCGTGGGGCGTGCCGGTGACTGCCGACCGCCTGTTGCCAGTCGCGCCCGTGAACGCCAGCGATGTCGCTGGAGTGTCGTTTCCCGTCGCGCTCAAGATCGTCTCGCGCGATATTCCGCACAAGTCGGAAATCGGCGGCGTTCATCTGAACATCGGGAATGCCGCAGAACTCGCCACGGCGGCGCGCGAGATGCTCGAGCGCGTGCAACGCGCGGCACCCGCGGCGAAACTCGATGGACTGCTGGTATCGGAGATGATCGTCGATGGCGTCGAAACGATCGTCGGCGTCGTCAACGATTCGGTGTTCGGCCCGGTGGTCGCCTTCGGCCTCGGTGGAATTTTCGCGGAGACGCTGAAAGACGTTACCTACCGGCTCGCGCCTTTCGATCTCGATACCGCGCGGGAAATGATTGCGGAACTGCGCGCGGCGCCGATTTTGTCCGGTGCGCGCGGCCGGCCCGCTGCCGATATAGAAGCGCTCGCGCAGGCGCTCGTCGCCGTGTCCGGGCTGGCGTGGCAGTTGCGCGACAGCCTCGAAGAGATGGACATCAATCCGCTGCTGGCGCGGCCGGTTGGCCGTGGAGTCACCGCGGCGGACGCGTTGCTGCGTTTTCGCTGAATTGGAAGACGGATAAATAAATGGATGCCACGCTGCAAAAGATCACCGACTTCGCGTTTCAACTCAAATACGACGATCTGACGCCCGAAGCGATCCATGAGTGCAAGCGCCGCTTCATCGACAGCGTCGCATGCGCCATAGGAGGCTATAACGCGGAGCCGTGCGTAATCGCGCGGGCCGTGGCGGGCAAAGCGCGTGCCGACAAAACCGCGCGCGTCTTCGGCACGCTGGAGCGCACGACGCCCGAGCTCGCGGCGTTCGCCAACGGCGTGATGATCCGCTATCTGGACCTCAACGACGCGACGGGCAGCGGCGGCGGGCACCCGAGCGATGCGTTCGCCGCGTTGCTGGCGGTCACCGATCATCACAAGACCGACGGCAAAACTTTTTTGCTCGCGTCGATCATCGTCTATGAGCTGTATCTCGGATTTTTCGCGGGCAACCGCATCCGCAACCGCGGCTGGGACCACGTCGTGTATACGGCGCTCGCGGGCGCGGCGGGTATCGCGAAAATCCTGGGGCTCGATCACGCGCGCATGGCCAACGCATTGGCCCTCGTCCTGACGCCGAACATGGCGCTGGAAGTCGTGCGGCGCGGGCAGCTCACGATGTGGAAAGGCTGCGCCGGCGGCAACGCGTGCCGCAATGCGGTTTTTGCGGCGGACCTCGCGGCGGCCGGCATGACCGGCCCGACGACGGTATTCGAAGGCGAGCAGGGCGTGTGGAACGCCGCGGGAAAATTCGACTGGCCCTCGCTGCCCGGCCCGCAGGGACATTTCCGCGTCGCCGACAGCCAGCTGAAAATCTATCCGTGCGAATACCACGGCCAGTCGCCGATCGAAGCGATGCTCGCGATCCGCGACCAGATCGATCCGCAGGAGGTCGAGGCCATCGTCGTCAGGACTTACTGGTTCGCGTGGAGCGAAATCGGCAGCGAGCCCGAGAAGTGGAACCCGACCACGCGCGAAACCGCCGACCACAGCATCCCTTTCCTGGTCAGCGCGGCGCTCTTGTACGGCTGGGTCGATGCGGCCACGTATTCCAAAGAGCGCATGTTCGATCCGCGGTTGCGCGCGCTGATCCAGAAAGTCGAGGTCATCTACGACAAGGAACTCGACAAGATGCAGCCGCAGAGCGTGCCGTGCCGGCTGGAGGTGAGGCTTAAAAACGGCGAGCGCAGGGTCAGCAATGTCGACCATCCGCTAGGCCATATCCGCAATCCGGCGAGCGACAAGGACATCGAACGAAAATTCGCCGGCCTGAACACCGGCCTCGTGTCGCCGCGCCGCGCGTCCCGTTTGCTGAGCTTATGCTGGAAGCTGGAGGAGCTTGAAGACGTGTCGGAGATCGTTTCGCTCTTGCGTATCCAGCCGTGACTCCCGCGTGACAACGGCATCCACTTGGGTGTCTAATACCTGAACAATAAAAGAATAGCGTTCGCCGGTCAGTCCAAATAACGGGAGGAGATTCCAGATGAAAAGCTTTGCAACCGCACTTGCATTGTGCGTTGGTTGTTGCAGTCTCGCGCAGGCGCAGACCCAGCAGGAACTGCTGGCGGACAGCAACGGCGGCACCACCGATAACGTGCTGACCTACGGCATGGGCTACAAGCAGCAGCGCTACAGCCCGTTGAAGCAGATCAACAAGAGCACGGTCAAGCGCCTGGTGCCGGTGTGGGCGATGTCGCTCAACAACGACGTCGGCGAGCAGGGCCAGCCGCTCGTCTACAACGGCGTGATGTACACCGGCAACGTGAAGCAGACGGTCGCGATCGACGTCGTCACGGGCCGGCAGATCTGGGCGACCCCGATTGACTGGGACCCGGCTGCCGCGCGCATCGTATGCTGCGGACTCTCGCAACGCGGTGTCGCACTTTACAACGGCAAGGTGTTCGTCGCGTCGCTCGACGCTTACCTGAAGGCGCTCGATGCGAAGACCGGCAAGGAAATCTGGCGGACCAAGGTCGCCGACTGGAAGGAGGGAATTTCGATAACCAGCGCGCCCACTGTCGCCAACGGCGTGTTGATGACGGGCATGACGGGCGGCGAATACGGCGTGCGCGGATTTGTCGCCGGCTACGATCCCGAAACCGGCAAGGAACTCTGGCGGCGTTTCATGACGCCCGATCCCGGCGAGAAGGGCAGCGAGACCTGGCCGAAGGACGACACTTACAAGCGCGGCGGCGGCGCGCCCTGGATCACGGGCTCCTACGATTCCGAGCTCGATCTTATCTATTGGGGTACCAGCAACGGCGGGCCGTGGGCGGCGAAATGGCGGCCGGGCGACAACCTGTGGGTGGCTTCGGTGGTCGCGCTGCGGCCCAGGACCGGCGAGATCGTATGGCATTTTCAGTGGACGCCGGCGGAGACCTACGATTTCGACGGCACCAACGAGAACCTGCTCGGCGACATCACGGTCGGCGGCGTCAAGCGCAAAGCATTGATGCACGCCGATCGCAACGGTTTTCTGTACGTGCTCGATCGCACCAACGGCAAATTGATCGCCGGCAACGCCTACGTGAAAGTGAACTGGGCGCAGCCGCATATCGATCCCGCGGTCGGGCGCGTGGAGGAAACGGACGTGGCGAAGCGTCTGCGCGCGGGCGAGAAGGTCGAAGTGCAGCCGCGCTGGACGGGCGGCAAGAACTGGTTCCCGATGGCGTTCAATCCCAAGACGCAGAAACTGTATTTCCCGATGACGGAAGAGGCCTCGATTTACCAGCTCAACACGGACATGCCTGCGTACAAGCCCGGCGAGCGCTACATGGGCGTGGAAAACACGAGCGCGCCGCGCGACAAGACGGCGCCCTGGGGCTACTATGCCGCGCTCGATCCGTTGACTGCCAAGCCCGCGTGGAAGATCCCGCAGCCGGAGTTTCCGATGTGGTCGGGCTCGCTTGTCACCGCGGGCGGTCTCGTGTTCAGCGGCAGGCTCACCGGCGAATTCATGGCGCTGGACGAGGCGACCGGCAAGGTGTTGTGGCAGTTCCAGACGAGTTCGGGCGTCACGTCGCAGCCGATCACGTTCACGCACAAGGGGCGCCAATACATCACGGTGCTGTCGGGGCTCGGCGGCGGCACGTCGGCGCGGCGCGAAACGCAGGGCAAAGTGCAGGTCGGCGGTTCGGTGTGGACCTTCGCGCTGATGCCGAAGTAAGAACCAGTTCGAACCGGAACGAAACCGCCGGCTGCGCGCCGGCGGTTCTGTTTGTGCAGGCGGAGCGCAGGATGAAGATGAAAAAAATATTTGTTGCCTGCGCGTTGTCGGCGCTGACGGGGGCCGCCGCCGCGCAGGAGGATGTAAAGCTGGGCGCCGATACCTATGCGCGGCATTGCGCGGCCTGTCACGGCGTGCGCATGAAAGACCCCGAGGGCGCGTACGATCTGCTGAAGTTTCCGCGCGACCAGAAGGAACGCTTTGTAAACGCGGTGACTCGCGGCAAAAGCTCGATGCCGCCTTTCGGCGGTTTGTTGAAGCCGGAGGAAATTGCGGCGCTGTGGGCCTACGTGGCCGCCGGCGGCAGAAACTAGTCGGGGTCTGAAAATTCGTCTTTCCCGCGCAGGCGGGAACCCAGGAGATTCAACTATGTCTGGACTCCCGCCTGCGCGGGAGTGACGATTCATCAGAGCTTCCCCGGGCGCAACTTACTTGCGCGAATAGTCGACGAAGCCGTCGCGGTTCGGCATTTTCACCTGCGGCAGCGTTTGCGCGTTCATCGGCGCGTTCTCCGCGATGATGCCGTTCAGATAGAGTATGTACGCGCAGACCGCATACACTTCGTCGTCGGTCAGCGACTTCGGGTTTTGCAGCGGCATCGCGCGGCGCGTGTAATCGAAGAGCGTCGTCGCATACGGCCAGAAGCTTCCCACCGTGCGCACGGGCTTGGGTGTAGCGAGGCTGCCGATGCCGCCGGCCAGCGCGTCGGCCGGCTTGCCCGCGCCTTTCTCGCCGTGGCACGCGACACATTTTGCCGCGTAGACCTGCGCGCCCTGTTTCGCGTCGCCGCCGCCGGCGGGCAGTCCCGCGCCGGAGGGCGGTATGCTGATGTCGGCCGCGCGCAGTTCCTGCGGCGTGGCGGTGCGGCCCAGGTTCGGTCCGCGCGTCGGCACGACTGTATCGTTCATTGCGCAAGCGCCGAGCAGCGCGGCGACGGCGGCGGTGATGGCGAGCGGCTTAAGCGTAAACATTTTTCACGCTCCCGTCCGCACCGACACTCCAGGTGACTATCGAATTGTTGTGGAAGCGGCCGTCGACCGCGTTTTCCGCCTTATAGGTTTTGCGCGTCGGTTGCACGTTGCCTTTCTCGTCGATCGCGCGGCTTTGCAGCTGCGCGGGTTGTCCGTTCCAGTCCCATGGCAGCCGGAAGCGCACGAGGCTTTTCGGCAGCGCCTGTCCCTGCAGCGCGGCATCGCGCCAGGTGGCGCCGCCATCGAGCGAGACTTCGACGCGCGTGATGCGGCCCGCGCCGCTCCACGCGAGTCCGGAGATTTCGTACAGGCCCGCGCCGTTCATCGTCAGCCCGGCGGACGGCCGCGTGATGAGCGATTTCACGCCCTGCACGAAAGTAAACTGGCGCGCCGTGCCGTCCGCTGTCGGATCGGTGTACTTGGACGTTTCATCCTTGGTGTGCGTCGGGCCTTCGGTGACCTTGAGGCGGCGCAGCCATTTCACGTTCATGTTGCCTTCCCAGCCCGGCAGCAGCAGGCGCACCGGATAGCCGTTCTCGGGGCGCAGGCGCTCGCCGTTCTGGTACAGCGCGATCATCGCGTCGTCGTAGGCTTTTTCGAGCGGAACGCTGCGGCTCATCGCGGCGGAATCGGCGCCTTCGGCGAGCAGCCACTTGCCGGCCGGCTCGACGCCCGCTTCATCGAGCAGCAATGCCAGCGGTATGCCGGTCCAGTCGGCGCAGGACACGAGGCCGTGCACGAGTCCGGCGGAACCCTGCGGCGGTTCGGGCGAAATCGCATTCACGCTGCTGTTGCCCGCGCATTCCAGAAAGCAGATGCGGCTCACCATCGGGTAGCGCGACAACTCCGCGACTGAAAACGTGAGGGGACGTTTGACCAAGCCGTGAATGAGCAGCCGGTGCTGCGCCGGATCGATGTCGGGTGTGCCGTTGTGGCTGCGATCGTAATGCAGCCCGTTCGGCGTGATCACGCCTTCGAGTTTTTCGAGCGGCGTGCGCGCGCTGCCGGTGCCCGGGGCGAGCGTGCCGTACGCGCTCGCCACGTAGCGCTTGACCGGCTCTTCGAAGCGCGACGGCTGGCCGTAGCCGTTCAGGGGTTTGCCGATGACGGTGGACCACGCCGGGAATTCCTTGCCGACCGGTTCCGCGGCACGCGCGGGCAGCGCAATGCCGGCAACGGCTGCGCCGGCGGCGGTAAGTCCCTGCGTGAGAAATTTGCGGCGATTGGGTGCCGGCGCTGATGCGGCTGGCAACGGCGCGTCCGGCTTGCGTGTCGGTTGGTCCATATCCTCCCCTTTTTTATATGTTGCAGCTTGCTTCGATCAGCAGATGCGACTTCCGGAGATTATAGGACAAGATCGGGAATGCACCCCCGCGGCGGGAAACTAGATTTTTTTCGCGAGCGCCGCGGCTTTGCCGATGTAGGTGGCCGGCGTCAGTTTCAGCAGGTTCTTTTTGGCGTCGGCAGGGATCGCCAGCGTCTTGATGAACGCGTGCAGCGACTCGCGCGTGATGCCGCCTTTGCCGCGCGTCAAGTCTTTCAACTGCTCGTAAGCGCCGGTCACGCCGTAGCGCCGCATCACCGTCTGCACGGGTTCGGCGAGCACGTCCCAGTTGGAATCGAGATCGGCGGCGAGCAGCGGGCGGTTGGCTTCGAGCTTGCCCAGGCCTTTCAGCAGCGAATCGTACGCGAGCAGGGTATGCCCGAGCGCCGTGCCCATGTTGCGCAACACGGTCGAGTCGGTGAGATCGCGCTGCCAGCGCGAGACCGGCAGCTTCTCGCTCATATGGCGCATGAGCGCGTTGGCGAGCCCGAAATTGCCTTCGGAGTTTTCGAAGTCGATCGGGTTGACCTTGTGCGGCATGGTCGACGAGCCGACTTCGCCCGCCTTGGTCTTCTGCGTGAAGTAACCCATCGAGATGTAACCCCAGATATCGCGGTCGAGGTCGAGCATGATCGTGTTCGCGCGCGCGTAGGCGTCGAAAAGCTCCGCGATCGCGTCGTGGGGCTCGATCTGGATCGTGTAAGGGTTGAACTCGAGGCCCAGGCTGTCGACGAAACGGCGCGCGAACTTTTCCCAGTCGATATCCGGGTAGGCGACCATGTGCGCATTGTAGTTGCCGACCGCGCCGTTGATCTTGCCGAGCAGCTTCACGCCGGCGATGCGCTCGCGGGCGCGCTTCAGGCGCGCGACGACGTTCGCCATTTCCTTGCCTAATGTGGTCGGGCTGGCGGGCTGGCCGTGCGTGTGCGCGAGCATCGATGCATCGGCAAGGTCGTGCGCCATCGCCGTCAGGCGGTCGATGATCTTGTCTAGGGCCGGCAGCATCACGTCATCGCGCGCAGCCTTCAGCATCAGCGCATGGCACAGGTTGTTGATGTCCTCGGACGTGCACGCGAAATGGATGAACTCGGCGACCTTCGACACCTGCGCATTGCCGGCGAAGCGCTCCTTCAGGAAATACTCGATCGCCTTGACGTCGTGATTGGTGCGCGCCTCGATTTTCTTGACGGCTGCGCCGTCGGCTTCCGAAAAGCCGCCGACGACCGCGTCGAGTTCCTTGACCGTGGCAGCCGAGAATTTGGGGACTTCTGCGATCGCGGGGTCGGCAGCGAGCGTTTTCAGCCATTCGACTTCGACCTGCACGCGGTAGCGTATCAGCCCCAGCTCACTGAAGTATTGCCGCAGCGGCTCGACCTTGGTGCTGTAGCGCCCGTCGAGTGGAGAGAGTGCCGTGAGAGGGGAGAGCGCCATGAAAGTCCGCGGTGTTTTGGAGCGTTATTTTATCACACGCGATTCGGGCCCGGCCGCGTCACGGGCCGCGGTAGAGGAATGCCTTGTCCACCTCTTCGATGGCGCGCTCGACCGACTTCAATGCCGCGGCACCGTGCACATCGGCGCCCGTGTCGCGGAGCGCTTTGCGTGCGTCGCGCAGCGCGGCCGCCGCGTACGACATGTGCGGGTGTTTGCCGACGCGCATCTTGACGTAGTCCGTCCCGGGCGCGGGCTGCAGCCGCAGATTCGGGCAATGCGTTTCGATCAGCTCGGTTTCGGATATCGCCGCCAGTGTGTCGCGCAATGCATCGACGCGTCCGGGACCGAAATTCTCCCTGGCCGCGCCGAGTTGTGTCTTTGCGATTTCAAGTTTGTCGCGTGCAAGCTGCAGTGCGGATGGCAGGGCCGCACATGGAACATCGCCGGCGGCCAGCGTCGGGTTACACCACGCAAACGATGCGATGAGGAGCGCAATATGGTGCGCGAACCCGTTGTCCACGCGCATCGCTGCCTTCAGCGGTTGGCGAGCTCGATCAGCGCCGCGGTCAGCACGCGCGCGCCGGCGGCGAGGTCCGCGGGCGTAGCGTTTTCCGCTTCATTGTGCGAAATACCTTTTTCGCACGGCACGAAAATCATGGCGGTCGGACAGACGCGCGCCATGTACATCGCGTCGTGGCTTGCCCCCGACGACAGGCGCATATACGGAAGATCGAGCGCCTGCGCCGCGGCTTCGACCGCGCCGGCGACGTCGGCGTTGAATACGCAAGGATCGTCGTGCAAAGTCGACGTGACTTTGACATCGCAGAACTTTGCTGCTTTGCGCGCGAGCGGTTCCACCGATTCGCCCAGACGCTTGATCGTCGCGGGATCGGGATGCCGGATGTCGACGGAAAAGAGTACGTGGCTCGCCACCGAGTTGGGAGAGTTCGGCGTCACCAGCATGCGGCCTACGGTGAAGCGGGTGACATCTTTCGGATCGTGCGTGAGTTCGGCAAGCGCGTTGATGATTGCGATACTGTCGCGCACCGCGTCCTTGCGGAGTGCTAACGGCGTGGTTCCGGCGTGATCGGTCTTGCCCGAGACTTCGATATTGAACCAGCGCAGGCCCTGGATGCCGGTGACGACCCCGATCGTCTTGCGCGCGTTTTCCAGTAGCGGACCCTGCTCGATATGCACTTCGATGTAGCCGGCGGCGGGCGACTTGAATTCGCGCGGCTTCGCTTCGGGCGTTGCCGCCAATGTTTGCGCAAGCGCATCGCGCAATTTCACGCCTTCGTTGTCGGTCACATCGAGCACGTCGGCGAGCGGCCGCGCGCCGGTGAACACCATCGAACCCATCGTGCACGGCGCGAAGCGGCCGCCTTCCTCGTTCGTCCAGGCGACGACCTCGATCGGGCGGCGCGTGACGACGCCTGCTTCATCCATCGCTTCCAACGCTTCGAATCCCGCGAGCACGCCGTAGATGCCGTCGAAGCGTCCGCCGCGCGGCTGCGAATCCATGTGGCTGCCGGTCATGACGGGCGTTGCGTTCGCGTCCGTACCCGCGCGCCGCAGGAAAAGATTGCCGATGCCGTCGGCGCCGACCGAATAATTGCGCTTCGCGGCCCACGACAAGAGCAGCTTGCGTGCGGCGATGTCTTCCTTCGACAACGCGGCGCGGTTCACGCCGTTGCCCGGTATCGCGCCTATCTGCGCCATCTCGGCGTGGCGCTGCCATAAACGTTTTTCGTCGACGTGGTTGGCTGCGTTACGGGCGTCTTCTCTCATATCGGTTCCACTGAAGAGAATGCGTTGTCTGCAGTGCTATTTTGCATGACCCGACCCATTAGTTTGCCGATAATCATTTTCGTACTGAAGCATGACTACCGAGGCACTTCGAATATCTGATCTACCAAAGCTTGGAAGCCGCCTGTTTCGTGACCGCAACTTCCTCCGCCGGCGCCTTGAATACTGAACGTTCGCTCAAACCAGCCGCCGCCCCAAAAGTAACTCGTGAACGTCCCGAGTATTTCTTCGGTTTTACCATCGCGAAGGATCTCGCGGTTAAACTTTATTTTCCCTGGGCCGAGAACGTTTTCGGACGAGTCATAGCTATATGGATAGCGTTTTGATATGGGCAATCGCTCGTATGCCAGGGGATTACCAGAAAATTGGATGGGAAAATACTGTGATTCCAGTTTGACATGCCTATATACCTTGATTCCGCTATCGGCGGCGCACAGGTAGCTATATTGAATGCGCCCAGCGATTACATCCCACGTTGGAATTAGGATAATGATGATTGCTGTAATAAAACCTGTCGCCAATTTCTTTCCATGAGCCTTGGCCCGAACCACGCGCCAAACAATAAAGATTCCCAATAGTAAAAATATGAGCGTCGCAATCGGCCAAGCAGAAAGCGCTAGAAAGGCCAAAACTTCCGCGATAACTTTATCCATATAGCAAGGCGCCGACGGTTGGTCTTGTAATCATGCTTCACCCTCGCTTTGATTTCTGGTGTCTATGAAGTTTCCGTCAGTCCAGCCTCGCTCCTGAATCCTTGATCACCTTCGCCCATTTCGTAATCTCAGCGCGAATGAACGCATCGAACTCTTCGGACGTGTTCGCAATCGGCCGGTAGCCCATCGCGATCAGGCGGTCGCGGATTTCGGGCAGTTTCACCACCTTGACCATGTCGGCATTGAGTTGCTTGACGATCGCCGGCGGTGTTTTCGCGGGCACCACGAAGCCGAACCACGAATCGGCGGAGAAGCCGGGATAGCCGGATTCCGCAATGGTCACCAGGTTCGGCAAGAGCGGCGAGCGCTCGGTGCTCATCACCGCTAACGCGTTGAGCTTGCCCGCTTGCACATGCGGCAGTCCGGCGGGGAGTCCGTCGAAGGTGGTCGCGACCTGCCCGCCAAGCACGTCGGCGATCGCGGGCGCGCTGCCTTTGTAAGGGATGTGGATGAGATTGACGTGCGCCACGGATTTCAACAACTCGCCGCCGAGATGCCCGGTGGTGCCGTTGCCCGAGGTCGCGAAGCCGATTTCGCCGGGGTGTGTTTTGGCGAGCGCGATAAATTCCTTGAACGTATGCGCCGCAAACGACGGATGCGCAACGATGACCATCGGCAGCGTCGTGCCGAGCGTCACCGGCGCGAAATCGGCGAGCGTGTCGTACGGCAGTTTCGAATGCAGGCCCGGATTCGTCGCGTGTCCGGTAGACACCAGGGTAATCGTATAACCGTCGGGCGCCGCTTTGGCGCCGAGTTCGGTGCCGATGATGGTGCCGGCGCCGGGCCGGTTGTCGACCGTGATCTGCTGGCCCCATATTTCGGTGAGCCTCGGCGCCATCATGCGCGTCAGCAGGTCCGAGGGCCCGCCCGCGGGAAACGGCACGATGATGCGCACGGGTTTCGCGGGAAATGTCTGGGCGGCGAGCGGGAGCGCGCAACTGCAAAGAGCGGCAACGGCGAATTTCAGTATGGTCTTCGACACGGTTCTCCTCCACG